>OHCY01000019.1_pt1 | contig 161041 bp, 156 predicted proteins | sample 1566951 | NCBI WGS metagenome assembly OHCY01 (sample SAMEA3879548, study PRJEB24766) | human gut metagenome | biome: human-associated habitat; feature: feces | place: USA | collected 1985/1987
CATCATCGAGTGGCCGTGGGCCGACATGACGAGCCTGAACTGGGCCATGGAGAACAACCAGTACGACGACAAATTGTTCCGCTTCGGCACCAACGCCACGGGAAAACTGACCCTTACGACGGGATTCGACCTCTCGGAACAGGCGCAGCCCAACAGCGAGAAGACGTACACTTCAACCCAAGGGTACCAGCTCTTCGAAGAGAAGTTCGCGGATCTGACCCGGGTGCCCGTCACCGCGGAGAGCGAAGGCGACGATCCGGTCTTCTACAAGCTCCGCTTCACGGGCCGCACGGCCAATGCGGACGAGTCGGCGAACGAGGCTGTCGACGAAAAGAGGATCTATTACACCGGCACGCAGATGAACGTGCCCCTGCGAAACATGCTGCCCGCGCAGCGCTACCTGAGCAGCGGGGCGCATACGCTCAAGCTCGACTTCTCGAACTCCTACTTCAATCGTGTGAAGGTGCGCGTGAAGGCCGTGCTGGTGAACACCGATGCGACACAGGACGGCGTGGACGACTATTTGGCGGTGCTGAACAATCCCGACCCGGCCCTTGCCAAGGAGAAGCTGCTTTACCCGACCTCGAACTGGGACAAGGGCGTGGAATTCCTCTCCGACGGATCGTCGAAAACAATCGAGGTCCCGCTCGAGGAGAACAACCACAAGAACATGATGTATAAAGTCGTGGTGGAGTACTGCCGGCATAAGGGTGGTGGAGTTTATGACGAGGGCAATTGGCTGGAGATTGCCGATACGAAGATATACCAGGACGGAAAACCATATGCAGGTAATGTTATATGGAAGTACACTCCACAAGAGTACGGATGGGACATGATGGCTAAAACAGACCAACCAAACCCCGTCCTGCCTAAAACAAACCTGAGGGTTGACATGACAAATAATGACGAATGGATATACGCAGCTCCGTTCGCAGAAAATGCATCAGCGTGGGGAGACATAAAGGGATCATTTACAAATGCAAAGGCCAAGCACTGCATACGTGGTGATGCCAAGGGACCCGACGGCCTGATTAGAAAACGCGTAGAAATTCCTAATCAATGGGGACCATTCTTATGGTGGGGGTTCAGCTCCGATAAAACACGCATACGACATGTAGGGAATGTATGTCAAGGCAATAATATATTCTATAAAGATGTTAACTGGATAAATCCTAGCCCGAAAACGAAGGTAAGAGTACAAACTCCGAGCTTGTGGTACGGTATGTATAGTAATGGGTCGACATGGTTGATGAGGAGAATCCAACTTTACATTGATGACACCTACATACGGGACATAATGAACGTGGAAGAAAATACCTGGGCCTCGGATGTGACACAAAACGTATTGGTACTAACATCTGATTACAGTCAAGTACCGATGGCTCAGAACTGCTGGCCAAATTTCGAGGGTTGGGGCGCACATTGGTGGGGAAACAATAGTCCGTACATGCTTGGAATGCCGCGGGTTGGCGATTATGGGTGGGGATACTACGGGAACCAAGGCTACATTTTAAACGTGGTATGGTTCAACGCGAAAAACCAGGCTGTGTATATGGAACAAGAAATTACGGCTATCAAATATTACGCACTGGAAGGGGAGCAGCCCACGGCTATATGGAGAAAAAAAATAGAGCTGCAAACTACAAACGAACTGAATCTTCAGCAATAATTTCTGATCGTACATTAGGACACAGCAGACGCCTTTCCGCGAGGGGTTATTCGAACAACCCCTCGCGGAGCGCGGTCCGGGCGAGGATTCCGGCATCGGGACAACAAGTTGAATGACAATACATTACGAACGCATGAACTACAGACCAGCCTGCAAATACCCTCTCCGGCGGCGCCTCGTGCCCCGCGCTTCGGGGCGCAACGGACTGATATTCAGAATGCAGTCCGTCTGCAACCCCTGCGGCCACGGATTTCCGTGCCTGTGCGCGCGGCGAATGCGGCCGAGCGTATCGTTCTGCGTCGTTTTCCACGTTCACTGCCATGGATGATTACAGCTACGGCCCTTCGGGCGTATTCTCGCGCCGTCAGGTGCGTCCCGTCCCCTACTACACGGTTCCGGGCACGAGTTCCGAGCGACGCCTCGCCGCGGCCAAGAGCGAGGCGATCCGCGAGCTGCTGGCGCGCCGCCAATGCCGCCTTTTGGAGCGTCTGCTCGACTGTTGAGAGAACACACGACGAACTTTCAGACAACGCTATGAACGACACGACGACATACCGCACGACCGGCCTCCGGCGCTGCCTGCGCGCTGCGGCAGCCGCCCTGCGCCTTGCCGCCGCGGTGGCCTTCGCGGCCCTCTTCGGGGTGCTGCCCGCGGGCTGTACGAAGGAGCTCACGGAGACGCCCCCGTCGCGCCGCCCGCTGGTGGTCTACATGGCGCTGGACAACGACCTTCGGGGGGAGTTTTCGTCGCGCCTCGCGGCCCTTCGAGCGGGCTGGCGTCCGGGCATGGAGCTGTGGGTGTATGCCGACACTCCTTCCGGGGCGACGCTCGGGCGCATGGAGTCCACGTCCGGGGGTGCGGAGCTCCGCACGGTCGAGAGCTACGGCGCGGAGAACTCGGCCTCGGGCGCAACGCTCGAACGGGTGCTGCGCACGGTTTGGGAGCGCAGTCCTGCAACGGGTTACGGCCTTCTGTTCTTCTCGCACGCCACGGGCTGGCTTCCGGAGGGCGGATTGCAGGCACCGCTCGTGAGCCGCAGCATCGGTCTCGACAACGGTTCCGAGATGTCGCTCGATGCCTTTGCTTCGGCAATTCCGTCGGGCATGCCGCTCGACTACGTGATCTTCGAGGCGTGCCTGATGGCGGGAGCCGAGGTGGCCCTGGCATTGGCCGGACATACGGACTGGGTGTTGGCGTCGTCGGCCGAGGTGGTGGAGCCGGGTTTCCGGCCCCTCTACGCGGAGAACCTCGCCCTGTTGACGGATGGCGGACGTCCCGTAGAGGAGCAGCTTGCCGCCTTCGGCCAGCGTTACATGGCCCACGTCCGGACGCTCTCGGGAACGGGCTGTTCGGCGACGCTCTCCTTGATCCGCACGTCGTCGATGCCGGCGCTGGCCGAGGCTGTGCGGCGTGTGACGCGAGGCTTTGCGGACGAGGAGGGTCGGGATACACCGCCCGCGGGCCTTCAACACTTTGACCGCCCGGGAGCCTACGGCGACCGTCCGGCAGCGGCACGCTTCTACGATCTGGAGGCCTATGTGGAGGCCTGTTTGGCCGATCCCGACGCGGAGGCGGCCTTCCGCGGGGCGTTGGCGGATGCGGTGGTGTGGCGCGATGCCACCGAACGTTTTCTGGGCGGCGACGGCAGCCCTTACAAAGGGTTCGATATCGGCCGCCACAGTGGATTGACGCTCTATGTCCCCCGCGGGGAGTTTCCGGCGTTGATCGAAACCTACCGCCGCACGGCGTGGTGGCAAGCCACGCGCGAAGAGGTATATTGATCTGTTATGATGATGAATTTTATGAATTTAAGAGTCCTGTTTTTGTCCGCACTCGTGATTGTTGGCGTGTTGTTTATTTATGAACCACGCCTCGACGGAAGTTCTCCGACAGTAGAACCCTTAGAGACGCCTGTTGTGATCCGAAAGTTCTTCTCCGAAGCGAATCCGTCCGACGTATGGACGGTTCGTAGCGAGTGGCTCTGCGTGGCGGGTATCGCCCTTGTGTCGCTGCTGCTCATACTGGTGGTGGCGAAGATGCTGCACATCAGATATGTCCGTCGTCAGATGCGTCGTTATGCCGATTTTCTGCGGGGTTCCTATGTTGATCGTCCGGTCGATCCGCTACTCTATCGCAAATGGAGCGAAACGGTGGAGGCCTATAACCAATCGCGGAGTCATTGGCCGTTCAGCCTCTGTTGGCGTGCGGCCGATGCGAGGAGTTTCCCGCTGCGTGAAGGTCCTCCGCCGGTGGCTGGACTTTCTTCGTGCAATTCCCCGAAAACCGGGGTTTCGCCGAAAGGCGGCATGCGTAAAAAAAAGAGTTGAAGGAATATTCATTTGATGATAGTAATATATGAATTTGATGGTTTACACTACATGCTGCTTTACCCCGGAAGAAACAGAATTTGGGACCATGATGCTCGGACTCGCATTGGCTGCCGGCCTGGTTACCGTGTTCGGATGTTATTTGCGCAGACGTCGTGTGCGACGGCTGTGTGATCCACGTAGAGAGTTTTGTTACCGCTCTTTGCGCAAATCGGAATAAAAGCGGCGAAAGTCTTTTTTTGAATTCTTAATCTTTGTAGTATGATGCGAATCTTGAATATTAGAATGGGGCGTCTGCATGTTTATGCTATGACGATTTTTGGTCTGTTGATTGCTGGCTGTACGAAGGAGGACCGGCCGGAATCGCAGGTGTCTGAAACGGTGAAGTCCTTTTGTCTGCAATGGTTCCCCAATGAGCGGATCATCGCCTCGGAGAGGAGTGGTGACGGTGTGCAGGTGACGTTGTGCGGCGGTACGATGGCTGTCTTTGATGCCTCGGACAACTGGACGTGGATCGAGAACCGCGAGCGTGCGTTGCCGAGCGGCATCGTATCCGGCCCTATCGAAGAGTACCTTGCCGAACACTATCCCGAAGCTCGGATTTTGTTGCTTGAACATCGGAAGGGCTATCGCGTCGGTTTGGATTCGGAGGTTGTCCTTACTTTTAATGAAGATTTTCAGGTGACGGTACAGCCGTGGGAGGATGTGGATGTCATACCGATATTTTGATAGCCCCAGGCTCCTCCCGTTTTAACGCCGTAAACTCCGAGCCTGCATGCCGGGTATCGGAGTTTTTATTGCCGTTTCCCGGCTCAGCGGATCGCTGCCCGGGAGACGGAGCGCGAGGGCGCGTTCCTGCGCGTGCGCATGTGCCGGGGCACGCAGGTTCTCTTCGACAGCGGGAGCCGATGGCTCCGCATCGAGAACCCCGCCAGGGCACTGCCGCGGGGTATCGTCGCGGGACCCGTGGAGGAGTGGCTCGACGAGCAGCGGCCCGCGGCACGGGTGCTGCTGCTGGAGCACACGGACGGCTATGCCGTGGGGCTGGACACGCGGGAGCTGGTGCGCTTCGACACCGACTTCTCGGTAACGATAAGCCCGTGGGAGGTCGCGGAGGACGGCGCGGTGTCCGACTGACACGCCGCCCCTGCCTGACGCCCGCGGCAATGCGGTTCATCGAGTCGTTCGACCCGTTGGTCAAAGCGGCCTGTGTTCTGCGTGAAAGGACGTTCCTCGAGGCGGAATACAAGGCTGTGCTGACCGACGCGCAGCTGACGGGACTCTCATCCGCGAGAATCGCTACTAAAGCGGAAGCATGGCGCAGGCGACGCGTCCGCAAGAGAGCACGGGAAGCGCATACGCCCCCGATGCCGGGCTTCCGCTCGACGCGTGTCGCAGACCGACGACGCATGTACCCGTAAATGTCCATTCCGATCTAAACGAATGTTCCGAAACCCACGGACGGTACGTCCGGTGTTATCCGACGAATCACGCCACAAAACGACATATAGGAAAACCAGTGTATGGGAACCACACACAGCGACGAGAACATACGAAATCGCCGGCAGGGCTTCGCGATGCCGCAGAGGTCTGCGCCCCGGCCTCTCCCCGCTACGGAAAAGAAATACGCCCGTGCATTGGAACTGTATGCCACGACGGATCTCTCGACCAGCAAGATCAGTCGCCGATGCGGAGTACCGGTCAACAGTCTGCTGAACTATATCTACAAATACTACCGAAACCTGGCGTTAGCGCGTCGTAATGCGCATAAAGAGGGCGAATATAACGAAGAATCGGACTGCAGGCAAGGAAAGAAGTCCGCCGCTCAGACCAAATACAAGGAGGCCGTCGCGGCCTGCAACAACGTCGAAAATATCGCCTGCACCATATCGCAAATCGCCCGGAAGTTCGGACTGAACCCTTCGGGCTTCGGGGCCTGTCTGAGAATACACCATCCCGAAATACTCGTCCGCAGAGATGCGGAACGCCAACGGCTGGGGCTGGCCGATCACAGAAAACGCGGCATGCGGCCCTGGAGCAAAGAGCATTATGCCGATGCAATAGAACTGCTGCACACTACGGAGATGACCATACCGGAAGCGGCGCGCGCCTGCCATGTATCGGCCGGAGGACTCAGCCAACATGTACTATCCTACCACCGAAGGCTGCAACACGAACGCAAGGAGAAACGCGAGCAGGCCAAAGGGAACAAGAAGATAGGCCGCCTGACGGGCAACGGACGCAGACACGAACCCAGGGCGGAGACAATAGAGCGTTACCGCGAGGCGGTACAGCTCTATGAGCAGACCTCCATGACGATACGGGAAATCGCCATCGCGACAGGGAAGAACGAAAACACCTTATACGCCTACCTGCGTACCTGGCATCGCAAGGAGGCGTTCGAACGCCGGGGAGCCGAATACCGGGAGGGAGTGCCGATCACGACGACCAAGCAATACCGCCGCGCCAAGGCCGAGAAGTACGCTCCGGCCATCGCACGGCTGCGCGAGGGAGACATAAGCGTCGCGAAAGCGGCGGCCGAATACGGACTCCATCCTGAATCTTTCAGGCAATACCTCAAAGAGCACTTCCCGGAGCTGCACGCCCGCGAAGGGATGATGCGCACGGCGGAGGGCAAACGGATCTCGCGCCGCAGCATGGAAAAGTACACCGAGGCCATCCGCCTGTACGAAACCACTGCGGAGGATCTGCACTCCATAGCCCGGCGGCTGGGGCTGGTCTATAACTCGCTGGGCGGATTCGTCCGGCGGAATTTCCCGCACCTGATCGAAAAGCGCCGGTGGACAGAAGCCGAAAGAGCAGAAGGCGGCGGCACGACGAACGCCTGCCGGGAATGTCCGGACGGGGAGGATACTCCGTAACGCCCCAAAAGCGACTCGTAAAAAAACGATAAGATAAAAACCAGAGAAATCCAACGATCGGGGCGCACATCAAAAAAACGGACGTTATCCTCCGGGGCGGTGAATTCCACCGCAACTATCGACTGACCGGAATGAAAAGGCATGCGCCGCCAAAAACACTTTTGAGAAAGCGAATTACAGAGTGAAATCCGCTTTTACAAAAGTGTTTTATTATATCTACATCGAAAACCTATACTATTGACTTCATTATGGATTACACAGATATTCAGCCATTACTGAATGCCTACTACAACAAACGAATGGGACTTCAAAAAGATATAACCGCACATAGCCAACCGTCGTAAATACGACGAGCAAGTCCGCAAGACAGTAGACGAGTGCGGGTCCGTATCGGGAAAACCATCCGCTCGCCCTGCATTCCCGTTTTCCCTTTATTTCAACACTCCTGCACGAACATAAACGCAGACCGATACGCCACAGGCACGGCCCGCATATCCGGACAATACAGGTATAGAGCGCCTTCCGTATGTTACCGGTCGAAAAAAGCCTCCCCACCGCATGGCTCTGCGCGTATTTATCATGCAGCATAAACATAATGTTTCTACAGCATAACACAAGAACCCTGCTCTTTATTCCCATCGGACTCTACTATTTGCTGATTATGCAGGAATGGTTAATCTATATCAATATACTTCTCAGGATCAAAACCATTCGCCTTAAAGCGACGAGCGTTGATAATGAATCTCTATTTTTGGGCAGCAACTCTATACATGGATTTACAAGCAGATATCTCGTGAAATAAATTGGGAAATGGTTGTGTCGTTATAACTATTTCGGCAATTTTTATACCTTTGCATTGTCTGATGCTAAATATAAATCCATATGAAGTATCTTAATATAAAGAAAGCGTTGACTGCATGGCAGAATTTGCAGCCGCTGTCGGAGAAGGACAGGGAAAGGCTCAGTCGCCGTTTTACTGTGGATTTCAATTACAACAGTAATCATATTGAAGGTAATACGTTGACTTATGGCCAGACGGAAATATTGCTACTTTTCGGCAAGGTGATTGGGGAGGCAGACGTGCGTGACGTACAAGAGATGACCGCGAGCAACGTAGGCCTGCGAATGATGACGGAAGAGGCTACGGTGAAGGGAGTGCCATTGACACAGAATTTTATCCGGACATTGCATAAAACCATATTACGAGAAGATTATACTGTTTATCGAGATTTGCCTGGTGGTATGCAGACGAGTTATGTGATTCATGCCGGCCAGTATAAGACTCGGCCTAACAGTGTTATCGCCCGATATGGGGACAGATTCGAATATGCCTCACCCGAGGAGACTCCCGGGCTGATGGGCGATCTGGTGGACTGGTATAATGCAGCAGAACAAGAAGGGAAACTATCTCCAGTAGAGTTGGCCGCACTGTTTCACTACCGTTATATCCGCATTCACCCTTTCGAGGACGGTAACGGTCGCATTGCCCGGCTGATGGTGAACTACATTCTGACTCGTCATGATTATCCGATGATTGTAGTCCGGAGCCGCAGAAAAAGTGAATATTTGGAAGCTTTGCATCAGACGGATCTCGAAGTAGGTCCTGTCCCCAGTGATGGAGCCCATGCAGGGATCAAGGATATCCGTCCTTTTTTGAAATATTTCAATGACTTGGTGGCTACGGAAGTGTATAATGATGTGCTGTTCGTGAGCGAGAGGAATGAGAATGTGTGGTGGTATGATGGGGAGCGGATTGCATTCCGAACGCCCAATTATACAAAAATACTGAACGCTATGCGAACTCAGCCCACGCTGACGCTTGCGGACATGAAAGAGGAAACGGGTATCAGTATGACGGCTATTCAGAAGCTGCTGGATCAGCTGATTTCCAAGAAATATGTAGAGCGTGGTGAGAAGAATGGTAGTTGGAGAGTGTTTGTGATACAATAAAAAATTTAATATAATTCGAGGAACGCATCAATGATTGAGATACAAGGAGTCGATCCCAAAATGATTGCGGGCGATGTCGAATCAGCCTATCCGACGCATCCGGGTTCGATACTGAATAACTGCCCCCAAAAAGTTTCGTGTCCAACTTTTTGGGGGCAGTTTACAGCGGGGGCTTTCGTCTGTTGCACGATGTAAAACCTCCCGGCCGCAAGGATCGTTACAATCCGCGGAATGATGGCTTTGAGCGGACTATTTCCATATACCTTCGCGTCGTTCCGCACGACGGCCGGATACGATGCCTGTATAGGCCTCGATTGGGGCAAAATGGGTTCGTGGAAACAATTCCGGGAATATGGCCGGTCCGGCGCATCGGAGGTTTGCAGCGTTCAGGGTGCGTTTCCCCGCATGATTCGGTCGGAATAAAATCCGTCGTATGAAAAGCGGCAGCCACTCCGTGTCCCCGGATCGTTGGATATGTGGAATGCCTTGAAGGCTGAAATTAAACCTCCCGGAACTCGTCGTGTTCCGGGAGGTTGTCTTTACCGGTGGAATGCGGTCTGTTCCGCCATGTCCGCCCGGTATTCGTTCATGCTGTCCAGTTTCTCGTACACGATCCGTAGGTTGGCTTCCATCGACGCATGGTGGCTGTAGGGAAAACGGTGTTGTACGGCAAGCCCTTCTCCGGTAGCCTTTTCCACGTCGATCGTGTCGGTTTCCTTGTTGTAGTTGGCGTACAGTTGTTCGCCATTGTGCATCTCGAAGACGGGCGGTTCTCGTTCCGCCATGCGAGCGAACTCTTCCGCCGCCATATCCTTGGCCACCTCCTTCACGTCGTCGCTGGCATGGTCGATTCCGTAACGCCGGATGTGGTCGCGCACCTCCTGTTCCGTGTGTTTCCGCATGACGTCGTAGGTTCCCCCGATGCTGCCGTTGTACACCACGGCGAAGTCCTTGTCCTCGGCCACGAGGTTGTCGCCCCGGTAGCGCAGGGGCGCGGCATAGGTATGCTCCTCGTCCATGCCGTTACCGCCGGAATACTCCCTGGCGAGCGTCAGTATGCCTTGGTAGTCGCCCTTGTCCTTCAGTTCGTCGAACTGCTTCGTATCGTTGTCGAACTGGAGATAGGCCGCCGAGGCGTAGAAGGTCCTCTCCGGAGCGGCGATCCCGTTGTCCTGCCGTTCCTGCCTGCCGAGGCCCTGTTCCAGCTCCATCGCTATCTTGTCTACCTTTTGGGTAATCAGCGACGAAGCCCGTTTCACGTCCAGCAGCGTCGTCTTGATAAATTGCGGCGACTCCTTCAGCTCGTTGAGCCATCCTTTCAGGTAGGCGCAACTGTCCTCTTTGATATGTTTGGCCATGCCGTAGCGTTGGGCTACCAGTGCGCTGCCGAGTTCGGCCACCAGCTCTTCACGGGCATACTCCGCAGAGCCGAAAGCCGTCGGCTTGATCCGGTCGAGCACGCCCTCTGCGCCGGTGGAGTGCGTCATCTCGTGGAACAGCGTTCCGTAAAACGCCTCTCCGGATTTGAACTGCTCCTTTTCCGGCACGACGATTTCGTTCTTCGAGATCGAGTAGTAGGCACTGTCCTGATGCTTCGGCCGGATAGGGCATATCCAGAGGTTGTCCCGGATCATCGTATCGACCGGCGCGAAACTAAGATGTTCCCCGTCCTCGATTTTCGGCCGTGCGACCTCCTGTTCCAGCTTTTCCCACAGTTCCGGCCGCGCCTCCCGCAGGTTGGTCTGTGCCACGTTGAACACGCGGAACACCTGCATCCGCGGAAAGACGTTGTACTGTTCCTGTCCCTTTTCGGATAGCTTCTTGTATTCGTCGTACTTGATCTTCTCCTTCGTCTCCTTGTGTATGCAGGTAAACGTGGTCAGCATCACGGGGAACGACTTCTCCCCGCGCAGTATCGACACGCGGGGCAGCTCCTGCCCGTCCTTGCCGGGGGTGTTGAGCCGCTGCACGCAGTCGAAGGTGCAGAAACGGGGTATCGTGTACCCCTGTTTCTCGCAGTGTAATAGCAACATCAAGGCGTTCATGCCGTTGTATTCCCGGCCGTGCAGGTTACGGGGCCACGGCAACGAGCCCTCGGTAAACCACGGCTTGTGCCAGTCCCCGCGGATGCTCTCAATCTTCTCGATCATCATCTGCGCGAAGAGGTCCAGCGCCTTGTCCTCGCTGTTCGGGCCGTCGGCATTCCTTTTCCTGTAAGCTGCCATGGCCGTTACCCGTTGGTGTTATCCGATTCGGGAACATATTGTGCCAGCTCTTCCGCCCGGCAGGAGATGTCCGGTTTCCCGTTGTGTACCGTCACGGTCATTGCGCCCTTGACCTCTACCCGCGCTCCGGGCTGCAACCACTCCTCGCACCCGCGGTCGAAGCACAGGAATCGCACCCACTGGTATTCGAATCCCTCGTCCGTCTTCTCCGCGCTGAACGCCGAGAATACCGTGTAGGGCTTGCCGTTCTTATCCTTCCGTTCTTCGATGTTTTTACCTACCTTTCCTCGGAACGATATCTCGCCCCCGATGGCGTCCGCAGCGTCTGTCGCCGCCGGAGCGATACGGTCTGCAAAAAGGTTGAAATAGAGCCTTTCGCCCCTTCGTTTCAGGTACATCGTACCCGTGGCCTCGATACGCGAACCGCTGCGGTATCCCGCGGCCTCCTCCGGCCCGCCGTCCCGGCTTACGCCGATCTCTACCGTTTCGCTCTGCCCGTCCTTGCTCTGAATGGCGACGCGGAGCGGGAAGGACAGGAATGTTTTCTCTTCCTTTCCGGTGCGCGTGGCCGCGTCCCGGCCGATCGTGCCGCACACCGTAACATTGCATTTAATCATGGTCTTTTTGTCTTTAAGTGATACGCCTGCCACCTCCGGACAACCGTGTGTCGTATTGATGTCGAACCGTTGAACCGGGCTCCCTGTCGGGTGCGCGTATCCTCCTGCGGACGAGCCGTGCGGCCCCGGCCGCGAAAATCGCTTTTTTCATAGCGCATAACGTTTATTTTCATGTATAATCCGCGAAGTCCATTGCATTGAACAATCGCTTGTTGTTGCACCAGTAGGTCAGCCGCCACGCCTCCCGCGAGGGCTTCGTGTCGCCCGTAAAGTCGCGGTACGGCTGTGCGAAGGGCACGAAGCCGATGACCACGGCCGCGAGCTTCATCAGCGCGAGGTTCGGGAACCCCCGTCCGTCCACATCCACCAGTCCGATCCGCATACTGCTAATGTCCCGTTTGGTTATCCTCCTGCGGCACGTCGTCCCACGGGGTGTCCTGCGGGATCTCGATCTCCGTTTGCTGGTGTTTCAGGGTTTCTGTCTCCACCTCCTCGTGCAGCTTGACACAGGAGGCCAGCCCCGCGGCTGCAAGCAGCACGAGGGCCGTCATGGTTCTTGTTCTCATTTCCGTATCATTTTTCGGTTTATCTGTCTTTGTGGCGGAGCAGCTTCCCGCCCGCTATTTGAGCCACTCGTCCATGTTCGTACTCAATACCACCGTGCGGCCCCGGCCGCGGCTGTCGCACACCGTGAACTCGAAGTAGTTGTCGGTGGTGTTGTAGTTCTTCGTGCCTTCGTAGTTCGAGAAGGCGAAGATGATCTCGGAGGTCCCGTTGCCTTTGTGTACCGTGACCCGCTCCCCAGGTGCAAGAGGCTTGTACTCGCGCTGTTCGGCCGGCAGGGAAAAGTTCATGTACTCCATCTGCCAGTCGGAGTGGAACGTCCCCGAAAGGGGTTGGAACGATACGGCGTACTCCTCGTCGGGGTCGCAGTTGTCGGTCAGTATTTCCAACTGCGTGTATGCCACACGCGCATTCCAACTGAACCCGTCCCGGTAGTATTTTCCGCCTATTGCGATCTTCCGTCCTGCCCAGAAGATGATCTCCGTCATGGCGATACGCAGGTCGTCGATATTGACCCCTTCGATGGTCACGTCGTAGTTGTAGAGGGTGTTGCGACGCACGTTGAAGTCGGTCGTGGTATTGCTGCCCAGGTAGACTTTGTAGTCCCAATAGGCGCCGTCCCACAGCACCCGTATCGACACGTAGCTGGCCATCGCAGGTGCCATGCCGTCGATGCGGCCGGCCGCATCGGTAATGGAGGCGACGCTTCCGGCCATGTTCTCGTACTGGTAGTAAGACATGGAGAGCGCGGGCAGGTTCCCCGGCGACAGGTCGGCGTAGGGGAACTCGATCTGCGGGTCCGAAGCCGAGAGGCGGTTCTCCCCGAACACCGAGCCGGTGGCCGGGGCGTTCCCCGGCACGACGTGGACAATGCGGGCATCCTCCATCTGCGGCCCGAGGTGTACGTTTATGCTGATCTTCGCCGCCGCACGCCGCAGGACGATGCGGCAGGTCGTATTTCCGGCCACGGTCATCGTCTGCATCCCGGAGAGGTACATCGCCCCGTTTTGCAGGAAGCCGTCCTGTCCCGTGACGGGCGTGGAGAGGGCGAGCAGTTCCGCTTCGTCCATCTGCCCGAGCGAGTTGCCCGCATTGGTGATAAGATAGACATGGTACGGCTGCATTCAGAATACATAGGAAAACGATACTTCCATTTTGGCCGGGGCCAGCACGACGCGGCGGTAATGCCGCAGGAGTACGTCTTCGACGGGCGACGGACGGGGGGGCCAGCGCGTGTCGTCCATGTAGTAGATACCCAGCCCGCCTTCGAGCGAGAAGCTCCATCGGCGGGCCAGTCTCCACGCATAGCCTACGGACGAGCCCGCGCCCGCCGTCCAGCCGTTGTAGCGGTTGCGTCCGTTACCTACGCGGTAGCGGGCCACGGTGGAGTGCAGGCCCCAGAAGAGGCCCGCGTACGGTTCGCAGCGCCAGCGGCGCACACCGACGGTTCCTGCGAGCACCTTCATCCGCAGGTTGTCCGTGGCGATGGGGTTCCAGTAACCGGATGCCACCACCGACCATCTCTCCGCTACGGCCACCTCTATGCCCGCATTGAGGGTTCCTGTGGCCAGAGCCAGCGCATTGACCCTCACGGCCGCCTGTTGTGCCGAGGCCGCGTTCGCCGCGAGGACGAACAGCAGCAGTGCGAAAATTCTTTTCATCGTCTTTGCGTTTAATCATTCAGTAATCGCTGCCTCCGGCCATCGGTCCTGCCGTAGCGTGCGGACCGGTCAATCGGCCGGATATTCGGGCACGACATTGCAGTTGTCCCATGCGGTAAAGGAATACTCCGGCTCCCGCGACAGCTCCTTGCGGGGATAGTGGTTCTCGAAGTTGCTCCACCAGACGGCGACCGTCTTCCCCGCGGTGCCCCTGAACGTGCAGCGGCTTCCTATCGGAACCACGAACGCCTGCTTTTCATAGTCCGTCCGGAAATCGCTGTCGCAACTCATCTCGACGAGATCGACCTGGGTATAGATGTAGACGGCCTCCTGTTCGAAGTTCACGTAGAGCGTATCCCGGAAACTTTTCATGGGATGGCGGTACGGGTTCTCGGCCGCGACGGGGTGCGTGAGGTCACTGTCCGCATACCAGGCGTCGAATCTCGATCCGTCTACCGGTTTGAGGGGCACGAGCGGCCCGTCGTCCAGCGACAATATCATCGTGCGGGAGCTTTCGTTCGAGTAGGAGGCGCTCCACTTCACGACCGACATGTTATCGTAATCGACGCCTCCCCGTCCGCGGTGGGTCGTGCTGCGTTTCCATGAAGTATATATCGTCAGGAGGTTGTAAAAGTCGTGCGTGAACGTTTTCGTGTAACGGTATCCGCCCGTATTGCTTACCTCCACCTCGTAGACGAGCCGGTAATTGTCGGCGGTAAACACCCCTCCGGGGATGTAGTCCACCGGAAAGCTGTAAACGCCCGAAGGATCGTTCAGCGGGAGGGTGACGGACGAGGTAAGCGGCTGCCCGTTGAAGAGGAAGGCTCCGTGCTGGCCTTGTAGAAGGCGAACCGTCGCCGACAGGTCGCCGGCTGCCTGCGGATTCTCCACGGTCAGGTTCAGCCGCTTGCCGGGCTCGTAGAGGCAATACCCCTCGAACAGGTAGCCTTCATAGGGGAAGTTGTCCGTAATTCCGACCTCGAACGCATCGACGCGGGTGTCGGTCTCCTTCTCACCCCGGATGACGATCTTGAGCGTATATACCGTATTGCGCCGCACGTCGAAGTTGGTCGTGTTGTTCTCGCCCAGATATACGTCGTAAATCACTTGCCTGCTTCCGCGCTGCGCCTTGATCCGCAGGAAGGTAGCCCCTTCGGGGGCATTGTCGGCGCACTTTTGCTGCTGGTTGACGATTCCCGGCACTTCACCCCGACAGTTCTCTGCCAGATAGTACGTGCGCGACGCCTTGCGGACCTCATACGATGCCATCGTCGACAATTCGGATGAGCATAGCTCCCGGGCCTGCTGATTCTCCGAGAACAGCATCGTGGAGCCAGCCATATCCATCATCTGCACGGATTGCAGCTTCAGGTCGTAGAATGTCCCGTCAAGGGAGATGTTGCAGACGATCTTGGCCACATTGCGCCGCACGGAGACCGTAACGCTTTGCGTTTTCGGCCCGACCGTACAGACCGCCTGTCCGGACATGGGCAGCGAAGCGTAGCTCCGGGGCACGCGAAACTCGTAGGCCAGCAGTTCCTCGCGGTCCATCGCGCCCATATCTTCGTGCAGGTTGGCCACGGCATATACCTCGTATTCCCCGACGGGGACGGAACATTCCAGTACGTCGCCCCGCACGTAAAAATGCTGCGGCCGCGCTATTCCCCTGACGTCGTACAGGAAGACGTTGACATCCTGCACGGCCTTTTCGTCTGCAGCCCGTGCCGCCAGACGCAGCCCCTCTTCGCAGATGTTCAGCGTGAGCCGGGCCTTCGTCCCTTCGGCCGTTTCCGGCTCCTCCTTGACGCATCCCGCTAGTGCGAACAGCGGCAAAATCCATATCAGTATCTTTCTCATAGCAATTTCAAAAAATCGGGAGAGAGAATCCGGGTAATCCGTACCCCTCTCCCTATGTTCGTTACATACCGAGGTTTACCTCCTGATTGATCGGGCCCTCCCAGTCGGCCGGGGTAATCGTCACGGCCACGTCGGCGCCGGTCAGACCGCTGATGTTCACGCTCACGCGGCGGTAGGTGTTGCGGCTGATCGCCTTGCCGCTGTCGCCGTTCAGAGCCACTTCGTAGCTGACGGGAATCTGGTCCGAGGTCGTGGCGAAATCGCCGTCGTTGTCGTAGACCCCTTCGAGCGTCAGCAGCACGTTCTCGGCCGGAGCGCTGTTTTCGCTCCCGTACACGTAGAACAGGTTGGCATATTTGCCGCTCTGCTCTTTCGAAGCCTGTGTCTGGCTGAAGTCATGCGCGACGACGGCCAGGTTATCGGCCCCTCCGGAGTGCTGTGTTCCGTTGAAATAGGAAATCGAGGATGCGGCGCGGGAAACGGTCGCCGAGGCGATCTTCACGCGGCCCGGATATGCGGCCGCGAACTTGCTGTCCGTAGCGGTCTGCACGGCGATCTTGGCCACGAGCCTTTCGATGCCGATCTGCACGTCGGTCGTTTGTCCGGCCTGCGCGATGGCCTTCGTCGCCGAGCCGGTCATGGTAAAGCCTCCGCTTCGCACGGCCTTGGTCGTCACTTCGTCGAAGGTGCCGTTGTAGCTTGCGGCTTCGCTTTCCGTGGTGCTTCTCAGTTCGGTCAGGTCGGCCACCTTTTCCGGATTGTCGGAGTTGGCTACGACGTAGAACTTGTACAGCTCGCCCGGTTTGGCCTCCGGTACGGGGATGGTGGCCGCCTGTCCGGAGATCTCCGCGGCGGAGAACCTACGCTGCAAGACCGCACGGTCGCTCCCGTCGAAGACGAACAGCGTGAGGGAATTGATTTTCTTTTCCCAGCTTTCGGCCGCCGCCGTCGTGCCGAAGAAGGCGCGGGTCATCGCGGGCGTCTTGTCCGTTAGGGTAATCTTCACTACGCCGCCCTTCGCGGTATCCGCGATCTCGTCGGCGTTTTTGGAACACGAGGCCAGCATGGCCAGAGCGGCCGCAGCCGCCAGAAACATCTTTGTCATAAAATTGGAATTAATTGATTTTATGCCGCATGCCGCGGCGGTTAGTAAAAATGGGCCGGTCGATGGCCGGCTTTGCTACATGCCGCCCCGGACAAAGGTGTGCCTGATTGTTGTTGAACCTTCGGACTGCGGGCCTAATCGGGAGCGCGTATCCGGATGTAGACGAATCCTGCCGCCAGCAGCAGTTGCACCCCCGCGAAGACCAGCGTCGCCGCCGGGCCGAAATGTTGCAGGCAGAGCAGCACATGCAGGGCACACATGGATATTCCGAGCAGATAGCCTCCTGTTTGTATCATCGCGTCTTTCATGGTACGGCTATCTTTTCAGGTTCTCTGTCTGTCCCCTCTGTTCGGCCATGCCCTGCTCGAAGTTGCGCGAGGCCGTCTCTGCGAGGACGACGGAGTTCAGCAGGCCCGCCACGCGCATCCGCCGGGCCTGCTCGGAGAGCGAACCGTCGTTCAGCGCGGCCGACAGACGGCTCATCTCGGCGGAGGTCAGCTCGCGCGACACCCGGACACTCCCGTTGTCCGCTTGCAGCGTGGCCCTGCCGTTTTCGCCGACAGCCAGCTCGCAGCTTTTCATGCCCGGCAGCAGCGGTTTCAGGTCGATTCTCCGGCTGTCCATAGCCGCCGACACGGCCGCTCGCTGCTCCTCCTCACTGCGGCCGTCGATCTGCGCCGCCAGCAGCATCAGGGAGGCAAAGGCCGTCACGGCCATCTCCACCACCGGGTCGTTGCATCCCGACAGCCCCACGCCGCTGTCTTCTGACGAAAGCAGCTTCTTCATCCACTCGTCGGGCGAAAGCCTCTTTTCGGTCCCGGCCTCTTCCGCGCCCTTGTATTTGGCCAGCAGGTCGTTCCCGTCGTGCAGCGCCTGCTGCTTAAGGTTGCCCTTGCAGGCGATCTCTGCCAGGTACGCCGCTGGGTCTACGTCCCGTTGTGTGCCGTCCGCGTTGATCTGCCGGACGCCGAAATGCAGGTGTGCCCCGTCTTTGCTCGTCGTGCCGAGCTTTTGCCCGGCCTGTACCGTATCGCCGACCTTCACGGCCATATCGCCGAGGTGTGCGTAGGTACACTGCACGCGGCTACCGTCCGCGCGGGTGTATTCTACTGTGACGGACTTCCCGCCGACGGCGACGACCTTGCCGCCGCGCTCGGTGGTCTGCACCGCATCGCCCTTGCAGCGGATGTCTATTCCCTTGTGCATCTGCTGCTTCGTTCCGTCTTCCGGGTCCGGCCGCATCCCGAAGGGCGAAGTGACGAACAGGAACTCCTCCCGTTCGACCGGAAAGGCATACTCCGCCGCGGTCTCCGCTTCCCGGAGCGGATTCTCTTCCACGCCGAAGCGCTTGCCCTGCGCCTCCATCTCCCGCATGACCTGACGGTCGTAGCGTTGCAGCCCGTTCTGCTCGATGATCCGTTGCAGGCTGTCGGCATAGCGGCCTCCCGTGGCATAGCCCGCCTGTTCGAGGCCCTGCGTCCAGCCCTTGTAATCGTCGGGCGCGAGCGCGAAGCAGCGGGCATAGCGGCCGTTCTCCTTCAGGAAGCGGGAGTGGTGCTCGTAGGAGTCGCCCACGCTCTCGTAGCTGCAAAATTTCTCGTCCGGACGGTCGTCCGTGTACACGCCGTAGCGTCCGCCTTCCGCTATCCATTCGGGCGTGGCCTTGATGCCGAAGTGGTTGTTCTCGTTCACGGCCAGACGGCTCTGCCCGTTGGCGCTCTCCAGTATGCCTTGTGCCAGCGTCACCGAGGCGGGAATGCCGTAGCGGCGCATCTGCTCCATGGCGTATTCTGCGTACTGTCGTGCATATTCTTCGTTCTTGCTCATCGTCCCGTCTCCTTATCTGTGAATACTTCTGTGCGCCTCCGCTCCGATCTCTTCCTGTGTGTCCGCGTCCCGCTCATGTGTTGCCGGCAGTTCGCTGACGGCGACGCGCTCGCCGGCCCGCACGAGTTTCGCCAGATAGATGTCGAATTTCTCCTGCGGGAACTTTGCGGAGGAGGTAAAGCCGTGCTCCGGGTGCTCGGCAAGCGTGAGCCCCAGTATCTTCGCACCGCGCACGGCATCCTCGTTGTAGAGCCGGTAGTGGTCGCCTGTGCGAATCAGTTGCAGGGCGTCGGGATGTTTCGCTTTGGTTTCATCCCACAGCTTCCGTTGCGGAGTGTGCTCCTCGTCGCTTCGGGCCTCCTCCCGCTCCTGCACGGCCTTTTCTCCCTGCTGTCGGGCCTCGGCCTGCTCCCGTTTCTCCCCGGCGCGTTCCTCCTGCGCCTGTCCCTTGCGCAGCACGTCGGCGAAGAGGGTGGCCGCCAGATGGCGTTTGTAGCTGTCGCGGTCCTCCGCCAGCCACATCCGTTGCCACTGCTGCGGCGTGACGCTCCGGGGCTGTACCTTCGTCCCGTCGATGGTGGCCGCGCAGAGGATACCGTCCGTCTTGGTCTTGAAGACCGACACCCGCTGTATGCGGTTCAGGTCCGTCTCCCGCGTCCGGCTGCCGAACAGGTCCACCTTCAGGTCGGGCTGCGTCTCGGCCAGCGCGTAATACTTATGCGCCAGCTCCATCCGCACCTTGTCGATGTTGTCCATCGCCTGCTTGAGCGTGGAGAAGAAGCGGTTCACATCCTCCTTGTCGGGATAGATGCTGTACCCGCTCCTGTTTTCCGGCTTGAGGTAGAGCGCCCAGCGGTTTTTGTCGTCCTGAATCATCTGTACCCGTTCGAATCCTACCTCGTGGGCCCTCCTGACCGCCTCGTCCACGTTCAGCGTGGAGAGCATCTCCATCGTCCAGTTCTTCAGTCGGGCCAGGGCTACCTGTTTCTCGGCGAAGTAGCTGTCGTCGGGCCGGTATCCCAGCGCTCCGTCGGTGTTGTAGAAGCGTACCTGCTCGATGCCCTCTTTCCGCAGGGCCCGGCCGATACGGGCCTTGTTCATACCCGGTATCTCGTTGTCCGCCTCCGCCGAGGCCCCGGCCGGCAGGATCACGTCCGCTGTCTTCGTGGCGGGGTCGATGACCACCACGATGGTCTTCTCCTCCCGGTTGGGGTGCTGCCGGATCTCGTTGGCCACGAAGTAGTGCTTGGGCATCTGCTCCTTCATCTCCGAGGTCTGACGCCGGTTGCGCAGGGTGGCGTACTCTATCTTTTCGCCCTTTTCCGCCTTGCGGATCACTTCGAGGGCGTTGTTCACGTCGCTTTCGAGGGCGGCCATCAGGTTGGGGTTCTCCTTCAGCTCCCGGCACCAGTAGTCCACCAGATTGAGGTTCTCGTCGGAGAGCCGTGCGGGCAGCCCCAGTTCCAGCATCTTGATTCCCGAGGCCACCTCCACGACCAGCCGTTCCTGTTTGACGGCATCTTCCGAGGGGGCCACGCCGTTTTTCATTACCATGCCCTCGCGGGCGAGCCGCTGCTGGTGTCCCGTGGCGCTCACTACCTGCCGCAGGGCTTCCTGCACGTAGTCGTTGTAATGCTCGAAATCCCGTTGGCGCGGCATATAGACCGCATCCCTGTCCGTCTCGTAGTGGGGCATTCCGCTGCCGTCCGAACGCACGGGTACGAGGTTGTCCCGCATCTTCGTCAGGAAATCGTTGAAGCGGCCGCGCAGCCGCCGCTCGTCGGCCTCCGTGTAACCCCGCTCCACGATGCTGCCGTCCTGTCTGACCACCTCCTCGTAGCCCTCTTTGTCCACGTAGGGCAGTGTCGTCTGGTCGATGTTGAACAGCGTGCGGATCTCGCGGTTATGCACGCCCTTGTACTGCTTGCGTTCCTCCTCGTCTAGTTCCAGGTAGGCTTCCCGGCCGATCCGCTGCTCCGGGTTGTTGCGGTGGACGTATTCGTTCCAGTTGTAGAACAGGAACGGCACGCCCTGCTCGTGTTCACGTACTGCCGCGCCGCGTGCCTTGGCGTCGCCGAACAGTGTGAACAGGTTAGTCCGGCATCCGTTTCGGTCCGAGTGCAAGGCCATGAACAACCCGTTGAAAGGGCTGACGGCGACGCCTTTCGGGTAAAATTTCGGGTAGCCCTTGCCCGCCGCATTGAGCCAGTGGCCGCCTGCGTTCGACGCTTCGCGCAGAGCGGCCGAGAGCAGGACTACCTGTTTCTCTTCGGCGTTCTTTTCGATTTGCGATTTCTCTTTCATATCGTATCTCTTTGATTACGGCGTTATTGAATACCCCGCGTCCGCACGAGGGTCTCCTGCTGCCCGTTGTCGTAGTTCTGCGCGGCGGCCGCGCGGAGCCGGTCGCTTTGGGCGAGCACGGCGTTGGCCAGCGTGTTCAGCGGCAGCGCTCCCGTGCGGTAGGCGTCCGCCACCGTGGGGCTGAGCTGCACGGTACACGGTATGCCGTCTATCGTGGCCACGAGCGTGCTGCCTTGCAGCACCGGGCTTGCAATGCGCGGGTCGAGCGGTTCGTCCGCATAGCGTTTGTATTTTACCTCTCTGTCTGTCGTGGCCGTGTTTCTGTTTCCCTCCGTTCGTCTTTTTTCCAGCGTCTCGTGCCCCGCCTTGTTCAGCAGGTTGGCGCCGCCCAGGCCGATCAGCAGCATTTTCAGCAGCGGGTTGCGGATGAACATACCCGCTACGATACTCGCTATCGGCAGCAGGTTGTCCCCTAATCGAAGCGATTGCGTCTTGCCTGTGAACGCCCCCAGCAGGATGTCGGGCAGCATGGCGATCACATAGCCGAGATTGCCGGCTACATCGCCCATGCCGTCCAGCCCCAGCGTGCCGAGCACGCCTTCCCATCCGTTCGCGTTGCCCTGCGCCGGTACGGCCTCCTCTCCGCCGCGCTCTTCCCGCGTCTGTTCCCCGGAAAGGGCCGTTCCTTCCTGAAGCGCGTCGTCTTTTTCCTCCTCTTTCCCTTCTTTCTCTCCTGTCCCTTCTTTCCGCACTTCCTCTTTCCCACCGGTTTTCCTGTGCTGCTCTCCGTCCTCCGCGGCTTCGCGTCGGGCTTTGTCCTGCAAGTAGGCTTCCTCCTGCCCGGGGGCGACCACCAGCGGTACGTCCCTGTACCGATCCGCGCGTTCGCGCTCCTCGGCGCTTCGCGTGTCCGGCCAGGGCAGGTACTCCGCGCCCGGCTTCCACCAGCCCGCGAGGTCGTAGCTTACCACCGGTATCTTGTTTCGCAACCGCCCGTTGGCTTCGGACACGAGCGCGTTTTCCGCCGCCGGTATCGCGGCGGCCTCCCGGCGGAATCCCTCGAATACGTTGTCGTCGCTGTCGAAGACGCCCTTGCTGATACACAGCTCCGCCGAGAGGGGTTCCGGCCCCTCCGGCCAGAGGCGCGAGGCCACGGCCGATACTGCCGCGTCCATACCGACGAAGCGGGCCAGTGCCGTCCACGACCCCGCGCCGCCCAGCATCACGGCGTCGGCCGAGACGCCCAGCACCTTGGCCGCGCCTTTCTCTATCTTGCTCGGACGGTAGGCCGCCTCGCCGCGCCTTTCGATCTCCTCGGCCAGCGGCGAACGGCTCAGGGTCTGCGTCAGCCCCAGCAGGCTCGATTCGGCCGCCTTGCGGACGATGTATTCGGACGACGACTTGGGCATGCGCTCCTCGACCAGCCGGCCGATCATCAGTTGCTCTACGCGGTAGTCCACGAACGCATAGGCCAGGTCGCAGCCCAGCTCCCGCGACAGTTCGTCGTAGCGCTCGCGGCCTACCTCCTGCACGACGGCCTCGCGCCACCGTTCGGCCATGTAGGCGAGGTCCTGCTGCATCGCCTCCGAGCCGGCGATCTCCGCCTTGCACATTTCGATATAGTCTTCAGTCGTCTTCGAGTTCCATTCGCCCGTCGCCTTGAGCACCTGATACGGGTCGGCCAGCGGCTGCATCGACGAGGCCATCAAGCTGAGAATGCCGCCCGGCGAGGTCGAGTATTCCACCATCTCCTCGCCCTGCTTCTCGGTAAGAAAGGTCCGCGTTTTCGACATGACGGGTGCGATGTGGCAGCGGAAATAGTTGTCCATCAGGGCCTCTATCTCCGCGAACCGTTCTCTGTGTCTGATGCCGTCCATAGTGTCTCTATATGTTTATCTGTTTGAGCAGTTGCTCTTTCGTCTGTTCGATGGCGTGGCGGTACACCTCCATCTGTTTCGGGAAAAACTCGTCGAGCCAGGCGTCCTTCTCCACCTTGTCGTGGATGAACCGTATGGCCTGCTCCCGTTCGATCTCCACCGAAGCCTCGCCCTCTTCCCGGTTGTTGAACCATGCTTTCGTCCACCAGCGGATACCGGCACGGTCGGGATAGACGGTGACGATCCTCGGTATGTCGAAACTCTGGATGTCGATCTCCAGCTCCGCCAGCGGGTCGATGATGCCAAAGGAGGCTACTGCTTCGTCATGAAGTTTTTTTTTACCTCTCCGCCCGTTGTCGGGATGTACACGCCATGGCGCAGGGCGAGGTAGTTCAGGAAGTCCGCGATCAGCAGGTTCTGCACCTTGCCCACCAGCGGCATGGCCTTGCGTCCCAATCCCAGCGGGTTTGCCATGCTCGGCATCCGCTCGTAGAAATACTCCTTCATCGCGCCCACCGTGAAGATGTGGCGCAGCGACTGCTCCGTGTGTTCGGGAAGCGTATAGGCTCCCCGCCGCAAGTCCTCCATGTAGTAGGGCAGGAAGCGGAGCATCAGTACCTCGATTTCCTCGCGGTCTTTTTCGTAGTCGGTCGCCGGTGCCGGCTCATAGAATCCGCCCGTTGCGTTGCCGTCGGCCTCCTGCAAGGCCCGGATATTACCGTAGAGCATCGTCAGGAACTCGATCGGGTTCAGCTCCTCGCCCTTGAAGCGGACTTCGAGGTGCAGCCACTCGCCGCTCAGGGCCACCGTCTGTCCGGCCTTTACGCGCTGCCCGAACTGGGCGAAGACATTGGACAGGTGTCCGTATGTCACCTCGTACTCCCCGTAGCGGATCGTCTGGCAGATGCCGTGTGCCGCGTCATTGCCCACGCCCGACACGATGCCGTCGGCCACGGCCGACAGCATGCGGCATCGCACGGAAAAGTCGATGCCGTGATGAAAGAATTTCTCGCCCGTTTCCGGATGCGTCTGCTCGCCGTAGCCCAGCGACAGCTCCACGTCCTCTCCCTGCGGGGCCTCGAACGGCATGCAGTAGCCGCTGGAGTGCAATATCATCTCTTCCGTATATTTCATGGCCTTCTGTTCTCTTTCTGTTCTCCCTTTTATCTTCTCATCCCTCCGCTCTGTACCTGTTCCTCCGCCGCTACGGCTTGCGACGGCGGGCGCACGGTGCGTTCCGCCTCCGGTGTGCGTAACACCCCCGCGTTGTTGCCGATCAGCATCATGGCGAGGAATGCCCCGGCGATCTTGCCCAGCCAGCCGAAGCGCCCGAAGATGAGCAGCGCCGCTGCGATCAGCCCCGCGATGCTCAGACCCGACACGTTGCCGCGGCCGAGGTTGCGGAAGAAGCCGCCCAGCATCTCCGTAAGGCCGCCGCCGGAGGCTTCCCGCAGGAAGTTCGACGCCCCGTCCAGTTTGGAGCCGATGCCGGCCGCCGCGCCTCCGACATGCTCTATGGCTTCCCCGGCCTTGTCTTTCAGCTCGCGCACGCCGTCGGCCGTCCCCGCGATGGCATTCGTTACCGATTCGCCGACCACGGCATCGCTCACGATTCTCGCCACGCTTTTATCCGAGGTCAGTTTCTCCCAGCCCACGTATCCGACCGCCCCGCCGATGGCGGCGGTCTTCACGGCCTGCCCTGCGCCCCGCAGGGTCTGCGAGGGGTGCAGCACCGCATGGCCCGCGCTCTTACCGGCAGCCGTTACCGCCTGGTCGCTCTTTTTCGCGGCCGTGACTATGGCCTTTTTACCGGCTTTCAATATCGCATCCCATCCCATATCTTCGTTTTTTAAGGTCTTACGTTCTTTCCGATCTGCCGCCAGCGTCTTCGGGCCGCCTCCGCTATGCCGCGCTTGTCGGCCGCGGGGCGTGCGCTCCCGTCTATCTCGTACCAGATGTCGCACATCGTGGTGTATTTCACGGCCTTGGTCAGCCGTTGCAGCGTTTTGTTCATCCCTTGCAGCTTCGGGCGAATACCGAAGACGATCTCCATGCGCTCGCGCTCGGTCATCTTGTTCTCCGCCAGACAGACCGTCCGGATGTCGTTCACGATCTCCACGCTGCCGAGCAGCAGCTCCCTGTAAATCCGGTTGCGCCGCGCGGAGAGGGCGACCGCCAGCGCGTTCGTAGGGCTTCGGCCCAACTGCCGGGTAAAGTCTTCCATGTTGTCCGTCAGCCGCGACACCTCGTGGTAGAAACCGTAAATCTGCGCCGCGTAGCAGACGATCGAGCGGAACGAGTTCAGGTAGTTGTTCAGCTCCCGTTGCAGGTCGGTCGTGGCCTCCACCTCTTCCTTCGTCCACAGGTGTCCTGTGGTCTGCATCAGCATGACCTTCTCCTGGTTCTTCAGCTCCTTTTGCGCCTTGTCGGTGTAGGCTACGATCATCCCGGCCAGCACGGGGTCGTTCTGCGCCCATGCCTTGCCGGTGCCGATGTACAGCAGCAATATGCCTATCCAAATCGTCCGTTTCATCTCCGCCGTGTTTTATCGGGCGAGCGAGGCCGCCCGGTGCCAGCGCGAGAGGGCCATACGCGCCGCCTCGCCGTTGTCCCGGTCTATCATGCCCGCCGTTATGTCGTTCCACACGTCTGCCAGCGTATAGTAGCGCAGGCTCAGGTAGAGCAGGTGCAGCTTCCGGCTGAACGCCGCGAGCCTGTCGTTCAGCGCCCAGAGGGTCGTGCTGCGCTCCGCGCCCGAGAGCATGTTCTCCGCGCCGCCTGCGGCCACCGCGTCACGGAGCAGCGCGAATACCGACACCAGCTCCGTCGCCGTCTCGATGTAGAGGTTGTTCATGTTCATGCTGGCGACAATGCCCTGCGGGTTGTCCCTGACCGCCCGGCCCAGCTTCCCCAGCGTGAGGAAGATCCGCACCCCGTCGTTGTAGAGGTGCGTGCAGGCTTTCAGCGACGAGGCGTAGCCGCTGGCCGTCTTGAGGTAGCCGTTGTACTGCCTCTGCCAGTCGTGTATGCGGTTGAACTCGGCCGCTATGCTGTTCTGGAGCAGGGCCGTCTGCGTCTGCCCCTTGATCTGTTTCTCTATCTGTTCGTTTATAAGCTCGTTGCCCTCGGCCAGCGCCACCCATTCCAACGGGTTGGAGGCCGCGATCTGGGCCCCGGCCCGCTGCGGCAGCAGGCCGGCGAGCGCGGCGAGCAGACAGAGGCTAATGATTCGTGATCTCATAGATTCCCTTTTTCTGTTTGTTCAGCTCCACCCGTTCGCGTATCAGCGGCACGATGTCGTCGCCGCGCCGTATCCCGATAAGGTCGAGCCTCGGCGTGTTGCGGTCCGTCGAGAGGATGCGCACCGTCTTCAGTCCGCAGAGCTGTTGCGGCAGGCTCTGGTATTCCTCGAAGTCCACGATGCGGTACAGCTCCATGTAATCGACCTTGCGCCGCAGAAGCCCGTGTTCGCAGACGAGCTGCTCCGCGTCTATCCGGTAGCGTATGCGGCGCAGGCAGGCGAAACGGTACAGCAGCGCGAGTAACAGCAACAGGGCGGCGGCCCTCACCGTACCGCCCAGCGGCATACCCTCCATACCGCCGTACACCAGAGCGGCCATGCACGCCAGTATCAGGGGCAGCTCGTCGATCAGGAACTGCCCGGCGTGCGGTCGCCGGACCACGTTCCGGCTCTCCCGTATGGTGTGCGTCGCGGTCATCGGCCAAGGCGTGTTTGCCGCTCCTCTTCGGCACTCTCTTCCCGTTCCTGCTGCTGCCCGACAGACTCTTCCCGACGCTGTTCGGCCAGCAACTGTCCGTTCCAGCTTTTGTGGCGGTAGTCCGGCTCTTCGCGGGTAAAGTCCACGTCGTGTTCCCGGTCGATTCCGAGAAACTCCCGCAGCTTTTCGCGGTACTCCCGGTAGCACCTGTTCATCGTGTTTATCTGGTCCTGCACGTCTTCCGGGGCGCACAGCCCGCTCGACCGCATCGACATGGCCTCCTCCCATTCGCTGTCGAACCGTATGCAGCTTTCTTGCAGGCCGCCCTTGGGCAGCAGGTAGAACTCTCCTTCGGTCAGGTCCTGCCCGTCCGGGATGGAGTCGAGATAGGGTTTCCGCTCGGGCGTCTCCACGATGGCCTCACGTACCGTGCGGCATATCTCCTGTTGCAGCCTCCAGGCGGAATCGTGCCAGGCCGTACTTCTGTCGAAACAGATGTGTTGCCGGGCCGGGACCGTCCGTTCGAGCACGCCCCGCATCTGCTTCGTGGTGGGGAAGTAGCCCGTCGAGACGAAGACCGCCTTGTCCAGTTCCCTGTTCCGTTCCCGATGAAGCTGGTAGTAGGCCATCGCGTCGCAGGCGCTCTCGAACCAGTAAACGTGTTTCGCCTCCGCAAGGGGCGTCCCGGCGGGGCTGGCGATCCACACTCCCTCGTCCATGTCGCTTCCTTGGGCATTGCCCTCGTAGCTGGAGCTGCCGTCCGCACGGGCGCGTTCCCGCTCCTCGAAGCCCACGATCTTGCCCTCCTCTTTGGGCAGGACCATCGGAAAGGAGAGACGGGTGTACCTCACGCCGTCGTCCCGCTTCCGGGTCGCCAGACAGAAATTCCGGTGGAAAGCCGCCTGCGTGCGCAGGTCGATGCCTCGGTAGGTGAAATAGGGATAGAACTTCTTTTGCGTTGCCCGTTTCTTCGGGTCGAACCGGTGCACTTCGTAGTCCATTATGTCGAACGGACGGACTTCCCGGTCGGGTGGTTCTACGGTCAGTTCCCTGAGTTCCCCGGCGGGAGGAGGCAGCAGGCGGCCGCTCACGAGCTCCACCAGATCGTCCGTGTCCATGCCCTCGCAGTATTCGGGGAAAAACTGCGGATGTTCTCTGATGAACGAAACGGCGTTGTATTCCCTCTTCCGGGGCGGCCGGAAGCAGCGCTTCCCGTCTTGTGTGACGACGAATTTGTCGCCTCGGATGCGTTTGCCCTCGCCGTCCAGCCGGACGTAGGAGGGGAGGCGCAGGCCGAAGCGGCGGTTCTGCTGGTAGCCGGCCTCGATCAGCACTTCCCGGATGTCGAGCCTTTGCAGAATATCGTCGTGTTTCGGGTCTCTCTTTTCCATCGTTCTTCGGTTGTTGTTTCGTATGGGTTGCGGCCGTCGTTACCGTCGCCGACACGCCTGCCGTTCCTCTTCGGGTTCTTCCTCCTTGGCCGCCTCCTCGTGAATCGTTTTCTGTCGGGCGATCTCCGCCAGAAGCTGTGCGTTCCAGTCTTTGTGGGGATAGTCGGGCTGTTCGCGTACAAACGAGGTATCGTTCGCCTTGTCCAGTCCGAGGAGTTCCCGCAGTCCCTCCCGAAATTCTTCGTAGCGCTCGCGTGCGACATTCGTCTGGTTCAGTGTCTCCTCCGAAGGGTATTGGCCGCTTGCACGCATCGACAGTGCCTTTTCATGCGCGGCTTCGAACCTTTCGTAGCTGGCCTGCAAATCTTCGGGCAACAGCCTGAGATTGCCGCCGTCCAGGTCCTCGCGGTCGGAGATGGAGTCGAGGTAGGGCTTTCGTTCGGGTGTCTCTTCGATCGAGGCGCGTACTGTGCGGTACATTTCGTGTATCAGGTTCCGGGTAAAGTCCATTCCCGCTAGGTCGGTGTCGAAACAGATATGCTGCCGGGCCGACAGGGTAGCTGCCAGCACGCCCCGCATCTGCTCGGCGGTCGGGTTGCCGCCCGTCGATACGAAGACCGCCTTGCGCAACTCCTTGTTCTGCGTGTGGAAAAGCTGGTAGTAGGCCATCGCGTCGTAGGCGCTCTCGAACCAGTAGACGTGTTTCGCCTCCGATAGCGGCGTCCCTGCCGGGCTGGCGATCCACAGCCCCTCGCTCGAATTGCTTCCCTCGGCCTTGCCCTTGTAGCCGGAGCTGCCGTCCGCGCGGGCGCGTCCCCGCTCCTCGAAGCCCACGGTCTTCTCCGGGTCTTTGGGCAGGGTCATCGGAAAGGCGAGGTTGGTGTACCGCAGGCCGTCGTCCCGCTTCTTGGTCGCCAGACAGAAGTTCCGGTGGAAAGCGTACTGCGTATATAGGTCGATACCTCTACTCTTGAAGTAGGGGTAGAATTTCTTTTGTGTCGCCCGGTCTTGCGGATCGAACCGGTGCAGGTCGTAGTTCCCGATGTCGAACGGGCGGACGTCCCGCGCGGGACGTATGATACGCGCCTCGCGATTTTCTATAGGGTGGTTCAGCAGACGGTTGCACACGAGGTTTACCAGCCGGTTGGGGTCCATGCCTGCGCTGTACTCCGCAAACAGTTGCGGGTGTGCCTTGATGAACGAAATGATGTTATATACCTTCTGATGGGGCGGCTGGAAACAGCACCGGCCCTGCTGCGTCACGATGAACTTGTCGCCACGGATGCGCCGTCCGTCGCTGCCCATGCGGACGTAGGAGGGATAGCGCAGGCCGTCGCGCCGGTTCTGGCAGTATCCGGCGTCGAGCAATATGTCCTGTATGTCGAGCCGTTGCAGAAAATCGTCGTATGTCAGTTCTCCGTCTTTCATGTCGTCTTTTTATCTTCCTCTTCGCATATCGTCTACCTCGCGGTTCATTTCCGCCTCGAAAGCGCGTATCGCCACATCCCTCGGCGTATCCACGCCGGGCTTGAAGTAGGGACGCGGCGGTCCGCCGTAGTGCCCGCCGTATATCTCCGGGGCGTGGCGGTGGTGGCTCAGGCCGTGCGCTACGCCCGCCGTGACCACCGCGCCGGCGGTCAGGGCTGCGAATATCTTCGCACCGAGGCCGCGCTGCGTCTCCGGCCGCGGCTTCATCTCCACTTCGCTGAAAATCTTCGAGAAGAGTTTCATGCGGTGGTAGTCGTCCACGGCGAGAAAGCGGTCGTAGTCCCGCTGGGTAATCTCGTGGCTTACGACACGGCCGTCGATCACGGCGGTCATCACATATTTCCCCTCCGCCTGCGCCGGGTGTACGCCGATCTGGCCGACCTCCACCTCCCGCCCGTACATCTCCTCCCGGTACCATCCCTTGCGCTCGTCGAGCAGCGGCAGGTCGCGTCCGTCTACGGCCGCGTCGGTTCCGTACAGGATGTGCTCCTGCGGCATCTGTCTCTCCATCGGGCGCAGCAGCTCCTCTTCCTGCCGTTGCCGCTCGGCCAGCTCCTGTGCTATTTCCGGGTGCAGGCCGATGTCGATACGCCGCTCGCTGTCGAGGGCTTCCATCGTTACCGGGTCGGCGAAGTCCTCGCCGATGATGCGGTTCAGCACCTCCAGCCGCCTTTCGACGGGGTGTTCCTCCACGGAGTTGGAGGTCAGCGCGGCCGTCTCCTCGTCCGTCAGGTCATAGATCATATCGGCTTCGACCCGCTCGGACTGCACGGTCAGCGTCCGCCTCTCCGCATCCACAATCAGTCCGTGCGAGGCGAGGCACTCCTGCCACTTTTCGTTGGAGAAGTAGACCGGCGAGGCGACGAGCTCCTTGTAGGGCCGGGCCGGTTCCCGGCTGCGCGGGATGCTCGCCATCGGTTCGATGACCGCTTCTAATTGCTGTAACACGTCCTGCTGCACGGGGGCCGCCTGCGGCTGCCTGTCGCCCTTGTAGTAGAATCCGTAGCCACCAGACTGCATCTCGCCGGGCTTCATGCGTCCGTCCCATCGCTCGGGAACGGTGTACGGCCCCGGATAGAAGAGCCGTCCGCCGACCCTCCGCAGGTGGAAGCCCCACTGGTGGCGCGGCGTCCAGCCCAGAAACGGCGGGGGCATGCCCAGCCGTCCCAGCCGCCCGTACTCGCCGATGCCGATACGGTAGCCGTGCAGCCCCATGGCCACGCGGCCGTTGGCGTTGCGGGCGTGGACGAAATCCTTGGGCAGGTAGAAATCCTTCGACAGGATACCCGTCAGTACGTTGTAGGCTTTCTTGTTGGCCGTGTTCGTTCCCCAGTCCGTGAGTGCGAGCATCTGTCGCTCGGTGATCGGGTAGCTCAACAGCGGCGAGTCGTGTCCCTGCACAAGCAGCCGGTAACCCTCTCCGTCGAGCGTTACATGGGCTTCAAGCCCGTTGCGCATCAGTATGCCGCGCAACTCGGGCTGCAAGTCCATCTGCCGGGGATTGGCATTCGTTCGTATCGCCATAGTCCTGTGCCGTGATGGTTGCCTGTTATGCGTCGCCGGCCTCCATGGCCGCCTCCAGTTGGTCGTCCTTGTAGCGGACGAACTCGGCGGCGGACTCCTCGCCGACCATCAGCCCTCGTTTTTCGCAGTAGCGGGCGTATTCGTCCTGCCACTCGGCCGAGAAGTGGTTCACGTAGTCGAGCCAGCCGTATTCTCCCGCCTGTACCTTCTCTACCAGTACCTCTTCGGGGTAGTATTCGTTGTGTGCCATCCTCTTTCGCTCCCTTTATTTGTGCAGGGCCGCCGCGCGGTTGCGCTCGGCGCTCTTCTTCTGTTCGTTCCACAACTCCTCGGTGTACTTCTCTTCGGGCACGTAATTGAGCTTGCCCTCGTCGTCCATTACCCAGCATCCGTACACCCCGAAGGTGTACTTGTCCCATTCGCGCTTGCTTTGCTCCCTCCATTTCTGCTCGTCGCCCGCGCAGAAGCGGATGCCGGTGGCCGAGTGCAGGTCGATGCCCACCGTGACGGGTTCGTCGTCCACGACCAGCGTCAGCGGTTCGCCGTGCTGCAACCCGTTTATCTCCGCCGTGCCCAGGTGCAGGTCCTCGGCCAGCACTTGCAGGTTGCGCCCGATGATGGGGGTAGGGACGGACATCACCTGTTTCGTCCCGGGGTCTATCTGCACGAAGACCTTCGTATGTCGCCCGTCTTCCGACAGAGCGTCCGCGAGGATCGCCTTGCCTGCGAGCAACTGTTTCTGCTGCTCCTGATCGTAGCGTTCCAGCGGCGAGGACTTCAGTGCGGGGTAGAAAAGCACGTCCACCTGTCCGTTTTCCATCCGGTAAAAGGCCAGACGGGTACGGCTCTCTGCTGTCTCCCCGTTCTCGTCGCTCACGCGCACGGGCAGCACGGGCGAGTGGCGGCCTTCGCACAGTTCGTCCAGCACGTGCATCGGCAGATCTTCGATCATCTCCTGCGTGAGTCCGAAGCGGGCCAGCGTCTGAAAAGGCAGTTCGTCAAATTCAAATCGCGCTATTTTCATATTCTGATTGAATTAAAAATTATACTCTGCAAATATAAGGTGCTTTTGTTCTTGCAAACAATAATGTAGCGTTGTAAGTTGATATAATGCGATGTTTTTTATGTTTAGAATATGATTTTAATGCCAAAATCATATTCTAAACATTTTTATTTCTATATTTAATAAAGAAAGTGAGGCGACTTTGATCTGTCGTTGGAACAGGATGCTATTTTTGCCGTATGAAAAGGATTTTGCTTTTGATAATGTCGTGTCTCTCGATCTGTACGATGCCGGCCGATGCGCGGTCCGCCATGCCGGCCAACTGTCGGGCCGGGCTGTTGCTTTCCGGCACGGAGAACCCGTGGCCGTCGCCTGTGGAAGTGACCCCCGCACAGGATGCGACGTCCGTCGAGGCGCGTAAAAAGGAGTGGGTGGAGCGTTATCTCAGCGTGTGCTATCCGCTGCGGCATATCCGCGTCACGTCGCCCTACGGCTACCGCAGCGACCCGTTTACCGGGAAAAGGAGGTTTCACGACGGCCTCGACCTGCATGCGCGGGGCGAGGCGGCTCTGGCCATGATGGAGGGGGTGGTCGTCAGGGTCGGGCAGGACCGCAGTTCCGGCAAGTACGTGACCCTGCGGCACGGCAGCTACACCGTCAGCTATTGCCACCTCTCGAAGATACTCGTCGTCAAAGGAATGTCGGTACGTCCGCGCGATGCGGTCGGCGTTACCGGCTCTACGGGGCGCAGCACGGGCGAGCACCTGCACATTACCTGCAGACTCGACGGCCGGAGCGTCGATCCCTCGCTGCTGTTCGACTACATTGACTCCACGCGGCGGGAGTGCGTGCAAGCGCTGGCGGCGATGTAAAAGATTTACACCGCCGCCAGCGCTTTATTAAAGGATTCGGCGCAGGTATTGCCCTTTGCATACATCCCGGATTTATCGCTTCTCCGATTCAGGATATAAGGTGTTTGCCCCATACCGCCGCTTTTATCAGCAGCAGCGGCGGCATTGTGACGGTCTTGCCGTAGAAGATGGCCGCGACCACCTTGCCGCCGCATCGCTCGATCTCCTTCCGGTAGTCGGTCAGGCTCTGCCCGGTCGTCATTACGTCATCGACGATAACGATCTCTTTCCCTTCAATATCGCCCGTGATGCGGTAGTTCCGTTCCAAGACGCGCTTCTCGCCGCCCTTAACCGCGTGCAGGCTTTCCCGCGGCTTGAACACATCGACATCGTGCAGTCCCGATGTCAGTTCCGGTCGGTGCTTACCGATATATCCGTGGAGGCGCTTGAACCGTCGGACATACTTCGCGCCGTTACTGCACGGCATGAACATGACGTGGTACGGCCTGTCTTCCGTCTCCAAGGCGGCCATGCACGCCTTGAAGAACTCGATACCGTGTATTTTGCCCTCCTTGAAACGGTATAGCGAACGGCAGAACGCCCGCTGTTCGTCGCCGATTAGATCGTTCCACCGGGAGGGATAATAATACCCGTAGAAAGCCACCCGAATACCACGCAGTCTGAACGGCTTGAGCGGGTGATGGTCCTCGAACAGGTCGGGCCGTGAGAGGCAGAACATCCGGCAGGCATTACGATGACCGGCCATTACCGCCATCCGGCAGTAGCGGTCGCGCTCCTTGTCGCTCTCGGCCGTCCGCGCGGCGGCGAACGCCGCCTCCCCGGTTTTCCGCCGCCAGTAACCGATGATGCTACAAAGCAAACTGAATCCACCGAGCAAAATCAGAAAAACAAGCCTTTCGTTCATGGTGATTCAGTTTGGGCGAAGTAGGGTATTGCTACCGGTGGCCGTCATGGAGTCGGAACGATTAAGGCTTCGAAAGTATGCCATATCTCTTGGCATGAGGGGGCCGAAACGATCTTATCCCGAGTCAGGTAATCGCTATGCTTGATGCAGACGGCATTCGTGGAACCCGAGTTCTGCAACTGGGCGGCCACACCGATGACCGATTTATCCCGGTGGAATATCCCTTTTTCATTTCTGTCGCGTATTTCCGTCAACTGCCCGCCTACTATTTTTACCTTCAGGCGCGGCAGTCTGTCCGGATCGTGTAACTCCATATAATTTTCCGCCTGCCGGAAAATCTCCTCGTTGTTCCGGTGCATCAACGGAAGGAGAATATTCTCCAATTTTCCGGTCTGTTTTCCGGCTTCGGCAAAGATATAGGCGGCATAGGTAATGCCGTTGCTGTGCCGGTATTGCGGCGAATCTGCTGACAGGGAAACTGTCAGACCCAATATCCCGGACAGTTCGCGGCAAATTTCTTGAAACCGGGCTGCAATTCCTTTGCTGTCTGCGTCGAAAAAGTAGAGTACCGAGCATTCGGCAGCCGTACCCGTTTCGATTTTCTTCTCTTCCGGCGGACGGCGGCCATACATGCGGGCAATATCCTGCAGCAACTTTCGCCGGAATTCCGCTTTGGAATCGCCTCCGATGGCATACAGCAAGACGAGTGCATCGTTCCCGCGTGCAAGCACCTCCGAGGGCAGTCGTCGGTTCCTCGCCTCTTCCAGTTTCAACTGTTCAAGGCCCTCTCCGGCCGCCTCACTGGCAAAATATTTGTTCAGTGGGTCGGGGAACTCCCCGATGGGCTTCGAATATTTTTGAAGGCCGTTCACCCGCAATATTCTGTACAGGAAGGCTACGTCGTGCGGCCCCTCGCATAATGCGAACAAAATCTTCTCCATAAGCGTTTACCGGATGTCCAGGTCGATAATGTTTATCAGTTCTTTAAGCTCCTCGCCCTCCATATACCGGAAATCCACCGCGTCGTCCGGAGTTTTCTGCAGGGCAAACGCCATCATGTCCTCCTTTTGCGTTGCGGAGAAGGCATCGACGCACTCCTTGCTATGGGTAGAGAGGAACAGTTGTACGTTGTACTCCGTGGCCAACTTCTGTACAAACTCGGCAAAGTGGACCAGCAATCCCTTGTGGATCGCGCTGTCTATCTCGTCGATGCACAGGATGCCGTCGGAGCAGTAAGCGAGTAGCAGGGCGATCTCGAAGATGCGTTGCAGGCCCTCGCCGTATTTAGTTAGGTCGATGCTGTGCTCGTGCGTCTTCGACGTGACGGAGAAACGGTTTTCCCCGCGAATTTCAACCAGTTCGATCTTTTCGATAGCCGGGTCAATGCGCTTACGGATGAAATCCGTGATTTCGTCGATCCGTTTCTCCTTTACGGCGCAGGCGTGTGCCTCCATGAGTATCGAGTCGTTGTAGCGGTAAGGGCTGGAAAATGCCGAGCGGCACAGCTTTTGGGCCTTCTGGTAATACAGTTCCGGTTCCCGGTTCAGGTATAGGTGCACATAGCTGGCGAGCTCGTCGTCTCCGGCGTTCGCATCGACCCGTATCGTAGAGATGTAGGCAGTCCGGTCGATATTCTCCTGCGTTTCCTCCTTCGTTATGCGAACTTGTGTGTCCAAGCCGTTGAAATGCCCGGCGATGTCGATGGGAGAGATGAAGTTCTTGTCCACCCACAGGGCGTTGAAATCCCGGAAAAACTTGCCTCGGAAACGCTCCAGATCGAGAAAGGCGTTCAAATCGTTAAGTTGTGCCAACAGGTAAACGGCTTCCAGCAGGGAGGTCTTTCCTGAGTTGTTTTCCCCGACGAAAAGGTTGATCCTGCGCAACTTTCCGATATTCAGGCCGGAAATCTTGCGATACCCGCGGATATTCAGATCGGAATAGTGCGCCGATACCTGCGAGAAGCGCGGCGCCACGTTGCTGACGAGCGTTCTGATGCTCGCTTCGTTCGATGAAGGCAGCAGCCTCTCCAATTTGGTTTTCAGCCGGCCGATGCGCATGTAGTCGTCGTCCGAAAGGTAATCGCTGAAGTGCAGCGCTGCATTCACTTCCGAGGCGATATTATCGAGTGCATTGTGCAGCCGAGTTTCGCCCACGGCCTCGCTGGAGGCGAACCCGATTGTGACACTGCGACTCTCCTCCATTTTGACCAAGGCTTTCTCATCGTTGATAAAGTTTGCCACTTCCCTGATTTCGTGGCTTTTGGTAACAATCGGTTCCAGCTTGGTAATTTGTTCCTCCCCTGTCTCTTCGTCCCGTTTTACATGCTCGGTAACTGAAATCCACGAAAACAACCGCTCTTCGCGGTCGGGACATGTGGGTGCGCGCAGGTCATCGTTCCAGCACAGCCAGTTCTTCAAGGCGGTATTTTTGATGATCTCTTCGAAGATGGAATACTTGTCCGTCTGGAACTGATCTCCGTAATCACTGTCTTTATACCGCTCGATCAGGGCCAGTGTCCGCATACTGCGGCGCAGGTAATGTTTGGTAATACCCAACGTATTGCATATCTCCTCTTCGGTCATGCCGCACTCTTCGAACAGGTCACGGATCAGGCGGGTCTGGTTAACCGGACTCCAGCGCTTTTTGCCGCTGATGTGGTTGAGTCCCATGGCGATCAGTTCGTGACGGCGGTCCTGACCCTGCAACTCGATCAATTCGATGCTTTTGAAATCGCTTTCAGTCAGCACCCCGACGTCCATCCCCTTCTGGAACTGCTCGTACAGGTATTTCAGCGTTACGGTACGGCGATTACCCTCTATGACGACGTAGTTGTCCCCCAAAGGGCGTACCTGAATAGGGTCTTGCCGCAGCACGCCGTTCGTTTTGAAGCTGTTGATCAGATCCGCTATATTCTCGTTGTTCTTTCCTTTTAGGAATTCAGCCGTGCGTTGCTGTACGCGGGCATCGGCAATCTGTTCGTCGGATACCTGCTTGTATTCCGGCCGGTCGATGAACCGGTAGTTGTTAGGGTCCAGCAACAACCTGTTCAAATGTTTTTTTATGGGTTTGGTTTCCATACTTATGGAGATTTTATTCAAATATACGAAAAAACTGAGCTTGTAATGTTGGTTTATCGGCTTTTATGGATTCTTTACGCTCTTGGTGTGCTTTCGCTGTCGGGGCGGTTGATGCACTCCGGTCGGGTGCGCCGTCTGTACGGTATTCCCCTGAAGGTCTACCGGAAATTTCCTGCGTCGGAATATCGTTTTTTCGAGATCTCCGACAGGCAGTGTTGCTATGCGCGAAAGACCGTCTGCATCTGTTCCGGCAACCGCTGTTCGTTGCGAGGAAAGCCGGCGATAGGAATTACTCCAGCACATCGTCCAAATGGGCATAATTCAACAACTTGATCTTTCCTGCTGTATTTTCGAATGTCCCCGAATATACGACGGCCTTACCCTCTACGGGACTTTTGATCCAGTCGTCCATTTGTTTCAGCGTTTTCTCGAAATCCGCATGGTAGGTCATGGCCGACTTGATTTCGATACCGTACAATCCCGAACTTTTTTTCAGCACGAGATCGACCTCGTTCTGGTTCGAGTCCCGGTAGAAATAGAGGTTGCTCTCCTTGCCCCGGTTATATCGCCGTTTCAATGCTTCCATCACGATGAAATTCTCGAACAGCGCCCCCCGCATCTTATCCCGTGCAAGTTGTTTCGGAGATTCGATGCCGAGCAGATAGCAGGCAAGCCCCGTGTCCGTAAAGTAGAGCTTGGGTGTTTTGGTCAGTCGTTTGCGCGTATTCTCGAAATACGGGGGCAGCAGGGCCACGATATAGGATGCCTGCAAGACGGAGAGCCACGCCGTGACGGTGTGCGAACTGATACCGATTTCATTCGCCAGCTCGGAGGCTTTGAACAGCGAGCCGATACGCCCGGCGCAAAGACGGATAAACGTATGGAACTGCATCATGTCCTTGATTTGCAGCAAATCGCGCACGTCTTTGTCCAGGTAGGTTTTCATATAGGCCGGATAGAGGAATTTGGGCACGTTGCGTCCCGAATAAATCGCGGGATAGAACCCGTCCAGCAGCAGATGGTCAAGCGGCGTATCGGAGGCTATCTCCCGTATCTCGGAGTAGGACAAGGGCAGCAACTCGAATACGGCGGTACGTCCCGCTAGGGATTGAGTAATCCTTTTCAGCATGGCGAACTGCGAACTGCCTGAAAGGATGAATCGCCGGTCTGCGTCATCGTCCACCATGCCTTGTATATACGACAAAAGATTCGGGGCATTATGCACTTCATCGAGAATCATGCCCTCCGCGTGCTGGTTCAGAAAAGCGACTGGGTCGTTTTCGGCAAAGCTCCGCACGTCGAGGTTCTCCAAAGAGTAGTACGGCAGGTGTGGGAACAGATTACGGATCAGTGTTGTCTTGCCGGACTGACGGGGACCGGTAACGGTTATGACCGAGAAATAGCGGTACGCCTCTTCTATCACGGCGGATAATTCCCTGCGGATATATTTTGGTTCCATATTCATTTATGTAATTTTGAAATACAACTGCAAAAATACATAAATTCTACTGCGGTGCAAATTTTTTAGAGTATTTTCTCCTGTCTCTCACCTCTTTTTTGTTGTACCAGCAATTTTCTCTCCTTTGCCGGCAGGCCTGTCTTTCTCTTTTCGCCGGCGAATGTAGGACGAAGCGCATCGACGCCAAGCCGCATTCCATTCGGATAACGGAAACAGCCCCTGCAAGAAGCTGTTTCCGTTATCCGGGTTTGGCTTATGATGCCGCAGTTTCGTCCTTCCGTTGCCTTGAAAAGTTGAACGACAGACCTACGCAGCCGAGCGAAAGCAGGGAAAGAAAAGACAGCGATGAATGTTTAATCCATTAAAACGAAACGACGATGACAGACGAAATCAAGCAAGACGGCAAGACCGTATTGAGAAGCGAGGACGGGTTTTCTATCCCGATGTTTTTTAACAATCTATGCGGAAAGAACTTTTCAGGAAACAAGTACCGGAACTATATCAAGCATATAGCCCTCGGCGAAATGGGCTTCAAGCCCGGACGAATCGAGTTTTACAGGGACGGTGTGTTGCAAAGGACGGGCGAAATCCCGAATGAATAGAATATAAAAAGTGCCGATATGCAAACATCGGCACTTATACGTTATTCCATAAGCAATTCTATCTTCTTCGTTATCTCCTCAGAGGTCGGCAGCAACTCCTTGTAGGCTTCGGGCAGCTCCGGCGACAGGCTGTAAGTCGCCACCCCGACAGGCATTGTCGAGCTTTTCAGGGCGTATTCCACAATCATGCGGCTTTTCGATCAGATGATGATACCGATAGCCGGGTTTTCGTGAGGCAGTCTTACGGTGTCGTTCAGCACATTCAGGTAAAATTCCATCTTGCCTTTATACTCCGGCAGGAACTCGCCGATTTTCAATTCAATCGCTATCATGGCCTGCAAACGCCTGTTGTACAACAGCAAATCTATGAAGTATTCCTTTCCGTCCATTTCTATCCGGTACTGGTTGCCGACAAAGGCGAAATCGGGACCGAACTCCATGAGGAACGCGCGGATATTCTTTATAATCGCTTGTTCCAATTCATATTCTGGAAAAAACGGTTAAAGTGACCCCTAAAAAACGGAGGAAGATGACCCCCAAAAGTTGAAGCGTAAAAAGAGTTCAAAGTTGTTGTCCGGATTAGGGTCTAAAAGGATATGATTTTGCCCGGGTTAAACAACATTTTTTTGTAGGTCTTTCGTCCCGATTTTATGCGAGAACCCCACTTAGTTCTCGCCCATAAAACGGTCGGGATTGTGTCGACCAACACTGCAAATATAACTATTTGTTCTAAAAGAACAAAAGAGTAGTTTTGCAGCTGCAGGCGTCTATCCATAGGCATTTTCAGATTTAGATTTTCTTTTCCTTATCGACTCGCCGAACAGTTCAACGCGCAGCGAGTGGTGTACGATGCGGTCGAGTACGGCGTCGGCGATGGTTTTCTCGCCGATCACGTCGTACCAGTCCTTTACGGGGATCTGCGAGGTTATCATGGTCGAGCGCCTTTGATGCCGGTCTTCGATGATGTCCATCAGTATGCCGCGCGATTGGGCGTCGAGCGGCTGCATGCAGAAGTCGTCCAGGATCATCAGGTCTACGCGTTCGATACGCTTCAGGTCGGCCAGTATCGTGCCTTTGGCCTTGGATATTTTGAGCTGGCTCATTAGTTTGGCCGTGCTTGCATACATTACTCGGAAACCGTCCTGGCAGGCCTTATAGCCGAGCGCAGTGGCCAGATAACTCTTGCCCGTTCCTGTCGATCCGGTAATGATAAGGTCTTTGTGGTCGCGCACGAACTCCATAGCGGCAAGCCGCTCGACCTGATTACGGTCGAGACCCCGCTCGAAGGTATAGTCGACATCATCCAGGGTGGCGTTGTAACGGAACTGGGCGGCTCTGACAGCCCGTTCAACAGCTCGGTTCTTGCGGTTGTCCCATTCACTGTGAACCAGGTGCGATACGAACTGGTCCTGGGTCATCTTCTCTTTGATAGTGTTCTCCAGCGAGGTCTTAAAAGCGTCGTGCATACCAAAGAGGCGCATCTGGCGCAGTTTCTCTAATGTCTGATTGTTCATAGTTTTATGGATTAAGTATTTATTTATAGTACTCTTTGCCTCTGATGTTCTCGTGTTCAGGCATATCGGCAGGCTCCTCCGGAAGGTCTATCGCCTCGGATTTATTCTGAAGTATATCCTGTATCTCCCGGAAACTGTACTTGCCGTAACTGTCGGCCAGTCGGCAGGCCGCTGCCAGACGGTCGGGCCCCACTTTACGGGCGAAGTTCAGGATGCCCGAACATATCTTGTTGGCCTGATCCTGATAGCGGGTCTTCTCCAGTATCCTGCGGATATAATGCTCCACGTCTTCATGTATGGCGGCAGCCTGCTGGAGGAACCGCTCCGGCGACCACTCCATCACCGCGCGATGCTTTGGACAAAGGTGTTCGGTAACGGTAGTGTAGCGGTAGTTATGGCGGTCGCGGGTATGATGGGCTATGATGTCGTAGTTGTAGCGGATCTCCACGTCGGCCACCGTATAGGACAACTGTACTTTCTTGCCGATGTAGGTGTGTGGAACGCTGTAGTAGTGGATGTCTTCGTGTAGGCGCGCATAACCGTATTTATCGACCGTAGTGACGATATGCTTCTTCATCTGGTAACGGATCGGGTTCAGAGGCCCGAGAGCTTCCTGTTCTACATCCTCGAAGTAATCCCGACGGGAGTAGTTGCGCCGCGGACGGTTCTGGTTGTTATGTTTCTCAAGAGCCGCACGGATAGCTATGTTAAGTGACCGCAGATCGGGACAGTGTAACGGCTCGATGACAGTAAAGATATCCTTGTAGGTAAGCTTAACCGCATTCTCGACATGGGCCTTATCCTTGGGACTGCGGGCCCGGGTAGGATATACCGTCACGCCATAGTGTTCGCCGAACCGCTCGAACTCCGTGTTCAGAATCGCTTCATAACGGCTGGCTTTCGTAACCGCGCTCTTCAGGTTATCCGGAACGATAGCTTTGGGTACGCCGCCATAATAATAAAAGGCGTTCTCGCAGGCCGAGATAAAGTCTTCCTTGCGCTGACTCTCGACAGCTTCCACATAGGTCAGCAGACTGCATCCCAGGATCGCCACGAACACCTCCACTTCGCGGGGTTGTTCACCCGGAGGGTAGATCCACAGCTTGCTGCCCGTATAGTCCACGAACAACTTATCCCCTGCCTTATGCTCCATACGCATCGACGGGTTGCTGATGCGTTCGTAGCGACGCAAGGCGACACGGAACTGCGTCAGACTGTAACCGTCCGGATGGGCTGCGCGATAACGCTCCCATTGCTTGTGGCTGGTCATACCCTTACGCCCCATCTCTTTGCTGGCAGAAGGAAGAAAAGCCTCAAGGGCGTCTATACGGGGATTGGACTCCACCGGAGTCTCCTCGATGCAGAACAGAGCGTAAAGCTCGGCATCGCTCTTGGAAAGGAACTCCTTATAGGTAAGGCTGAGGGTGTTCCACTTGTTGACATACTTTTTTACCGTGTTGCGCGAAGTGCGGGCCATCTCGGCGATAGCCCTTAAACCAACGCGATCGGTGTACAATCGAATGATCGTGCGTAATTTATTCATTTTCAAAGGTCTGTTAGGCATAGTCTCTGGATTTTGGTTTGCTTTTGATAGTCAAGCTAACAAAATCCAACTCCTTTTAAACCTCTGAACAACTACTTTTTACTCAAATTACTGACTGGGGCAGCTTGCTCCGTTTTAGATGGATCACTTTCGACCGTTTTAAGGTGGTCAATTTAAGCCGTTTTTACCGGGTCAATTTCATCCGTCCCTACTGGGTCAATTTTACCGTGTTTTCCACATATTCGGAATGTTCTTCCGAAAGGCCCACAAGGTCGAATGTATATTCGTCTTTCAGGGCAAGTATGGCTTGGCTCTTTATCTTCTCCGGCAAGGTCGTGTCGAAGTTGCTCTGACCGAGCAGATAATTTTCGTAGGTCTTTGCTTCTATCTTGTTGATAAGCACATCTTTCGTCCAGCCGTATTTCTTGGTTGACAAGATGTAAAATTGCCGTTGTCGTGTCTCCTTGCATTTGGTCAGAATGACGATGTGCTTCGACCAGCTAATTTCTCCAACTAACGGTTGGAGAATTTCATTCGACCGGTATTCGGCATAAAAACGGGCCATATCCCACATATTGGAAACACCGAACCCCTTTATACCCGGAAACTCCTTCTGTATGTCCCGCGAAAGGTTCTCCACGACGGATTTTCCCCAGCCCAAGGCCGCTTGCTGTTCGGTAATCCGCCTGCCGATTTCCCAATACAAGGCGATCATCTCCTTGTTCACGGCCTTCAGCGCCTCGTATTGGGCCGACCGGATGCGGGAGGTTATCTCGTTTCTGAAATCGAGATATTCGGGAGATAAGATGGGAGTGTTCTTTTCAGCCATAGGTTATTCATTATAATCGGTTACAGAGGTAAGGTTTTGTTTCGATTACACACAGGATTCCCCTGTCCGATCCCATAGGATGTTCGGCCTGCCGGCAGCATGCCCCGTTTTACTGCCGATTCCGCCCTTTCTATACCGCTTCCGGTCTCCCGCTTCTATCTTTCCATCTTCCCTTTTTCATCTCTCCTTTCCCGCCGTCGGCCCTGTGCGCCCCTCGGGGGTTATTTTTCAGCGAAGGTAAACCGGCCGTTCCGCTTCGCCAAGGCCGGCTGCCGCCGCGGGTGATCCGTAAAAATCTTCCTCTCCGCCGTCGAGCGTATTTTTCCGTCCAGCCTTGTCGGATTGTTCCGGCCACCTTCTGCCTGCAGAAAAATAATCCCTGCGGGTCGCAAACGGACCGAACGAAGGGAACGAAAAACAAGGTTGAATGATGAGTTACAACAAACAGACATCGTTGGCGGCGAACGTGGAGGCCATCGAAACGGCGGTAAAAATCCACGTGCAGGGCCGCAAAGCCATGGCAAAGGAGAAGGAGACGCTGTCCCGCTATTCCGGCTTCGGGGGCATCAAGGAAGTGCTGAACATCGGAACGGACAACCCCCTGCCGGACAACATGGCGGAGCCGATGAACCGCCTGCAGAAGGCCCTGCGAACTCTCGCAGGCGGAGAAGAGACAATGTATCGCAAGCTGACGGACAGCCTCAAGGCCTCTGTCCTCACGGCCTTTTACACGCCGCAGTTCCTCGTGGATGCCGTAGCGCGGCAGATACGCGCCGCATTCACGGAGTACGGCCTGCCGATGCGCTCGCTGCTCGAACCGAGCGCGGGCATCGGCGGCTTCCTGCCCGCAGCCCTGCCCGACACCCGCCGCTACGCCTTTGAAAAGGATTGCATCTCGGGGCTTATCCTCTCGCTTCTGCACGACGATACCACGACAGTTATCGACGGCTTCGAGACAATCGGCGGGCAGGATTTCGGGCATACGACCTTCGACGTCATCGCTTCGAACATTCCTTTCGGCGACTTCCGCGTGTTCGACGCCGACTTGTGGAAAAAGGGCGGCATCTACGAACGCTCCACCAAGACGATCCACACCTACTTTTTCGTCAAGGCCATGGAACAGCTCGCCGAGGGCGGCCTGCTGGCCTTCGTCACGTCGCGGGGCGTAGCCGACACGCCGGGCAACAAGTTTGTGCGCGAATACCTCGTCGGCCACGCCGACCTTATCAGCGCGATCCGTCTGCCCGACGCGCTTTTCCTACCCACGAGCGGCATCGAAGTCGGCAGCGACCTGCTCGTATTCCAGAAGCACACCGGCAAAGCGGCACTCTCGCTGCGGGAGAAGATGTTTTTGCAGTCCGTCAGGGAGAAAGCCGACGCGACAGGAATCGTGACCGAACCCGCGAACAGACTTTTTTCCCTGCCGAAGACCTCCCTCGCCACAGACAGCCGCATCGTCGTGAACCGGTACGGCAAGCAGGTGCGCAAATATCAGTGGCTGGGCGACGAAGCCGCCATGTCGCAATACCTCTCCGCGTTGCTCCGCCACGATTTCGCCCGCAGTTTCCGCAAGGAGCTGTTCTCCGGCGGAGCAGGGGATACCGCGCCCGTGCAGATGTCCCTGTTCGGGATGCCGGCCGCCGGCGCGACGCGGCCCGACCGGGGGCGGCGGGCCTACACGGGCACGTCGGAGGAGTGGATGAAGGACGGCGCGATGGTCGCCTTCGAGGGGCAGGTAGGTACGCTCCGCTACCGCAAGTCCGATCATTATGAGGAGGTCGCCGTCGATTTCGTGCCGGTGGACGAAGGCAAGGTCAACGCGGACAGGGCCGCCGACTATTTCCCCGTCCGCAAGGCATATTTCGAACTCTCCGGCAGGGAGCGGGACGAGCAAAAGGAATACCCGGCACTGCGGGCGGAGCTCAACGCCCGCTACGATGCCTTCGTCGCCAAATGGGGCTGTTTCCACGACAACGACAACCGGGAGTTTATCATGCTCGACAGCCTCGGCTCGGAGGTGTTCACGCTCGAAATGCAGCTCGGCGGAGATATTGTCAAGGCCGACATCCTGCGCGAACCCGTGGCATTCACGAAGACGGACCCGCATCGCAAGCTCACGCCCGACGAGGCGCTGGCGAGCAGCCTGAACTTTTACGGCCGCGTCGATATGGACTATATCGGACAGGTGACGGACCTGCCCGAAGAGGCGGTCATCGGTGCCCTGCGAGGCGAGATGTTCTACAATCCCGTCAGCGGGGCGTGGGAACACAAGGGCCTCTTTCTTGCCGGGAACGTTATCGACAAACATCGGGCGATCGTCTCCTGCCTGCCCGATCTTTCGGACAGGGAGCGGGAGTGGACGGAAATCGCCGTAAAAGCGTTGGAGGCGGCCGCACCCGAAGCGATACCTTATGAAGAGCTCGACATCAACATGGGTGAGCGGTGGATCGACACCGGGCTATACGCCGATTTCGCCTCGGAACTTTTTGGAGTCGAAGCCGAGGTGATGTATTTCGATGTGAACGACACGTATGTAGTACGCTTGCAGGGCTATTCCCCGGTGGCTTACAACACCTATTCCGTTCGTAACTGCAACGGCGAAGACCTCTTTGTACATGCCCTTCATGATACCGTACCCGAGTTGACGAAAGAGGTGTATCGGGACGGCGGCAAGGTGCGCGTGCCGGACGAGGAGGCCATGCAGGAGGCCGCTACCAAGATCGAGGAGATCAGAGAGCGTTTCAACCGTTGGCTCGACGAGCGACCTGTAGAGGTGCGCGACGAGTTGGTGCGAACCTATAACGAGCGGTTCAACTGCTACGTGCGTCCCGCCTACGACGGCTCGGCGCAGACGTTTCCCGGCCTCTCTTTCGAACAGTTCCCGTACAAGGAGCTCTACCCCTCGCAGAAGGACGCGGTGCAGATGATTAAGCAGAACGGCGGCGGTATCTGCTGGCACGAAGTAGGTACAGGCAAAACCATGATCATGTGTGTCGCGGCCTATGAGATGAAACGTCTCGGTCTGGCGCAGAAACCGCTTATTATCGCCCTGAAAGCCAACGTCCACGAGATCGCCGACACCTTCCGCAAGGCGTATCCGGGGGCTAAAGTGCTTTATCCGGGTAAGGAGGACTTCACACCCGCCAACCGCAAGGAGGTATTTTCCAAGATCAAGAACAACAACTGGGATTGCATCATCCTCACACACGACCAATTCGCCAAGATACCCCAGTCGGAAGAGACGATGTTCGAGATATTCACCGAAGAACTCGCCGACACGGAGCGCAGCCTTGAGGTACTGGAGCAGTCCACCATGTGCTACCGGAGCCGTGCTATGCAAAAAGGGCTCGAAAAGCGGAAGCAGAACCTCTCGGCCACGCTCGGCGAGTTGCAGGCGAAGATCGACAGCCGGAAAGACGACGCCGTGGATTTCCACACCATGGGCATAGACCACATTTTCGTGGACGAGTGCCACATGTTCAAGAACCTTATGTTTCAGACGCGCCACACGCGGGTAGCCGGTATCGGCAACACGCGGGGCTCGCAACGGGCGATGAACCTCCTGTTCGCCATCCGCGACATCCAGCGCCGCACGGGTAGGGATCTCGGGGCTACGTTCCTGTCGGGTACGGTGGTCGTCAATGCGCTGACCGAGCTGTACGTGATGTTCAAGTACCTGCGCCCACAGGAACTCCGGCGGCAGAGCATCGGTTGCTTCGACGCGTGGGCGGCGATATTCACGAAAAAGAGCGCCGACTACGAGCTGGGCGTCACGGGGACGATCAGACGCAAAGAGCGTTTCCGCAGCTATATCAAGGTGCCGGAGCTGGCGATGTTCCTGCGCGAGATCACCGACTACCGCACCGCCGAAATGATAAACCTCGACGTGCCGGAGAAAAACGTGCGTTTCCTCTCCCACGCCCCGACCTTCGCGCAGGAGGAGATGATCGGGCGGCTCATGGCCTTTGCCGGCAGCGGAGAGTGGGCAGACTTGGGGCTGGATATGCCGGAACCGGATAACCTCGACAGGGCGAAGATGCTTATCGCCACCGATATAGCCCGCAAAATGGCGCTCGACATGCGGCTGCTCGGCGACCGTTTCCGCGACAGCGAGGACAACAAGTCCTCCATCTGCGCCCGCACGATCTACGACTATTACGTGCGATCCGAGGCCAACCGGGGCACGCAGTTCGTATTCAGCGATCTTTCAACCTACAAGCCGAACGCGTGGAACATCTACTCCGACATCAAGGACAAGCTGGTACGGCTCGGCATCCCTGCCGATGAAATCCGCTTCATCCAGTGCGCCCAAACCGAACGGGCCCGCAAGCGGCTCTTCGAGGATATGAACGCAGGCCGGGTGCGCGTGCTGTTCGGCTCTACGAGCATGTTGGGCACGGGCGTAAACGCACAGGAACGGGCCGTGGCGGTGCATCACCTCGACATTCCCTGGCGTCCGGCGGATATGGAGCAGCGCAACGGCCGCGCGGTACGCAAGGGCAACACCGTGAAGCTGTGGGGCGGCAACACCGTGGACGTGGTCATCTACGGCACGGAAAAGACGCTCGACGCCTACAAGTTCAATCTGTTGAAGAACAAGCAGATGTTCATCAACCAGATCAACAGCGGCACGATCGCCGTGCGCCGCATCGACGAGGACGGCATGGACGAGAACAACGGGATGAACTTCGCCGAATTTGTCGCTATCCTCTCCGGCAATACCGACCTGTTGGAAAAGGCGAAGCTCGACAACAAGATTATGCGCCTCGAAAAGGAGCAGGGCATTTTCAAGAAAGAGCGCATCCGCGCCGAGCACAAGATTGCGGACAATCGGCAGGAGATCGCGGCGGCAGACCGCACGGCAGCCGATATGGCGCGGGATGCGGAGTACGTCGCCTCCTATGCGGGCGACCGGACGACCCGGCTTCTGAAGCTGCCGCAGGCCACTGCCGAGGAGATCGGGCGCGAACTGCACCGCATCGCCAAGACCTACCGCAGCGGCGCATACGGCACGATAGGCACGTACGCCGGGCTGAATCTGCTGGTGCACAGCGAGTATAACTGGTGCGGGACGTTCGACCGCAATGTGTTCTTCGTCGAGGGCCCGAGCGGGCTGAAATACCGCTGCGGCCAGTACGGAGCGTTGCCTTTGGGTTTCGCGGAAACGTCCCGCTATCCGGAGATCACGCTAAACAGGCTTCCGTCCATGATCGAGGAGCAGCGGCGGAAGATCGCCCGACTGGAGAGCGAGCTACCCGCTCTGGAGGCGATCGTGGCCCGCACATGGGGTAAGACGGACGAACTGTCGCGGCTCCGGCAGGAGTGCCGGACGTTGCAGCAGCGTATCGATGAGGGCCTGAAAGAGGCGGAGCGCACGCAGAAGCCCCTTGCCGAATGCGGGGCCAGCGACAAAGCTGCCTGATCGTAATTCATATATCCAACCGTTCCCTCTGTCCGGTCGCAAGACCCGGCAGGGGGATTTTTCTGCCTTCCGGTTTCCCTGCGCCGTCCTTTTTTACGGCTTTCGGCCCTTATTTCCCTCCTGTTCTACCTTGTGTCATTCCTCCTCTTCTATCCCGCCTTCCATCCCTCCTTTTATAGAGAGGACCCTCCGTCGCAATGCAACGGCCGAAAAGCCGACTCTTTTCCCCGCAAAGTTGATTGCATCTGCGGTATTCGCGCAAGGCGGATCTGCGATTTCCTTGTGAAAAATCTTCCTTCTCATGGCCTTCGAAGCGTATTTTTCCGGGAATCCTTGCTCAAAAAACTCGATGCAGAAACCGGGCGAAAAAAAGAATCGGACTTTCCGGCGATTGATTGGACCGGAGGGAAAGAAAGAAAGTTTCACGGAAAAGACAAAAAACACTGTATTATGGCAGGACGCACGAAAAGACAGGTCGGAAAATCTCTGATGGTCGTCGATACCAAGCGGGAAATCATAGACATTCTGCAAATAACGAACCGGCGTTTCATGTACGACCCGCAGACCGGGATTCTGATTCTGGGGGATGAAGCATACGGCCAAAGCATCGCTGGCTCCCATGCGCAGGAGTTCTACGATTCGCAGGCGGGCGGCCGCTTCGACGATTATCTGCGCGGGTGGATCGGCACCTCGAAAAGCTATCCTTGCGGGGTCATCCATTTTGCCCCTGCAGTCGTCATGGAACAGTTCGATCGGGGATTCGACACTTTGCAGATGTTTGCCCGGCTCGAAGGCACAGGGGACGATACCGTGATCCGTGGCTTTTGCCGCTTGTGGGAAGAGCGGATCGGAGCGATATTGTCCGCCTCCCTCGGCGGCAAGGATTGAAGCGTCGCGGTAAGCCGTAGGGGAGGGCCTCGCTTGCGGCGATCCCGTTGCCCGTTTGTACGCCGCTGCACCTCGGCGGTCTCTCTGTTGTACTCTTTCCTTCCTTTCCATTATACGCAGCCCCCCCCCTTTCTATGTTTTCTCTTTTCGCTTTCCCCGCTTCATCCCCCGTCGCCGCCTGGGGTTTTCCGGACGCCAAGGTCGGCTGCCGCGCTCGATCCTCCGGCTTGAAGTGCATTCCCGGCCAAATTCTTCCTTCTGCGAAGCGTAATTGGGCCGGTAAAGCCGTCGGATGAAGCTCATCCGACAGCCATGAACCGCATCCGTAAAAATCCCGAAGCGGTTCCGCCAGCGAACGAACCGAGCAAAGGGAAAAAACGAACGATTTTCAGGTAACGGCAGGAGTAACCGACCTGCCACAAACAAACTTCTATTATGATACATACACACACAATCGGACGCATCGGCAAAGACTGCCGGGTCATCACGGGCACACACGGCTCATTCATGGCGATGGATATAGCCGTGGACGATTATTCGAAAGGGCAGAACGTCACTACATGGGTCAGGGTCAAGAGCAGCCGCGAGAACCATATCCGCCTGGCCGAGTATCTGACCAAAGGACGGCTGGTGCTGGTCGATGGCACCCTCTCCGCCTCGCTGTGGGAGGACCGCAACGGCAACAGCCAGACGCAGCTCACTATCACGGCGGACTCGATCGCCTTCATCGGCGCCGGCAAACGCGACGCGGCCGGAACCCGGGCGGAGGACAACGCCCCGGTGCCCGCCGTTGCGCCGCAGGACGACACGGACGACCTGCCTTTCTGATATAGACGCTATATCGCAGGAAGTCAAGCCTTACTAAATGTAGTATATACTATACTTAGTGCATTAGTATCTCTCCTTACGGGTGCGGGTTGTAGTATATGCTACATTTAGTATCATAGTAAAGTAGTAAATACTATGTTCCTCAAATGCGTATTTGCGTAAAATAGTATTCGCTAATTATAGTATTTACTAAAAATAGTATTATCTTTGTATATGGAATAAAAGAGTGAGAACGATGACGAAAATCATTGCTGTCTTGAACCACAAGGGTGGGGTCGGCAAGACGACCACCACCGTCAATCTGGCTGCCGCACTGCGGCAGAAGAAAAAACGTGTGCTGGCCATCGACATGGACGGCCAGGCCAACCTCACGGAATCCTGCGGCCTCTCCATCGAGGAGGAGCGGACCGTTTATGGGGCGATGAAGGGCGAGTACCCCTTACCGCTGGTCGAGACGGCGGGCGGCCTTACCGTCGCGCCTTCCTGCCTCGACCTCTCGGCGGCCGAGTCCGAGCTTATCAACGAGCCGGGGCGCGAGCTGATCCTCAAGGGGCTGATCGCCCGGCTGCCCGACGGACGGAAATTCGATTACATCCTGATCGACTGCCCGCCCTCGCTGGGGCTGCTGACGCTCAACGCCCTGACCGTGGCCCACTACCTGATTATCCCCGTTCAGGCCCAGTTCCTCGCCATGCGCGGCATGGCCAAGATCACGAACGTGGTCGCCACCGTCCGGGAACGCCTGAACCCGGCGCTGGAAATCGGCGGCATCGTCATTACCCAGTTCGACCGGCGTAAGACGCTCAACAAGAGCGTGGCCGAGCTGGTCAAGGATGCGTTCTGCGACAAGGTGTTCCGGACGGTCATCCGCGACAACGTGTCGCTGGCCGAAGCGCCCATCAAAGGCAAGAATATCTTCGAGTACAACCGCAACAGCAACGGCGCCAAGGACTACATGGCTTTGGCGCAAGAGGTGCTGAAATTAAAGTAAAAACCGATATGGGCAAGAGCGATTTATTGAAAGACAGCATGAAAACCGGACTGGACGGGCTGCTGTCGCCTACAGGGAAAAAACCGCAACCGCCGCGGCCGGCAGCGCCCGCCGCGGAAAAGGAGCCTGCGGTGCATTGCAATTTCGTCATCGACCGGAGCATCCATACCCGCATGAAGTACCTCGCCATCGAAAAGGGGGTTTCCCTGAAAGAGATCGTGAACGAGGCCATGAAAGAGTACCTGGCGAAAAACGGGAAATAAGGGATGCCCCTTATTTCCCGTTTTTCTGTTTTGTCGCGTTTCCGTCGGCGCGTTCCGGCAACGGAGGTTACAACATATCGTCCATCGACAAGCCTTTGTAGGAAAGGGCATAGCCCCTGAACGCTTCCGTAACGCGCAGAAAAGCGGCCGCTTTTGTTTCCAGTTTCGCCATGTCGATGTTCTCGGTCTTGCGCTTGACCTCGAAGAACGTCGCTGCATCGTCCAGTTCGTTTTCGGCCACGATGTCGATTTCGTTTTCGCCCTTGCGGTCCCACCAGCCGCCGATGCGCGTATAGGCTTTCTGTTCTGTCAGCACGCGCTTGAACCAGCGTTCGAGCATCAGCCCGCTGAACGTCTCGTAGTCCCGGTCGATAATGGTCTTCACGCTGCCGTAGTTCTCTATCTCCAGCATATAGCTGTACTTGTAGATAAAACGGAACCAGAATGTGAAGAAGTTGTCCTCAATCGTATAACGCACATTCTTGGAGGAACTCTTCTCGAAGAGGGGCTGTCTTTTGGAGATGACCTCGTACTCGCTCTCCAGTTTGGTCAGGTAGCCGCCTATCTGCCTGCCTACCACGTTCTCGATTTCCGAGCGGGAGGTCTTTCCCCGCGCGATGGCCGACAGGATCGAGAAATAGATGCCGTAATCCTTGCCGAACTCCTCGATCAGAATCGCCTTGCCCTCGCCCAAAAATATGGAGTCGGCTTTTACGATGTGGTCGAGCATGTCGGCCTTGGTCGTCGCCCCGGCATCCACGAGCAACTGTACATACTTCGCCACCCCGCCCGTAAACGCATACAGGGCCAGCAGGTCTTCCGCCGTGTAGTCAGGGCGGTACTCCGCGAGGATCTCCTTCAGCACGGTCGGGGTAAACGGACGCACGGTCATAAAGCGCGTCTGCCGGTTGTACAGCGGTTCTTTCTTGTTTTTGAATATCTTCGTCATCAACGAATAAATCGACCCGCAGACAATCAGGTTGATACGGGCTTTCGGGCTGTACATGTCCCAAATGCGCTGCATATCGCTGTACACCGATTTGTTCACGCGGAAAAACTCCTGAAATTCGTCGATGAACAGTGTGATGGGGCGTTCTGCCGAGAGCTTTATCAGGAACTCGAATACATCGGCGAAACGCTCCGCCCGGCCTATCGTCGGGATACCCAGTTTGTTCTCTATTTCGCTCTGGTAATCCTCGCACAAATCGCTCTCGGCTTTGCGGGCGACGAAGAAATAGAGAATCGGCTCCTCCTCGTATGCCTTCCACACGAGCGAGGTCTTGCCGATACGGCGACGTCCCGTGACTACCGTAAACTGGGCGTTTTCCTTGGCCAACCTGTGAATCTCCCGCAGGGAGGCGATCTCTTCCGTTCTGTCGAAAAATCTCATTATATTTTACCCGTTCTGTTTTGCATGTTCCGAAACAATCGTTTCCGAAACAGCGGTTTCGTTACTGCAAAAGTAATACATTTTTTTGTAGGACAGGGCACTCTTCACGGATTTTCGGCAAAACGTCGCACTGTCGTTTACTCGCCCTTCGGCGGGCGATAATTGCCGTGGCCCGCATTTCTCCCTGAAAAGCACCCTTCCTGTTCTATTCTGCTCCGTCCTTACGATAAGCCGGGAAAAGCCCTTGCTTGCCATAGGCCGGGCTCGGGACGGAACCATACGACAGGGGACGGTTTATCCGTCCTCCGCATCTCTCGCCGTGTTTTCCGGCCCTTTGTACCCCGCTTGGGCCTTTCCCTTTCTATCTTCCTTTTGCCGCTTTACCCGCTTCATTCCCCGCCGTCGCCCCGTTCTTTTATACAGGCAATATTCCTTTGTCTCCCGTCTCCGGCCATCCTTCGCCGGCGAGATTTTCCACGCAAAGGTACTGCGGCCGTCCGGCGTCAAGCACCGCTCCGCTAACCGGCCTGCGGATTGCCCGGCAGCCTTCCGCAAATCGAAGATGAACTTCCGTTCCCCTCCTTGCCCTGCCCGTCGGGTTGGGTATTCCGTGAAATTCCCCGGCTGTTTGCTTGCCTTTCCCTCCTTTCCCCGCTGTGCGCCCTGCATGTAAAATCTTTCCCGACAAGGAAGCCGGAGGGCTTTCGAGAAAAGGGAAGAAAAAAGTTCAACCTATAAAAATTCCATGTTATGCACAGTAAGATTTTTCAAATTACCCGAACGCGGGTGTCCCAGGACGACTACCTGAACGAGAGCACGCTCGCGCAGGGCGACAACAGCTTCTTCGACTATTGCGGCGAGATTGACGAGGCGGAGCGCAAGTTCCACATCGACAATTTGGTAAACAATATGCTGCCCAAGGGCATGTTCGAGCTTATTTCCGAGGATACCATCCGTTACATCGGCGGTGCGGAGAAATGGCAGGCGGATTTCGTGGCCGGTATGCGTAGCAAGGCGGAAGCCGTTACCCCCGACAAGGTACTGGAGTGGATTGGCCCCGTTTATCAGCTTGAAAAATACCTGAAGAACCCGCTCGATACCGCCTACTGGTTCTACATGGACGAGGAGGGCCTGCAATCCCATGCCGAACAGTCCTACGAGTTCATGCGGCAGGTGTGTGAGTTTGAACCCGGCACGCTGCTCTATATCGGCGGAGTCATCGACTATCATTTCTAACCCTAAATACGGGACAATGGGCCACCGCCGATTGGGGTAGGTGGCCCATTGTCCATATCCCGACCGGCGGGAGAGTCCTTTTGTAAGGGACAGACTATCTATATCCTGATTGATGATTATTTTCCGTTGGGAATCCCTCTGCGCATCATCCTGCGGACGTTCCGCTGCCAGGGGCGGTATTTCAGGTCCCTGCGGTAAGGGACCAAAATCATGCGGATTTCGTCGGCTGTCTTTTGCTCTTTCAGAACTTTTTCCAGCATGTCACCGAACCGTTGAAGGGTGGGTGGCGTGGTAATCTCGCGTGTCAATCCATTCTGATAGGGTCATATCGGATGTTTGGTTCCATAGATAATCCTTTTTTCATTATCTCGATTACATTTTGTCCGAGAAGTCCGTCTTACGGCCACGATTCCTGCCTTTTGTACCCCGTTTGGGCCTTTCCCTTTCTATCTTCCTTTTGCCGCTTTACCCGCTTCATTTCCCGCCGTCGCCGCTCGGTTTTTTCTGGACGCAAAGGTTGGCTGCCGCGCTGGATACGGCGGTTTGAAGTGCATTCCCGTCAAATTCTTCCTTCTACGAAACGTAATTGGCCGGGAAAACCGCCGTATGACAGCTCTTTCGGACAGCCTGAAACCGCATCCGTAAAAATCCCGAAGCGGTTCCGCCAGCAAACGAACCGAACAGAGGGAAAAAGAACAACCGAGATTAAAACGCAAAGACATGGACAAAATCAAACTGGCCGTCTACAACGAGTACGCATTGGGGTATATCATGCCCGAACGCCCCGACACATTCTACACCTTAAAGGATAGCGTCTTGCGCGGCGCACCGTGGCGCGTGATGCGCGAGCCCTATTTCATCGGGCCGAACGCTACCGTCAGACTGGCGGGCCGCAAGGATTTCGAGGATTTCGGGCTCTCGTTCGAAGGGTACGACGATCCGATGTACGAGTTCGACACCACCCGATAAGCCACAACCGCAGAACCTCAAAAACAAATCAATTATAAACCGTTAAATTCAAGTGCATTATGGAAACAGCAAACATCGTTTCGACCGAAAAAAACATCGTATCGCTGGCCTTGGCCGACATTCAGCCCAGCACCTACAACCCGCGCAAGCGGTTCGATGAAGCGGCCCTTGCCGAACTCGCCGCAAACATCCGCCAGCAGGGCGTCCTGCAACCTATCGGCGTGCGCCCCGTGGCCGACACCGGCCGCTTCGAGATTATCTTCGGCGAACGCCGTTATCGCGCCTCGCTCATGGCGGAACAGGCGGAAATCCCGGCTATCGTCTTGGACGCTTCGGACGAAGAGGCCCAAGAAATGGCCGTGACGGAAAACCTGCAACGCGAGGACGTCAGCCCCATGGAGGAGGCCAACGCCTACCAAAGGCTCATCGAAAGCGGTCGCCACGACGTGCCCTCGCTGGCCGTTCAGTTCGGCAAGAGCGAGAATTACATCCGCACGCGGTTGAAATTCCTCTCCCTGATACCCGAAATCGCGGAACTTTTGGAAGCGGACGAGCTGACGGTCGGCGTGGCGGGTGCAATCTGCCGCTACGGAGAAGACATCCAGCGCGACGTGTACGACAATCATCTGAAAGAGGGAGTATACGGGTACAACAGTTGGCGCGGTCTGAAAGCCTCCGACGTGGCGAAGAACATCGAGCGGCAGTACACGACCGACCTCGACCGCTACCGGTTCGACAAGACCCTCTGCATGTCGTGTCCCCACAACACCAATAACATGACCCTGTTCTGCGAGGGCGGGTGCGGCAACTGCACCAACCGTTCGTGCTTGGACGAAACGAACGCCTCGTACCTCGCCGAAAAAGCCGTACAACTCATGGAGCTGTACCCTGCAACGCTGTGCCATAGGGAATACTGCTATAATGAAACCGTAGTCGAACGCCTTGCATCTATGGGTTACGAGGTCGAAACGCTCAAAACCTATGCCGAGGAGTACCCCGAACAGCCGGTAGCCCCCGAAAAAGCGGACTACGACACTGCCGAGCAGTACGAGCAGGCGTACACGGAGTACGAGCGTGCATCCGCCGACTATACGGAAGAGTGCGAGATGATCCGCGAGCGGGTCGCCGCAGGCGAAATGGCGTACTATCTCCGTATCGACAACGACGATATTACCCTGTGTTATCGTGAAACGGCGGACACCGCGCCGGAGCAACAGATCTCTCCCATGGAAAAACTCGAAAAGCAGGATGCCCGCAACCGGGAAATCGCCCTCGAAAAGACCGTAGAAGATACCAAGAAGCGGATTTTGGAGGTCGATATGGCCGACACCAAATTCGGTGCGGACGAAGACCGGATGATCTATTTCTTCCTGCTTTCGTCGCTTCGCCGGGAGCATTTCGCCGCCGTAGGCATCGAATGTGGGGATGCTTATCACTACCTTACGGACGAGGAAAAGATGCGTATCATCGACAACCTCACGGCCAAGGAAAAAGCACTTATCCGCAGGGATTATCTGCTTGCCAATTTCAAGGGTGCATTCGGGTCGAATGCCATCGCTTCCCTCTTGCTCGATTTCGCGCAGAAACACATGCCCGAGACGCTCGCCGACATCAAGAGCGGGCACAACGAAGTCTACGAGAAACGTCACAAGCGCATCGAGGAGAAGAAAGCCGTCCTGCTCGCGCAGGAAAAGGCGGCGCAGGAGGCGGCCCGGCCCGAGGAGCCGCAGGCGGAAACGGACGGACATACGGACGCGCAACCCGCGGAGGTCGCCGCGTAATCGTTACCAAGGCGGGACGGAGCAATCCGTCCTGCTGTTTTTTACCCCATAAAAAAGCGACAAGATGAAGATGAAATGTAGGGACTGCAAGCACTACAACGGGGCCACCATGCCCGGCGCAGGATTGTGCAATACCACGCAGGCGCGGACTTTCGCCACGACGGTATGTTTCAACGGCCTGTTCTCTCCGATACGGCGGCCGGAGAAACCGAATAGGAAAGGCAAGAAAGTATAGTGTGCCGCTTTCAAGACGGGCCGCGCGGGGTGGCCCTCTTTTTTAGCCCCTGCCGCCGGCAGACACCCTTTTTTACCGTCCTCTCCCTTTATAGCGGCTTTGCGCCGCCTGTTTCTCCCTGCTGTTCCACCTTCCCGTTTCCGGTCGTTTTTTTCGGTCGCAAAGGTCGGCTGCCGCGCCGGTTCCGTCGCTTTGAAGTGCATTTCCGGGAAAATTCTTCCTTCCTGAGCAAGCGTAATTTTCCGGAAAAAGCGTCGGAAAGGGCTTGTCCGTCAGCCCCTCGAAGCTCCGTAAAACCCGAACGGCTCCGGAAAGAGATGCCGAACAGAGGGAAAAACAAAACAAAAAATGGATGAATGATGGTACAACAAATTTTGGATGACATTCGGGCGTATTTCGAGGCGAAGACCTCACTGACGCCGCAAGAGCAGGATCTCCTTCAACGACTCAACGAAGGTTTCTATCCCGTTGCCTTGGTCAGCAGGGAAAATTTGCAATCCTGTGGTTTCGACACGCGCTCCATTACGGATGCCCAGATGCGTGAACTGGCAAAAAGAATGAGACATTTTTACGGGGAGCAGTTCTTCTTGTCGAACATGGAAGCTATCGCCGAAGCGTTGGAGTTTCCGTATTATCCGGTGTGCCCGCTTTGCAGCAATCCGCAGATCAGCTTCGACAAACAAACCGGAACGCTTTCTTGCGATGGTTGCGGGCAGGAATGGCACGAACATTTGTACGTGTTGGTCGAGTTTCCCGACGACACGTCCTGTTTCGAGGAGGAACACATCGGTTATCCCTCGTCGGAGGGCAGGGCACGCTATGTCCCGGAATACGACTACATCGAATGCCTCGGGAAAGAGCTGGAGCCGAACCGCTATTTCAAACCGCTCCGCTGGCCGGAATCGCAACCGTATCTTTTCCCCGACGAGCCTGACGAGGCTCTCGATAGCCTGAACGAAGCGATTCTGGACGAGCGCGGTATCAAGGATTTCGGGGAGAATGCGGTATGGGTTCCGCTTTGCAACCTCAAGGACAAAGAGTGAGGAGCCGGATTCCCCGGAAAACTTCCGCATGAATGGAGAGAGGACGGATTTCCGTCCTCTTTTTTCGTCTCGCCGGTCCCCGGCCTGCCTTTTTTATCGGGCGCGGGTGTCGTTCACGCACTCCACTTGTGCGGCAATTTCCTTTTCTACCGTTTTCAGGTCCCCTGCCGTTCATCCGTCTTCCCGTCCCCGGTCGGTTTTTTCGGACGCCAAGGTCGGCTGCCGCGCCGGTTCCGCCGCTTTGAAATGCATTTCCGGGAAAATTCTTCCTTTCTGCGCAAGCGTAATTTTCCGGAAAAAGCGCCGGAAAGGGCTTGTCCGTCAGCCCCTCGAAGCTCCGTAAAACCCGAACGGCTCCGGAAAGGGATGCCGAACAGAGGGAAGAAAAAGAAACGAATCACCTAACATTCAAGACCATGGAACAAGACATTAGAGAGAGCAAAGAGTACCGCCTCGCCAAAGAGTGGGAAATGGCGGTCAACAGTTATGCCTTCAATCCCGCACGCTTTGCGGCCGCTATTCCGGACATGCACCCGACGCTTCAGCAAAGCCTCTATCGGCTGCTTAAGGAGTGTATCAAGGTCATGGCGGACGAAACCCGCCGCTACGACGACCGCAACCGTGCGTCGCACGAGGAGGCGAAACGAATCATGGAATATCTCAAAGCGAACGGAAGACACATTCCATTGAAATAACAGGCGTATGAGAACAAGGGAATTGCAATTCGACGGCATCGCCTATGTATGCCGCATGATAAAATCGAATGACGGCGACGAATTGATTATCGGCCCGACTGATCTGCTCGATGCCCTCCAGCCGGGCAGCTTCAATGACCAGAACGAAGGCTTTGTCAATGATGAAGCCCGGCAGCTTTACGATGAAGTGTTCTACTTCACGGACACTGCCAGTCTCAGACTGCCTGACGATGAATTGATCGACGTGCTCAAAGAGAGCAACCCCGAATGGTTCGACTGAAAACAATCATCTAAATATCAAAGTTATGGAAACAGAGTATGTTATGGAAATCGCGCGGACCATCCGCGAGCAGTTGGTATCGCTGACACCTATGCCCGTTATCATGTCGTGGGGCATTGAAGGTTTTGCCGCCACCGTCTATAAGGACATGCCGGCGTTGCAGATCGAAGTCAACGGCCGCCTGCACACCGGATATGTCATTGTGGCGCTCAACGGCGCGGATTATTACGAAGTCTACCTGCAGCAAGGCGCATCGGTGGAGTGCGTCAACGACGAGGTATGCTTCGACGAACTGGGAGACGTGATCGACCGCGCCATCGAGTGCGGTACAGATAAAGCCGAGTACGACAGATTTTGCGACCAACAGTGGGCTCAACTCTTCGCTGCTCCCTATCGACCGGTACCGTAGCGGCCCTTCCGGACAGCGAATACCGTACAAGGGTATGCTCTAAATCCGGAAGCATAAGAGTCGTAGGGCGGGAGATCTGCGGGTGTCGGAACTCCCGTCCCATTTTTACGGACCTTGCGACCATTTTTGTATCCCATTTCAAATTCTTTCCAAAATCGGTTTCATATCTTTGCCAATAAATCGGATATCCATCATGAAAATATTGATTGTAGAAGACGAACCTTCGCTGTGCGAGTTGATGGCACGCACCCTGCGTAAGGAGCAGTACGTCGTGGAGACGGCCTCGACGTTCACCGAAGCCTCCGAACGTCTGGGGGTGTATTCGTATGACTGCGTGCTGCTGGATATCATGCTTCCCGACGGCAACGGACTACGGCTGCTCGAAGAGCTCAAAATGCAGGACAAGCGTGAAAACGTCATCATCATCTCGGCCCGCGATTCGCTCGAAGACAAGATCCTCGGTCTGGAGGAGGGTGCCGACGATTACCTTCCCAAGCCGTTCCACATGGCCGAACTCTCGGCCCGCATCCGCAGCGTCGTGCGGCGTAGCCGGGGTAGTGGTCGTAGCAGTATCGTGCTCGGGAACGTCACGCTCGACCCGGAGAGTTTCCGCGTGGAGGTGGCCGGTGCGGAAGTGGTTCTTCTCAAAAAAGAGTTCGACATACTGTCCTATCTCATGCAACGGCCGGGGCACATGGTGGACAAGGCCGTACTGGCCGAGGCCGTGTGGGGCGACCATGCCGACCAGGCGGACAATTTCCATTTTGTCTATTCCCAGATGAAAAACCTGCGGCGCAAACTTGAAGAAGCTGGGGCCACGATTGAGATCAAGGCTGTCTATGGATTCGGTTATAAACTCTCTGTAACCGAATAAGTCGCTTCCGCATGAAACTGATCTACCGCATATCGCTACGTTTGTCGTTGGTCTTGCTCCCGTTGATCGCTCTGTGGGCGGTGGTATTTTATTTTACGATGGTGGACGAAATCAACGACGAGGTGGACGATGCTTTGGAGGACTATTCGGAGTTGATCGTGATCCGGATGCTCTCGGGCGAGTTGCTGCCCCGGATGAACGAGGGCTCGAACAACAGCTATACTATAGCTCCGGTGGATGAGAACTATGCCGCTGCCCATCCGGGTATAGACTATTATGATGCCGAAGTATACATCCCGGAAAAGGAGGAGACGGAGCCTGCCCGTTTTCTGGTTACCATATTTCAGGACGGGAACGGACAGTTCTACGAATTGAAAGTTGCTACGCCGACTTTCGAGAAAGATGAACTGTTGGAGACTATTTTGTGGTGGGTGGTCTGGCTGTACCTGCTTTTGCTGATAACGGTCGTAGGTACGACCATGTGGATTTTCCACAACAGTATGCGTCCGCTCTATGCCTTGCTGCACTGGTTGGACGGTTACGTTCCGGGGCATAAAACGGTCCCGGTTCCGAACAACACTTCGATCACCGAATTCCGGCGGCTCAATACGGCTGCTCAGCAGGCCGTGGATCGTTCCGAGGAGTTGTTGGAGCAGCAGAAGCAGTTTATCGGCAACGCCTCGCACGAGTTGCAGACGCCGCTTGCCGTGTTGGGCGGACGTATGGAGTATATGCTCGACCACGCGGGATTGGACGAACAGACGATGGGAGAAGTGATACAGATGCAACGCACGCTCGGTCATATCGTGCGGCTGAACAAAACGCTGTTGCTGCTCGCCAAGATCGACAACGGCCAGTTCCCCGAGAACACGGACGTGGATATATCCGCCATGATACGGGAACAGAAAGAGCTTTACGACGACATTTACGAAGAACGTGATATTCGCTGCGACATGCACCTGACCGGTTCGTTCCTGGTCAGGATGAACGAATCGTTAGCTTCGGTATTGGTCTCCAATCTGATCCGTAATGCCTACGTCCACAGCGAGGCAGGGGCACGGATAGATATCCGCATCGAGGGTCGGACACTAACCGTTTCGAACGACGGTGTGACGCCTTTGGATGGTAAGCATATCTTCGAGCGATTCTACCAAGGCTCCAAACGCGAGGGTTCGACCGGATTAGGACTGGCCTTGGTCAAAGCCGTGGCTGACAGCTACGGATTGTGTGTCGGATACCGATTCGGAGAGGAGCAGCACATATTCAGCGTTGAATGGCCGCAGTAGTATGCTTCGGTCGACACCGGTCAAAATAACAAAGCCGCGCGGACCAGCGCTGTATGTGGTATAGTTTATTATTTCCTCTTGACTTTCTTTATCGGTATTTCTGGATCTTGCTACAATCCCAAATATCGACAATATTGACAACGTCGTTCTCGATAACGTAAACCGCTTCGTTTCATCCTGCACGTCCGTCTTGAGGTAAAATCTCTTATGGGAAAGCATCTGACCTGGGGAGGTGGCTGTTATCCGTCTGGACGTGCCGATTTTTTTTGCAATTTGCCGCCAATTACAAATTCATTACAAAATCGTCTCCGACATTTGTATCACAATAAGAAGCTATATGAGTGTTTAACTTTTAATCGCATACAGCTATGAAAAACAGAATGATTTTGCTGTCCGGAGCCTTGATGCTGGCCGTCTTGCCCGCCAGCGCTGATAACAACCGCGCAGTATCCGTGGAACAACTGCCTCAGAAGGCCCGTGCATTCATTTCGCAGTATTTCTCCGGCGAGAAGGTGGCCTATGCCAAACGAGAGCGCGAATTTATGGAAACCAAGTACGAAGTAGTCTTTACCGGCAGCGCCAAGGTGGAGTTCCGCGGAAACGGGGAGTGGAAAGAGGTGGATTGTCGTTATGCGGCCGTACCCGCAGGTATCGTTCCAGCACCTATCAACGCCAAGGTGCAGGAGCTCTATCCGGGAGCGGTTGTGGTCGGCATCGACCGCGACAAGCGGGATACCGAGGTCAAGTTGAACAACCGCATGGAGCTCACTTTCGACAGGAATTACCTGCTGATGGATATCGACGATTGACGATATCCGCAGGATCTATATCGTTATCAACACTAATTACAAAAACAAACAGATGAAAAGTTACACTTTTACGACAGCTATGGTCGCGACGGCTCTGATGTTTGCGAGCTGTAACAAGGACGACAACCACGACTCTGGACCCGGTGGGGTCAGTCGTCAGCTTCAAGAGGCTTTTGAGTCTCGGTATCCCGGTGCCACGAACGTAAACTGGTCCGCCAAAGGGCAATACATGGTCGCCGACTTCTCGCTGGCGACTACACGCGCCACGGCATCTTCCTCGGACCATTCGGCCTGGTTCGACAACGGGGGTCTCTGGTATATGACCGAAACGGACATCCGCTTCGAGCAGTTGCCCGAAGCCGTTAAAACGGCCTTCCAAAACAGCGAGTACAAAGACTGGCGCGTGGACGACGTGGATAAGCTCGAACGCGAAGGCGTGGAGACGGTTTACGTGATCGAGGTCGAAGGGGTCGAGAACGACCGGCAGGTGGAGTACGACCTTTATTATTCCCCAGACGGAGTGCTGACCAAGAAAGTGGCCGATGCCCCGGAGGATTATGATTACGGCGACTACATTCCCTCAAAACCCGTGAGCGGTGTGGATAATTATTTGCAGACGAACTATCCCGATGCCCGAATTTTGGATATTGATTATGAGGGCGGTATGACCGAAGTGGAGATCCTTGACGGACGCATCTGCCGCGAGCTGCTTTTCGACGGCACAGGAAACTGGATTTACACGAAAACCGAAGTGCGCCGCAGCGAAGTGCCCGCGGCCGTATCCTCGGCGCTCGCGGCCTCCGAGTATAAAGACTATTACATCGACGATATCGACCATTATCAGAGTGCCGCCGAAGGTGAATACTATCGTTTCGATTTGGAATCCCGTAACGGAGACGTGAAGGTGAACATTACCCCGGATGGTACTCTGACAGTCGTACGGCCCGGTAGCGGCAACTCCGGAACGGGTAACGGTTCGACGCTCGACGTTACGGCAGCCGAGTTTATCGCAAACAAGTACCCGGGAGCCGTGGTACTGGAAAAAGATTACGACGACGGATTTCTGGAGGTGGAGATATGGCATGAGAACAGTGAGAAAGAGGTTTGCTTCAACGGGGCCGGAGAGTGGGTCTGCACTCAGTGGGATATACGGTATGGCGAACTGCCGCAGGACGTGGCGGAAGCCATAGCCGCCTCCCAATGGGCATCGTACTATATTGACGACATCGAGTTTATCCAAAGCCCCTCGGGAGAATATTATTTGGTGGAACTGGAGCGCGGCGAACGTGAGGTAACACTGCGTATTGACGCACAGGGACGGATATTATAATAGCGTATGAAACGTATTGGGATCATAGGCTTGCTCTTGGCCCTTGTAGGTATGCTGGGCCTGCAAAGTTGCGACGATGAGCGTGAGATCAGCTACGGCAAACTGCCATCTCTTGCCCGTGCCTTTATCGAAACCTACTTCCCCGATCAGAGTGTCAGCTATGCCGAGCGGGACAAGGACGACGGCCGAAGGGAGTATTCCGTAGTCCTAAGCAACGGTACAGAGATTGACTTCGATCAGAACGGCGATTGGGAGAGCGTGGACTGCAAGTTTTCGGTTCTGCCTGAAGGCATCGTTCCTCAGTCCATTGCTGAGGATATGGCAATCCGCTACCCGGATGCCAAGGCATACAAGATAGAGCGACAGCTTGGCGGTTACGAACTCTCCATTGGCCAAGGCCGGGAGTTGGTCTACGCCGCGGACGGGACCTTTATTCGGGAACAATTCGATTGAACGGCACCTGTACTTCTGGCATAACGGGGGGCGCTGCAACGGCGCTCCCGTTCGCATTGTGGGGCGGGTTCCCCGAAAATAAAGATAAAAAATGCACAGTTCCCGAAAATTTCAAATCCGCTACAAAATCGCTACCGATCTTTGTATCAAGATAAATGACAGACAATATATTCAAGTTTAACCATAAAAAAACTTATTGTTGTGAAAAAGATCATTTTGGTAGCCGCACTGCTGCTTGTAGGAATCGCATCGGCCAGTGCCGACAACCGCAATGAGCGTCCCGTAACCGTAGACCAGCTTCCCAAAGTCTCGCAGGAGTTCCTCGCTGCGCACTTCAAGAACCTGACCGTGGCCTATGCTGTGGAAGAGACCAAATATTACGGCAAAGAATACGAAGTCACCTACACCGATCGCACGGAGGTGGAGTTCCGTAGTGATGGGCAATGGTCTTCGGTGGAGCGCAAATACAGTCCCGTACCCGACGCTATCATTCCCGAACAGATCCGCAAGTTCGTGTCCGCGCAAGCGAACATCTATCCCGGACAATATATCAAAAAAATCGACCGTGATATATATACCTGGGAAATAGAGTTGTCGAACGGGTTGGAGATAGAATTCGACTTGAAATTCAATGTAATCGGCTATGACGACTAAGGTCCCGGAAGCATTGCGCCCTTACCTGAAGAAGAGATGGCTGTGGACGGTTTCTTGTGTTGCGGCAGCAGTTTTGCTTTTTACCGTGGCATGGAACGTAGAGTGCGAAAAACCAGTAGCTCTCCGGGAGCTGCCCGTTAGAGCACAAGAGTTTCTCTCCGAACATTATCCGGGGGAAATGCCCGCACTGGCGATACGCGAGTTGGACGATTTGAGGATAACCTACGAGGTGACGTTCAGAGATGGAACGAATGTGAAATTTCGGCGTAACGGACAGTGGCAAAAGATCGACAGCCGGGTGCGTCCTGTCCCCGGGGCGGTCGTGCCGCCGCAGATTAAGAGTTATGCAGAATACACGTTTCCCGGTATGGAAATCACGGAAATCGAGCATGAGGGTGGGTACTACGAAGTGGAGCTTGCCAACCACGTAGAACTTACTTTCGATGATAAACGTTTTGCCCTGCGGGATTACGACGACTGACCCGATATTCGGAACGGATTGCATCCCTTGGTTGGGATGGACATAACACTCCATCCTGACCATTTTTTGTAAAGCCATAGGCCGTGCAGTCGTTTTTTCTCCCTGACGGTCGAAGCCTTCCGTCTTCTGATCGTGTTCCCGTTCCTCCCGCGACTTGAAGGTGTAGAATTTAGGATGCGGCATATATCCGTTGCTTCTTTTTTTCTCCCTTGTGTCGCAGTCCCGCAAGCTCATGCTTCGCCATGTTCCGGGGCTTCCTCTGCCGTTACATACATCTGGTTACGGCTTGTCGGATTGTCCGGCTCCGTCATTTTCAGTACTCCTGCGGCAAGCATCGGATTGATGTAGACCTCCATAAATTCTCTCTGTTTTTCAATCCCACCTGCTGCATGATGGCAAACAAGGGCTTTGGCTCGGCACAAAACGCCATGATCTGCTCACTTCTCGATTCTTTCTTGTCGGGTTTTCTTGTCGGGACTTCTTGTGTTTTTTTCTCCAGTTGCAAGGTCAGTACCACATAGTCCGGTCGCGTTTTCTCCGTAACGGTAGGATGCGGCCAGCCCAGTGACTGCCATCCGCTTATGATTTTATCCACGCCGCTGCCGGCTTTCTCGGCACGTCCGATCTTTTGTAAGGTCGGATTGCGGCAAATACGGCACACAATATGACAAAAAAACAGTAACAACTGATTGTCAGACAAATAAAATCACTGCCTTTGTATCCGCAAAAAACGGATGGAAATAAATGGAGAACCAAGGAGAAATCATATTGTATCAGCCTGACAGCGAGGTAAGATTGGAAGTGCGTCTGGAAGAAGATACCGTATGGCTTACACAGGCGCAGATGGCTGAGTTGTTTCAAACATCAAAACAAAATGTAAGCCTGCATACAAACAATGTATTCAAGGAGAAGGAGTTAAGGCAAGATATAGTTGTCAAGGATTCCTTGACAACTGCCGCAGACGGTAAAAACTACCGGGTCAAGTATTATAATCTCGATGTCATTATCTCGGTTGGCTATCGGGTAAAAAGCCATCGCGGTACGCAGTTCCGCCAGTGGGCGAACGGGGTCTTGAAGGAATATCTGCTGAAAGGCTATTCCGTCAATCGCCGCCTGACCGAGCTGGAACATACCGTTGCGGAACACTCCAAAAAGATCGACTTCTTTGTCCGTACTTCGCTGCCCCCTGTGGAGGGTATCTTCTACGACGGGCAGATATTCGATGTCTACAAGTTCGTTGCCGATCTGCTGCGGACGGCAAAAAAGTCCGTGATGCTGATAGACAACTATGTCGATGAATCCGTCCTGCTGATGTTCAGCAAGCGTAACGACGGCGTGAAAGCCGACATATACACGCAGACGGTGAGCCGTGAACTGCGGCTGGATCTGGAGAAGCACAACCGCCAATATCCACCGGTAGCGATACACGAGTACAAGAGAAGCCACGACCGCTTCCTGATTATCGACGCGACGGACGTGTACCACATCGGAGCTTCGCTGAAAGATTTGGGTAAAAAGATGTTCGCCTTCTCCAAACTGGAAATACCGGCAACTGCCATCACAGACCTCCTGTGAGTGGTCATGGCGGTTACTTCGCGTTCCGCTTGTTTTGTATGTCTTTTATCATCTCCTTCACTTCCTGACCCACCTGCACGAAATTCTTGTACAGAATGCGCTCCCGTTCCTCTCTCGACTTGAAGGTGTAGAACTTCGGCAGCGGCACATAGGCGGCTTCCTCTTTCTTGATTTCCGCCATGTCAAAGTCGGTCTTGCAGAAGAACTTCGAGGTCTTGAACTCCTCGCTCTCTTGGATGTTCATCGCTCCGCCCAAACCCGTTTTCGTCTTCACGAAATCCCTCGCCGTCTGCCCGCAGATCCAGCCGGTTGACATATCCGAGATTTTCGATGCCGGCACGAGGCTGTCCATGTTCTCGTTCAGGTTGATGCTCGTCTTGTCCCGGTCGATGGTCACGCCCTTTTTCACCTGCACCACCTTGCCGAATATGTCGTTCGACAGCCATTCCAGCGTCTCTTTCGAGCGTGCCGAACCGCTTATCACGTTACCTACCGTCGTGATGATCTTTTCCATGCCGACCTTTCCGTAGTCCGCTTCCAACTGCGGCAGTTCCTGAAAACCGAGCGTCACACTTACCTTGTTGCTTCGCGCCGTACCGATCAGACGGTCTATCTTGTGGAAATAGAGCGTCGGCAGCTCGTCCACGATAATGCTCACGGGGACGTTCTTGCCCTGCCCGGTGTTCACGCGGGTCACGAGACGGTTCAGGATAAGGGCGTTCAGTGCGCCGATGATGCTCTCCATCTCCGGGTCGTTGGCGATGAGCAGGTAGCTCGGGTTCTTCGGGTCGCTGACCTTCAGGTCGAAGTCGTCCCCGTTCCGGTGGAATATCCAGTAGCTCTCCTTGGTTGCCAATCGGGATATATAGACGCGCAGCGTACCGATCATACCCTCCAACTGTTCCATCGCCTTGTTCTTCAGTGCCGTCTGGAACGGACCGAGCAGTGGGGCCACTTCGTTGTCCGTCTCCAGCACCTCGAAAATCGTCTGGTAGCTCTCGTTCAGGAACGACAGGATGTGTGGCATGTCGCTGTACTTACCCAGCCAGTAGGCTGGTTCCACAATGTCGCCGCCTTCCCGGTCGCGCACGATACCCGTCGGCTTCCAGAACTTCGTCTGCGGGTCCTGCCGCTTCTCCGCATACAGCCTATTGCCGTTCTTGTCATAAGGCTCCTTCTCGTAGTTCACGAAAAAGTAAATGCACGCCGCGAGGAAGTTCACGGCCGAGGTCTGGAAAAATTGATCCGAACCGCCACCTCCCTCTTTCTTGCCTTTCTGCAGGGACTCCAGCAGGGTCTCCGCCGTCTCGCTCGCCGCCGCAAGGTTGTTGATGTACTTCGCTTGGATGGGGTTCACCCGGCGACTGTACTCCACGTCCACGAAATTTATCATATTGAATTTGCAGTTGGGCGGCGTCTTTCCCAAACGCTTGTTCTTCAGGTAGTGGTAATACAGTTTCGTGGCCAGTGTCGGGAACTTGTAGTCATAGGCGACCATCGCAAAGCCCTTGGCCGAGTGCTGCCGGATGAACGGTTCGATGATGCTCATGGTCTTGCCGCTTCCCGGCGTCCCGACCACCCATGTTCCTCTGAAACAGTTGCTGATGTTCACCCAGCCCTTGCGGAACTTGCCTTTGTAGTAGTACCGCATCGGGATATTCACGCTGTACCGGTTCTCGATCAGCTCCTCGCACTGCTCGAAACTTTCGTTCTCGAAGTTGAAGCGGTCCTTCATCAGTCCCTCCTTGATGAACTTCGATATGTTGTCCAGGGCGATATGCACCAACACTACGCCCGCGACCGATGCCGCCATGTACAGGATGACGTTCAGCGGCAGCGTGTAGAGCCGCGGCTCCATCGGCCGGCCGAACAGCCATACCGAGAGCACCAGCAGCGACAGTCCGAAGATGATCGGGAGCAGCACCTGCCGCTTGGCGTCGAACTCCAGATGCTTCTTGTTTCGCGTGCCGATACAGGTAATACAGATCAGCAGTACCGTAGCCGCCTTGCTATACACCAGATTCCCGTCCGTATAGATCATCCACCGCTTGATACGGCTATGGATGTCGCACAATATGCCGCCCCAGTGGTCCAGCGTGGCCGGGTCGATGGCGTAGGCGAAGAACTCCAGCAGCACGGAGACGTACACCGCCGCGCGGAATATCTTGTAGAACCCTTGCAGCTCCTTGCTCTCTTCCATTGCCCTGATCAGTGCTTTTTAATGCCCCAAAGGACATGGATGTGGGGCCAGTGCAAACGGCCGTCATCGGCAAGCTGGCTGACATGGGAAACCCCGTACAGCGGTTCCACTCCTAACGAGTTGTAGATTATCGAAGCCCTTACACCCTCCGTAAACCGTTCAAAGAATCTCCGGATGGCATCGTCCGAGCCTCCCTTCATAAAGTCAACGAAGTCTTCGAGCAATTCTTCATGAACATAGTAGAGCATGCTTTCGAAAATATCATGGTAACGGCTGACGCGGCCGTTCCATTCCGTCCTGATTTCCACCCTGCGCTTTTTTGCGGTGGGAAACTTCACGCAGCAGTCGGTGCCATCGTCGAGAAATATGAAGTTTCCGGAAACGTCCTCCGGCTGCGGGCATTTGCATCTGAGCAGATACCCGAAGAATCCTTTGTTCGGATGCGCTATATCCATATACAGCGGCACCCTGAAATCTTTAATTCCGTCCATGGTCGTCATACGTTCAATGGTTGATGGTTATGATCGGGCGCACCCGGTGCGCCTGTATCTTGGGCGTCTCCTGCATGGCTCCGCTGCTCATCGAGTAGAGCCACGCTTTGGCTGTCTGCTGCCCCTCCACCTCCGTGGAGGTCCAGTACCAGCACTCCTCTCCGTCGGCTGTCGGCAGCGGGTCGCCGCCGCACCGTCCGATGATCGGCCCGACGACATCGCGTGCCGCATACAGCAGGCGCATTTGCGCCACCGAGGGCACGTAGGCGCTCTGTCCGTAGTACCACAGGTCGAAGACCGCTTCGGCCATCGGCGAGGCGGTCTCCTGCGTATCGTACAGGGCGAAGGTATTCGCGTTCCCATCATACGCCGTCATGTCCGCCGACGTGCCCTGCTCGACGCCGAGGCTGTCGGCGAACGCTGCCGGCGCTATGTCCCACAGGTAAACCGCATAGCCGTTGCCTTCCGTTTCCCCGTGCTGTCCGGTGTCGAAGACGACGGCGATAGCCTGTTTCCCGGAACGTTTGTATTCGCTGTACGGCAGGGCCGTACCGTCCGTGCAGAGGATGTGTCCGGGGCGTACCGCCGTATCGGGCACTTCGATATGCGCGTCGCAGGCGGCAAGGCCGATGGCCATGACGACGGCCACCGCGATCCTGTACGCTTTTCTGATAATGTTCTGTTCCATCTTTCCCCTTATTTTATCGGTAGTTTCACTCCCAGCACGATACCTGTCCGCAGCAGGTCCGCGCCCTTTATCATCATGTCGCTCTTGACCTGCCAGTAAAGCGTCCAGCCCGAGCGCAGCACGTAGTTGTGCTCGTAACCGAAATGCAGCCCGGCCAGGAACCGTTCCGTGTCGCTTCCCGCCGAAGCTCCTATGCGGAGGCTCCCGTAATGGTTGCGCCCGCGTACCACGCAGGGCTTGTACGCTACACCGAGGCCGTAGGTGCGGTAGTTGCGCCAGAAGGATTCCGGGCAGATGTGCCCGCACGAGGCACATTCTGTCCATTGCAGGTAGCCGTTTGCGAAGAACTCCCATGCGTGGCGGTAGTTTACCTCGTGTTCGTAGGCGAGCGTCAGGTCCGCTCCGTTGCGGTACAGCAGTCCCGCGCCCAGCGAGAGGCGGCCGCTGCCCCGTTGGGCATTCGCATTCAGGGCGAAGCACACGCAGGCAAGCGTCAGGATTATCGTCTTTTTCATGGTCGTCATTCCTCCTCCAGCAAATCTGCGTTGAACGAATCGGCCGACAGCACGTCCTCATAGTCTATGTTCAGGCTGATGTTACGGCCACTAATCTGCTTCTCCGTCATTTCGACTGTCAGTATCTTGTCGTTGGGGAAGGTCATTTTCTTCACGACGACCACGTTGCGGTAGCCGTGTCGGAACGTCTTGGCGCTCTCCAGTATCAGGGCCGGGGCCAGCTCGATGGTCTGTGCGTTGGTCGCCTTGGCCAGTTTCTTGTCCGCGAGCTTTATCCGCATCTCGTCGATGTCGAAGCGGATGTTGGTCCGGTTGTCTATCGAAAAGTCGATGAAGAAGTAGTCGCCGACCGCATAGATGTTGTTCAGCCGCATCGTCATGCGGTGCGCCTTGGTGGCCACGTTGCGGATCTTCGCGGGCGAGTTCCAGATACGCCGGGCGTAGCGCGCCATTTCGGCGGTGGACATCGAGACCGCCGGGTTGTTGTATGCCTCCCGCTCCCTCGGCAGGATCTCCTTGTCCGTTACCGCCTCCCGCATCCGGGTGGTATAAACGAGCGCATACTGCGTGCGGTAGCGTTCCGTGACGATGGTCACGATGGCCAGCACCTCGCCGTCCTCGTGCCCCGCCTCCTTGGGCTTCAGGCGGACGATGTTGTCCAGCGGCTGATCGCCTGCCACCTTGTCTGTGGAGATGTCCACCAGACGCACGGGCTCCGAGGCCGTGACGACGGTCGTTACCCGTTCGTTGACCGTCAGTTGTTCCATTTCCTCGTAGGTGCGCTGCGCCCGCGCCTCGCGCCCGGCCAGCAGTCCCGCCGCCAGAAGAAATGCCGTTACTATTCCTTTCCTGTTCATGTCTATGTGGTATTTGTGTCGTTTATATCTATCCCCTCATTTCGTTTGGTTCCCGTGTTTTACCTCTTCCCGAATCCGTTGCTCGGCAATCTCGCAGTAAGTCGGGTCGATCTCAAATCCAATGTAATGCCGTCCCGTGCGGATGGCCGCCACGGCGGTCGTCCCCGAGCCCATGCAGTTGTCCAGCACGAGAGCACCTTCGTCCGTGTAGGTCCGTATCAGATACTCGATCAGGGCGACCGGTTTTTGGGTCGGGTGGTAGAAAGCCCCTGTTGTGTGCTCTTTCGGCATGAATATGACCGAAGTAGGGTATTTGTCGTCGGCCATGCGTACCGGTACGAGTTTCATCGCTCCGTAGCACCGGTTGGTAAATCCTTCCGTCTTGCGTCGCCCGTGGTTTCTCCGCTCTGGAGGGCACGGTACCATCTGAGGATGATAGACAGGTTGCCGCTTGTAGAAGACGAGGATGTCCTCGTGTTGGCGCAGCGGCATACGTTTGGCGTTGAGATGCCCCGTCACGCGATCTTTCTGCCATACAAGATTGTACCTCCACAGCTCGGATTGCGACAGCATGAGCCTTGCGGAAAAGAGTCCCTGCCCGAACAGGATGATCGGACTTTCCGGTTTTGTAATCCTATTGTATTGTTCCCACAGTGGCTCAAGCGGGATTTTATGGTCCCACTGCGCGGATTTGTTCCGGCGGTTCAGCACGCCGTAAGGCAGGTCGGCGATTACCGCATCTATGCTGTGGTCGGCAATCCGCTTCATTCCCTCAAGGCAGTCCATCGCATATATTCTGTCCGTCTCGATCATGGCCTTTGCTATTGTTTCTGATTTCCGTTTACCAGGTACACGAATGTCCCATACTTCAGCTTTACCTTGTTCTTTTTTATAGCCTTGCTGATGGCGTTGCTCGTCTTCTGGTAGGCGTTCTGCATCGCCTGCATTCCCCATTGGGCGAGGCTGTTGCTGCCGTAGCCGCCGGTGTTCAGGTTCATATTGCCCGACATGGCGCCGCTCGCTACATCCTTGCTCGTCTCCCGGAACTGGCTGTTAGGCACGTACAGTCCCTCCATCCCGTCCGTGTCGTAGAGCGACAGGCTGACCTTTACCAGCTCGTCGCCGACGAGTATGCTACCTATGCTTCCTTTCACGCGCCCAGACGAAAAGCCGCTCACGGTGGCGTACAGGTAGGTGCCGCGCTCGACCAGACATCCGTCGATCTCGATGTCGTCGAGCAGGCGCAGCCTGACACGCGAGCCGTCCACGGCCTTCACATCCTCGTCGATGATCGCCTGGATGAGCTTCGGCTCACGGGCGTCCTTTGCCAGTGTGTTGAAGTAGTCCGAGGCGGTCTTTACCTTCTTCACGACCTCGCTCGCCCGGTTGCCCTCCGCCGGGGCCCTGACCGAACGGCTCTCCTCGTCGATGGTTCCCTCGACCGCCGCTTCTGGCGGCGGGGCCATTGCGGCGGTGTCCGCCTCTGCCGGAGGCGTCGCGGCACTCTGTCCTTTCAGCCTCGCTTCAGCGAGCGCTTTTTCCAGCTCCGCGAGCGCCTCCTGTTCGCGTCTCTTGGCATCGGCCGCTTGCGCCGCCAGAGCCTTCTCCTGCTGTTGCTCGTCGAGCAGGGCGATGTCGTCTTGCGTATATTGCGATTCATACTCTTCCTTGTTGTCTGCGGGGTCGTCCCTGTCTATGTTGTCCACGGCCGAGTAGTCCTGTATCTTGCCCCACGCTTTGGCCATATTCTCGTACTTGCTGCCTATGCCGTCGTCCTTGATCTGCGCTTCCGGCAGTTCCGGGTTCAGAAACTCCGTCGTTTGAAGCGCCTTGTCCGGTATCTCCGCCGTTTCGGTATGAAACAAGTCGAAGATGAAATATGTTCCTCCCAGCAGCGGCAGGTACAGGATAGCCGGAAGCATGTACTTCGTTTGCCGAAAATTGATTTTCTCCAATATCTTCATCGTCGTTCCTATTGATTTGTACACCCTGTTTTACCGTGCCTTTCCCGCGTCTTGTTCCCTCATGTCGTCCCCTTGCAGGGTCTTGTGCCGCTGCCGCAGCACCGAATCCTGCATCTCCGTGGCCGTGCGCGTTGGGGGCTGGTGGCGGTACACTACCGCCAGGCGGTAGATGTTCCATGCCAGTGCGGCGGCGACGAATCCGAAGACGATCGCCAGAAACAGCGTGCGGTGCATGTCGGCGAAGCGCTGCACCCGGGCTGCCGCCTTGTCGATACGTGTTGCCCGGGCGAATCTGCGGCCGGCCTCCACGTCGCGCTCGTAACGTTCCTTATACTGCGGATCGTTCTTGTCCGGCATCTTCTCGCCGAAGAGCATCCGTCTGAATCCCTTGATATTCATAATCCCCGATGTTTAATAGTTGCTTTTCGTCTTCTGTTCTATGTCCTTGTTCAGCAGCGTGCGCCAGTTCACGATCAGCAACCCGTGGGGGTTGTTCTCCGTGCGCGGCACGCGCCGGAGCTGCCCGGCCGTTACCAGCTCGCGCATCAGGATGTTGCTGCGCCGCTCGATGCGCTGTCGTCCGTAGTACGTGAACTCCATCGTACTCTTGTCGAACCTGATGCTGTCGCAGAAGATGGAGAACACGGCGCTCGTTCCCAGTATGTTGGAGTAGAATCCGCGCTCTTTGAGCGTGTTGTACTGCGCCAGTCCGGTTTCGTCCACCAGATACATCGCCTTTTCCATCGTATAGCGGATATACTTGTCATCCGGCGGCAGGGTAAAGAAGTAGTGGTGGAACATTTCCACATGACTCTTGGCTTCCACGTCCAGCGTCTCGTCCATCGTGGTGCGGTTGACGAGGATGGGCACGTTGCCGTCCAGCACATACACTTTTTTCTGCGCGTCCGTGACCATCGTGCGGGCCGTCCAGATGCTCGATACGCTGATGACGACGCATCCCACCAGAAAGGCGGTGCAGATGATGCCCACCAGCTTGATTTTGTTCTCTAAATTCTTGATGACCATGCCTCGTTCCCTTTTGCGTTCGACTTCTTCACATATTCGCCGTGCAGCAGAATCATAACCTCCTGCTGTAATTCCGTCAGCAGGGGGTCGAAAGCATCGAATACCTGCACGTATTGTCCCAGCATCGCCACTTGTATGAACACCCGCCAGACGGCGCGGCTGCGTCGCCGGACGTTTCTGTGCAGCCGGGCGACACGCAGGCGGTACAGCAGGTAGGTCGCCAGCGGAACCGCATAGCGGTCGTCCGTCTCGAAGGCTTCGTCCAGTTCTTCGAACTCCGGGTCGTATGTCCAGTTCTTGGGCACGTCCGCAATCTCCTCGTTCATGCGTCTTGCCGTATAGTGCATGAACCGTTCGTCCCTGCACCATCTCTCGATTTTCTTTTGTGCGTTCATCCTTTTCGCGTGTTTGTTTGTTATCTCATCATCGTCCCCATGGCTCCCGTAGCCGTCATCTTGGCCTGCTGCGCCACTCCCTCGCCGAAGTTTCGGGTCGAGAAAGCCGTGTCTCCCTCCGGAATCATCCACGCTGCCAGGTCGGGCACGAGGTTCAGGCATTTCAGGGCCACGATGCTCGCCGCCATCAGATAGCCGGCAGAAAAGAAGCTGTTTTGCAGGTAGGCGGCCATCGTCTGCTCGCTTGCCGTTATCGCCGTCAGGTTCTCCACCTGTATGCACAGCACGATGTCGAACAGGAGCAGCACATAAAATCCCACGAAGTAGAGCATGGCCCCGTAGAAATGTACCGTCAGGTAGCGTGTGAGCCACTTCGCCCACGCGCCTTCCCATTTGGGCAGCAGGCTGAATGCCCACTGTATCGGCCCGAAAATCGTCAGCATTCCCAGCAGGATCTGCTGGCAGTAGATCGTAGCCCACCACCCGATACGGAATACCACGAGGGCGATGAGCATGATGATTTTGTCTATCCCCACCACGACACCCGCCGTCAGCGACGTGAACCACAGCTTCGAGGCGTCCTTCTCCATGCTGGTCACTTCGTCCACGCCCGTCTGTTCCATCGTCGCCTCTATCAGGTCGGGGTCCGAGGTGCCCGTATGAGCGACGTCGGCTTGTGCTTGCAGGCTCGTGTACATCGTGTCGCGGACATGGATAAGCTCCTGCACCTCCTCGAACCGGTCGCTTATCTGTGCGGCTTCGGCCTCGTAGAGGTCGTGCGTGTACGAGCCGATACAGTTCGGTATGTAGGAGAGGAAGTCCAGAACGCACCAGTTGCTGCCGCTGCCCGCCATGCCGGTATCGGCCGGAGGATACCACCAGCACAGCACGAGCGACACGGCCAGCGGCCGGAAGAGCTTCATTACGTCCAGCGGCTCGTGCTTGACCATCATCTTGTACGCCATGCCCGCCGCCATCACGATGGCGAACAACGCGGCCAGCGCCATACACATCTGCAAGATCCACCAAAAGGGCCCCTGCGAACCGGTAAAGGTGGCGTCCGTCAGAAACTCGTTGGTCTGGAAAATCACATCGTCGATCTCCTCTTCCAAGAGGTCGATGCCGAAATCCGAAAGTATATTCCCGTCTGCCATACGCTGCGTCCTTTTATTTCCCTCTACTTACCGTTTCCTCTCCGTCTCCCGTCTCCGTGCCGCCGCCCGATTGCGAGCCGCGCACCGCAAGGCGCGATTCATTCCACCGGTTCATGGCTTCGCGGACAATACTTCCCTTGTGCAGCCGCCGGTTGTCGGTCGCACTCAGCAGCGAACCCGTCACGGTGGCGTTCTGCCTGCGGGCGAGGTAGCCGACAAGTATCTCGTTTTGCCGGGCCACGTCCTCGTAGATGCGCAGGTACTCCTTTTTGCGCTGCGCATTGGGCATGTAGGCGTCCCGGGTCGCGTCGATGGCGCATTGGTAGATATGGTAGTATTCCGTCCACCGCTCCTTGTCGTCCGGCGTGCCGCCGGCAGGCAGGATACGGTCGATGTTGCGCTTGAGGCGTTCCATCTGTCCGTCTATCTTGTCGCCCTCGGCCAGCCATGCGATGTCTATCTGGCGGTCGGCCACATTCAGCGCCTCGATCTTCGCCCTACTGACCAGCGCCGAGTCGATGGCCTCCGCCTCGTCTACTTGGTTGTAGAGGTTGACACCCGCCAGCGTGCGGTACGACAGTTTGTTCTTGCCCGCCGCCGATTTCCTGTACTTGTTGTGCAGCGCCCAATAGTAGAGTTCGGGCGAGAGGGTGCCCGTTCCGGTCTCCATGACCGTGATCTGTCCCTGTTTCGGCGCATCGTGGTTATAGGTAACGGACTGTGCATGAACAGCACTCGCCGTTACGACCATTACCGCCGTGAGTAACCATCTCCTTTTCATCTCTCTTCCATTTTGTCCGTTAATAATCCAGCCGCCCGGCTCCGCGCCACCGGCCGAAGGCGTCGTCCGCAATCTCTCGTATGGTGCGGGTACGGTAAATCTTCTCTTTCCAGTAGCCTATGCGCACCTGTATGTACCGCCACGTCTCGATGTAGGCCCTGTTCAGGTGGCGCTCGATGTCGTCCAGCGAGCGGTTGACCCCTTCCAGCACCATCAGCAGGTCGCTGGTCGAGCAGGCCGCCGCTCCCGTGACGTACAGTACCAGGTCGCTGACCGACCTGTATAGCTGCTCCCCGTCGTGAGCGATGTCGCGTATCGCCCGTTCGTTTATCTTGATAATCAAGGCGTCGGCCGGGTCGATACGCCCGCGTTTCACGACCTTTTCGTTGAAATCCTCCAGCAGCCTCTTGTAGTCGCCGATGCGATCGCTGACCGCCGTGTAGGTGCTTTTCACGTTCAGCGCCGTGCGCAGGGACTGGTACATCACGTCGATCACATCGAAGGCGCGGGTGTAGCGGTCGAGATCCACGTTCAGCTCCTTGTATCCGCCGACCTCCTTGCGGCTGTACTCGTGCAGCAACTGGTTGCTGTATTCCAGCGTACTGCGGGCCAGCAACAGGCTGCGCTGTTTCTTGTGGTCGTTGATGTACGCCTCGACGGAAACGATGTCGAAGGTCCACTGCGCCTGTGCGACACGGGGCAGCAGTGCCAGCAGTACGGCCGTTATCAGTAAGTTCCGTTTCATGGGCGCTCCTCCTTTCTGCCCGCACCGCTCCGCAGGCTCCGCGCGTTGTCCACCCAGCGGGCGTGACACTCTTCCACGAGCGTCAGCCTGCGCCCCTGGTCCGTATCCAGCGGCAGTGCGTCCTTCAGCACGTCGATAATGCTCTGCTTGTAGTGCATCATTTTTTCCAGCGACACGAGGTCGGCGTAGATTCTCGTGAGGCGGCTGTCCACCTCGCGGGCGATTTCGAGCCGGTCGCTCGACCACAACAGGTGGTGCACGTCCCCGGTCGGGGTCTCTTCCAGCGGAGCGGTGCGGGCGTACTCCGTCGTGATTTTGCACGACGGATGCTCCCGGGCGATCTCCGCGATACGGTCGTTTACCATCTTGGTTTTCTCCGCGTCCGACAGGCCCGGGTCGAGTATCAGCACGTCGGCCACATGGGTGTCTGTGTACTCCGTGGTCAACTCCCAACTGATTTGCAGGATGGCCCTGTGAATCTTTATTCCGAGGAAATACTTCGGTTTCCGCGCGATGGAGAGGGTCGCCCGGAATGTGATGACGCCGTTGATGTTCGGCATTGTCGCCCGGCGGACATAGGTGTAGCCGCTCCACGTTCCGTCGCCCTGCCATGAGAGGCTGTAAGCCGTCTTGCAGTCCTGCATGATGGCCGGAATGCGGTAGTAGTCGTCCGTGGGCACGTCGTTGTCGCCCGCCGCCTCCTGCTTCGCATCCGCGTATTCGCTCTGTTTCTTCTGCCATTCGGCCAGTTCGCCGTTCAGTTCGCCGATCCGTGTCCTGTTCGCGTTGTACTGCTGGCGGTATGCTGCGGCATCCTCCACGCTCGCCTCGGCGATCTTTTTCAGCAGGGCGGCATTCTCGGCCTCCAGCGCCTCGATTTGCGACTGGATGGCGACGACCCGGTTGTCCGCCTCCTGTATCATCGCGTCCAGTTCCGAGAAGTCCAGCTCGTTTTCCGCAACCGTGGTCTGCATGGCGCACTCCTTCGAGTGGGCGTTCAGCGAGCTGCCGCACCCGCGGCACTTGTACTGGGTCGAACCCTGTCCGAGGGTGGCGCCGTCCGAACAGGTTACGCTGATGGTCACGCTCTCGCAGCCTTGCAGCCTGGCGGCGTCCGTTGCCTGATAGTAGTTTCGTGCGTCGGACGCGATGTAATAGGTATAGTCCTCTTCGTTGTCGTTGAACTCCGAGAGGCGGGCGTTCAACACGGCCTTGAAAGTGTTCAGGTCCATCGTGTAGGAATCGAACACCTCCTCGTAGATGACTTCCACCCGGTTCCAGCTCTGCTTTACGTGGATCTCATAGGCGTATGCCTTCTTGGTCTGCCTTCCGCTCCGGTTGATGATGTAGGCGTTCATCCAGTAGTCGATGGTGTATGTGTAACCGTCGTTGCGGCTGTTGAGCTGCTGTACGCGGCTCCGCGACCAGCCGGCATGCCGCTCCGAGTTGGCGAGCACCTGTTCCCGCTGCGAGGCATTGGGGTAAAATCCGGGATCGGTCGTCTCGAAGCGCGTCCACTCTCCGCCGTACAGGATGCTGTTGTCGTCCGTCGGGGGATAGTAGTCGCACAGCGCAGTGCTTCCTTGTTCGCGCTTTGCGATATACCACCGCTGCGTGTAGTAGTTTCCCGTCTCTTCGCCCATATAGTCGCTCATCCAGCCGGCCAGGTCGTAGGCCCCGGCCTCGAACAGCCCGGCGACATTCTCCTCTCCGCCGATCCTGTCGAGCAGCATGTTCCCGATGCCGCGCTCCGCCTGTTCATAGATGTCGGCATAGTGGTCGTACAGGGCCGCGATCTCGCTTACCTTGCCGTTCAGCAGTTCGTGGAACATGCTCTGGGGCAACAGCGCGTCGCCGAGGCCGGCGATGCCCGCCGTAGCGAGGCCGACGCCCATGTTGTACAGGTTGTCGATGTCGCTTTGCAGCTTCTCCCGCGAGAGGTTGCCCGGCACGCGGGCCATGTCGTCCAGCATCCGCTGCCAATCCACGCCTCCCAGCTCCGAGAGCCTCAGCAGAGGGGCTATCTCCCGGTTGATTTCGAGAAACACGATGTCTGAAAAGGTCAGTGTGCTGTTGGTCACGATGCTCTCGAACTGCATGCACAGGCTCTTGGTGTCGTCGCACACCTTCATCAGGTAACTGCCCCAGTGGATCGCCGTTTGCGGCGAGCGGAGCATCAGTTTCGCCACCATCCATATCTTCGGCATGATCTTCTCCGCCACCATGCGGTAGATGCGGCGGTAGTAGTAGTTCTCCGTGCTGCTGCACCAGATGCCGAGGTCCGACAGCGCCTTGTGTTCCAAGAATTTGGATGCGAATATCCCTGCAGCGGCCACCTCCGCGGTCGTGTAGTGTTTCAGGATGTCGTCCGCCTGCTCGCGGTAATAGCTCTCGGCCACGACCTCCGTACCGAACGCGGCGACCATGGCCGCTACGGTCCGCGTGTCGTAGTTCACGCTGTAATACTGCGCGTGAACACGCTGCGCGAATGCAAGCGACAGGATGGCAAGGAGAGTCGTCAGCCGTTTCATAGATATTCCCGGTTAGGTGGTTGTCAGGCGTGCGGCATGTACCCCAATGCGGCGATCAGGTCGTCTGCCTCTTTGACGGCGGCGACGGCCAGCATACGGTGCTGTACGAACATCTCTTTGGCGATTTCGTACCTGCGTTGTTCCCACTTCGCCGCTTCCGTTTCTTCCGGAGCGGAAGCAGCGGTCGGGACTTTCCTTTCTTTTTGCGCGGCACGGGCGTATTCGTCCAGTTCCGTTTCGTGCATACCCAGCCAGAGGCCGTATGACTCCAGAATTGTCTCTATCAGCCTGATGCTTCTGATTCCCACTTCCCGCGTCTTCAGCAAGTCGCGCTTGTTCTGAAGGCACAGGTCCCTGACTGTGGTTATTCCGTTTACGCGGAACATGCGCCGGATACGAGCGTCCAGCGTGTCGCGGAAGCGGAACAGGTTTACGTTTTGTCCGATGTCTATCCTTTCCATTGTTTTCATTGATATTGGGTTATTGGTTATCCGTGGATGGTTTGAGGTTCAATACCCGTCCCGCCCCGTTGACCTTCTGGGCGAAGGGCAGCGACTTGCCGATGCCGCTGGCGGTCCAGTCGCGGCAATACGCCTCGATAGCCTCCTGATGGCTGCACCGGAGTTCTCTCTTGTAGAGCTTCAGGGCCTCTTTCTCCGCCCGTTCGGTCGTGTAGGTCATGTAACACTCCCGCGGCTCCTCCACGCCGTACACGCCGCTGGTCGAGCCGCGCCGGATGAATACCTCCCGGAAGAAACTGCGCCCCTCCTTGTTGTCGAGACGGTTGATCGTGAATATCTTCTTGCAGTCCACGTCCGTCAAGCCGAGAATCGCCTTGATGGAGTCGAAGCGTTCCTTGAACTTGCTTTGGTCGAGCAGCATGACCACATCGCTATTATTGACGATTGCCTCTTTGACGATCTCGCTGCCGATGATGTCCTGTATCTCCTGCGTTACCACGCCTACCGAGGCCCAGAACTTACGGGCCGTCTTGTACATAAATTTGATGTATTCCGCCATCAGCGGGCTGGCGATGGCCTTCCACGCCTCCTCGATGACCAGTACCTTGCGGTTGGTCTTGATACGCATCTTTTGCAGGAATACGTCCATGATTATCAGCGTCACCAGAGGAAACAGGAGAGGGTCATCTTTTATACTGTCGATCTCGAAGACGATGAACGTCTCGTCGAACAACGAACTGTCCATATTCTCGTTCAACGTCTTTTCATGATTACCGCCCCGGTAGAAGTCCTTCATCATGTAGCGGTACGTCGATAGATCGATGCCCGAAATGCGGTTCTCATCGCAGATGTCGGGAATGCGCTGTACAGAGTATTCATAGAACGAGTTGAACGATAGCTCCTCCACCTTCAGTTCCTTGCGCCTGTGCTCCATCTCGTCGATGATCTCCTCGATACGCTCGGCGCGATCCTGTGCGCTCTCGTCCCGTCGGTCGCCGCGGTTGCGCTCGTCGATCACGAGGCTCTTGTGCAGGTCTTCGCGTTGCAAGGGCGTGAAGCCGTCGAAGCCGTTGAAATAGGTATCGTAATACTCCGTGATGACCTGTTCTATCAGGCGTTCCTCTGTTTTTGTAACCATGCCCTGCGAGCCTTTCCATATCAGCAGTACGAGGTTTTTCAGGAATCCCGTCTTTTCCACGTTCAGCTCCGCCCGGTTGATGCGGAACGGGTTCATCGTGATGGGGTTCTCCTCCGTGTAGCTGATGTACTTGCCGCCCAGATACTCGCACAGTCCTTCGTAGCTGTTACCCGTATCGACCATTACCACGTCCGTTCCCTGTTCGTGCAACTGACGCACGACTGAGTTCATGTGGAATACATATGAGAGTGTGTTTACGATTGATTATCAGCGATATAAGAAAATATCGGTACAAAAATAATCGCTGTGAGTAACAGGGTTAAAAAGCCGTTTTGGGGAGAAGCAAAGAGGGAAAGAAAAAGGTTGGTTTTAGATGAAGATTTAACAGAAACTTAACAAACGGCAGGCATTTTTATACTTTCCTGATGACTGCTCGGAATGAGGTCAAAACCGCAAAGGAGTTGTCGGGGAATTATTGAAAGCTCACTGAAATCAGTATATTAAGCAATATATGAGCCAATGAAGGTACAAAAGGATAAAAAATCAGTGTAAAAGCGTGGATTTTCGTTTAATAATGGCTACTTATCATAGAAATTCCCTATTTTTGTAAATGGATAGAGGCGACTCATCCAAAGACATACGAAAAAGAAGAAGCGGTATGCTTATCTTGTAGGACGGAAACCTGAGAAATTTCTGAATTGTGTACAAGGGTAGCATAGTGGTTCTCACGCTATAGCGTGGGCTGCTATTACTACATCTGTACACAGGGTTTTCTCAGGACCTCCGAACTAAGACGTAGCATTGCAGTGCCACGCTTCGTGCTTTTGATATGTGTGGATAGTAACATCATTAAATATTTGAACTTATGAAAAAAGCTATTATTACTTTTTTGTTCTTTCTTTGCTCAATTGTGACATTTGCGCAAAGTGAAAGTGCCAAGCCTACATTTGGTGTAGAATTAGATAGGGAAGTAGCCATTGCCATAATAGAAAAAGAAACCTATAAAGACGTCGTGGTTGAATTAAAATCTGCGGATTTAGGTGATTTATTCGTTGATGGTGTAAAAATTACAGTAAAGGATGCAAAAACAGGAAAAAGAATATACAAAAAGCGTTTTTCTAAATCTTATCTTTATGCTTTTTCCGATGGCACTATTCAAGTGGGTAAAGGGAATGCACTAACTCAACTCATATTATATAAGTCCAAAGAATATGATGTTTGGTTGTTAGAAATAAGGAAAAAAGGAATTTACTAAAAGAATAGCCATGTACCCGAAAGACAATATATTCAATATTTATTACAATATAGGTAAGCGAACTCCGTTCTTAGTCAAGCGGTGCGAATTGGGATTGGCACGGTCTGCAAGTGAGGAAAGGCGCATTGACCCTAATCGAGATAGAACTTTTTTGGTTGAAAAAGTAGAGCCTCGTGGTAGATATGGAAAAGCTTATGGAAAATGCTTTGTAAATGGGAAACCTGATGACACTTATAGGCAAGAGTGTTACCCCAATATCAAAGATGAGGAAATCCCTTGTGCTGGATGTGGGGAGTGGGTTTTGATTGATGTTCCAGGTGTGTCGCTTGATGAAATATTCCCCATTCATAGGGCAAATGAAACTCTTATGTTTGGAAAATATAAAGGAAAAACTATTGCTGAAATTTATAAGATAGATTGCCAATATCTTCATTGGTTGGAAACAATAGATAGGTTTTTCAAAGTTGATTTTGAAGAACTCAAGCATTTATATCCGGACATAGAACGATATTCGGATGTGTCTATTTTAGATAAAACTATTGATTTTGGAAAATATAAGGGGAAAAAATATAGTGACATTAAAGACGATATTCCTTATCTTGAATGGCTTATTTCAATTGACAAAATAACTATCGAGGAATTCAAACTAATAACCCAATAATTAAATAATTATGAAAAAGATTTTCATTACCTTAGCCGTATTCTTTGCTGCCGTTAATATGATGGCGCAAGAACATCTTTCTTTCAAAGGTATTCCTATTGAAGGAAGCATGACCGAGTTTTGTCAAAAACTAAAAACCAAAGGGTTTACTTCTATCGGGCAAGAAAACAATATCTCTTTGTTTACAGGGGATTTTACTGGCCGTGAAGCAACTGTAGGTGTAACTGCTACAGACGATGGGAAAAATGTTTTTGCTGTAGTTGTTTTGTTTGAGCCGAGTGGAGAATGGAACACTCTCGTTAACACCTATGACTACTATAAAGATTTGTATACTCGCAAATATGGTAAACCGTCCATCTCAAAAGAAAAAAATCCTGCCCTTTCTGATTCCAATACCGCTTTAATGGCAGAAGTCCATCAAGGAACAGTTGTATATGGTAGTGCATGGGAAGTGACAGGTGGAGATATACAACTTTCAATTGAAAAATCCTCAGGGGTTTACGAGGGTATGGTGCTGATTCGCTATCGTGATTCTCAAAATGTAGAAGCCAAAATTCAAAGCGATTTGGATGATATTTAAGACCCAATATCATCTTTGTAATCTTTGTTGTATATTCTCTATTTTCCAATCATATTTTCCCTCTGCAACATCGCCAACCTCTTTGAGTGTATGGCGATGTTTTATTTTGTCAAAAGGCTGGCGGCTCTCTGCATAGTCACAGAGCCATGTGCCGACCGCATTCTGCTGTTCGGTCGTTTCCCCGTACTCCTGCATCACGCTCTTGATGTCGGCAGCTTCGGATGGAGCAAAGAACGATTGGTGCTGTTCCGTACCGAAATGGATAATCGCATCAATGGCTCGCTTAAAGACTTCGTTTGCCTTGTAAAGAATATCGGCAAGCACGTTCAGAATATGCCTGCTCGCTTTCAGAACACTTTGCAGCAAGCGGATGGTCTTGTCTTTCTCCGCCGTGGCTTGGCTTACCACTTGACGGATATGTTGCAGCTCATTGGCTTGCTGTTCCTGAAGCTGCCGTACCGCCTTGTCCTTTTCCATGCCAAGTGAACGGCTTTGCACCAAAGCCCTGTCACGCTCGGCTTCGGCTTTCTGCTTCTCTACAACCAATGCCTTTGTCTGTTTTTCGACCTCGGTTTTCACGGCATCGGGAAAGGCTTTCCTGATGCGCTCGTTCTCGGCTTTTAGTTTGGCGTTTTCCTTTTCGATCGCTGCAGATTTTCCCACCCCGATAAGATTGCCAACACCATCCAAGATGCTGTCCATTTTCGCCTTGCGCTCGTCTTTGAGTTGCCGCTCCTTATCGGCAATTTCGGTGTCAAGCGATTGTCGGTATTGTTCTTTTGCCTTATTCTCTCCCTCAATAAGCCGCCGTTCCGTTTCCGCTTTCTCTTTGGCTGCAAGGGCTGCTTCCTTTTCGGCTTTGGCTTGTTCCGCTTCCTGCTTCTGCTTGGCTAAGATGAAGTCCGTGCGCTCCAAATGCTCCTTGCCTGTAACCTCCTTTGAGGTACCTCTTTCCATCTCCAAGCACTCAGCCAAGACCGTCTGCATCTCGCTCATGGCTTTTTCGTCCAGCTTGCAGGACTTGCCCGTATCGTGGTTCATCCAATCCCATACGATGTGGGCGTGTAAGTTTGGCTTCCACGTGGCATTGTCGCCGGGTATTCCGTAATGCCCCTCGTCACGGTGGATGAATACTTGCAGGGCTGTGACACCCCAACGCTCGTTACACACCTTGCAGAACTTCTGCAACTGCTCCATCGTGGTATCTTCCTTGATTACCACCACGCCCTCCTTGAGCGGAGTGCTGCCACGGACGATGGTCACCTTGCCCGTCTTTTTGTTCACCCTTTCACGGTCTTTGGTCTGCATTGCACGGCCTGTTTTTTCCTTGACCATTGCGGCTATCTGATTGTATCGGTCGGTGAGCGTGGCTTCGCCGAAATCAGGTGATACCCACGTTTCGTTTCTTGCCATAAGGTCGGTGCGTATGTAGAACTTCTCCTTGCGGATATTGGCAAGGTATTCCGCTGTGCGCCTGTTGTGTGCTTCGCTGCTGCCGATGTTGCACGGCTTGATGTTGACGGATGTCTTTTGTGCCATAGGGCTTGTCTGCATTTTGAGTTTCACATTGGGTTCTTAGGGCTGTGTCCTAAGCGGTGGGTGCAGGGAGAGGGTCACTTCCTGCTCGGGGTTCTTAGGGGTGGAAGCCACTAAGCGGAGTTTCCAAAGAGGGGGTCACTCTTTGGTCGGGTTGCACAGGGCTGAAAGTCCTTGCCGGGTCAAGGGCGGCGTCCTTGCGGGTTCTTAGGGCAGAGCCATAAGCCCCTCGGGAGAGCCCACAACTTTGGAGCGAAGCGGAGAAGTTATAGTGGGCTATACATGGGCAAGCCCATACATTCACGCCACGACAACGGAGTACCGCTGAAATCCGCCCTCTGCGCCCGTCAAAATCCCGTGCCTGTGCCGGTATTATCCGCACCGCCATTCGTGCCGTCCTGCGCTTCTGCGTGGCTTTCATCGGGGCAGTCGGCAAGCTGTCTGTTACCGCTTTCTATGGTGTTGGCAAGTCCGCTTTCACCCTCGCCGTTTGGCTTGTCCGCCCAATGGCTGTAAGTTACAGACGAACAAAGGGAAGAAGAAAGGGGGGCTGCGCTGCTCCCTGTGCTGTCCGCTTCCTGCCCTTGACTTTGGCAACTGTCTGGCACGATACACGGCTTACCATCCGAAGCTGTATCATTAGAAAGAGGTGTCCGTATGCCATCAGCCTGTTCTTTGGCATTAGCCGATGGTCTGACATAATGGGGATTGGTCAGGAGGACACCACCGACATACCAGCCTGTAAGGAAATGCAGGGTGTGTATGGAAGTGCGGTTGTTGGTTCGGGTGGTCAGCACACCAAGCATGTTAAAGCTGTCAACGAGCTTGCCGATGGTCTTTCGGTTGCATCCCAAGTATTCCGCAAGCTCCACATCGGAAGCTGTGACTTCTCCCACCTCCAAAGTAATTTCTATACCCTTGATGTTACAAACGGTCTTTGTCCGCACGGCATGGGTCATCAGCCTGTGCAGGCATCTTTGCCTTTGGACGGAAGACCTGCCCTCCAAAATAAAATCCCACTGCTCGTCCGAAAGGATGGTGCAGTAATGTACGGTCTGTTTGTCCTTATCCATAATCTATGATATTTAGGTGTTACAATGGTCGGCTACCTGCCCATGCCTTGCCGCTGTTCGGGCATGTAATACCCCCTGTCCGCCGCTATGTGGTTCAGCACATCCTGCAAGCGGTTGAGCTGGTCATGGTCGAGCACACGGATGGCGTTTATGGTTATCTTCTGCGTGGCAATCCTGCGGTGGGCAATGTCGGTTTCGCTCATCGTGCCGCCGCCGTCCGCATGGACGGAACGGAGGTAGGCGTTCACCGCTTCCGTCTGTTCTTTGGATGGGTACGGTGCTGCCCATCGGTCTTGGATGTAGTCAACCATTTGGCTGACCGCATTTGCCAATATCGGGTCATGCCGTGCTATCACGGGTATCAAGTCCTCTTTCCTCATACCGCCTACTTTATTTGTAATGAACTTGGCTTGTGCTTCTTGCCGTTACGCAAGGCTTCAAGCCGCCTGTTGAACTCTTCCTCGTTGCCCGTTCCCGATGTTCCTCCCTGTTCAATCCAGCAGATGATTTCGTCCTCGAAGAAATAGAGCTTGTTGCCCCTCTTGTGGTAGGGTATGCGCTTCTCGGAAGTCATGGCGTAGATGGTGGACGCTGACTTTCCGAGCAAGGCGGCGACATCATCCAAGGCAAGTAACCGTCTGCCTTTCTGCTGCGTGGCCTTGCCCAACGCCTCGTCCACCTTGTCCGCAAGCTGCCCAACCTTTTCAATCAGGAGGGAAACAGCCTGCGGCAGTTGTTCAAACGTGATTTTATCCATAAGCCATAGTGTTTATTTGAGTGTAATCTGTTCGGAAGCCTTGCGCTTCAGGTCGTTCACCACATCGGCATAAACCTGCGTGGTCGCCACGTTGCTGTGCGTAAGCATCTTTGATATGGTGTAGAGGTCGGTGCCAGCGGCGAGTTGCAGGGTTGCGTAGGTATGCCGGAAGCAGTGAAATGTGATGTGCTTCGTTATGCCAGCCGACTTAATCCAATCCTTGAGGTACAAGGGGAGCAAGGCTTGTGTCATTCCCTTGAACACCTGTCCCGTGGAACGGTCGCCACAAAGGGCAAGGGCTTCATCCGACAATGGCAACACGGCTTCCGTCCTTGTCTTTTTGGTGACGATGTGCATACACCAACCGCCATCCGCCGCCCTGACGATGTTCTCCCATTGCAGGCGGATGATGTCGCTGATGCGCAATCCCGTAAGGCAGGAGAACAGAGCCGCAGACCTTACAACAGGCTTCTCGCATGGTGTGTTGGCAAGCATTTTCACCTCGTCAAGCGTCAGGAACTCACGCCTCGTGCTGGCTTCCTTGGCGTGTTTCAGCCGTGTGGCGATGTTCTCCTTAATCCGCCTTTCCTCGTAGGCTTGTCGCAGGACGCATTTCAGCTTGTTCAGGTTGTTGTTGGCTGTGGATGCCATCATCTTGCCGTGGTTGTGCGTAGTAAGCGAGAGCATATAGGTAAGGAAGCCCTGGCAGTATTCTACCGTCAAATCGTCAAAGGTGCAGTTTCCACCGCAATACTTCTCGAAGTGCTTGTAGGCTACATTCCAATTTCTGAAATTGTCATCGTCCGCCATTTTGGAGCGGAAGTATTCCAAGAAGCTCTCCTTGCCCCTGTTGCGGTCGAGGAAGCCGAACTCCTCGTTGATGATGGCTTCCGTCCTCCTGCACTTGATAAGCTCCGCATTGCGCAGCATGGTCTTGTTGAACTCCGTTTCAAACTTTTCTGTCGGGTCGGCATAAATGTAGATGCCGAGATATTCACGCCTTGTCAATTTGCCCGTTTTCGGGTGCCTGACGGGTGGATAGAAGTCAAGGTAAAGTGATAACTGTCCGTTCTTGATAGGTCGTTTCCTGACCGTCACTTTCGTACAAATGTTTGTCATATCGGTTGTGTATTTAATTGGTTATAAATGCTTATTCCTCCCGTTTGGCTTTCGTGCTTGCGCTTTTCCGCTCCGCTTCCTTACGTGCCGCATCCCAGTCGGCTTTCAGGTAGTACAGGCGGTTGCCGTGTATGCGCTTCGTCCGTACCCCGTGCGTGAGGGCGAACCTGCGGACTTGGGTCTTGCCAAGCCCGAACAGCCGCATGATGTCAAAGCACGAATACCAATGTTCCGAAAGGTTGTTGCCCAGCCGCTCGTCCTCTTCCGCCATCGCCTTGTCCACTTCCGCTTTCGGGAAGCATTTGGTGGAATTGGCTTTGATGCACGGTATGGAGTACCGCATACGGAGGTTGTAGAACCGCCCGTAGGTATAATTGAACTTTTGGCATATCTCCGCCATCGTATAAAGGTCGCCGCCGACACTCTCCCTGTCCGTGAACGTGTCACGCACGGACTGCTTGTAGCTTGCCGCCGGAATGAGCCGCCGTTTAGTCGGACTGCCCTTTGTTTTTTTCTTTCCCTCTTGTCGGATGAGGGCTGTTTGTTCTTTTTCCTGTCTTTCTCCGTTCATTTTCTTCTTTGTCTTTTTCCCCTGCCTTACGAATACTGAAAAGCTCCGCTTGCAGTAGGTTGTTTCCTTAATCATCAGGAAGAAATCCTCCTTGGTGATTAGCGTGATGTGGTATGTAATCCTGCAAGCCCGGAGCGTACCCTTGTAAATCAGGTTATACACGGTGCGGCTGCTCACTTGCAGTATGTCCGCCACCTCCCCAATGGTGAGGAACGGCTTGTTTGGCATATCCCAACCGAAGTCGGGCCTACCTGTTAATTTGTGTTCATTTTGACGGTCCATCATCGAAGAAATTTAGTTGCACATTGTTGAACGCTGTTGCACGCTGCTGAAAGGAAATCGAACCGTGCGACCCCTCCTGCGAGGTACAACCGTGGTACAAAATTACTCTAATGAGGACTAAACGCCAATAGCCGAATTTTCCGTTTGTTAAAACATATTAGCTGAAAATCAAGTAATTACAACGCTGATTTTTGCAACCGTTTGCCTCCGTTTTGTTCTGCTTTTTTCCATGTGGAAACTCTTGCCTGACCCTGAAGGCCCGAGACAGAAAAAATTACTGTTGTCAGTCAGTTTGTTTTTTCCCTCCTTTCCAGTGATGTCGATGGCCACGGGAACGCCCTGCCGGTCGGTGTAGTAGATTTTCAGCGGCGTCTCCTCGCTATGCTGCACCCGCTCCTTGTACATCAGGCATATCGCCGCATCCGAGAGCGTCAGGAAGCGGTCGTACTCTTCGCTCAGGGCATAACAGTTGCCGGGGAAGGAGCCCACGAACAGTTCCAGTTGGTTGTAAGCGTGCTTGCTGATATGGATGCCCATGCGCCCGAAGGCGTTCTCCAGATGGTTCGTACACTTTTGCAGGTCGGTGTCGGCATCGACCGCCACCACCATGTTGAAGTGGGTGTACACGAGCTGCTTGCTCTCGCGGGCGATTACCTCCTGCACCCGCGAGATGTCTTCTACGGCCATCTGGTTGTTGGGGTTCGGGATGCTCGCGTGCCGGTTCTTCTTTTTGTCCAGCAACGACAGCTCCCGCTTCTGGTTGGGCAGAAAGATTACCTGGTTGTACACCACCGTATCGGCGTTCGGTATGTTGTCGATGACCGACACGAGGTCCACCGGCATCTCCGTGTTGTTCACTTCGATATTGGTATAGGGCCGGATCAGCGAGGGCAGCGCGGCGTAGTCCACGTCCACGAGGCTGTATACTTTACACCGTTTCCCGCCCATCGAGACGGTATCTTCGTCTGCCCGGAAGTTGGTCATCGACACGATGCGGTTCTTGAAGTCCATGGCGAAGTAGCGGTCTACGTACTCGCTCGCCTCGGCCTTGTTCAAGAACCTCGCCTGCACGCCGCCGTCGCGCAACTGGTCGTGCACCTTGCGGATCTTCACGAGGAAGTCGCGCCACTTCTTGCCGTCGTAGGAGAACAGGCGGCTCTTCTTCGCCTCCTGCGTGACGGTCAGGTAGCACATGCTGTCCGTGTAGGGACGTCCCTCGAAGTAGCGGAAATAGGCTTCGGAGAGGAACTCGCGGTCTCCTCCCGTTTCTTCGGCGAAACGCCTGCGCACGAAGATGTCCTGCTTGTGCAGGGCGTACCCTTCGCCCAGTGTCTGCGCCAGGGCGGTAAACAGTTGCGTGAACTCGTAATAGCTGTCTATGTCCGCGCAGTATTTCTGTACGGGATTTTCGATTTTCAGCACGGCCGAATATTCGCCGGTCTTGGTGTACAGTACGCCGATTCCGTCCGTATCTTCCACTGAAAAATAGATGTCCCGGAAGATGTGCTTGCGTTTGCCACCCGTACCGAAAGCGCAGACCGACAGGGCCATGCCCGCGCACAAGGCGGCGAATAACAGAATGATGTATAGGGCCATTGCCTTATGTCTCCGATTAAATAGGGGCAGGCCCGCCTTCCGAAGAGACGAACCCGCCCGCGTTCAACAATCAATATAGCCACACGCATTGCCGTGGTGGTTTCTTACGGTCATACCCGACGCGAGCAGGCATAGACGTACACGCCTCGGTCCACCTTCTTGCTGTGCAGTCCTTTCTGCTGTTTGAAGATGATGAGTGCGATACCCGTCGAGAGGACAGCGGCCAGCGTGACCAGTCCGGCCACGAATCCCGCAAGGCAGTAGGCGAGGATGAAGCCTACGATGGCTCCTCCCGCCGCGCCCGCCGCCCAGTAGATGTATCGGCCCTGTATACCCATCAGTTCGAGGGGGCGTTGCAGCCCCTTGAACAGCGCATAGTCCGGATAGCGTTCTTCTTTGCCTTTCATCGCGCAGGTGTTTTATATGTCGATGCCGAAGAACATGGGTAGGGCTCGGGCCGCCGCGATCAAAAACAGACATGCGCCGACTATGAGCATGATCTTTTTCTTGAGAATCTGCTTCCGAATTGTAAAGTGCTGAATATCAACACTCCCAAAAAGCAAAAAGTACCAAAAGAAACAAACTGGAAACAAAAATTTCAAAAACCCCAAAATGAAAACATCTGCTTAACATATCTTAACACGGAAATGAACGGAAATTTTCATTTTCTATCATTTTGTGCTGCGTTCCTGAAGGTGCAAAATCAGGTATTGTGAACCTTATTGTCGTTTCAGCAATCAGGTTGAAAAAATGGCTTTAGTTGGAAAAATGTGCACGAAAAGTGGGCTTTTCAGGTGGCATTTTATAGTATTTTCTGCGAAAATACAGTTGTATGTTTAACTTTCTACGTATAAGTCTCTTTAGTCTCACGGAATTTTATTAACTTTGCACCAAAGTTTATTTTAATTGCAATTTTATGGTCACTTATTTTGATGCATGTGAGATTCTTGAAATGCTGTCTGAAGCATCTGTAAAGGTGTTTCTGGACGGCGGTTGGGGTGTCGATGCACTTATAGGCAGAGAAACAAGAATACATAACGACATCGATCTGTTCGTAGAGAAGAAAGACTATGGTAAGGCCATATCCGTGATTACCTGGAAGGGATACAGAGAAGTTGTAATGGACTATACGACCGATAGCCATACTGTCTGGAAAGATGACAACGGAAGAATAATCGATCTGCATTGTTTCGAATATGTCGAAGATGGAATTCTATATGACGGATACACTTTCCCAAGCGAAACTTTCTCAGGTAAAGGAAATATCGGGAATATTGAGGTAACATGCATAAACCCGGAGGCACAGGTACAGTTCCATCTTGGATATGAATACGATGAAAATGATGTCCACGACGTCCTGTTATTATGCAGAACTTTCAATCTTGAGATACCGGAGCAATATAAAACTCACATCTGATTCAATATGCTATGATTACTGATAGTTATGATATTGAAACTGAACCAATGATCAATCTGTTTGATTTCTACGGCAGACGTGGAGATTTTGCAGATATATGCCTGATAATATTCTCGAAGGAGATTCATCGGCATTTACTTGATTCCTACGAATCTGAAATTATTGCAACTATGCCGGCTTGCAATGGCGATACGCATATCTATAAAACAACTTATAAAGGAGTTACGATAACTTTCTACCTGTCAGGAATAGGTTCAGCAGTAGCATCCTCTCAATGTCATCTTGCAAGCTGGCTAACTGGAGCATCAAAGTTCATTATGTTCGGTTCCTGTGGCAGTCTTGACCGTACAACCACACAAGGTAGATTTATCATACCGACACAAAGTTACAGAGGGGACGGGTGTTCATATTATTTTGCAGCACCATCCGACTATATTGATATAGCCGCAAGCAAGGAACTTTCCATAATTTTCGACAAATTATCTGTACCATATATTACAGGTAAAATATGGACGACAGATTCGATGATCAGAGAAACAAAAGGACTTGTACGCAAACGTATGGAAGAAGGGTGCATCGCTGTAGAAATGGAATTGGCTGGAGTTCAATCTGTGTGCGACTTCTACAATTTGAAGTTGTATGCTTTTTTTGAAACAGGTGACATTTTGGATACAAATGGATATGAAGCCAAAGGCTTGAACAATGCCAACCATAGTTTAAACAAACTTTATATTGCTTTAGAAACGGCAACCTACATCTGAAGTATATCAGAATTGTAAATTCCCATTTAGCGGACTATATAAAAAGTATTCCATAACCATCTATACGTGGTTTACGGAATGCTTACTTTATAACAATTAGGTTTACACTCGTTTATTTTGACGGTGCAAAGTTACTCATGCTATCTGGCTCCCACAACGGGCAATAGTGCACATTTTCAAGAAAATGACGTTTTCAAGAAAAAAAATATCCCTACAAACTTAGACTATGCCAAGTTTCGTAGGGATTTTGGAGGGTATAAACATTAGATTACTTCGTCCAGTGGTAGTGACTGTCGAGCATCAGGAAGATAGCCAAGCCGAAAATAACGAGTCCAAGGACAAAGAAGAACCAGAAGAAATACTGCACATAGTGTCCGAGGTAGGTTCCGTCGTACTCCTTGTACCTTTCCTGAACCCTTCTACGTTCTTCATAAAACATTTGATTGACCTCACGGATATGCTTCTGCATCTGAGTGGTCATCCATTCATGTTGTTTGTCGAACATGTCCTGAATCTTCTTCCAGTCAACATCATCGACTCTGACTGAAACCTTCAACTTGGTTGGGGCATCCTTCAGAACATTGTCAATGTGGGTATTGATGGTGTCAACCTTACCACTGATAGTGTCAACGGCATTGCCAAGAGCAGTCTGAGCTGAATTGTACTTACGGATGGCAGACTCCAGTTGAAGAGTTGCATTGATCCAAGTGTTGGTCGCTTTGTCAATGTTCTCACTCAACTGCCTGAGTTCAGGCGCACGACTGACAACAGCATCCTCGGCATCATGCTCTTCAATCTCTTCCTGGACTTCGTTCATCATGTCATCGAAGTCAGGCTTCTGCTCGTCATCTTCGATGAGTTCTTCTACATGTTTTGTTCTTCTCATTGATATGTAGGATTTGTCTAACGGTGGAATGAACGTCTTTTCTGCGGTGGCTTGCACATGGCATGAGCCATCTGGAGGCAACGGCGAGCCCGCTCACGCTCGTCTTCGTCATCATCCTTACCCCAACCAGAGGAAGGAGCAGAACCACCACCGCCACAAGATTCGGACACGGTTGTTGCTGCATCAATCATATCAAGGAAGAGAAGCATACCTACATGAGAAATGTCCTCTCTTGATGCAGTCATATCAGAATCAGGAACCTGAACCTCATTGAGGAAGATGTCCTTGACCGTGTTCGGAATATAGATTCTCTTCATTTCACCGCTAACATTGACATTGAAGGCAGTCTTGGTAGCAACTGGCAATGGCTTAGAATTGGACTGGGTAGGTTTCGTTGTCTGAGCAACATGGCGAGCAGGGCGAGCCGGTGAAACGGAAGGTGAAGCAGGTCGCATCTTGACCTGAGTAGGCTTAGGATGCATCTTCTTCCATGTGGCTTCAAGCTGTGATACCATGAACTTTCGACCGATGGCAGAAGCCTTGAACACTGAGGCATTCTTGCCGATGGTGTAGCCCACAAGTTTGCAGTTAGTAGTGTCATACCTTGGATTGACCTCATAGCCTCTCATGCGAAGCATATCAAAGTAACGGTCAATGTCGAAACTATCCATCTTCTGAAGGGTATATTCGCAAAACTCCGCTATATCTTGTTGGCGCATTTCACGAACCTCCTGAGGTTGCTCCCAACCATGCCTTGCGTTGATAATTTCCGCAGCCCTTATTGCTCTGATGTGAACATCGTGAACATCGTTGGTCTTGCCGTCATTATCCACACGGCAACAGTCAAGATGCAGGTGAAGGGTTCCAGACTTGGAATCCCGATGCAAGGCAGCAACACTCATAGAATTGCGGAAATTGGTCTTGACCTTCTCCTTAAAGCCTTTGGGTAAAAGTCCGACTGAATCCAAAGCTTCCAATCCTTCATCAGCGAGGTTTGCCCAGTCATCCAAGGTATAGTTCTCTGACTCTTCCTTGGATGGGGAGAGTACAAACGTGGTCATGAAGCGTTCCAACTTTCGCCCAACAGTCCTGTCCTGTTGATGCAACTGGCAGTGATGCTTCATCCGATACCAGATTTCGGTGGCATCGAGATAGTCAGGCATGTGGTTCACCTTGACCACGGTTGCATCCTCCTTCTCCATTGCGTACCTTGCGGCATTGCCGCCATAGGCTACTGGTCTTGCGAGTATAATCATTCGTCTTCTTGAACTTTGGTCAGTACAGGAGAAGTAAGGTTGTCTTCAATGCTATACCAGTGTTTGATGAGTCGTTCAACGGCTTCAATCCACCACTTCATGAACTTTGGAGATCTGAACATCTTCTGCTTTTCCTCGGGTGAAGCATCGTGCAACTTACTGCGGACTTTTATCAAGTCGGTACGTGCCTCAGTCAGAGAGTTCAGGGCTTTGCTTTCCTCTGGAGTGAGTCGCTGACGTGGGTGATGCTTCTTGCCAGTCTCAACGAGATACTTGCCTATGCTCATACCACATTCCTTAGCGAGTTTTTTCAGTTCCTTCCAGTCCTTATCGGTACAGCGGAAGGAATGCACCCTTGTGGGTGTCTTCTTGATAATCTTCTTTTTCTTAGCCATATCTTTGAATATGATTAAAGGGATGAATATAAATCAGTAAAAAAGAAGGACATAGGTCTGCGAGCCTGCGAGTAGCCCGAGAAACTTTTAGGACTGCATAAATTTGGTCACAAATAATGTAGTACAAAAGGATTTCTCGAAAAGTACCTATAAAATGACGGCACTTTTAACAGCGTCCGTCCCCAAGGCTGCTTAAACGTATAACAGTTTGGCGGTAGCCTCTGGCGGTCAATCGTCCTTTGGGATTATTTCTCAGTATGGTGGCTCATTAGCCTCTGTATGCCTATTGATTGCCGTTATGGTAGCTGTTAGGCTTGTAACCATTGGCATTAGAACCGTTAGACTGTTGTGTTCGTTCTCCTGCCAGATGCTGTGGATATGTGTTGTGTTCCCCCTCATTCTGTTTGACATCCGCTTCTTGCAGGGAAGAAGGATTGCCAACAGACTGTCTGGAGTAGTTTTGTTGTGGGGAAATTCCACCAGTAACAGCATCGGAAAGATTGCCATTAGTTCCGACCTTACCCACGCCTCTGTTGTCATTAGATGAAGCCGAGTTTAGGGAAGAAGAAATATCTGCTGTAGAAGAATTGCCCTTCTTGTCAGTATCGGATATTCCATTGGCAGAATGCCCATCTTCCTTGTCCGACTTTGTATCAACCTCCGTTGTCGTAACAATTACTCTTGCTTGTGGAACTACCGTGTGGATGATTGCTGAACCATCCGCATTGCGCTTCAATGAAAAGCCGTTCTTGACAAATCTTCCGTCCACATACCAACCAGAGAGGGAATGCAGGGTAATGATGCGGCTGTCTCCGACTTTTTGTGAAGAGGAAATGCCCACAGCCTCCATAGCCTGTAAAAGTTTGGGTACGGTCTTGCGGTCTTTATCCCAGAGCTTGGCAAGTTGGGTATTGTCAACCAGACATTGCCCACACAAGATTTCCACTTGTTGGGTCTTGCTGATAGAAACAAGTGTTGTTTCACGTTCAGCAAGAGAGGCAAGAGACATGAAGCATTCCATGCGGTCAATCTTGTACTTCTTGCAGCGAAGATACTCCATCTGTACATCGGACAGCGTGAAGCAGTAATGTATCTTTTGTTTATCCATCTTCTGTGAATTTTGAATATTATAACCATAAATGGCAAGACTGTTTTTCTCAGTAAAGAGAAAATCATCTGTGCCGTCCTCGCCTTGTGGAAATGTCCTCTGCGATAACATAGAGCTCGCCTTGCAACCTGTCATTAGAATGACTGCTTAATCGTGAAATGCATTCAATGCAAACAGACTGGGCAAGAAGTTTTCTTCTGCCGATAGTTGCTTCATCATTGATGCCCTTGTTGGCTCCGCATTGCTCGGCAAGTCCATTGAAAGCATCACGCATCCGAAAGTAGCCGTTGCCAGTATTGATGTAGCTCACGGCAATGTCAGCGACATTCGCCAACTTGCTTCTGTACTCCTCATGGGAAATATCGTCCTTCATCATCGTCATGTCTATTTACAAAGTTCACTCATGTGCTTGGTCGCTGCAGCCTTGGTCTCAGCCTCGGACATACTGCGGTTCTGGCGCATCCAGTTCAAAAGCTCTGACTTTTCAAAGTATATAATCTTGCCGTTGGGACGGAAGAACGGAAGTTCATGCTTGTGTGTCATCTTGTAGAGACTGCTCTTTGATATACCCATGAATAAGGCTGCTTCCTCCAGTGTCAATACTTGCTTGGCATCACGGAGAAGGTTCTCCATTATCCCAATGCGGTGCTCATGTGACTCTATCTTCAAAAGAAGAGTCTCGGTATCGATAGTTTTGTTCATTATCCTGTAATTTAATTGTTTGTAATCCGTCGTACTGCTTGTTTTGAAAGTGTAGTCCCCCAAGACAGAGAGAAATCCCTGCCCGAAATATGGGGACTACAAAAGTGAAATTAACTGGTTGTTATCCTGAAAAGTTCCGTTTACTTGTTATCCTGTATAAAAGTTATTCTGCGTGGATGGGTGTTGGTGGCTGCTGTCCGCTTTGTCCTCGGTATCTGCTTGTTCTCCTCACGCTGTTTGCGACCTCGAAAGGCTTTCTTCGTGTTGTCAACAGCCTTGACCTTTTCATTCGTCAGTACATCTGCATAGATGGCGGTGGATTTGAGCGACTTGTGTCCCATCAGCTTCTTGGTAGTCTCAATGTTGCCGGTAACCGCCTGTACCAAAATTCCGAATGTATGTCGGGAGCAGTGAAAAGAGATCTTCTTCTCAATGCCCACCTTTTTAGCTATCCTTTTAAGGGCTGCATCCACATTCGCCTTGGCAGGAAGGTGAAATACAAAATCATCATCGCTTTTGGGTGGCATCCATGACAAGGCGGTATTGCCGATTGGTACGGCATTGAGAGCCTTGGTTTTCTTTTGGACGATTACAAGCGTGTTCGTTTCCTTGTTTCTCTTGATGTCACTCCACCGCAGAGCCTTGATGTCGCTGATACGAAGTCCTGTCAGACAGGCAAAACCGAAAGCTCTCTGTGCTTCTGCAACTCCTGGACTTCTCTCATCTGAAGCCATGAACCTTTTCAGTTCATCGGGAGTGAGATACTGCTTATGTGATGACTTTGGTTTGGGAAAGATGTCAGACTTCTCCAACTGGTAGAAAGGGTTAGCCTTCAACTTGCCGAACTTGACAGCCTTGTTGAACACCGCCACGATGCGCTGTTGAACATTATGCAGGGAGCCTTCACACAAAGGCTTGGCTTCAACTCGTACATACTTCTGTGGCACATAGTCGTTCTTCAACCAAAGGAAGAATGCCTTGAACCATTCCTTGTCGAACTTCCTCAGAGTGATGTGAGGTCTGCGCTTGTTGGCAAGGAACTCGCTCATTAGGTGTTTCAGATACTTTGATTGGTCAACAATAGCCTTGGAATAGTCTGTGTTGTCGCTCATCCAGTCGATGTAAGTCTGGATCCAGTCCAAGACTTCGGGAGACTCGTCATTGGGGATTTCCTTCACAATCATCAAGTGACCTACCTCTGGGATGGTCTCTGGATGAAGAATACGCTCTGCCCTTATCTGGTGAGCACGTTGCAATGTTTCTTCGTTTCTTGCTTTGGTCTCTGCATCAACCTCCGGCAACAAATAGAGGGAAAGAAATTCAAACTTGCGCTTGCCACCATCGTAGATGTCAAGATACAAGCTTATGTTGTCGTTGGCAAGAGCCTTTTGTCTGATAGTTATTGTCATGTCTCTATATATTTTCGTTGTCAATGATTTATGTGAACATACCATCAATGAGGTTGATGGCTTCCTCCTTCTTCTTATCCACGATTTTAGCATAGATTTCCGTGGTCTGAATGTTGGAATGTCCCATCAGCTTGCTTGTGGTAAAAAGGTCTGCACCGAGCGTGAGCATCATCGTTCCGAACGTGTGCCGTGAGCAATGGAATGAGATATGCTTCTCTATCCCTGCCGCTTCCGCCCATTTGCGGAGAGCCCTGCCTATAACGGTCTGTGTGGTTGGTATGTCAAAGAAAGGAATATCATTTCCTCTTGGCTTTGGCAACCACCGCTTAGCCTCTTCCGAGAGAGGTATTATAACTGGCTTCTCCGTCTTTCGCATTTCCATGTCTATGTATTCGCCCTTTCCGTCAGCGGTCTTGAAGATGTGCATCGGAGCAAGACGGTACATGTCGCTTAATCGCAATCCTGTAAAACAGGCGAAGATGAAAGCCTCCTTGACCTCTGGACGGTAACTGTCCGTTGCCATGAGGGTGCGAAGTTCCTCAATGGTCAGATACTCTTTCTTGCCATCCTTGGGTTGGATGCGCTCGCGTGCATCAAGTTCCTTCATAGGGTTGTTGCGGATAATGCCTTGTCGCACAGCGTTATTGAGAGCAGTAGAGAACATTCCGAGGTATCGGCTTGCCGTATTCTCGCTGATAGGTCTTGGCTCGCCATACTTGATATGGGAATTTGGGAAGTTTCGCAAGAACTTCACATATCCACGGCAGAACTCCGCATTGACCTCTTCAAGCGAAATGAAGCCTTTGTTAGTCTCGTCAAGATACTTCTCCACGGTGTGCATCATTTCCACACGGCAATGGAGCGTTGACTTCTTGATGCCGACACCACCTTCACAATACTTCTTTATCCATGTGGTAAGAAGCATCGAGCCTTGTTTTACTGTCTCCCAGTCCTGTATGCCGTGACCATGCAGGGCTTTGATGCGCTCTGCCTTGATGCGTTCTGCAACTGCCATAGTCTGCTTGTTCTGTTCCTTGCAAATGGGATTGATTTCGGGAACGAGGTAGAGTTTGAGGTATTCATACTTCCTCACTCCCTTATAGTAGATGTCAAGATAGATGCTCTTGTTGCCATCTGCGAGCGACTTCAACCGAATTTTAATCGGTTCTTTCAGCTTTACTTGTTTCTTTGGTCTTGCCATGATGTATGAAGTGTTATTTTGTTTTTGTATTCTGCTACATTGGAGGGTCTTTCTCCCTCTTGTTGAAAGTTCATGTCAGATATGGTTTCCTATGCTGACATTTGCTTTTCTTTCTCTTCCCTTACTTCGGAAAACTGATGTAAAGATAAGAAAACAAACCGAGAAACGAGAAACAAAACGGAAACAAGAAACAGTCTTTTATGTCTTTTTAAGAGTGAGTTTAGCAAACATCGGAAAATTCAAATTGTCGCTTAAAGCATTGATAATTAGCGCATTTACTTTCATTTGCTTTCTTGTCTTTTCAAACGCATTTTGTAGGACTAAGATATTCTTGACGTCCTGCTCCTCGTTGTTCATGGCGATATACACCGAGATCGCGCCTACGATGGCCACGACGCCCGCAATGGCGTAGCAGAGCTTGACCATGATGGGCACGTATTTTACGATCTCATCCGCTACGGTAGACAGGGCTGTCGTGCCGGCCGAATAGTCGCCTGCGGTGCTCTGCGCCTTGGCCGACGTGCCTGCCAGCAGCGCGAAGGCGAACGCCGCCGCCTTCGCGGAAATCTCCCCGGCGTATTCTTTTGCCTCCCGGTACATCTTTTGGATTTTCTGAAACATTGTGTTATGTTTTTTGTGAATATTGTTGGTTTTCGAATCGTTTGCGGTTTATATGCGGTAGCCGAAAAAGGCCGGGAACACGATGGAGGCTCCGATGATGAAAAGGCATGCGCCCAATAGCGATACGATGGACTTGGCAATACCTTCCTCGCCCGTGTTCATCTTGATGTAGATCTGGAGCGCGGCAATGACGGCGAAAACCGAAGCGACGGCATAGCAGACATACAGGACGTACAGCATCATCGTGACCACGAAGTCGTGCATCGAGGCCAGCGCGTCTGCGCCCCAACTGTAGTCCACGCTGCCGCTCTTGGCTAGCGCCGCACAGGGAATAAGGCATAATACGCATAGTATCCTGGTCGCCTTCGGCATCTCACAATCGTTCTTTGAGGGGTTTCCACTCCATTTCGGGGCGGCAGTCCATCCGGCCTCCTGCGACCATCGCACGGTACATCTCCTCGGCCGTGCGTCCGTCCGAGAGGTAGGGCACGCTCTCTTCCATCCGTTCCTCCGCTTTGGCTTTCAGCCGTTCGAGTTTCTCCTGTGTGGAAATACCTGTGCTGGCTGCCTCGGCCTGCGGTACTGCGGACCTATCCGCGTCTGCGGTTTCCGTTTCGTATGCGTTGCTCCCGACCTCGAAGCCCGTTTCGTTCTCTGTCACGGCGACACTCTCTTCATCATCGGGTTCGCCGAGGTCGAAAACCTCCTCCTGCATCTTGCCCGTGCCTTTCTTGCCGTAGAGGTCATGCACGATGATGACCGCGTAATAGACGATGTACGCGGCGGTCAGCACGATGGCGAAAATGAAATATGATTTCATATTTACAATGTGATTTTGAAATATGATTGAATATGATTTGCAAAGAAAAAACGCAGTTTTGAAACTTGAAAATAATTGATTATTAAACTTATGTTTTGAGAAGAATTTTTATGTGTTTTTGTAAAATCATATTCTAAAATCATATTCTGGCGCATTCTTTGCCGATGGGAATAGGTCGGTCGGGGCACAAAAAAAGCCACCCAGTCGGGTGGCATTGCGGAGCGGCCGGATCGTTTCGTTGTTTTGTAAAATGAAACTATATTTTGTAAAATGAAATTTTCTGCGTATATTTGCATCGTAATTGATGTATGCCCGCAGAGCTATGAGGATTTTTACCGAACAGGCCATTAAGGAATATGCGGAACGACATCCGGAATCGAAGGTGGCCTTGCAGGATTGGGTGCAGAAGGTCAAGAAAAGCGAATGGAGTTGCTTCGCGGATGTGAAAAAGACTTTCAATAGCGTTGATAATGTAGGCAACCAGCGTTATGTGTTCAATGTCAAAGGAAACGATTTCCGCTTGGTCGCCGTAATCAAATTCACGATCCGGTTCGTGTATGTGCGGTTCATCGGGACGCATAAGGAATACGACAGAATTGATTGTCGGAACATATAAAAAGTAGAGCAGGTATGACGAAAATCGAGAACAAGGCCCAATACGATTGGGCGGTTAATCGGGTGGAAGAGTTGCTACCGCTCGTAGACGACAATACGCCGAAAGATGATAAGAACCTTATCGAACTCGAATTGTTGTCGAACCTCGTAGCGGATTACTCGGAAGAGCATTTTGCGGTCGGCACCGCATCTCTGGCCGACGTGATGAAGTTGCGGATGTACGAAATGCACCTGACGCAGCGTTCGCTGGCGGCCATGCTGGGTATCAGTCCGTCGCGTGTCAGCGCCATCGTCTCCGGCAAGGCCGAACCCACCTACAAGGTGGCGCAGGAGATCAGCCGTAAGTTGAATATCGACGCAGGCATCGTGCTGGGCGTCTGCTGATTGCATCTGCAATACCGCGAATTTACGAGGGAGCCGGACTCAAGCCAGTCCGGCTCCTTGTTTTCCCGCAGGCCGCACATGGCGGCCTTTCAGCGCTTCCTGCCGCGCAGGCAGTCGTTCAGGTCCTTGTAGTCGGCGTAACGTACCGCTTCGTTTACCGTCCTCCCGATCCCGTACAGCCCGGCGATGGTCTCTACCGTCTTCTGCCCGGCGAGATCGTTGTCGAGGTAGCAGTGGATGTATTCGTAGCTTTCCAACACCTGCAAGGTCTTCTTCAGGTTACTTACCGTGTTCATTACGATATGGTCGCACGGCGCCTGGATACATACCACGGCATCGCCCCGTTTGAGCAGGGTCCGGTAGGAGAGGAAATCCATGAAGCCCTCGAACACGTTCACGTGCTTCTGCCTCGTGCCGGCTGCCTGTTCGACGACGGAAATGTCTTTCTGCCCGATGCACCCTTTATAATAAGGATTGCGCATCTCGTAGCCGCCCGATACGTTCCCGAAGGCGATGGCGAAGTAATGCCGCCTGTGCAGTTCGTAGTGTATCTCCCGACAGAACTGCCGGGCGGTCTGCGTATCTATACCCCTCGAATGGATATACGACAGGAGCGCATGGTGGTTCAGCGGCACCACCTCGACGCCTTTCATCATCTCCTCTATCGCGTCGGGCACGGCGTTGTGGGGACGGGTGCGGAGCTGGGGAGCCGCGCCCGTTTGCGCCTCTATGAGCCGAAGGGCCTCGCTCACGCTCGATGTCCGCAGGAACAGCATCGCCAGCTCTATGATACTCCCGCCTTCCGACAATCCGAAGTCATACCATTCGTTCAGCCGGTCGTTGACCTTGAAGGAGGGTGTGTCCTCTTTTCTCAACGGGGACAGGTACCAATACTGTCCGCCGCGCACCTTGACGGGTTCATGGCCGAGCAGCCGCAGATAGTCTACGATTCGTATTCGTTTTGCCTCTATCGTATTCATGGGTTCGGGACGTTTAGTGTAGTTTTTCTATATATACCCGCAAACTAAACCGACCGGTTTTTTATGCGGAAATTCTCGTTGTAAGCATACCCGCGGCCGTCTTTTACGATGGCCTCGTTTTGTATGAGGAACTTGCACAGTCCCACCAGCGTATTCCGCCCGCGGCTGTAACCGATGCTGTCGTATCCTCTTTTCAGGGCGTCGAGCAGCATCTGATACCCCGGAACGTAGTTGTCCGGAAAGGCGACTTCCAAAGCCGTACGGTGCTGCTGCTCGGTCATATCCATGTACGAGGACAGCCGGTCTCGTTTGCTCATCTTGAACTGGTGGTCCTTTACCAGACGGGGAAGCGAATCTTCCCCGATCTCGAAGGCGAACGGGGTAAACTCCCGGTCGCGGATGTGCATGGCCCGCACCTCGCTGATCCTGCCGTTCTCGACGCTTTTCGATATTTGCAGGATGGTTTCCGCCTTGTTGTTCAGCTCCGAGCCGATATGCCCCCGGGTATTGTCGTCGCCTTTGTTCAGGTGCAGCACCGTATGGATGTGCAGCTCGTAGTAGCTCGACCACCGCATCAGTTCGTTGATGATGTCGAGCGACTCGCTCGGACTGTTGATGTCGTGGATCAGGTCGCGGATGCCGTCGATGATGACCAGTCCGATGTTCTGCTCCTCGTGCAGCGCCCAGCGGATGATGTCCCTGCGCTGGTCGGGCGTGTACTCGCGCAGCACGAAGAACTCGATTCGGTCGTTCTCCCGGTCTGTCGGCATCCCCGCCAGCTTGAGTATCCGGTGCAGTACCTTGTGGCAGTGGCATTTGCTCTGTTCCGTGTCAATGTACAGCACGCGGTTCTTGCAGGGCGGCAGCTCCGCCTTGTATTTCAGCACCTCTTTCCCCGACAGGGCAGAGGCCACGATGGCGCTGACATTGAACGTTTTCTTGCTTTTGGGCTTTCCGGTCGATGCGCTGAAATTGCCCAACGTCGCCACGGTCACGCCGTCTACCTGCACGATCTCCTGCGGAAAGTCGTACTTTTCTGTGACGTTCAGACGAATGTATTGCAGTAGCGACTTGTATTTCTCCTCGTCTATCCGGTGGTTGTCCGGTAGTGTCATATCGGTTTTCTTCATGATTCTCATTTCTTGAATGTTCGTGGTTTCTGCTGTTGCTCCAGCCTGTATGCAAGCAGGTTGGCCTGGCTCTCTATTTCCCTGCCGGACACGCAGGGGTTGCGTCTTATCCATTCGTTCAGGTCGTCCCTGCGGACGAAGATGGTCTTCCCGTTCGGCTTATATACGGTAAACTCCCTCGAAGCCGTCAGTTTGTAGACGTAACTTTTCGACACTTGGAGGTAGTAGGCCACCTCGTCGATGGTCAGGAACTCCTTCGCCGTGTAGGCTACTTCCTCCACCCGTTTCAGGTGGGACAGCAGTTCGTCCAGCGAGCCGAACCGCTTCAGGTAGTTGTCCACTCTCAATATCTCTTTCTGAAAATCCTCCAACGAGTTCTTTTCGAGGAAAGATTTCAGCCCTTCTATGCGTGCAAGCAACAGGTCTATCTCTTTTCTGTTCATATCGTCTCGTCGTTTGTGCAGGCCGTCGGCTCTGCCGTTTGTACTTGGTTTTTCATCGCCCACTCGCACAGCTCCCGCCGGTTGAAATACACCAACTTGCCGTTAGGCTTGTAGTGCGGTATCCGCTTCGAGGAAGTGAGCTTGTAGAGATAACTCTCCGAGAGGCCCAGATAGGCCGATGCCTCGGCCGTCGTCAGTACCTCCTTGACAGTCCAGATGTGGTCCTTCAAGAGCTCGACACAGCTCTCGATCGCCTCTATTTTATCCACTTCGTCGATCTTCTGTTCCAGCGATCGTATGCGCTCGATGGGCTTCTCCGACCTTACCATGTCGATGATCTTCTCCATCTGGCGTATGCGGCCGGATGGTAGCTTGTTTGCGTTTGTCGTCCTTCGGTGTGTCATGGATGGATGCTGTTAAGGTTTGACAATAGCGGAGCGTCCCCCGCAGCAACCCGGTTGCGGGGGACAAAGGTATGGGCATCCGGCCGGCTCTTCGCGTTGATATTGTTGAGTGTCAAGACCACTCTCAACACAACTATCGACAAATCCGGCTTCTTATGTTACACTTCCTTGCTCTTGATTTTCCTTATGTATTTGTCAATGATGGCAAGAAAATGCTTTTCAGAAATACTAGGTGGCGTTTCTTTACTTCTATTGAGGGTGGATGACATGTCGTGCTGGTCAAGGTATTTCCTGCCCGAAGAACTCACGACAAGTTTCTTTTTTGCGATCACGGCCTGCCAATGGTAGGGAATGATGCCGCTCGACGCCAGTTTGTCCAGCAATACGACCAGCCGGGTATTGTTCCGTGAGGTCATTGTCCGCAACGTGTCCGTCGCATAGCGGGCGGCCACGTCGTCCGCGTCCAGTTTCTCCTTAAATAAACCGACCTCATTGGCAAGTTGCACAATGAGGTCAATCGTATACTTGTCGAGTACAGACTCGATGGTGTTATTCGACGGGATTGGTTTAGTCCTATCCCTGTCTTCATGTCCGGTTTCGATAGGTATTGTTTTCGGTAGGTCGGAAACATAAAATTCGTTGAGCAAATCCGCAATTTCAGCATCATCTAATTTATTGCGGTTGAAATATTTGCATACTAATTTTTCATGTTCCCTCAAAAGATCGGTTATGGTGTAGTAGTTCTTCTGGTGTTCATTTTTGCTCCAGGCATCTTTTTCGTCATGGAACTGATTTGAATGAATGAAATCAAGCGCATAGCGCTTGTAGCTCTTTTGCAAGGTCGATACTTCGGCCTTATAAGTTTCATGGGCTTGTTTGACCAACCGGAATAGCCCTTGTGTTCCGGTCTGCGCTGGGGTCCACCGAGACCTGAGCATCGCTCTTTTCAAAAAGAGAGAGGTGCAAAGATAATTTCTTTGTCATGGACTTAAATTTGAATTATTGTTATTTTTCTCCATTATTTTGGAGGTATTTGTATCACGCTTTCCCACTTTGTTGTATTCATTCGCTATATGTTTTAACTCTGTATCGTATGTGTTTAACAATCCATTCTTTACAAGCAAATGATAGTTACAGACCATATTTTGCCGATTGGGTACTTTTTCGTTCTGTAAACGGAAACAATACAAGCACTTCACCCCTACATCTAAAGGGTTGTCGGCCTTGAACGCTGAATGAACGAAATATATGAGTTGCGACTGTTTTTTTGTCCATACTACAGGCTGTTTGAATTTAGGTTCGTCAAAAATTCCGTTAAATATACTGAAAGTCGTATTCGAAGCGATGTATTTTTCATTGATAAGTAGTTGATACATAGTATATTTTTCTTTATGGCTATGGGTATTATGGAATATGGGTTTACCTAAATATGAATAGGTAATTTTCTTTTTAGTTCTGCATTGAGAGTGATACTCTCTATTGATTGAATCTGTCGCATATAGCCTTCAGCCTCGTATCGTACCGGTCCATCCATCCCGCCCGTTTGATCCAAACGAAGCCCGTCACGAGGCTCGCCTTATGCGGCTTCTTTCCGCCGATGCGGAAACAGCATTCGCCCTTGATCCATAAATTCTTCCTGTTGAACCGGCTGAATGCCTGGTGGATGAAATAGGACAACTGCCGCTGGTTTTTTGTCCATTCCACCGGACTTTCGAACCTTGCCTTGTCGAAGATACTGCCGAATGCCTCGAATGTCGTCTCCGGGGCTATGTACCCGTATTTTACCAAATCTTCGTACATGGCCCGTATCTCCTCCTCGCTTTGCGGCACATAGAACGTTGCGGCTTCGTGTACGGGTTCGAATCCGGCAAAATCCACTTCGGGATAGAGTGCCCGGGTCTCTTCGTAGCAAGCGGTATTGTGCTTGGGGATACGGCAGGTATTGAACCGTTTCCCGTTCTCCCTGTGCCATTGTTTCTCGAACAGGACATACGGGCTGTGCAGTTTGCATAGGCTCGACACCGCATAGGCGATGACTTTCAGTTGCAGGGGGGACGTCTGCGGAACGGGTTGGTAGTGTCGGTCCAGTATGCCCGCATCGACGGCTCTTTGCAGCAATGCAGCCACCCGTTCGTTGGCTAACGGCTCTATCAGATCGCCGTATTTCTCCCTCTGCTCCTCGCTTCGGGTATCGCACAACGACGACAGCGTTCGCATGTGCTTCACATAGTCGTCGAGTATCTTCGCCTTTTTCGCCCCGATCTCCTTCCTGCGGCTTTGCACATACTTCTCTACCATGTCGGTAAACCCGATATTGGCAATCAGACGGGCCACCTGCGGGGAAGCGTCCAATTCCATGTACCGGCATACCTCCTGCGTCCATTCGGCGATATGTTTCCATTCGGGGTCGAGCGCCTCAAATTCAACCTCGTCGTCCGCATCCAACTGGTATTTCAACTCTCCGATGATGCGGGTAATCTTCGCTATTTTTATGACGGCTTCCTGTCTTGTCATACGTTTTCTGTGTTATCCGATGTCGGGAATGAGCGACACGGCGTTCTGTTTGTTCTTGTCCAGCACCTTGGCGTATATTTGCGTCGTCGTCAGGAACCGGTGCCCGAGCAATTTCGATACGGTATAGATGTCTGCGCCCAGGTCGAGCATCAGCACGGCAAACGTGTGCCGGCCGCAATGGAAAGTCAAGTTTTTGTTGACGCCCGCCGCCAGGCTCCAGCGTTGCAGTTCCAGAGAAGTCCATGATCCGTAGGTAAACCCCGTAAATACGATGTCGTCCGGATTGCCTCTTTCTCCGAGATATTTCTCCGCCTGCGAAGAAATGTCGAGGTATTCCTGTCCCTTGGTTTTCCGCTGTTTGAACACGATCCGCGTGTACTTCCCGAATTTCTGCACTTCACCCCATGTCAGTTTCTGTATGTCGCTTTTACGCAGCCCGGTCAGACACGAGAAGAGGAACGCACGTTTCAGTACAGGGTAGCGGCAAGGAGTCGCTGCCAATTTCTTTACCTCGTCCAGCGTCAGGTAATCGCGTTTGACTTCTTCCTCCTTGAATCCTTCGATTCCGCGTAGCGGGTTTACCGGTATGATTTGGTCGTCGTATGCCTGATTGATGCAAGCACGCAGCTTGTTGAAGTAGGATACCTTGGAGTTCTGCGACAGCCCTTGGAATGTGTCGCGTTCACGGCGGGGTCCGACACGCTTGTGCGTATCTTTCTCCACGTTGTTCAGAAACTCTTTGAATCCCGTGATAAATTCCGGTGTTACTTCCCGGAAGGTGGTTTTCTCGTCGCAATAGATTTCAAGGTAGCGGAGGCAGCTTCTCCAGTTGCCCCAGTTGCCTTGCGATTCCGGATTCTTACGCCGTTCCTCCACCATCTTGCGATAGTATTCCAGAAAGGGCGTGTTCTCCTTGAACTGGCGCGTGAAGGTATATTCGCCGTTCTGTATTTCGATCAAACGTTTGGACTTGACGGCTTGTGCTGTAGCCAGCGTTTGACGGTTCTGTTCGCGTTCCAACGGAGTTTTGGCATCTATCAGGTAGAGCTTCAAATACTCCTTGTGGCGTCTGCCGTTTCTACAGATGTCAAGATACAGGCTTACGTTGCCGTTCGACAACTTCTTTTCCCGAAGCCTGACGGGTTCTTTTTGGGTAGTGGTCGTTTTAGCCATAGTCTGCTTTCTCCTTTTAATAATTATGCGAAGAACTCTTTTATTGCTGTATCCTGTTCCCGGGGGACAGTTTTTTGTCCCCCGCACTCTTTTGGGGGGACGAACTGGGGACAAAAATACAATAAAAATGAGAAAACAAACAAGACAATCGAAGAAAAAGAGAAAATGAATTATCCTCCGAACGTACTGATATATTGTGATTTATAGGTGGGGTATTTGCTTTTCTTTAGCTCTTCTTTTCACGGCATCATTTTCCCACACAAAAATTCGAAAAGATGTGCGAGAGCACTTCGGGGGCGGAAATGTCGCCTCCGGTAATCGAGCCGAGGTGACGGATCACCTGACGGATCTCCTCGCTCAGCAGGTCGGTCGGCAGGCCTTCGTCGAGCCCTTCGATGGCGCGGGAGAGGGCTTCGCGGGCTTGGGTGAGCGCCGCGTAGTGGCGGCTGTTCGATACGACGGTGTCGCCGTGGTAGAGCGCCGAAGTGTCCACCGCTCCGCGCAGCGCCCGGCAGAGGCGGTCGATGCCTTCGCCGCTTCGTGCCGAGAGGCCGACCGCGCCTTCGGGCAGCGGTGCGTCGGGGCGTAGGTCGAGTTTGTTGACGACCCGGAGCAGCGTCTGATCCGGCCGCAGCGCGAATTGCTCCGGCGGTTCCGGGGCGGTCGCGTCGGTCAGGCGGATGACGATCCGGGCCCGGCGGATGCTTGCCATCGTGCGCTCGATGCCCATTCGCTCCAGATGGTCGTCGGTCGTGCGGATGCCGGCCGTGTCGAGGAACCGGAAGAGGACCCCGCCGATGTTGGCGCACTCCTCGATGACGTCGCGCGTCGTGCCGGCGATCTCCGACACCATGGCGCGCTCCTCGCCGAGCAGGCGGTTCAGGAGCGTCGATTTGCCGACGTTCGGTGCGCCGGCTATGGCCACCGGGACACCCTCCTTGATGGCGTTGCCCAAGGCGAACGAATCCCGTAGGCGGTCGATCTCCCGGGCGATGTCCCGCATCGTTTGGCGCAGTTCCCGGCGGTCGGCGAACTCCACCTCTTCCTCGGCGAAGTCGAGCTCCAGCTCCAGCAGGGCGGTCAGGTGCAGCAGCCGGTCGCGCAGCGCCGCGAGAGCCGCCGAATAGCCGCCGCGCATCTGGTTCGAGGCCAGCGCGTGGGCGGCCTGCGACGAGGCGGCGACGAGGTCCCCGACGGCTTCCGCCTGCGCGAGGTCCAGCTTGCCGGCCAGGTAGGCGCGGACGGTGAACTCGCCCGGCGATGCCATGCGCGCCCCGGCGGCGATGAGCAGCCGCAGGATTTCGGAGACGATGTAGGAGGAGCCGTGGCAGGAGATCTCGACCGCATCTTCGCCCGTATAGGAGTGCGGGGCGCGGAAGACGGCGGCCAGCACGTCGTCCACCGTGCGATCTCCGTCCGCGATACGGCCGTAGTGCACCGTATATCCGGCCGCTTCGGCGAGCGGCGTCCGGCCCCGGAAGAGGGTGTCGCAGAGTGCCAGCGCCCGTGCGCCGCTGACGCGGACGACGGCGATGGCGCCGCCCGGGGCGGTCGCCGGGGCGACGATGGTATCGTGGTCGGCGGTCATGCGCGGATGTCGTTTAACGGCCCTCGATGCGGAGCCGCTGTCCGATGCGGAGTTTGTGGGCGCTCTTGAGGCGGTTCCAGCGCATCAGTTGCGAAACCGTCACGCGGTAGCGGCGTGCGATGGCGCCGAGCGTGTCGCCGCTCTTCACGACATAGACCGTGCCGCTGCGCTGCTGGCGTTTCTTTTCGATGTTGGCCGGGTTGATGTACTCCTTGAGATACATGGAGTCCTTGGCCATGATCTCCTTTTCGTGGGCGATGTACTGCGAGACGCTGCGCTGCGGCAGTACCAGCGTGTAGCTTTTGGTCGTCGCGGGGACGATGTCCAGCTTGTATTGCGGATTGAGCAGCCGCAGGGTCTCCAGCGGCAGGTCGATCGTCGAGGCGATCTGTTGCAGGTGCAGCAGGCGGTCGATGCGGATCGTATCGACCGACAGGGGGATCGGAGCCGGCTGGGGTTCGATGTCGTGCTGGCGGTGGTAGGCGTAGGCATAGGTGGCGCCGATGAAGGCCGGGACGTAGCCGCGCGTCTCGCGCGGGAGGTAGTCGTAGATCTCCCAGAAGGTCTTGCCTCCCGAGCGGGCCATGGCCTTATTGACGTTGCCCGGGCCGCAGTTGTAGGCGGCGATGGCCAGCGTCCAGTCGTTGTAGATGGCGTAGAGGTCTTTCAGGTAGCGGCAGGCGGCCTGCGTGGCGCGGACCGGGTCGCGGCGTTCGTCCACGAGCGAATTGACCTCCAGTCCGTAGCTCTTGCCCGTCGAGGGCATGAACTGCCACAGACCGACGGCTCCGACGGGCGACACGGCCGTGGGGGATAGCGCCGACTCGATGATCGGCAGCGCGCGCAGCTCGATCGGGAGGTTCTCCTTGAGCAGCTCGTCCTCGATCATCGGGAAGTAGTACTGCGACGAGCCCAGGATGCGCCCGATCGTCCCGTAGCGGGGATTGACGTAGCGGTTTATGTACCCTTTGACGATGTAGTTGTACGGCAGCGGGATCGGCGAGACGAGGGCCCGCAGCCGTCCGGCGTAGAGCGAATCGGTCGCCGCGTCGGTCGCCGGGGCGTCGGCCACGGCCGTGGAGTCTTCGAGCACGAAGCGGTCGAAGAACTCCGTGAAGGAATCCGCCTGCTGCCGCTCGCGCCAGACGGCCACCAGCGAGTCGGCCTGCTCGGCCGAGAGGCCCAGCGTGAGGTCGTTGAGCGGCTCCTCTTCGGCGACGGGAACCGCCTCGGCGGGTTTCTCCTCTTCCGCGGGCTTCGCAGTGTCCGGCGCGGGGGCGGGAGCCGCTACCTGCTCGGTCTTCGCCTTTCTGCGGTTGCGTTTTTTCTTGCGGGGATTGCGGTCCGCGGCCGCAGCCGAGGCGGCCACGGCGAGGAGCAGCGCGAGGGTGAGGAGTTTTTTCATCGTCTAAAATTTGAGACTCATGTTGAACCCGAACACGGGGCGGTTGCCGCCCAGCGTGGGGACGTAGGTGTAGTCCACCAGCGGTTCGAGATTCATCGAGAGGTCGTCCGAAATGTCGTAGTCCTTCAGGTGCGCGTCCACGTGCGCGTCGATGATCTGCAGGACGTAGAGCGCACCCGAGATGATGATGCAGAGGTCGCGGTTGCGCCGGAAGTTGTTGCGCAGGTTGAGGATGTACGAGGCCGAGTAGCGGCCCCCGAACTCGTCCACCGGGCCGTCGGGGTACTTTTCCGGGTGTTGCTCGTAGTCGCTGATCTGGTTGTAGGCCTTCTTGAAGCGCTGGTAGCCGCGGTTGTTCCAGTCGATGCAGTAGATCATCGAGGCGAATCCGCCCACGACGAACGGCACTTTCCAGTAGCTCTTGTTGTAGATCTGTCCCGCGCCGGGGAAGATGCAGGCCAGCGTGGTGGCCTTCTTGACCGAGGAGACCTCGTTGGTCGAGTAGTTCACCGCCGCGTCGCCGATGAAATAGACGTACGAGGCGATGGTGATGCCCAGGTAGATCTGCCGCCGGGTGTTGCTGCGGATCATCTTGGTTTGCAGGGCGTCCAGTTCGGGCGTGCGTGCGAGACTCGTGTTCGTGTAGGATTCGTAGGCCCGTTTGAGGGGCTTGTAGGTCTTGTTTTCGTGGAGGAAGAGGGCCAGTCCGGCGCCCACCGTGCCGTAGAGCACCGGCAGTTTCCAGTATTGCCGGTTGTAAACCTGTCCGTAGCCGGGCAGCACGGTCGAGAGCCAGCACACCTTCGAGAGCGACATGGAGTCGCTCATGAACCAGCCCTTCTTGAGCCGGGGGCGTTTGGCGGTGGTGTCGAGTCCCTGCAAGGCCGCGGCATAGCGGGCCGCGGCGAGGGAGTCGAGCGTGCGGCGGTCGTCGGTGCGCAGGGCGGCGACCGCCGCCGAGTCCGCGGCGTAGTCGGGAGCGGCGACGGAGTCCATTTCGAGCAGCAGTCCGGCCAGCCGCAGCGAGTCGCGTTCGGCGCGCAGCGAGTCCGGTTTCGGCATCAGACCGCTCCGCACAAGCGTCCGGGCGCCGCGATGGAGCTGCGCTGCGGCGGGCAGCCCCAGCAGGAGGGCCGCCGCGAGAAGCAGGAGTCTGGTCCGGAGGCTTGCCATCGTGCCGGCTCAGGAGCGTTTCGTGAAACGTTCGATGAAACGTTCGATGTCCTTGTCGTCGTTGAAGCCGATCACGATGCGTCCGCCGCCGTTTTTCGAGCGCTTGATCGCGATCTCCTGCGAGAAGCAGGGCTCCAGCAGCTCGACCAGCCGCGAATAGCTCTCGGGGTACTCCTCGTCCTCGGCGGCCGTCGCCTCCTTGGCGGGCGCTTCGGCGAGCGAGCGCACCAGCTCCTCGGCCTGACGGACCGAAAGCCCCTTCTTGACGCACCGCTTCAGCACGCGCAACTGCTCCTCCGCGGGTGCGCCCGCGATGGCCTTGGCGTGCCCCATCGAGATCAGCCCCTCCTTCAGGGCGAGCTGCACCTCGTCGGGCAGCTTCAGGAGCCGCAGGTAGTTCGATACCGACGAGCGTTTCTTGCCCACCTTCTCCGAGAGTGCGTCCTGCGTGAGGTGGCACTCGTCGATCAGGCGCTGCATCCCCAGCGCGATTTCGATGGCGTTGAGGTCCTGCCGCTGGATGTTTTCCACGAGCGCCATGGCGTGCAGGTTCTCGTCGTCCACCTCGCGGATGTAGGCCGGGAGGGTTTCGAGATCGGCGCGCTGCGCGGCCCGCCAGCGGCGTTCGCCGCTGATGATGACGTATTTGCCGTCGGCGGCCTTCTTGACCGTCACGGGCTGGATGACGCCCAACTGGCGGATCGAGTCGGCCAGCTCGTCGAGGGCCTCCTCGTCGAACTGCGTGCGCGGCTGGGTGGGGTTGGGTATGATGTCGCCGATTGCGATTTCGGCCATCTGGCTCATCGGCTTGAGCCGGGCGTCGATCGGATCGCTGCCGAAGATGGCGTCGAGTCCGCGGCCTAATCCCTTCTGTTTCATATCGTCGTGTTTTTTTATTTGCTGCGGCTTTTGCGGTTGCGCTTGAGGAACTCCCGGGCCAGGTTCAGGTAGTTTTCCGAACCCACGGCGCCCGCGTCGTACAGCATGACGGGCTTTCCGTGCGAGGGCGCTTCACCCAAACGGATATTGCGCTGGATTATTGTGTCGTAGGCCAGTTCGCCGAAGTGTTCGCGGACTTCGGTGACGACCTGGTTGTTCAGGCGGTTGCGCATGTACATCGTGAGCAGGAAGCCTTCGATGTCGAGCGCGGGGTTCAGCCCCGACTTGACCTTGCGGATCGTGTTGAGCAGCTTCGAAAGTCCTTCGAGCGCGAGGTATTCGCATTGCACGGGGATCAGCACTGTGTCGGCGGCCGTGAGGATATTGACCGTCGTGTAGCCCAGCGAGGGGGAGCAGTCGATGAAAACGTAGTCGAACCGTTCGCGCACCGAGTCCACGATGCGTTTCATCACGTGGTGGGCGTTCTCCATCTTCGGCAGTTCGGTGTCGGCGGCCACCAGGTCGATTGACGAGGGGAGCAGCCAGAGGTTCTTGACGTCGGGGCTCTGGAGGATCACCTCTTCGGCGCGCTTCTGCCCGGCGATGCACTCGTAGATGCCCTCCAGGTTGATGTCGAAGCCCAGTCCGGAGGTGGCGTTGGCCTGCGGATCGGCGTCGAGCAGCAGCACCTTTTTGCCCAGCAGGGCCAGCGACGCCGCTAAGTTGATGGCCGTCGTGGTTTTGCCCACGCCGCCTTTCTGATTGGCTAATGCGATAACCTTTGCCATAATGATTCGATACCGTATAATAAGCGGACAAATTTAGTGAAATTCTGCGGAAATCCGCAATCGTCATGCAAAATTACCCGTTTCCCGCTTCCGTGCGGCCGGCCGCGGCGGAGGCTTCCGGCAGACCTGCACCGCTTTACGCGGGGCGGAAAATAAGGACGGCGGAACGCAAATAAATTTGGCATTGCGCCGCTCTTGCACTATCTTTGAAGTCGCAAAGAGAAGTAACCGGAATCGCTTATGGAAGAGAATCGAACCGAGCCGGCCGCTCCGCATGCCGGAGACCCGTCGCAGGAGACCGCCGCGGCCCGCGGGCCGCGCGGGGAAAACGGTCCGGAGCCCGTCTCCGGACAGGGCGGCGCTGCCGCCGCAGGGGAGCCGCATGTCTTTCCGGAGCCGGGGGCGGCCGCTTCCGGAGGGGGAAAACAGACCGCCTCCGGAAAGGACGGGAATGCCGCACCGGAGCGGACGGAAGGGGCTGCTTCAGCCGCCGGCGGAAGCGCCGCACCGGGCGGAGCGGGGCCGGAGAGCGCCGTCCGGCGGCGGTTTCCCACGACGGGCGACCTGTTCGCCATGCTGGGCATCGCGCTGGGCGCGCAGGCGCTCGTGGGACTTTTCGGTCTGCTGTTCTCGCTCTTCGCCGGACACGGGGCGAACTACAACACGATGGAGCCTGCGGCTTTGGGCCGGCTGGTCGCCGCGCTCTACTTCGTTTCGATGGCCGTGGCGCTCGGAGGACTCCTCTATTACCGTCGCGTGCGCGGCGGGCGCGGGCGCTGGGCCCGTTTCTCGACACGGGGGCTCAATCCGGCGCTGCTGTTGTGGGCCTTCGTGATGATGTGCGCCGTGGGCGTGGTGCTCGAACCGCTGCTGGCCCTGCTGCCCGAGCTGCAGATCAACGTGGGACGCGGTTTCTGGACGATTCTTTCGCTGGTGCTTTTCGCGCCGGTCTTCGAGGAGCTCATCTGCCGCGGCGTGGTGCTCGGTTCGCTGCGTTCGCGTTACGGCGTGACGATCGCGTGGCTCGTGTCGTCGCTCTTTTTCGGCATCCTCCACGGACAGCCCGTACAGGTGGTCAATGCCTTCGTCGTAGGGCTGGTGCTCGGTTACGTTTACATCGCCACCGATTCGCTGTGGGCCGCGATGATCCTCCATGCGCTGAACAACGCCGTGGCTTACCTGATGCTCGTCACGGGCCATGCGAACACGCTGCTGATCGACCTGATTCCGGGGCGGACGCTCTACGTGGCGGTCTATGTCGTCGCGCTGGCCGTGCTCGTCGTCTCGGGCTACATGATGTGGCGCGCGCTGCGCCGCATGAAGGAGGCGGAGAAAAATCGGGCCGGGGCGTAATAATCCCCCGCACCGATGCGTTAATTACGGGTAAAAACCCTATCTTTGCCCTTCGGAATATGAATTTGCGAGCGAAAATAACGGTCGCGGCGGGTGCGTTGCTGCTGGCGGGTTGCCGGGAGATGCCCCGCTATTTCTCGGGCGACGAGACCGTCGCCCGCGCCGGAGGGCGGGAGCTTCGCATGCGTGACGTGCGGAGAGTCATTCCGCAGGGGCTGACGGGCGGGGACAGCGCCGCCTATGTGAAGATGTACGTGGACCGCTGGGTGCGCAAGCAGTTGAAGTTGCAGGAGGCCGAAATCCTCTTCTCCGAGTCGGCCGGGGATATCGACCGCATGGTGGAGGAGTACCGGCAGGCGTTGCTGATCCGCAAGCTGGACCAGCATTACGTTGACCGTTCGGTCGATACGGTCTTCACCGACGACGAGATCGCGGCGTACTACAACGCCCACAAGGCCGATTTCAGGCTCGACCGGCCGATCGTCAAGGGGCGCATCGTGCGGTTGGGGCTGCACTACCGGCAGGCCGCGAAGCTCAAGTCGCTCATGGCCTCCGGATCGGCGGCGCAGCAGCAGGATTTCAGCGACCTCTGCGCGAAGAACGATTTTGCGGTCAATGATTTCCGCGAGCAGTGGATCGACTTCCCGGAATTCCTGAGCTATCTGCCGACGCTCCGCTCGCAGAATTACGACGCGATGCTGGCGACGACTGCCGTGCAGGAGATGCGCGACAGCCATTCGCAATACTATTTCCAGATCGACGAGGTGCGCCGCGAGGGCGAACCCATTCCGCTCGAACGCCTGCGGCCGACCATCCGCCGCATTCTGTTCAACCGGCGGCAGGGCGAGGTGATCCGCCGTCACGAGGAGGAGCTTTTCGACCGCGCCTCGGAGAACGGCGAGGTGAGCGTCTATGGTCTGGAGGAGACGGACAACGAAGAGACCAAATAGAAACTAAACGCAAACGAGCATGTTTAAAAAAGGTATATTGGCGGCACTGATCCTCATTTCGGCCGCAGGCGCATCGGCCCAGCGGCGGCAGGTGATGCTCGACAAGGTGGTGGCCGTGGTGGGCGGGTCGTCGATCCTCTACTCCGAGGTGGACGAGTACGCGCGGCAGCTCGTCGAGCAGCGCCGGCAGGAGGGCTACACCTCCGACCGCGACCCGATGAACGAGGCGCTCGAAGGGCTGATGACGCAGAAACTGCTTTACAATCAGGCGCAGATCGACTCGGTGGAGATCGACCAGGGCGGCATTCTGACGAGCGTCGAGAACCAGGTGCAGCAGATGGTCGATCTGGAGGGCTCGATCTCGAAACTGGAGGCCAAGCACCACATGCCGATCTTCACGCTCCGCGAGATACTCCGCCAGCGCTACGAGGAGCAGGCCTATGCCAGCCGGATGCAGGAGGAGGTGATCAACAAGGTGTCGGTGATCCCGGGCGAGGTCGAGCGCTTCTACAAGTCGATCCCGAAGGACAGCCTGCCGCTGATCGCCGATCAGTACGTCTATGCGCAGATCACCAAGTTCCCCAAGTCGATGAAGGAGGCCAAGCAGCGTACGCGCGAGCGGCTGCTGGACATGCGCGAGCGCGTCATCACGGGCAAAGCCCGTTTCGAGAGCCTCGCGCGCATGTATTCGCAGGACGGTACGGCCATTCGCGGCGGCGAGATGGACCCCACGCCGCTGTCGGGTCTCGACGAGGCGTTCGGCCGGGCGCTGGAGGGGCTGAAGCCCGGCCAGATTTCCGAGGTCGTCGAGTCGCAGTTCGGATTCCACATCATTCAGTTGCTGGACAAGCGCGGACAGCTCTACCACTTCCGCCATATCCTGCTGCATCCGGTCTTCACGAGCGACGAGTTGAGCGAGACGCTGACGCAACTGGACAGCATCGCCGACCTGATTCACAAGGATTCGATCACTTTCGAGAAGGCGGCGCTGCTCTATTCGGACGATGCCTCGTCGAAGATGAACGGCGGTCTGGTGTCGAACCACGAGGTGCTGGAGCGTTACATGCCCGACGCGAAGATGACGGTCACGAAGTTCCTCAAGGAGGATTTCGGCCATTTCAACCGGCTGCCCGACTACAATGCGCTCATCCAGCTCGAGCCCGGCGAGGTGTCGGGGGCTTTCCTCACGGAGGACATGCTGAGCAACCAGATGGGCAAGATCGTCAAGCTCGTGGAGGTGATTCCCGCGCATACGGCCTCGCTCAACGAGGACTACCTGCGGCTGGAGGAGATGGCCCTGCATGACAAGCAGGAGCGGGCCTTCAGGGAGTGGCTTTCGAAGAAGATCGACGGCATGTACGTCTATATCGACCCCGAGTTCCGCGACGGGGAGTTCGAGAACAAACACTGGGTGAAGTAGTCCGGTGCGCAGGATCGTCTCCATAGCGGTTGCGGCATTGGCCGTCGCGGGGGTGTTCGCCGCGCGCAGCGGTATGCGGCAGCCTGCCCCGGAGGAGGGCGGGAAAAAACTCATCGACCTCAAGTCGGACCTCATGGGGCCCGTGGCCCCGGGCGATTCGGTGGTCTTCCTGGTGGGGAATTTCGCCGCGCAGCACAACGGGGCCGTCATCACGTGCGACTCGGCGGTGCGCTATTCGGACATGCGCATCGAGTTCTTCGGCAACGTGCTCATCAACAAGAATACGACCTATATCTACGGCGACCGGGCCGAATACGACGGCGACCTGAACGAGGCGCGGGTCTATTCCGACATCGTGAAGGTCATCGACGGCGACGCCACGCTCTACACCTACGATTTCCGGTTCAATACGAAGACCAACGTGGGGCGGTTCGACCGGGGCGGCGTGCTCACGAACCGCGAGAATCTGCTCGAGGCGGTCCGCGGCTACTACTATGCCGATGCGAAGGAGCTGGTGGCCGTGGAGCGGGTGGAGATGCGCAACGACGAGTACGAACTCAGGGGCGACTCGGTGGTCTATAACATGGCCACCGACAACGCCTTTTTCTACGAACGCACGAATATCTGGAACCGCGACGGCGACTACCTCTATGCCGACCGCGGGGCCTACGAGAAGCTCGACACGCTCTATTTGGTCACTCGCAACGGCTACGTGCTGACCGAAAAGCAGGAGATGTGGAGCGACAGCATCGACTTCTACCGTCCGCGCAACCACGTGATCTTGCGGCGGGACGTGCAGATCGACGACACGGAGCACAAGGTGCTGGCCTTCGGCGATTACGGCGAATACTGGAAGGAGCCGGGCAATGCGCTGCTGACACGCGATCCGGCGGTGGTGAGCTACGACCTCTCGCAGGGCGATTCGCTCTTCATGCGTTCCGATTCGATGTTTCTCTTCACGATCAACGAGGCGGCCGAACGGCGTGCTGCCGAACGGCGCGCCGCCGATTCGCTGGCCCGCGCGGCGGGGGAGATTCCGCCGGCCGATTCGGTGTCGGCCGCGCCGCACCCCGAAGCCGGGCAGACGGACGGAGCGCATCCCGCGGGAATCGGCGGCGATTCGTTGCGCCGTGCCGCGGAATCTGCGGCGACCGTTGCCGGACGGCCCGATTCGCTGGCGGCGGAGACGCTGCCCGACTCGCTGCGGAGCGCGCCGGATTCGTTGCGGACGCCGGCCGTCAATCCGCTCGACACGCTGACGGGGGATGCCCGGAAAGCCTATCTGAAGGAGCAGGCGCGGCAGGCCAAAGCCCGGGAGAAGGCGGCCAAGGCCGAAGCGCGGAAGAAGAAGCTCGAGGAGATCGCCGCGGCGCGGCAGGAGAAGGCGACGGCCAAACTGCTGGCGCAGAAGGAGCGCGAGGAGAAGCGCCTCGCGGCCCGGCGGCTCAAGGCCGAATCGAAACTTAAGGCGCGGCAGGCCCGTGCGGCGCGGAAGGGGAAACGCATCGAGGTCGATTCCACTGAGCTGCGCGAGCTGGATTCGCTGCTGGGGCGCAATGCCGTCGAGCAGGATTCGCTGCATCTGGCCGCCGATTCGCTCGCCCGCGACTCGCTGGCCGTCGGGGCCGACTCGCTCGCGGCGGCCGATTCGCTCGGACAGGAGCCGCTGCGGGATTCGATCTACCGGCTGCTGAAGGGCTACCGCGACGTGCGGATCTACCGTTCCGATTTCCAGGCGGTCTGCGACTCGATGACGGCCATCAGCACCGATTCGACGATTCACCTCTATATCAACCCCGTGCTGTGGAATCAGGGCAATCAGATCACGTCCGACGTCATCGACGTCTATACCGAGCGGCAGCAGCTCGCGCGCGCCGAGTGCGTGGGAAGCCCGATCATGTCGTCGCAACTCGATACGCTGCACTACAACCAGGTGGCGGGCAAGGAGATGACCGCATGGTTCCGCGACAACGAGATTTACCGCAACGACGTGAACGGCAACGTGCAGACGATCTACTACATGCAGGACGGCGAGCCGCCCGAGATCACCGACGTCGGTTTCATCGAGAGCGGCGACTGCTCGTTCTATATCGAGGGCAAGCAGGTGGTGCAGATCACCTACCGTCAGGAGCCCGTCTGGCACATCACGCCGCTGCCCAAGCTGGCGCCCGACCGGGAACTTTATCTGAAGGGATTCAAGTGGGAGGGCGCCCGGCGCCCGACGCAGCGCGAGGTCTTCGGCCGGCGGGTGCGCCCCTCGGAGCGTGCCGCGCGTTCGCGGCTGCGGCGGCCGGATTTCCCGCTGCGGCAGGCGCTCGAGGTGCGCAAACGGGAGCTGACCGAAGCCGGACGCTGGGCCGACCGGAACGACCAGGTCGATGCGGCCACCGTGGAGTGGATGCGTGCGCTGGGTTTCGAGGTGGGGCAGCCCCGCGAATCGGGCCCGCGGCTCTGACGTCCGGCTGCGGCCGGTGTGCCGGTCCTGCGGGGCGGGAGTCCCTGAGGAGACGGGGTATTCCGGTGGCGGTCCGGGAAAAAACGGCGGAAAGCGTTGCGCTTTCCGCCGTTTTTGTACTACTTTTGCAGCCGGTTGAAAAGTCAGGTTTCAGATTCTTTCCCGATGAAGAAAAGTCTTGTCGCGCTGGCGTTCGGTACGCTGGCGCTCGGTATGTCCGAATTTGTCATGATGGGCATTCTGCCCGACATCGCCCTGAGCCTCGGCGTATCGATCCCCGAGGCGGGGCATCTGATCTCGGCCTATGCGCTGGGGGTCTGCTTCGGGGCGCCGCTCACGGTGCTCGTGGCCCGCACGCGTCCGCTGAAACACATTCTGCTGGTGCTCGCCGGGCTGATCGTCGCGGGCAACCTCTGCGCGGCCGCCGCCCCGAACTATTGGACGCTGATGGCCATGCGCTTCGTCTCGGGACTGCCCCACGGCGCCTTCTTCGGCGTGGGGTCCATCGTCGCCGAACGGGTCGCCGACCCCGGGAAACGCGCCGGGGCCGTGTCGGTCATGATCGTCGGCATGACCGTCGCCAATCTCTTCGGCGTGCCGCTGGGAACCTATATCAGCCATGCGCTGACATGGCGCGCCACGTTCGCCATCGTCGCCGTGTGGGGCGCCGTCGCCCTGCTGCTGATCCGCATGTGGGTCCCTGCGCTGCCGGCGCTTCCCGACACGGGGCTGCGGGGGCAGTTCCGCTTCCTGCGGAGCCTCGCGCCGTGGCTGGTGCTCCTCTCGGTGATGCTCGGCAACGGCGGCATCTTCTGCTGGTACAGCTATGTCGGCCCGCTCATGGTCCGCACCTCGGGCTTCGCGGCGGACGATCTGACGCTCGTCGTCATGCTGGCGGGTTTCGGCATGTTCGCGGGCAATATCGTGGGCGGCCGCTATGCCGACCGTTTCACGCCCGAGCGGGTCGTCTGCTGCACGCTCGGCGTGGCGTGCCTCGCGCTGCTCGCCATCTTCTTCGGCGCGCAGGTCCGCGACCTCTCGCTGGTGCTCATGTGCCTGACGGCCGCCTGCCTTTTCTGCGTGTCGTCGCCCCAGCAGTTGTTGATTCTCGAGAACTCGCGCGGCGGGGAGATGCTCGGTGCGGCCCTCGTGCAGGTGGCCTTCAACCTGGGCAATGCGCTCGGGGCCTACTGCGGCGGACTGCCGATCGAACGGGGACTGGACTACCGTTATACGGCGCTGCCCGGCGCGGCGTTCGTCTTCGTCGGCATGCTGACCGTGCTCATCTACCTGAAAAAATACCCCCGTCATGCTGCGCGATGACAGGGTGCGGCCGGAAGCCGCCGCGCGCCGCGACGACGGCGGGGAGCTTTTTCCCGTGGTGGACGAGACGGGGCGTGTCGTGGGCCGGGCCACGCGCCGCGAGTGCCACGGCGGGTCGATGCTGCTGCATCCGGTGGTGCACCTGCACCTGTTCAATTCGCGCGGCGAACTTTACCTTCAGCGGCGTCCGGTGTGGAAGGACATTCAGCCCGGACGCTGGGATACGGCCGTCGGGGGCCATGTGGACTGGGGCGAGACGGTGGAGGAGGCCTTGCGCCGCGAAGTGCGCGAGGAGCTGGGCATTACGGAGTTCTCACCGCTCCGCATCGCCGTCTATCCGTTCCGTTCGGACCGCGAGCGGGAACTGGTCTATGTCCACCGCGCGGTGTACGACGGGGCGATCTTCCCCAGCGACGAGTTGGACGGCGGCCGTTTCTGGACGCCCGGGGAGATTCGCGCTTCGCTCGGCAAGGGTGTCTTCACCCCCAATTTCGAGAGCGAGGCGGCGCTGATTCTCGGATAGCCCGGCACGGGGCGGCCCGGATTTTGCGGGTTCCTCCGGTATGCGGAACTTACTCAAGCATTGGACCGACCTGCTGCTCGGGTGGCTGGGGGTCACGTCGGACACCGGAGGGTGGGATCGCTGGATCGCCTTTCTGCTGGTGCTGCTCTTCGTCGTACTGTTCGATTTCGCCTGCCGGCTGGTCATCGTCCGCGGCGTGCGGCGGCTCGTGGCGCGTACGCGCGCCGTGTGGGACGACACGCTGTTCAGCGTCCGGGTGCTGCGCTGCGCCTGTCACATTCTGAGCGCCGTGCTGCTGGCCGTCGTGCTCCCGATCGTGTTCGAGGAGCGTTCCGGCGCGCGCGTCGTCGTGATGCGCCTCATGCAGTCCTATGTCGTCATTTCGGTCTTCCGCTTCATCGACGCGCTGCTCTATGCCGCCTTCCGTATCGCCGCATCGCGCCCCGCCTGGCAGAACAAGCCCATCAAGGGACTGCGGCAGACGGCGCAGGGCATCGCGCTGCTGGTCTGTACGATTCTCGTCGTGTCCATCCTGATCGGCAAGTCCCCGGCGATCCTGCTGACCGGGCTGGGCGCTTCGGCGGCCATCGTCATGCTGATCTTCCGCGACAGCATCCTGGGGTTCGTGTCGGGCATCCAGCTCTCGGCCAACGACATGTTGCAGGTCGGCGACTGGATCTCCGTGCCGAAGTACGGGGCGGACGGCACGGTGGAGGAGGTGTCGCTTACGACCGTGAAGATCCGCAACTGGGACAATACGATCGTCATGCTGCCTCCCTACCTGCTCACCTCCGATTCGTTCCAGAACTGGCGCGGGATGCAGCTCTCGGGCGGCCGCCGCGTGATGCGTTCGGTGTCGATCGACATGACGAGCGTCAGGTTCTGCACGCCGGAGATGCTGGCGCGTTACCGGGAGATCGACCTCGTCCGGGAGTATATCGACGAAACGGAGCGGCGCATCGAAGCCTACAACGCCGCGCACGGCATCGGCCCGGGCGAGCGGAGGATCAACGGCCTGCACCAGACCAATCTGGGCGTTTTCCGCGCCTATCTGGTCCGCTACCTGCGGCAGGAGGTTCCGGTGAACCGGAGCATGACGCTGATGGTGCGGCAGATGCAGCCCACGGAGACGGGGCTTCCGATGCAGCTCTATTTCTTTACCGATACCGTGGTGTGGGAGGATTACGAAGGGATTCAGTCCGATGTCTTCGATCATGTGCTGGCGGTGATTCCGGCTTTCGACCTGAGGGTGTTTCAGAATCCGTCGGGCAACGACGTGGCGGCGCTCGGCCGGCCGGGATTTGCGGCTCCGGCCGCTGCGGGAACCGCTGCGGATGCGGCGGGGAAAGGGCAGGCGGCGGGTCCGGCCGCTGCGGAGAATGCGGAACCGGCGGCGGCTCCGGGGACGGAAAACCCCGGCTCTGCTGCGGTCAGATGAAAAGCATGAGCGTGATCTGGATGACGATCACGCGCAGGAACATGCAGACGGGATAGACCGTGGCGTAGGAGACCGACGGATTGTCGCCTTCGATGGTGTCGTTGGCGTAGTTGAGGGCCATGGGGTTGGCCATGCTGCCGCACAGCAGTCCCGCTACGGAGCCGAAATCGACCTTCAGCAGCCGCATCGCCGGCAGGCCCACCATGACGACCGGGACGAACGTCAGCACGAAGCCCACGCCCAGCCAGAGAATGCCTTCGGGCCGCATGACGGTTTCGAAGAAGTGCGCCCCGGCGTCGAGGCCCAGACAGGCGAGGTACATCGAGAGCCCCAGCGCGCGCAGCATGAGGTTGGCGCTCTGCGTGGTATAGGTAATCATGTGCATCCGGGGGCCGAACGTGCCGATGAGAATGCCCACGATGATCGGGCCGCCCGCCAGTCCCAGTTTCACGGGGATCGAGACGCCCGGCACGGCGATCGGGATGCTTCCGAGCGTGAGGCCGAGGATCAAGCCGATGAAAACCGCCGCGAGGTTCGGTTCGTTGAGGCTCTTCACGGCGTTGCCGAGGATCTTCTCGACGTTGCGGATCGCCTGCGCCTCGCCCACGACCGTCAGGCGGTCGCCCAGTTGCAGTCTCAGGTCGGGCGTGGCGAGCAACTGCACGCCCGAACGGTAAACGCGGCTGATGTTGATGCCGTAATTGTTGCGCAGGCGCAGTGCCGAGAGCTTCTTGCCGTTGATTTCGGGGCGCGTCACCAGGATGCGCTGCGACATGAGCTGTCCGTCCACCGAGTTCCAGTCGATGTTCTCCGTGTTCCAGTCCTTCTGCTCCTGTTCGCCGAAGATGAGCCGCAGGGCGTCGGCCTCGTCGCGGTTGGTGATGACCAGAATGACGTCGTCGCGTTGCAACTGCCTGTCCGACGTGGGAATCGAGACCTGTCCGTTGCGCCAGAGGCGCGAGATGACGAAGTGGTGGTGGCTCTCGGCGGCGATGTCGTGGATGCTCTTGCCGAAGACGGCGGGATTCGTGAGGTGGTAGCTGGCGATGAAGAGGTTCTTCTTGTGCTCGGCGTCGGGTCCCGGCATGTCCGCCGGGCGGACGAAGAGTTTGCGCAGGGTGACGATCGCCAGGATGACGCCCACGACCCCCAGCGGATAGGTCACCGCGCAGCTCAGCGCCGCGCCGTTGGCATCGAGCCCCGCCTGCTGGAGGGTCTGCTGCGCCGCGCCGAGTGCCGGGGTGTTGGTCGTGGCGCCGCAGAGGATACCCGACATGTCGGGCATCGGAATCCCGAAGGCGTAGCTCAGGGCCACGGCCAGCGCCGTTCCAGCGAGTACGACGGCGATGGCCGGGGAGACCAGGCGCAGTCCGTCGGCGCGCATCGAGCTGAAAAAGCCCGGGCCGACCTGCAGGCCGAGGGCATAGACGAAGATGATGAGGCCGAAATCCTCGGCATAGGTGAGCATCGCCGGGTCGAGCGACAGTCCGAAGTGCCCGGCCAGAATGCCCACGAAGAAGATGAAGGCCGTGCCGAGCGAGATGCCGAAGAACCGGATTTTTCCCAGTCCGATGCCGATTGTCGAGATGAGCGAAATCACCACGACGGCCTGTAGGGCCGAATGCTCGACGAGCAGATCTTTAAGCCATTCCATCCTAACCTTGTGCGTGCTAACCGCTGCAAAAGTAGGTCAAATTTTCGGGATTGCCGCCTTTCGGCGCGGAAATTTGCATCGCGGGCCTCCCGGACGTGCCGCGATCCGCCGGAAGCGGGGGCGGAGGAATGCGGCCGCAGTCGGTGACAGGTGATCTGCAACGGTGAAGACGGCGGCGGGAAGCCTCTTCGGGCGCCTTCCCGCCGCCGTTCCGTTCGGACGCCGGAGCCGGGTTCGGACACCGGGTCAGAGCCGCAACGGCTCGCCGCGGTAGTAGTCCAGAATCTTGGCGCGGAAGACGAACTCGTATTTGGCCTGCACGGCTTCCGAGGCAGCCTTCTCCATGCGCGTCTTGGCGTCGCTGAAATCGAAGACGGTCGAGCGGCCCGCCGCGGCCTTCTGCTCCTCGTAGCGGAAAGCCACCTCGGCCGAAGCCAGCGCGGCGGCCGCCGAGAGGTATTTGGCGTAGGCGGCGTCGGCGTAATACCACGCCTGCTCGATCTCCTTGCGCAGGGCCTGTTCGGCGGCCGTCACGGCCAGTTGCTGGTTGCGGACGGCGATCTTCGCCGTGCGGACGTTGTTGCGCGAGGCGCGGCGGTTGAAGATCGGAATGCCGAGCGACAGCCCCACGTATTCGCGGCTGTTGTGGCGAATCTGGGCCCAGAATTTCGAGTCGTCGGCGCTGTAAACTCCCGTGCCGTAGCCGCCCGAGAGCGAGAGCGACGGGTAGAGTGCCGACCGGGCGATGTCCACGGCGTGCTCCGAACTGCCGAGGCGCAGCCGCTCGGCCTTGATGTGGGGCCGGTTCTCGGCCGCATAGGCGTAAACCGCATCGACGGACCCCGCCGTGCGGTGCAGCGTCTCGATCGTGAGGCTGTCCAGCTCGGGGAAGACGACGTCGAAGCCTGCGGCGCTTTCGCGGTTGAGCGCCTGGCTCAGGTCGAGCAGTGCCAGTTGCAGTTCGTTGCGCGTCTGCGTGAGGGTCATGCGGTCGTTGGCGGCGAGTGCTTCGCTTTCATAGACGGCCGATTCGGGCTCTTTGCCCTCGGCAGCCAGCCCCCGGCTGCGTTCGGCCTGGAGGGTGCTCAGTTCGAGCTGCCGCCGGGAGACGCCGACCAGCTCCTTGTAGTAGAGCACCTGGAGGTAAAGCGTCATGACGTTGATCGCCACGTCCTCGCGGATGCGTTCGAGGTCCTGCACGGCGGCCGCGAGGTCTAATTTCCCGGCCTTGATCTGGTGGTTGATGCGCATGCCCTGGAAGAGCGGCATCGAGGCCGAGACGTTCAGCGATCCCGAGGTCTGGTTGTTGTCGCGGTAGGTGTTGTCGCTCGTGAGCGCCCGGCCGAACGAGGCGTCGCCGCCCAGCGAGGCGTTCAGGTCGGGAAGCCGGCTGTAACGGGCCGTCGAGAGCTCGATGTCGTTGCGTTCGACCTCGAGGGCGCGCTGCTGCACCTCGGTGTTGTGCTGCTGGGCGTAGCGGATGCACGCTTCGAGCGTCCACGGTTCGCCCGGGGCCGGAACGGCGGCTTCCGGCTGCCCGGCCGGTTCCGCCGGGGCGGTCTGCGCGCGGAGCGGCGCGGACGGCAGGGCGGCGAGGCCCAGTGCGAGGAGGGCCAGGAGCCGTCCGCGGCCGGAACTCCGGCGATCGCTGCGGAACGGCCCGGATGCGCTGCGCCGGCTGCGGAGCGGGAGTATGGGAATGATGCCTGTTTTCATCTTGCGGAAAGTCGTTTGGTCGCGGTTATTTCTGGTCGATGCGTGCGCCGCGGACCTTGTCGTCGGCGGTCACGCCCTCGGTGATTTCGATGTTCACGCCGTCCGAAAGCCCGACCTTCACTTCGCGCCGTTCGAAGGTCTGCTCCTCGGCGTCCTCGGGGCCGGTGAGCACCTGCACGTAGGTCTTGCCCTCCTCGAATTCCACGCACCCTTCGGGCAGGGTCAGTACCCCTTCGCGGCTCCGGATCACGACGCTGGCGTTGGCGCTGTACCCGGCGCGCACGAAGACCCCTTCGGGAATCTCGACGGCGGCCTTCACCTCGAAGAGGATCACGCCGTTGCTCTCGGTGGATTTCGGGGCGACGTATTCGAGCCGGGCGTCCAGCTCGACGTTCTGCAGGGCGCCGATGGTCAGCTGCACGGGCATTCCCTCGTGCAGCTTGCCCACGTCCGTCTCGTCCACGTTGCCCTGGAACTGCATGTTCGACATGTCGGCCACCGTGGCGATCGTCGTGCCGTCGTTGAACGTGTTGGCCTGGATCACCGAGTTGCCGACCTTGATCGGCACGTCGAGGATCATGCCGTCGATCGTCGATCGGATCTGCGTGTTGCTCAGCTCGGCGAAGCGGCTGGCGATGCCCTCCTTGACGATTTCGAGATTCTCCTGTGCGTTGCGCAGCTCCTCCTCGGCCTTCGCCAGCTCCGTGCGGCTCTGCTCGGTCTCCTCGTCCGAGACGATGCCCTTTTCGTGCAGGGCCGCCGTGCGGTCGTATTCGCGCCGCACCTGCGCCAGCGATATTTCGGCCACCGAGACGCGCGATTCGGCGCTCGACAACTGGCCCATCTCCGGGACGACCTTCACCGTGGCGATCACCTCGCCCTGGCGGACCGTCTCCCCGGCCTCCTTGTAAACGTCGGAGATGATGCCCGAAATCTGGGGCTTGATCTCCACCTCGTCGCGGGGCTGGACCTTGCCCGTGGCCACCACGTACTGTTTGAGCGTGTCCGTCGCCGGCTGCACGATGGCGTAGAGGATCTTCACCGGACGGGTTTTCCGCCACAGGAACCAGAACGTTCCGACAAGCAGCGCGACGAAGAGCACGCCCGAGAGAATTTTCAGCACTTTTTTCATAGCTTTATCGCATTGTATTGTTTCGTTCGTATCGTCCTATTCTTCGCGGATGGCGTCCACGGCCTTGATCTTCAGCGCACGGCTGGCGGGGATCACTCCGGCCAGCAGGCTGCCCGCGACGAGGATCGCCAGCGAGAGCATGCCCGTCTGGAAGGAGATCTGCCACGAGACGTTCGTGCCGTCCTGCGCGACGACGACGGCCTGGTAGTAGATCGAGTCGGCGAGCGACAGCAGCCCCACGGCGGCCGTGAGGCCCAGCACGCCGGCGATGAAGGTCAGCACGAAGCTTTCGGAGAGTATCTGCGAAATGATGGCCCGCGGCGGCGCGCCGATCGCGCGGCGGATGCCGATTTCCTGCGTGCGCTCCTTGACGAGGACCAGCATGATGTTGCTCACGCCGACGATGCCTGCGAGCAGCGTGCCGAGGCCGACGATCCACGTCAGGAGACCGATTCCCCGGAAGAGGCTGTTGATCTTGGTGATGAACTCGGCGGTGGTCATCACCCAGGCCGCCTTCGGGTCGTCCGGAGAGATGATGTGGCGCGCGAAGACGGGTTCCTTGACGGCGCGTTCCAGTACGCGGGGCGGCACGTCGTTGCCGCCCACGGCGGCGAGCATGTGGATCGTTCTGCCCATGCCGAACATCTGCTGCACGAGCGTGGCGGGGAGGACGATCGTGCGTTCGACGTCGCTGAAGGACATCATTTGGCTCTGGCGTTTCTGGACGCCGATGACCGTGAACTGCGTGCCCTGCAACGTGATGACCTCGCCCGTGGGGTCTTCGCCGCCCGGGAAAAGGTCTTTCCATATCTGCGTGCCGATGAGGCACACCTTGCGCTTGCGCTCCATGTCGAGCTCGTTGATGTAGCGGCCGAAGAGGAGCCTCTCGGGATTGATCTTCTGATAGTCGGGCATGTGGCCCATCACGGCGTACTCTCCCTTGCGGTCGCCGCGGCTGGCGTAGAACTGGCTGGCCCACACCATGCCCGTGGCGTATTTCACTTCGGGAAGCTCCTTCACGGCCGCGATGTCGTCGTTCTCGAGGTTCCACCACCGGCCCGTGGGCATTCCCTTGTAGGGGACCGACGTGCGACCGGGGTTCATCAGCACCGTGTTGGTCGAGGTTTCGCCCAACTGCGCACGGAACAGACGTCCCAGCCCCATGCCGGCGCCCAGCAGCACCGTGAGCATGAAGATGCCCCAGAAGACGCCCAGCGCCGTCATGATGCTGCGCTTGCGGTTCCGGCGGATCGTCTGCCAGATTTCGTTCCAGCGGTCTGTGTCGAAGAATCCCATCGTCTCTCTATTTGTTATAGCGCAAGGCGTCGATCGTTTTCAGTTGGGCGGCGCGGTAGGCCGGGACGTAGCCGGCGATGAGTCCCGCGATGACGAGCACGACCGTGGCGCTCACCGCCACGCCGAGATTGAGCGTCGGATCGAGGAAGATCGTCGGGGCGAAGCCCGTCTCCGACGTGTCGGCCGGAGTTTGCGTCAGGTAGTAGTTCACCGCCTCCATCACGGCCACGCCGAGCACCATGCCCATGTATCCGAAGGCCGCGGTGATCATCACCGATTCGGTGAGGATCAGCCGGATGATCGACCGGGGCCTGGCGCCGAGCGCCTTGCGGATGCCGAACTCGGCCGTGCGTTCGGTCACCGTTACCAGCATGATGTTGCTCACGCCGACGATGCCCGCGAGCAGCGTGCCGAGGCCGATGATCCAGACGAAGAGGTTGATGCCGCCGAAGACGATCATCATGTCCTTGTACCGCTCCATCGTGTTATTGATCCAGATGGCGCTCTCGTCCGTCGGATCGTAGTGGTGCTCGGCGGCCAGCCGGCCCGTGAGTCGCTTCTCGAAATCCTCCATCTCGGCGTCGGTGCGGATGTCGCGCACGGTGATGATGGCGTTGTTCACGTAGGGTTCGTTGGCGTTGTAGATGAGCTGCCCGGTGGAGAGGGGAATGATGCAGACGGCGTTGTTGCGCATGGCGTCGCCCTGCGTGACTCCGACGATCTTGAACGTGAGGCTGTCCACGCGGACGAACTTGCCCAGCGGGTCGGCTCCCTTGAACAGCACGAGCGACGTCGCCTCGTCGATGAGCGCCGACTTGCGGTAGTCGCGGATGTCCGCGTCGTTGATGAAACGCCCCCTGGCGACCTTGATGCCTTCGATCCGGGCCACTTCCGGGAGCGAGCCGCGCAGCGAGACGTCCATGAACTCCCCCTCGTAGGCGATCTTTTTCGACGAGAGCCACGTGTTGGCGGCGACCTGCTCGACTTCGGGGAACTCCCGTTCGAGGATTTCGAGGTCCCGGTTCGTCAGGCGGATGCGGCGGTTGCGGTCGTAGCCTTCCCACGGTTTCGAGGTCCAGCCGCCGTAGAGGTCGATCGAGTTGGTGGCGTAGTCGCCGAAATTGGATTCGACACCGTTCTTGAGCCCGTTGCCCGATCCGAGCAGAATGACGAGCATGAAAATGCCCCACGCGACCGAAAAGCCCGTGAGGAACGTGCGCAGCTTGTTCCGGCGCACCGAAGTCCATATTTCCAGCAGCAGCTCCCTCATCGTTGTCCCAGCCCGGTTTCGGTGATGCTGCTGATGACGCCGTCGCGCAGGCGGATGATCTTGTCGGTCTGGTCGGCGATCGACTGTTCGTGCGTGACGCAGATGATCGTCATGCCCATATCGACGTTCACCCTGCGCAGCAGGTTCATCACCTCCTGCGAGGTCTTGCTGTCGAGGGCGCCCGTAGGCTCGTCGGCCAGGATGATCTGCGGCTTGTTGATGAGCGCCCGCGCGATGGCCACGCGCTGCTTCTGCCCGCCCGACATCTCGTTGGGCATGTGTTCGGCCCAATCGCGCAGTCCCAGCATGTCGAGGTATTCGAGCGCCAGGGCGTTGCGTTTGCGCCGCGCGACGCCCTGGTAGTAGAGCGGCAGGGCGACGTTCTCGACGGCGTTCTTGTAGCTGATGAGGTTGAACGACTGGAAGATATATCCGATCATGTTGTTGCGGGCGGCGGCGGCCTGCGTCTCCGACAGTCCCTTGATGAGCCGTCCGGCGAGGTAGTAGCTGCCGCTGTCGTAGTCGTCCAGAATGCCGAGAATGTTCAGCAGGGTCGATTTGCCCGATCCCGAGGCGCCCATGATCGACACCAGCTCGCCCTGCTCCACCTCGAGGTCGATGCCCTTGAGCACGTGCAGCGGCGAGCCGTTGTTGTAGGTCTTGTTGATATTTTCCAGTTTGATCATCGTCTTTGCGCTGTTCGTCGTCCTGTTTTGCGGCGAATGTGACGATTTGTCACTCCGCCCGGAATCCCCGGCAACAAAGATAATGAATAAAAAATGAAAAACAATTATTTTTTATCGAAAATCAATAAGAAGCCGCCCCCCCCCGAACGGGTGTGGTTTCGGATTATAGTCGGGTCGGAATATCTCGCTGAAAAACAGTCGCTTATTCGTTTCCGAGCAGCAGGCGGCGCAGTGTTTCGACGTCGGGGACGATCCGTAGCGGGCGGGCCGCTTCCAGCTCGCCCGGCGGTGCGTAACCCCATTCCACCGCAATGGCGGGGAGCCCCTCCTCGGCGGCTCCCTCGACGTCGTAGCGGCGGTCGCCGATCATCACCGCCTCGCCGGGGGCGATGCCGAGCGCGGAGAGGGCGTGGCGGATGACGTCGGCCTTGGTCTTCCGCCGGCCGTCGAACGTGCTGCCGCTGATGAGGCGGAAGTGGCGGTCGATGCCGAAATGCGCGGCGATCCGTTCGGCAAAAGGCTGGGGTTTCGACGTGGCGATGACGTTCATCCGTCCGGCGGCCGCCGTGGCGGCGAGCAGCTCCGGAATGCCGGGATAGAGTTCGTTCTCGAACATGCCCCGCGGGACGAAATATTCGCGCGAGACGGCCACCGCCCGGTCGGCCTCCTCCGGGCTCATGCCGTAGAACTCCATGAAGGAGTCGCGCAGCGGGGGACCGAGGAACGGTTTGAGCGCGGCGAGGTCCTGCACGTCGATTCCGAAACGGCGCAGGGCGTACTGCACGGCGCGCGCGATGCCCGGCATCGAGTCGGTCAGCGTGCCGTCGAGGTCGAAAAAGAGGTATTTGCGCGAGGTCGGTTCCATGCGGCAAAGGTACGGATTTTTTCGTCGTTCGCGGATTGTTCCGAGACGGACTGCGGTAAGGAGCTGCCTTTGCGGCTGCGGTCACTCGCCGAGCAGCTCCCGCAGCAGCGGGGGAATCTCCACCTCCCGGCAGTCGAGCGCGGCCAGCAGCGCACGCCCTTCCCCGGTCAGCGAGTAGTACATTTGCCGGCGGTCCGCACAGCCCGGTTCGCGCTTCACGAGTCCTTTGGATTCGACGGCGCGGAGCACTTTCGAGGTGTTCGAGGGGGTCAGTCCCAGCCGTTCGCCCAGCTCCCCCGGGCAGAGCCGCCCGCTTCTGGAGAGGGTGCAGAGCGTCATGCCTTCGTTCAGGCACAGTCCGTAGCGGCGTTCGAAAGCCGCCTCGAAGCGGGCCACGGCGTGTTGCAGGTCGCGTATCTTGCAAAGTCGCTCCATCTTGGGTCGGGGTCAGTTGCGTTCGCGGACGGCCTGCCTGCCGCAGGCGGCCGCACACAGACCGCATTCGACGCACCGCCCGGGGTCGATCTCCGGAAGGGCGAACCCTTCCTGCGAGATGGCCCCTGCGGGACATGCCGCGACGAGCGGGCAGCGGTGGTTCTGCGGGCATAGCCCGGGGTCGATCGTAAACGCCATCGTTACTTGCCGAGCAGAATCCGGTCGATATTGGCTTTCAGCGTGGCTTTGGGCATGGCTCCGACGGCCATCTGCGGATCGCCCTCGAGCGGGATGAAGAGCAGCGTCGGAATCGAACGGATGCCGAAGGCCGCGGCGAGGTCCTGGCTCTCCTCGGTATTGACCTTGTAGATGTAGATCCGGTCCCCGTATTCGGCCGCCAGCTCCTCGAGCACCGGAGCGAGCGCTTTGCAGGGGCCGCACCACGTGGCGTAGAAGTCTATGAGCGCGGGCTTGTCGCCGAGGTATTTCCACGTTTCGGGATTGTTTTCGTAGTCGGCCACCTTCTTCAGGAAATCGGCCTTGTTCAGTGCGATCGTTTTCATATTCGTTTTCTGGTTTTTGTTGTCATTCGCTTTCGCTTCGCAGACGCCCGTGAGCGTCAGAAGGGCCAGTGCGGCCGCCATCAGTTTTTTCATGCGTTCTCGTCGTTGTTCGTAAGTGATAACGGGACAAAGGTAGTATTTATTTTCCGATAAAACAAATTTCCTATGGAAAATATTTTCGGAAAGGGAAACGCGCGGAGGAGAAGGCGGGAAAAAGAGGCGGAATAAAGAGAGAACGGAGCGAAGGGAATAGGGAGAATGGGGCGGACCGGGGCCGGATCCGGACCGGGCGCCGTATGTGTGGGAGGCAGGGACAGTGGCCGGAGGGGATAAGGACCGGGCGGGGCAACGTATGTGTGGGGCGGCGACCGGAAGGGGTGACAACCGGGGGAACCGGATTCAGACCGGGCGGGACGTCGTATGTACGGGCGGTTGGCGGGGGGGGGAAGGGCAGCAGCCGGAGAGGCGCGTGCGGCCTATGATGCGATTTGCGGTGCGGGTAGGCGGTGGCATGCGGTGCGGAGGCCGCACGCATGCGCAGTTGCCGGGAATCCGGACGGATGGAGAGACCCGAAAGCCGGGGCCGGCGGACCGGGCGGGGTAGATTCGGAGAGGCGCTGCGGCAGGGGGGGAATGGTCCCCGGGATCCGCGGTCCCCGGGGCGGGCGATGTGCCCGAACCGGGCCGGTAACGGGGGGCCGTGGTCTCGTTCGTGGAATCGGCTCTTGGAAAAACGACTCCGCCCCGGCACGGGTTCGGCGGCCGGGGCGGGACGTGGTAACGGGATTCGGACCGGATGCCGGAATGCGCCGGCCCGGGCCGCACACGGGCGTGGGTCACGCCCGGGCGGTTATTGCATGTAAGCCGTGACGTTGCCGCTGATCTGCTGCAACGAGATTTCGCACAGCTTGGTGTTGTACTGCGCCGTCAGGATACGCTCTTCGGCGTCGAGCAGGCTCTTCTGCGCCTCGCGCATCTCGATTCCCGAGAGGTCGCCCAGCAGATACCTGTCCATGGCGATCCGGTAGTTTTCGCGTGCCGCGACGAGGTTCTCCCGTTCGAGCTGGATCACTTCGAGGTTGTTGCGGTAGGCCTGCCAGAAGTTCGACAGGTCGGCCATGAGCGATTGTTCGAGCCGCAGACGCGTGAGCTGCGTGTTCTCGACGTTGAGGCGGGCGTTGCGCTGTTCGCGGCGGCGGTTGCCGTCGAAGATCGTGAAGCCCACCTGCAATCCGGCGTTCAGTCCCAGTTGGCCGCGCATCCGCGTCGTGCCGCTGCCGTAGCGGTTGTGTGTGTAGCCGTAGCCGGCCGTGAGGTTCAGGTAGGGGTAGTTGCGCGAGCGGATGCTCTGCAACTCCAGCTCGGAGATCGCGTTGTCGCGGTCGGCTATCAGCAGCTCGGCGTTCGCCGTGCGGGTCTCGGCCACGAGGACGTCCCATTGCAGGGCGTCGTCGATGGCGATGACCGTGTCGCGCACGAGGAACCTGCGGTCCAGCTCTTCGTTGGCGAGCAGCTCGTTGATCCGGATGCGCGAGGCTACGACGGCCTCCTGCTGCGACATGTACTGCGAGCTGTCGGCATTGAAGTCCACGCGGGCCTGCAACACGTCGAGCTGTGCCGAACTGCCCACGTGATACCACGCCTCGGCGATGCGGAGCCGTTCGCGCGAGAGCGCCATCGCGTAGCGGAAATTCTCGAGGCGCAGGGTCTGCTGCACGAAATTGTAGTATTCGGCCGTGAACGAGGCGATGAAATCCTCGATCGTGAGACGGGTCTGCAAGGCTCCTTTTTCTTTCAGTTCCTGCAATTTGCGGTAGTCGGCGCGGATGCGGAACCCGTCGAAGAGGGTCCAGTTGAGCGCCACCCCGGCGTCGAACGTTCCGTCGTAAACGCCTTTTGCGGTCGTGACGTCGCCTTCGCGGGGCGTCGTGCGGATGCGGTTCACGTTGCTTCCGTAACCGGCCGAGAGGTCGATCGTGGGAAGCATCCCGGCGTTGGCCGCCGTGGCGTCGTTGTCCGTGATGCGCTCCTCGTTGCGGACGATGCGGATGTCGTAGTTGCGTTCGAGCCCCTTTTCGAGGCATTCGCGCAGCGAAAGCACCTCCCCGGCGGCCGGCGCGGCGGCCGGTACGGGGGCGATCCGTCCGTCCGTCGGACCGCCTTTCGCGCCGGAGCCGGGTTTCCCGGAGCGCCGCGGGGCGGATGCCGCCTCCGGGCGCACGTCGTCCGCTGCGGGCCGTTCCGTTCCCGTTTCGTGCGTCGTCTCCGCGTGTCCGGGCTGCGGTTGTCGTTCCTGGGCGGCGGCCGCGATGCAGAGAAGGGCCGCCAGCAGCGTAATCAATCCCCGTTTCATATTCATAGTGCTTCGTTTTTCGTTCGTTTGCTCCGGTCGGTCGAGACATAGCTGTAGATCGCCGGCACGATGTAGAGAGTCAGCAACGTCGAGACGAGCATGCCGCCCACCACGGCGATACCCATGGCGATACGGCCGTTGGCCCCCTCGCCCGTGGCCACGGTCAGCGGCAGCAGGCCGAGGATCGTCGAGGCGCTGGTCATCAGGATCGGGCGGAGGCGTTGCAGCGCCGCGTCGCGGATGGCCGCCATCTTCTCCTCGCCGGCCTCCTGCTTCTGGTTGGCGAATTCGACGATCAGGATGCCGTTCTTGGCCACCAGACCGATGAGCATGATGATTCCGATCTGGCTGAAGATGTTCATCGTCTGGTCCGTGCCCCACATGAAGACGAGCGCTCCGGCGATGGCCAGCGGCACGGTGAGCATGATGACCAGCGGGTCCTTGAAACTCTCGAACTGCGCGGCCAGGATGAGGTAGATCAGCAGGATGGCCAGCAGGAAGGCGAACATCAGGCTCGACGAGCTTTCGCGGAACTCCTTCGAGTCGCCGGCCAGCGCCGTGCGGAAGTCGTCGTGGAGCACCTCGGCGGCGATGCGGTCCATTTCGTCGAGTCCCTGCCCGATGGTCTTGCCCTTGGCCAGTCCGCTCGAAATCGTGGCCGAGAGGAACCGGTTGTAGTGGTAGAGCTGCGGCGGGGCGACCGTCTCGACGAGCGTGATGAGGTTGTCGAGCTGGATCATCTTGCCGTCGTCGCCGCGCACGTAGATCGACTTGAGGTCGGCGGGCTTGTTGCGCTGCTGGCGGTTGATCTCGGCCAGAATCTCGTACTGCTTGCCGTTCATGTAGAAATAGCCCATGCGCTGACCGCTCAGTCCGTACTGCAACGTCTCGCCGATGTCCTGCGCGCTGACGCCGAGCAGGTTGGCCTTGTCCCGGTTGATCGTCACGCGCGCCTCGGGCTTGCTGAACTTCAGGTCCACGTCGGCCATCTGGAAGACAGGGCTTTCGTAAACGCGTTTCATGAACTCGGGCAGCACCTCCTGCAGGCGTTCGATCGAGGTGGCCTGGAGTACGTACTGCACGGGCATGTTGCCGCGGCGGCCGCCGAAGGTCGATTGCTGTTGCACGAAGGCGCGGGCCTTGGTCTTCGCGCGCACGGCGGCCGACAGCTCCTCGGCGATCTCCATCTGGCTGCGGCTGCGTTCGGAAATGTCCTTCAGGGCGATGCGGATATTGCCCCTGCCGCTCGACACGCGGGCCGTCGTGGCCTCGGCTTCGGGGACGAGCGAATCGACCAGGCGGTTGATGTCCTCGGTGTAGTCGCGGACGTATTCGTAGGTCGCACCCTCCGAGCCGCGGGTGTTGATCGTGATCTGCGAGCGGTCCTCGAGCGGGGCCATCTCCGTGGGGATCGTGCTCCAGAGCAGGCCGATCAGCACGACCATCGCGCCGACCAGCGGCAGGGCGATCCAGCGGCGGCGCAGGAAGGCCGCCAGCGAACGGCTGTAGAAGTTGTTGAGGCCGACGAAGAACGGCTCGGTCTTGTTGTAGAACCAGCTCTTGCGCTCCTGCCGGACGAGGAGCTTGGTGGCGAGCATCGGGGTCACCGTGAGGGCCGCGAAAGTCGAAATGAGCACCGAGCCGGAGACCACGAGGCTGAACTCGCGGAACAGGCGGCCGGTCGTGCCCTCCATGAAGACGATCGGGAAGAAGACGGCGATGAGCGTCACGGAGGTGGAGAGCACGGCGAAGAAGATCTCCTTCGCGCCGTCGATGCCCGCCTCGAAAGGCGTCATGCCGCGTTCGATGCGGATGTAGATGTTCTCGGTCATCACGATCGCGTCGTCCACGACCAGACCCACCGAGAGCACCACGGCCAGCATCGAGAGGACGTTGATCGAGAAGCCCGCCAGGTACATGAGGAAGAACGTGCCGATGAGCGAGACGGGGATCACGATGCAGGGGATGAGCGTCACGCGCCAGTTCCGCAGGAAGAGGAAGATGATGATGATGACCAGCACGAAGGCTTCGTAAACGGTCTGCTTCACCTCGTCGATCGAGGCGCGGATGAAACGCGTGTTGTCGAATCCGTAGCCCGTCACCACGTCTTCGGGAAGGTCCTTGCGCATGGTTTCCATGCGGCGGTAAACCTCGTCGGCGATGTCGATGTGGTTGGCGCCCGGCTGGGGGATGACGACGATGCCGACCATCGGCACGCCGTTCATCTTCATGTAGCTGCGCGTGTCCTGCGGACCGAGTTCGGCGCGCCCGATGTCGCTCAGGCGGATGATGCGGCCCGCGTCGGCGCGGATCACCAGGTCGTTGAACTCCTGCGTGGTGTGCATCAGGCCCATCGTGCGGATCGTCAGCTCGGTGGTGTTGCCCTCGATGCTGCCCGACGGCAGTTCGACGTTCTCGCGGTCGAGCGCCTCCTTGACGTCCACGGGCGTGATGCCGTAGCCGGCCATCTTCGCAGGGTCGAGCCACAGGCGCATCGAGTAGCGTTTCTCGCCCCAGATCTCGACCGAGCTGACGTCGCTGATGGTCTGCAACTGCTCCTTGACGGTCAGGTCGGCGATTTCGCTCAGCTCGAGCAGCGAACGTTTGTCGCTCTGGATCGTGGCCATGAGGATCGGCGTGGCGTCGGCGTCGGCCTTCGCCACGGTCGGCGGGTCGCAGTCGCGCGGCAGGTAGCGCTGCGCGCGCGACACCTTGTCGCGCACGTCGTTGGCCGCGGTTTCGAGATCCACCGACAGCTCGAATTCGACGGTGATGCGGCTCTGCCCCTGCTGGCTGGTGCTCGACATGGAGCGGATGCCCGGGATGCCGTTGATGTTCTGCTCGAGCGGCTCGGTGATCTGGTTCTCGATCACGTCGGCGTTGGCGCCCGGGTAGGAGCATGTCACGGAGATGATCGGGTTGTCCACGCTCGGGTATTCGCGCACGCCGAGGTAGGTGTATCCGATGACGCCGAACAGCAGGATGATGATGGTCAGCACCGTGGCCATGACGGGCCGCCGGATGCTCAATTCGGAGATGTTCATGCGGCGGCGGGTTTATTCTACGGTGTCGAGTTTCACGGGCAGGTCGGTGCGCAGTTGCAGCGTGCCGGAGGTGATGATCGTGTCGCCGACATTGAGGCCCGCGATGATCTGGATCGAGGAGTCGGTGCGCAGCCCCGTGCGGACGGTCACGGCCCGCGCCTTGCCTCCCTTGTAGAGGTAGACCTTGTCCACGCCCATTTCGGGGACGATCGCCTCGGTCGGGATGGCGATGGCGTCCGGAATGTCGTGCATCCGGATTTTGACGTCGGCGAAGCGTCCCGGGAGGAGCTGTTTGCCCTGCCGGTTGGGGAAGAGCGCGCGCACGGCGAATGTGCGGGTCTCGATGTCCACTTTCGACTCGGTGGCGTAAACCTCGGCGCGGAACTGCTCGTCGCGCCCCTCGACGGTGAACGTGAGGCGCGTGCCGGGCTTGATCTGGTTGGCGTACCGTTCGGGAACGAAGAAGTCGATCTTCAGCGGCGAGATTTTCGTGAGCTTGGCCACCACGACGTCGGGCGAGGCGTAGGCGCCTTCGCTGACGTTGCGCAGGCCGATCACCCCGTCGAAGGGGGCGTGCAGCTCCGTGAGGGCGATGTTCGACTTCACGATGTCGATGTCGGCGTAAAGCATCGCCAGTTCGGTGCGGGCCTGTTCGTAGGCCTCCTGGCTCACGGCGTCCTTTTCGAGCAGGGCGCTCTGGCGGTAAACGCGGTCTTCGGCCAGCTTGCGCTGCGCCTCGTAGCGCGAGAGCTGCGCCTGCAGGGGCCTGTCGTTCACCTTGGCCAGCAACTCGCCCTTGCGCACGGCGGTTCCCTCCCGGAAATTGATCTCCACGATCTTGCCCGAGGTCTCGAACGAGAGGTCCACCTCCTCGTCGGGAAGCAGGTTGCCGATGGTCGTGATGCCGTCGGTGAGCGTCTGCGGGCGGATGACCATTCCGTTCACGTTCAGGACGTTCTTCTGTCGCGGCGCGGGGAGCGCCTCCGGTCCCGCTTCCGCGTCGGGGCTGTCATGACGGAAATTGTAATATCCCAGCGCAGCGCAGAATACGGCGAGAATCGCGGCGGTCGTAATCCATCTCTTCTTTTTGTTCATTGTGCGAAAGTGCGGTTTAGGTTCGGAAATCGTATGCAAATATACGACAAAATGCAGCTTTCGTCGCAAAAATTCACCTTTTGCGGAACAAAAAAATATTATAATGTCGCAAAAAGCCGGCCAAAGTGTGTCCGGAGTGGCGGAAAAATGTACCGGGGATGCGTTTTCCGGGTTTCGCCGCTCCCCGGAAACGTCCGGCGGGCGTTTCCGGGGAGCGCCTCCGGCCTCCGGCGGGCCGGACAACGCGCCCCGCCGGGCAGCCGGTTGTGGAATATCTCCCCGGCGGGTGTGGAACGTTTCCACGTTTTTTTTGCGTATCTTTGTCCCGTCGTTCCGTTAGGGGATTGGAAATGACCGTTTTGCGTTTGCGGCGGCCGGATTGGTCCGCGGTTTGTCCCTTTTGCGACGATAAGCCCGCGTGCGGCCGTGCCCGTACTGCGGCGAAAACAGACAAAAAAGTAAGATGAATTTCGAAAGAATGAAACCCGATCTGAAGAATCTGGATCTGGACAAACTGAAGAGGGGAGTGGCGGAACGGATTCCGCATGTGTCGGTCGAGATGAACCGCAAACGGTGGATCGTGCTGGTCTGCGCGCTGCTGGCGGCCGGCGGCGGTGTCTGGTGGTGGCTGCGGCCGCGTCCCGTGCCGGAGGTGCTGCCGGTCGTGGCGGCCGAACCGGTGGAGGTCGAGGACGTGAGCGTCTATGGCGAGTACGTGGGGCGCATCCGCGCGCAGCAGTTCGTCGAGATCCGCGCCCGCGTCGAGGGCTATCTCGAGCGGATGCTCTTCACCGAAGGCACGTATATCAAGAAGGGGCAGACGCTTTTCGTCATCGACCCCAAACTCTATCGGGCGCGCGTGAATAAGGCCAAGGCGCAGCTCAACAAGGCCAAGGCGCAGGCGCTCAAGGCGCAGCGCGACTTGGAGCGCATCCGGCCGCTCTACGAGCAGAACGCCGCCAGCCAGCTCGACCTGGACAACGCCATCGCCTCCTACGAGAGCGCCGCGGCCGACGTGGTGGTGTGCGAGGCCGACCTCACGCAGGCCGAGATGACGCTGGGTTACACCACCGTGCAGTCGCCCGTCTCGGGTTACATTTCCGAGCGCAACGTGGACATCGGCACGCTGGTCGGTCCGAGCGGCAAGTCGCTGCTGGCAACCGTCGTGAAGAGCGATACGGTGCGCGTCGATTTCAGCATGACGGCGCTGGACTACCTGCGCTCGAAAGCGCGCAACGTCAATCTGGGACAGAAGGACACCACCCGCAAGTGGAATCCCTATATCACCGTGACGCTGGCCGACGGTTCGCAGTATCCCTACCGGGGACTGGTCGATTTCGCCGACCCGCAGGTCGATCCCCAGACGGGAACCTTCTCCGTGCGGGCCGAGATGGCCAACCCGGACCACATCCTGCTGCCGGGGCAGTTCACGAAGGTGAAGCTGCTGCTCGACGTCAGGGAGGACGCCGTGGTCGTGCCGACGAAGGCGCTGGTGATCGAGAAGGGCGGGGCCTATATCTATGTCGTGCGGCCCGACAGCGTCGTGGAGAAGCGGTTCGTGGAGACCGGACCGGAAATTCCCGACAACAAGATGGTCGTCGAGCGCGGCCTTTCGCCCGAGGAGCGGATCGTCGTCGAGGGGTATCATAAGCTCCAGCACGGCATGAAGGTCGAACCGGTGGCGCCGATCCGCCGGGAGGATAACGCAACCGGGGAGGAATAGGCCATGAAGAGCGACTTTTTCATCGACAGGCCCGTCTTCTCGACCGTCCTGTCCATCGTGATCGTGATCGTGGGGGCGATCGGCCTGGCGCTGCTTCCCGTCGATCAGTATCCGCAGATCGTGCCTCCGGTGGTGAAGGTTTCGGCCTCGTATCCGGGCGCCGACGCGCAGACCGTGACGCAGGCCGTGGCCACGCCCATCGAGCAGGAGCTCAACGGCACGCCGGGCATGATCTACATGGAGTCGTCGAGTTCCAACTCGGGCGGCTTCACCGTGACGGTGACCTTCGACATCTCGACGAACCCCGATCTGGCGGCCGTCGATATTCAGAACCGCATCAAGGAGGCCGAGGCGCGCCTGCCGGCCGAAGTCGTGCAGAACGGCATCTCGGTCGAGAAGCAGGCGTCGAGCAAGCTGCTGACCATCACGCTGCTGTCGTCGGATCCGAAGTTCGACGAAATCTACCTCTCGAACTACGCCACGCTCAACGTGCTGGACATGTTGCGCCGTATTCCGGGCGTGGGGCGCGTCTCGAACGTCGGCAGCCGCTACTACGCCATGCAGATATGGGTCGAGCCGGACAAGCTGGCCGACCTGGGACTGACGGTCAAGGACTTGCAGAACGCCCTGAAGGACCAGAACCGCGAATCGGCGGCCGGCGTGCTGGGACAGGCTCCGATGGAGGGCGTGGACGTGACGATTCCCATCACGGCGCAGGGGCGTCTGTCGTCGGTGAGCCAGTTCGAGGACATCGTCGTCAGAGCCAATCCCGACGGGTCGATCATCCGTCTGCGCGACGTGGCCAACATTTCGCTCGAGGCGCAGTCCTACAACACCGAGAGCGGCATCAACGGCGGCAACGCCGCCGTGCTGGATATCTACATGCTGCCCGGGGCCAACGCCGTCGAGGTGGCCGGTGCGGTCCGTGCCACGATGGACGAGATCAGCCGCAACTTTCCGGAGGGCATCACCTACAACGTGCCCTTCGACATGACGACCTATATTTCCGAATCGATCCACCACGTTTACCGCACGCTCTTCGAAGCGCTGGTGCTGGTGATCCTCGTGGTCTTCCTCTCGTTGCAGAGCTGGCGCGCGACGCTCATCCCGATCGTCGCCGTGCCCATTTCGCTCGTCGGTACGTTCGGCGTGATGCTCGTCTTCGGCTTCTCGCTCAACCTGCTGACGCTGCTGGGTCTGATCCTTGCCATCGGCATCGTGGTGGACGACGCCATCGTCGTGGTGGAGAACGTGGACCGTATCATGCACGAGGAGCACCTGTCGCCCTACGAGGCGACGAAGAAGGCGATGCGCAGCCTGGGCGGGGCGCTGATCGCCATGTCCTTGGTGCTCTGCGCCGTGTTCGTGCCCGTGAGTTTCCTCTCGGGCATTACGGGGCAGCTCTACCGGCAGTTCACCATCACGATCGCCGTGTCGGTGATTATTTCCACTGTTGTCGCGCTGACGCTCAGTCCGGTGATGTGTTCGCTGTTCCTGCGGCCCGAGAACGCCGGAAAGAAAAACCGCGTTTTCCGTTATATCAACCTCTTCCTGGCCCGCGGCAATCTCCTCTACGGCCGGACGATCGTGCGGGCGCTGGGCCGTTCGCGGCGGATGCTGACCGCCTTCGGCATCGTGCTGGTGGGCATCTGGGCGATGAACCGGCTGGTTCCCCAGAGTTTCATGCCGCAGGAGGATCAGGGATACTTCACCGTGGAGCTGGAGCTGCCCGAGGGCGCCACGATCGAGCGGACGCGCGAGGTCACGGACCGCGCCGTGCGCTTCCTGAAGAAGGACCCCGACGTCGAGTACGTGCTCAACGTGACGGGGTCGAGCCCCCGTGTGGGGACGAACCAGGCGCGCAGTCAGCTCACCGTCATCCTCAAGCCGTGGGACGAGCGCGAGACGGAGGATATCGGCGAGGTGATGCGGCGCGTGCGCGACGAGTTGTCGCGCTATCCCGAGAGCAGGGTTTACCTCTCGACGCCGCCGGTGATTCCCGGACTGGGGCAGTCGGGCGGTTTCGAGATGGTGCTCGAGGCGCGCGGCAACACGACCTACGGCGAGTTGCAACAGGCGGTCGATACGCTGATGTACTACGCCGGGCGGACGCCCGAGCTGACGGGGCTGTCGTCGTCGATGCAGGGCGACATTCCGCAGCTCTACTTCGACGTGGACCGCGACAAGGCGCAGTTGCTGGGCGTCTCGATGTCGGACGTCTTCTCGACGATGAAGGCCTTCACGGGGTCGATCTACGTCAATGACTTCAACCTGTTCAACCGCATCTACCGCGTCTATATTCAGGCCGAAGCGCCCTACCGGGCCAGCCGCGACAACCTGAACCTGTTCTTCGTGCGTGGCGCCGACGGGGCGATGATCCCCGTCACGGCCCTCGGCACGACCGACTACACGACGGGACCCGGAACCATCAGGCGGTTCAACATGTTCACCTCGGCGACCATCTCCGGCGAGGCGGCCCACGGTTACAGCTCGGGGCAGGCGATGGATGCGCTGGAGCGGATCGTCGCCGAGCATCTTCCGGCGGATATAGGCGTCGAATGGAGCGGCCTTTCCTATCAGGAGAAGCGGGTGAGCGGGCAAACGGGCGTCGTGCTGGCGCTGGCCTTCCTGTTCGTCTTCCTCTTCCTCGCGGCGCAGTACGAGAGCTGGTCGGTTCCCGTGGCCGTGATCCTGTCGCTGCCGGTGGCCGGCATCGGGGCCTATCTGGGCATCTGGATATGCGGACTGGAGAACAACATCTATTTCCAGATCGGACTGGTGATGCTCGTGGGGCTGGTGGCCAAGAACGCCATCCTGATCGTGGAGTTCGCCAAGGAGGAGGTCGAGAAGGGACGCGACATCGTCGAGGCGGCCGTCACGGCGGCGCACCTGCGCTTCCGCCCGATCGTCATGACCTCGCTGGCCTTCATTCTGGGCCTGCTGCCGCTGGTCTTCGCGTCGGGGCCGGGTTCGGCGAGCCGCCAGGGCATCGGAACCGGCGTGTTCTTCGGCATGCTCGTGGCCATCTCCGCCGGCATCGTCTTCGTGCCCTTCTTCTTCGTCTGGATTTACCGTCTTAAAGCCAAACTGAAACGATGAAACGAATCCCGATATACCTTGCCGCCCTTGCGGCGGCCTTCCTTTGCGGCTGTTCGGCGGTCAGGCACTGCAAGTCGCCCGAGCTGAACCTGCCGGAGACCCTCTCCCCGGACCAGACCGATTCGACGACCGTCGCCGACGTCGCGTGGTGGCGGTTCTACGGCGATGCGGCGTTGTGCGACCTGATCGAACGGACGCTCGCCGCCAACAAGGACATGCTGGCGGCCGCCGCGCGCGTCGAGCGGATGCGGCAGCTCTACCGGATCGACAAGGCCAGCCGGCTGCCCGTTTTCTCCGCTTCGGTCTATGCCAACCGCGAGACGAACGATTATTACGAGAAGCCGTTCAGCAACGACCCCGAAATGGGAGCCAAGGCCTCCGTGAGCTGGGAGCTGGACCTGTGGGGCAACCTGCGCTGGGCCAAACGCCGGGGCGGGGCCGAATACCTCGCGTCGGTGGAGGATTGGCGCGCGATGCGCATGACGCTCGTGGCGGAGGTCGCCACGGCCTATTTCGAACTGATGGCGCTCGACAACGAACTGGCGATCGTGCGGCGGACGCTCGAGACGCGGCGCGAGGACGTGCATCAGGCCAAACTGCGGTTCGAAGGGGGCCTCACGGCCGAGACGGTCTATCAGCAGGCTCAGGTGGAGTACGCCACCACGGCGGCGCGCATCCCCGATCTCGAACGGCGGATCCGGATGATGGAGAACAGCATCTCGCTGCTCGCGGGCGGCTATCCCGGAGGGGAGGTGCGGCGGAGCGGGCTGGCGCTGAACATCACCATGCCCGACAGCCTGCCCGTCGGGTTGCCTTCGGGGCTGTTGCAGCGGCGCCCCGACGTGCGTTCTTCGGAGCAGCAGCTCCGGGCCGCGATGGCCGAGGCGGGCATGGCCTATGCCGACCGTTTCCCGCGGCTGACCTTCACGCTGACGGGCGGCGTGGAGAACAGCGAGCTGACGGGCTTTTTCCGTTCGCCCTTCTCTTATGTGGCGGGGGCGATCGCAGCCCCGGTCTTCGGGTTCGGCCGTAAGCAGGCCAAGTACCGTGCCGCGCTGGCGGCCTACGACGAGGCGCGTCTGGCCTACGAGAAGAAGGTGCTGGAGGTTTTCAAGGAGACCGACGACGCCATCGTGACCTACCGGAACGTCCGGCGGACGGCCGAGCTGAACGTCACGCTCCGCGATGCCGCCAGCAAATACGTCAAACTGGCGAATATCCAGTACCGCGGCGGCAATATCAACTACATCGACGTGCTGGACGCCCAGCGGCGTTACCTCGATGCGCAGATCGGGCTGAGCAATGCCGTCCGCGACGAGCACCTGGCCCTCGTGCAGCTTTACAAGGCATTGGGCGGCGGCTGGACGATGCCCGACGGCGGGCGGAAGTGAGCGCGGGCGTGCGCCGGCGAATTTTCCGCCGCGGATCTGCGGGTCCGTGGCGGATTTTTCGTATTTTAGCGTCGTCAATTCCAACTGAAACGTTATGAACATCCGCTTTTTCAGCCTGCTCGCGTTGGCGGGGTGCACGGTATTCGGCGTCTCCTGCGCCGGGTCCGGAACATCGGAACGGAGCGGCAACCCCATTTTCGAGGGATGGTATGCCGATCCCGAAGCCGTCGTTTACGACGGAACCTGCTGGGTCTATCCCACGAGCAGCCTTCCCTACGACGAGCAGCTCTCCTTCGACTGCTTCTCCTCCGACGACCTGGTGCACTGGACGAAGCACACCGGCATCCTGAAGCAGGCCGACGTGGCGTGGGCGCGGCGGGCCATGTGGGCGCCGTCCGCCGTCCGCAAGGACGGCCGCTACTACTTCTTCTTCGCGGCCAACGACGTGCACGAAGGCGAGGTCGGCGGTATCGGCGTGGCGGTGAGCGACCGTCCCGAGGGACCCTACCGCGATCTGCTCGGCAAGCCGCTGATCAATGAGATTGTGAACGGCGCGCAGCCCATCGACCAGTTCGTTTACGAACACGGGGGCGAATACTACATGTATTACGGCGGCTGGGGCCACTGCAACGTGGTGCGGCTGAAGGAGGACTTCACGGGAATCCGTCCTTTCGACGACGGGGAGCTCTACAAGGAGATCACCCCCGAACGCTATACCGAGGGGCCGTTCCTGTTCGAACGCAAGGGAAAATACTATTTCATGTGGTCCGAGGGAGCCTGGACGGGCCCCGACTATTCGGTGGCCTACGCCGTGTCGGATTCGCCGCTCGGACCGTTCGAACGCATCGGAACGATCATGCGGCAGGACCCCGCCGTGGCTACGGGAGCCGGACATCACTCCGTGATCCGCATCCCGGGCACGGACGACTACTATATCGTCTATCACCGTCATCCGCTGGGCGACGGCGAGGGGGCTCACCGGCAGGTGTGCATCGAACGGATGACGTTCGACGCCGAGGGCCGGATCGAACCGGTCCGGCTGACATTCGAAGGAGTGGAGGCCCGCGATTTGTCCCGCAATCTGTAGAGAAGCCCGGCCGGAGGCCGGAACTGCCGGTACAAGAGGCCGTTCGACGAGTTCGGCCTTACGTGTTCACCCCTGTCGGAGCAATCTCCGACAGGGGTGATTTTTGCTTGCGGAGGAGACTTTGTCGGGCGTCCCCTTTTTTCGGGTTTCCTCCCGGTTACTTCGTCCGGCTTCGGGGCCTTTCCGGTTTTCTGAGCGCGGTTCCCGGGGGCTTTCCCGGTTTTCGGTTTTTCCGTTTTTTTGCTCCGGCCCTTTCCGGAATGTGAATCCTGTCCGCCGCGGGACGGGTTTCCATTCCTTCTTCTTCGGGCCCTCCCTAAATGCAAGAAAGAGAGCCTTTTGGACTCTCTTTCTCCTGTGACGCCGACAGGACTCAAACCTGTAACCTTCTGATCCGTAGTCAGATGCTCTATTCAATTAAGCTACGGCGCCGAATTGCGAGTGCAAATATACGGCGGAAATCCGAAACTCGCAAATAATTTCGGGAAAAAATTGCCGAATTTCTGTCTCCGTGGTGCAATGCGTTGATTGCTATCGCATTGCGGTGCGGATTATTTGATCTCCCGGTCGGGGTGTTTTTTCAGAAACTGTTCCCAGCTTTGCGATCCGCCCTTCGAGGCGGCCTTTTTGCCTCCGCCGAGGCCCTTGACGCGGTCGTTTCCCAGCAGGGCGTTCATCGGGCCGGAGGTCGTGAAGTAGTGGCACAGGGCCACGGCCATTCCGTCCGTGGCGTCGAGCCGCTTCGGCGGCCGTTCGACGGCCAGCGTGCGGCAGACGATGGCGGCGACCTGCTCCTTGGCGGCCGAGCCGCGTCCGGTGATGGATTGTTTGATGCGCATGGGGGCGTATTCGAATACGTCGAGGCCGCGGCTCAGCGCGGCGGCCATCGCCACGCCCTGCGCCCGCCCGAGCTTGAGCATCGACTGCACGTTCTCGCCGAAGAAGGGCGATTCGAGCGCCACCTCCTGCGGACGGTAGGTATCGACCAGCGCGCCGACGCGTTCGAAGATGTAGCGCAGCTTGGCGTAGGGATCCGCGATCCGGTGCAGGTCGATGTCGCCCAGCACGACCGAACGCAGCGTGCGCCCTTCGATCTCCAGCACGCCGTAACCCATGTAGTTCGTGCCGGGGTCGATGCCCATGATGCGGTAGAATGTCTTGTCTGCCAACGGCGTGCGCGGTTTGCGGTGAAACGGATTCGGAAAAGCGCCCCTCCGGACGGCGAACCGGAACCGGAGGGGCGCAGGGTCGGGCGGAACGGGCTATTTCAGCAGCTCCCCGATCTTCTCGTAGAGCGCCTCGCCGCGCAGGTTCTTGGCGACGATCCTGCCCTCGCGGTCGATCAGCAGGTTCGTGGGAATGGCCTGTACGGCGTAATCCTTGGCCGCCTGGTTGTCGAATCCGCCGAGCGTGCTCACGTGGATCCAGTCCATGCCGTTGTCCTTCACGGCGGCGAGCCACTTGTCGCGGTTGTTGTCGAACGACACGCCGTAGATCTCGAATCCCTTATCGTGGAACTCCCCGTAGGTCTTCTTCAGGTGGGGAACCTCGCCCATGCAGGGACCGCACCACGAAGCCCAGAAGTCGAGCAGGACGTATTTCGTCGCCGGGTTCTCTACGACGGATTTGAGCGACACCTCCTTGCCGTCGGCGTCGGGCTGTACGACGTCGATATAGGGCTGTCCCACGTCGGTCTTGAGCTTCTGCTCGGCATTCTCCCTGATTTTGGTCATTTCCCCGGTCTGCTGCAACTCCGCAGGGAAGAGGGCGATCTCGTCCAGAATCTCCTGGCCCGAAAGTCCGTAGGCCTGCTGCGAGAGCATCACCACGCCGAAATAGTTGTTGCGGTTCTGCTCGAGGGCCTGGCTGCCCAGCTCCTCGTACTCCTCCTCGATGGCCTCGCGGCGCTCGTCGGTGGTCTCCGGATCGCGGAATTCGCGGATCAGCTCGCTGCCGGCGGTCATGTAGGCCGTGTTGGCGTCGTTCGATACGGTGCCTGTCGCAAACAGGGCGTTCTGCTCCTGCTCGCTGCGGGCCACCGTGATCGTGCCCGGTTCGAGGATCAGCATGACGCCGAACGTTCCGCGCATGTCGCGGGCGTCGGTCAGGATGGCGCTCGCGGGGGCTTCGGCCACGCCTTCGATGCGGAATGCGCCGTTCTCTACCTTGGCCGAGTCGAGCAGTTGCTGCTGCCGGTCGAACAGATAGACCGTCTCGTTGATGCCTTCGAGATTGCCCTCGACGACATACCGGTTTTCGTTATTGCCGCAGCTGTACAGCACGGCGGCGGCCGCTGCGAGTGTCAGAATCTTTTTCATGGTCGTCAGTTATTTTTTAAGTTCCGTAATCTCTTTCTCCAAGGCCAAGACCCGTTTGTCCAGCTCGGGAAGCCGTTTGAAGACATTGGCCGCGCGGTGGTACTGCATGCCGGGCAGCGCCGGGTAGCCGAAGCGGATCTCCCCGTCGGGCACGTCCTTGTCCAGACCGCTCTTCGAGCCGATCTTCACGCGGTCGCCGATCGTCACGTGGTCGGCGATGCCCACCTGCCCCGCGAGGAAGCAGTTGGCCCCGACCTTCGAAGTCCCCGCGATGCCGGTCTGCGCCGACGAAACGGTGTTCTCGCCGATCTGCACGTTGTGTCCTATCTGGATCAGGTTATCAAGTTTCACGCCACGGCGGATGACGGTCGAGTCGGTTTTGGCGCGGTCGATGCAGGTGTTGGCGCCGATCTCCACGTCGTCTTCGATCACCACGTTGCCCAGTTGGGGAATCTTGTCGAAGCCCCCCTCGGCGTTGGGAAGGAATCCGAAGCCGTCGGCGCCGATCACCGCGCCGGCGTGGAGGATGCAGCGGCTGCCGATCGTGCAGCCTTCATAGACCTTGACCCCTGGGTAGAGAATCGTGCCGTCGCCCACCGTCGTGCCCTGCCCGAGGTAAACCTGCGGGTAAATCTGGCATCCCCTGCCGATCCGCACGCCCGCTTCGACGACGGCGAAATCGCCGATGTAGCACTCTTCGCCCACGACGGCCTCTTCGGCCACCGAGGCGCGGGGGCTGATCCCCGTGCGGCGGGGCTTCGCGGCGTTGTACATTTCGAGCAGGCGGAGCACGCAGGCTCCGGCGTCGGCCACCCTGACGAGCGTGGCGGCGACCGGGCGCGAAGGCGTGAACGAACTGTCCACGAGTACGATCGACGCTCCGGTGGTATAGACGAAGGGTTCGTATTTGGGATTGGTCAGATAGGTCAGCGATCCGGCTTTCCCCTCCTCGATCGAGGAGACGGTGTGCACTTTGGCGTTTTTGTCGCCGATGACTTCGCCGCCCAGAAACCCGGCGATCATTTCGGCTGTGAATTCCATCATAGGCTTATTGCAAGTAGTTGTTTATGTCGATTCCTTCGGGCATGAACTCCTCCACCGTGCGTCCGAACGAGAGCACCTCGCGGACCGTCGAGGAGGAGATGTCCGCCACGGGCGAAGGGGTGAAGAGCATCACGGTCGTGATCTCGGGGTAGATGCGGTGGTTCGTGGCCTCCATCGTGCGTTCGTATTCGAAGTCGGTGGTGTTCCTCACGCCGCGGATGATGGCGCAGGCGCCCATCTGCTCGGCGAACTCGCCCGTCAGCCCCGTGTAAACCCGGGCCTCGACGCGCGGATTGCGGGCGTAGATGTCGTCGATGAGCCGCTTGCGGTTTCCGACGGTCAGCAACCCCTGCTTGGCCGTGTTGTTGCCGATGCCGATCACCACGCGGTCGAACAGGTTGAGCGCCTCCTCGACCAGCGCGGCGTGGCCGCGCGTGAAAGGGTCGAACGACCCCGGAAAGATTGCAGTCCGTTCCATACCGGACAAAGATACGCAACAAAGTGAAAAGGGCAAGGGTTCAGGCGGATTTTTTATTCGGCGGGTGTGTCTTGCGGCTGCGTGCGGGTCAGCGCTCGATGCGGACGTACTCCGTGTAGACGATCCGCGTGTGGGGGTTCGACGAGACGATCTGCTGCCGGAGGGCTTTCGTGCCCCAGCGGATGAAGAGGAACCGGCGCGGGACGCGGTGCACGACCTGGCGCAGGGTATCGACGCTGCGGATGCGGCATTCGGCCGAGTCGCGGCCTATCGACCCTTCGACCGTGACCCACGGATCGCGCCAGCGGAACCGCCGCAGGGTGTCCCATGCGGGGACCGCCGCCCGGCGGGGAACGAGCGTGTCGCGCAGCGGCGCGCGGAGTACGACGGCGGTCTGCGTCGAGCTCTTCGCCGCGGCTTCGACCCGGCGCAGCCTGATTCCCAGTTGCCGGATGCGGGCGGCGTCGGCCGCGCGCAGCTCCTCGAACTCGGCGCAGCGGAGGCGGAGCGCCTGCACCGAGGCGGCCTCCTCGCCCAGCCGTGTGCGGTAGCGTTCGACTTCGGAGGCGAGGGCGGTCTGGTTGTCGGCCAGACGCCGGCTTTCCCCGCGGGCGTGGCGGCAGGAGCGGCAGGCGCAGGCGAGCAGCGCCGTCGTCAGGACGGCGTAGCAGAGAAGGAATTTTTTCATGATTGAAGCGTTTTTACGACCTTGCTGTCGGGACGGTTTTCCGCACGGCGCAGGGTCCGGTTCGACGCTCCGAAGATAGGGCGGCGGAGGGCGTTCGGGTTTCTATTTTTTCGGAAACAGCCCCTCCAGCGCCTCCGCGACGCGTTCGGCGACGAGTGTCATGAGCGGCTGCCCGTCGCAGCGTGAAAGGGCCGTGATGCCCCGGTGGTCGGCGTAGAACAGCTCTTCGGCCCGGGGCAGCTCGCGGCGTCGGAGCGGCTCCTCGCGGAGCGTCAGTCCGGCCGCCCGGACCGCTTCGCGCACCAGGCATCCCTCGACGCTCGCGGGCGCGGGGGCGGTGTACACCGTGTGTCCGCGCACGGCGAACAATGGGGCGCCGTCGGCCGTGAGCAGCCGCTCCTCCGCGTCGCAACGCACGGCCGCCGCCGCGCCGCGGAGGGCGGCGAGCCGTGCGGCCAGCAGTTCCGCGGCCTCCCGGGCCGAGGTGGGGGCTTCGGGGCAGAGCGGGTCGTAGCGGAGCGTGACGGCCGCGGGCGAGAGGCTCCGCAGGGCGTACCCGTCGTAAAGGGAGATGCCGGCCGCGAGCAGCCGTTCGCCGCCTTCGGGCGTCAGCTCGAGGCGTACGAAACCCGAGACGCCTGCCGGGTAGCGTTCCGCTGCGGCGAGGGCTTCGATGCGGGCTGCGAGCCGTGCCGGATCGGGTGCATAGGGACGTCCGAACAGGGCGCGCGACGCTGCGTCGAGCAGCGCCGCATGCGCTGCGACGTTCCGCGCGCGTCCGCGGGCGACATGCACGGTCTGGTATAGGCAGAGCTCCGTCAAGCGAAGAAGATTTTCAGCAGCAGTTCGCGCAGCAGCTCCCCGTCCGGCGCGCCGCCGGCATTGAGCCCCTTGCTCTTGGCGTCGTATTCGCGCAGCAGCCCGAGGATGCCGAAGACTTTGCGGTTGTCCCACGCCGCGGCGTTCTGCTTGATTTCGGCGAGGACGAACGTGTTGTTCTTGCGCAGGATGCGCATCAGTTCCTGATCGGGCGGGAAGGGCTTGCCCTTGTGGCGTGCGAGCCACCGCAGGTAGTTCACCACGAACAGGTCGCGGAACTGCCCGAACAGCGCCATGACGGTCAGCAGCAGCGGGTTGTCCTTGGGGTTGCGGGCGAAGTGGTCGGCGATCATCAGCGCGCGGCCCATGTCCCGCGTGAGGACGGCCTTGCACAGCTCGAAGTTGTTGAAATCCTTCGAGATGCCGATGTTGGCCTCGATATCCGCATCGGTGATGCGCTTCGTTCCCTCGGGCAGCGAGACGGTGAGCTTGCACAGCTCGTTCGATATTTTGGCGATGTCGGTCCCCAAGTGGTCGGTGAGCATCGACAGCGCCTTCTGGTCGATCGTCAGCCCCCGCCCCTTGACGAACTGCTGCAACCACGAGGCGATCTCGTAGTCGCGCGGCCGCACCGATTCGAACACCGCGCCGTTCGCGGCGCATCCTTTGTAGAAGGCCGAACGCTTGTCGGCGTTCTTCTCCTTGTGGCAGACGACGAGAATGGTCGTGGGCGAGGGCTTCTGCGTGTAGTACGAGAGTTTCTCGATGCCCCGCAACTGTTGCGCCTCCTTGACGATCACCACCTGGTACTGTCCCATCATGGGCATCTGCCGGCAGAGGTTCACCACCTGTCCGGCGTCGGTGTCGCGGCCATAGACGGTGATCTGGTTGAAGGCCCGCGACGCCTCGTCGAGGACGGTCGTGGCGAGCCGTTCGGCCAGCGCGTCGATGAAGTAGCCCTCCTCGCCCATGAGCAGGTAAACGGGAGCGAACCTCCGGGCCGCGATCTCTGCGGCGAGCTGTTCGTACCGGGCGACCGAGTCGCGGAATTTGAGTGCGCTTTTTGCCATGTTTTCAGAGAATCTCTTTGGTGATCCGCAGCACGTTCTCCGTGCCGCGCGTCAGGCGGTAGCGGTCGTCGATGCGGCGGCCGACGAGCCATGCGATCTCGTCGCCGGAGAGCAGCACGAACTGCCGCTGCTTCTCGGGCATCGACACCTTGGCGTCCACCAGGAAGTCGCTGACCTTCTTGCTGCCGGTCATGCCGAAGGGGATGAACCGGTCGCCCTCGCGCCAGCGGCGCAGCGTGAGCGGATAGCTCAGCCTGTCGGCATCGAGCAGCGCGACGTTCGGAGGGGTGTCGAACGTCCTGACCTCGTCAACGGAGAGGTATTCGTAGTAGAGCGCCGAGTTGCCGCAGTAGCTGCGCAGGGCGCCCTGGCGGACGGTCGTCAGGCAGTCGTCGTCCGGGGCGATCGGAGCCACGCGGATCGCTCCGCGGTCGATCGTGGCCACGCGGTCGCGGGCGTAGAAGCGCTTTCCCGTGGCGTTCTGCTCCAGGGCGCGGCACAGCGCATCGACCGTGTCGCCCTTGAAGCCGTAGGCCGAGCTGAGCAGCTCGTAGATGACGAACTCGCGCGGGAAGGCCGGGTCGATGCGCTCGGGACGGATCGTGTCGATTCCGTCGCGGCTCTCGACGGCCTCTCCGCGGATGCGTTCGATGCCGTGGTTGATGAACAACTGCGCGTCGGTGAGCCGCGCGAGGTTGCGGCGCATCAGGAGGGTGAATTTGGGGTTGATCTCCCGGATGCGGGGAATCAGCCCCAGCCGGATCTTGTTGCGCAGGTATTTGGTCGAGCGGTTCGACGAATCCTCCCGGAAGGGGATGCGCTGCTGGACGGCGTATTCGAGAATCTCCTTGCGCGAGGCGAACATGAGCGGACGGACGACCTTGCCGATCTGGGCCGAAATGCCCGTCAGCCCGCGCAGCCCCGTGCCGCGCAGCAGGTTGATGAAAAACGTCTCGATCGAGTCGTCGGCATGGTGGGCGATCGCCACGGCCGTATAGCCGTGTTCGCGGCTCAGAAGGTCGAACCACGCGTAGCGCAGCCGCCGGGCCGCCATCTCCATCGACTCGCCCGTGCGCTCCATCTCCGCGGCCGTCTCGAACCGTTTGTTGTAGAACGGCACGCCGTATTTGGCGGCCTCCTCTTCGACTAACACCTCGTCCTCGTCGCTCTCGGCGCCCCGCAGTTGGAAGTTGCAGTGCGCCACACCCACGGAGTATCCGCAGCGGGTGAACAGCGACAGCATGACCATCGAGTCCACGCCGCCCGAGACGGTCAGCAGGATGCGGTCGTCGTGCGAGACGAGGCGGTTCTCGTCGATATAGCGTTGAAAGGCTTCCGGCAGATTCATCGTTCCGACATGTTTTCGTTTCGTTCCCTTTCCGGCGGGGCGGGCCCGGCTGCGGCGGGGGTGTTCAGAGGATATTGACTTCGGTCGAGATCTCCACGCCGAACCGTTCGGCGACCGACCGCTGGATCCGCCGGGCGAAGGCGATCACTTCGGCGCCCGTCGCGCCTCCGCGGTTCACGAGCACCAGCGCCTGCCGCTCGTGCACGCCGACGCGCCCTTCGCTGCGGCCTTTCCACCCCGCGCGGTCGATGAGCCATCCGGCGGCCAGCTTCACGCCGCCGTCCGGAGCGGGGTAGTGCGGCATGTCGGGCCAGGCAGCCAGCAGCCGCGCTGCTTCGGAGGCTCCGACCACCGGGTTCTTGAAGAAGCTGCCCGCGTTGCCCGCGACTTTCGGATCGGGGAGTTTCGCGCGGCGGATCGCCGAGATCGCCTCGCGGATGTTGCGCAGCGACACGCCCCCGCGGGCCTCGACCTCGCGCGCGACGTCCCCGTAGTCCAGCCGGGGCTGCGGCGTGCGCGAAAGGCGCAGCTCGACGGCCGTGATGACCACACGCCCCCGGAGCGTGTGCTTGAAGACGCTCTCGCGGTAGCCGAAGCCGCAGTGCGCCGCGTCGAGCGTGAGCATCGTGCCCGTTTCGACGCAGAACATTTCCACCCGTTCGATGACGTCCTTCGCCTCGCAGCCGTAGGCTCCGATGTTCTGCACCGGCGCGGCTCCGGCCTTGCCGGGGATGAGCGAGAGGTTCTCGATGCCCCACAGTCCCCGCCCGACGGCCCACTCCACCAGGTCGTCCCATTCGGCGCCCGCCTCGGCCCGGACGTACACCCTGTCGCCCTCGTCCTTCGTCACGGCGATGCCGCGCGCCGCGGGGGTCAGCAGCAGCCCGTCGTAGTCCCGGGTGAAGAGGATGTTGTTGCCGCCGCTCAGCACGCACCACTCCGCGGGCGCGTCTCCGGCGAAGATCGCCCGCAGGTCGTCGGCCGTTTCGAACTCGGCGAGCCGTGCGGCCTGCTGCTCGACGCCGAAACTGTTGCGGTCGCGCAGGCTGATGTGGTGAAATTCTCGGATCATACGTGCAAAGTTAGGAATTATTTAGTAACTTTGGATGATCGCGGGGGACCATTCCGCTTCCGGCGGTTTTTTCCCGCACCGCGCGGCGCTCTCCGCCCGCGGCGCGCGGCCCCCGGTCCGACGATACGACAACCTAAAAAAACGAACGATCCGATGTTTACCGAAAAAGACTTACGACAGATCGAAGCCCGCGGCCTGACGCTCGGACAGGTCGAGGCGCAGTTGGAAAATTTCCGACGGGGATTCCCCTTCCTGAAGGTCGTGCGGGCCGCGTCGCCCGGCGACGGCGTGACGCTGCTCGACGCGGCGGCGGCCGATGCGGCCGTGGCGCGTTACGAACGCGATGCGGCCCGGCTGGGCGTCGTGAAATTCGTCCCCGCCTCGGGCGCGGCGACCCGCATGTTCAAGGAGCTGTTCGAATTCGTGAACGAGGGCCGGCGCGGCAAGGGCGTCGATACGCTGCTGGAGCACCTCGAAGAGTTCGCCTTCTGGCCCGAGCTGCGGGCCGTGCTGCCTGCGGGGGCGGACGACCGGGCGAAGGTGGACGCCATCGTGAACGACGGGCTGGAGTACGGCCGCAAACCCAAGGGGCTGGTGACCTTCCATGCCTATCCCGAGGGGAGCCGCAAGGCCGTCGAGGAGCATCTGGCCGAGGGCGCGGCCTATGCCGCGTCAGGCGGTGGGGTGCGCATCCACTTCACCGTCTCGCCCGAGCACATGGCCGGATTCGAGGAGCTGCTCGCGGAGCGTGTTCCCCTCTACGAGAAACGTTTCGGCGTCCGCTACGACATCTCCTTCTCGGTGCAGAAGCCCTCGACCGACACCATTGCCGTGAATCCCGACAACACCCCCTTCCGGCAGGAGGACGGCTCGCTGCTGTTCCGTCCCGCGGGGCACGGCGCGCTGATCGAGAACCTGAACGAGATCGACGCCGACGTGGTGTTCATCAAGAATATCGACAACGTGACCACCGACGCCCGCCGGGGCGACACGGTCCGCTGGAAGAAGGCGCTGGCCGGCGTGCTGCTCGGGTTGCAGGAGCAGGCGTTCGAATACCTGAAGGCCCTCGAGGTCGGGGGCGCCGAGCTGGCCCCGATCGCCGCGTTCGTCGAGCGGCGGTTGTGCGTGAAGCTCCCCTCCGACTACGATTCGGCGCTGCTGCGTGCCGTGCTCGACCGTCCGATCCGTGTCTGCGGCATGGTCCGCAACGAGGGCGAGCCCGGCGGCGGTCCCTTCTGGGTGGCCAATCCCGACGGCACGGAGTCGTTGCAGATCGCCGAGTCGAGCCAGATCGCTCCCGCCGACCAGCCGCTCATGCAGGCGGCCACGCATTTCAATCCGGTCGATCTGGTGTGCGGCATCCGGGACTCGAAGGGCCGCAAGTTCGACCTGCGCCGATATACCGATCCCGCGACGGGCTTCATCTCGTCGAAATCCGCGGGCGGACGGCCGCTGCGCGCGCAGGAGCTCCCGGGGCTCTGGAACGGCGCGATGGCACGGTGGAACACCGTCTTCGTCGATGTTCCGATCACGACCTTCTCTCCCGTCAAAGTGGTGCAGGACCTGCTGCGCCCCCAACACCGGTAGCCGATGAAGGGACGTGCATACGCTATCGACTTGCTGCGCGGACTAGCCATCGTGGGGATGGTTCTCTCGGGCAACTTCGGCTGGAATCCCGCGCTTCCGGCATGGCTTTTCCATGCGCAGGTCCCGCCTCCGGACTTCACGTTCGACCCTTCGCTGCCGGGCATCACGTGGGTGGACCTGGTCTTTCCCTTCTTCCTCTTCTCGATGGGCGCGGCGTTCCCGTTCTCGCTCGGACGGAAGCTGGACCGGGGCGTGCGGCCCGCCGCGATCGTCGGGGGAATACTCCGGCGGGGCGTGCTGCTGGCCTTCTTCGCCGTCGCGCTGGGCAATCTGAGCATGTGGCGGCTCAACGAGGTGCTGCCGCAACCGGCCCTGCGGGCCCTGCTGACGCTCGCCGTGTGGGGCGGCTATTTCGCGCTGTTCATCCGTCTGCCGGCCTTGTCGAAAGGACGCAACGACCTGCTCAACGCCTGCGGCGCCGTGTGGCTCGTGGCGATGATGCTGCTCTACCGCCGGCTCGGCGTGCCGGTTTCGGTCGAGCGGTCGGATATCATCATCCTGGTGCTGGCCAATGTCGTGGTCGCCGGGTCGTTTGTCTGGTGGGCGACGCGCCGCCGTCCGCTGGCGAGGCTGGGCGTCGTGGCGCTGCTCGTGGCGCTGAAGATCGGCGCGTCGGTGCCGGGATCGTGGAACGAGACGTTGTGGAACGCCTCGTTCGCGCCGTGGCTCTACCGTGCCGAGTTCATGAAATACCTCTGCATCGTCCTGCCGGGCAGCATCGCCGGCGATCTGGTCGCCCGCTGGCTGGCGCGGCGGCCGGAGGCGGGCGAACGTCCGGCGAACCCCGTCCGTACGTACCTCGCGGCGGGGCTCGTCCTGCTGGCCGTGCCGGTCAATATGTGGGGCCTTTTCACGCGGCATCTGACGGCGAACCTGCTGCTGACCGTCGCGCTGGGAGGTGCGGCGTGGCTGCTGCTGCGCCGTCCGCGGACGGAGACCGAAGGGCTGCTCGCGCGTCTCGTCTCGACCGGATTCTTCTGGCTTCTGCTGGGGCTGGCGTTCGAGGCGTTCGAAGGCGGCATCAAGAAGGACCACGCCACGATCAGCTATTTCTTCGTGACCGTCGGGCTGGCTTCGTTCGTGGTGACGGCGGCCACCGTCTGGTTCGAGTGCCTGCGTCCGCGGGCCGGGTTGCTCGTGCGCTGCGGCCAGAATCCGATGGCGGCCTACGTGGCGGCGGGCTACGTGATCGTTCCGCTGCTGACGCTCCTCGCCTGCGTCGTTCCGCTGCCCTGGCTGTGGGGCGGCAGCGGTTGTGCGATGAGTCTCTTCCGGGGCGTGCTCATCACGGCGCTGATGGTGCTCCTCACGGCCGGATTCTCGAAACGCGGGTGGTTCTGGCGGACCTGATGCCCGGGACCGGTTCCTACGGAAAACGGCCGGACCCCGATTCGTTCGGGGCCCGGCCGTTCGTTTCGCCGGGGCTGAGAATGCCCGCTGCCGGGTCGTTATTTCCCGATTTCGGCCTGCACCCGCTTGACGACGGGCGGCAGGATGCGCTCCATCACGGCATAGCCCGCTTCGGTGGGGTGCACGCCGTCTTTCGTGTAGTCGGCGTTCATCGACCCGTCGGCCGCGGCCATGGGGGTATGGTAATCGACATAGGGGATGCCCTCCGCGTCGGCATAGGCGCGGATCATTCCGTTGAGGCGGACGATATCCTGCGCCGGCTTCAGCTCCGGACGCCAGCCGAACGCTCCGGCGGGCGGCACGGAGCAGAGGATCGGCCGGATGCCGTTGGCGCGGGCCAGTTCGACCATCGACTGGAGGTTGTCCAGAATGTGTTCGAGCGAAATGCGGCCCGTGTTCCGGGCGATGTCGTTCGTTCCGGCGCAGATCACCACGATCCGCGGGTGCAGCTCCACGACGTCGGCGCGGAAGCGCACGAGCATCTGCGAGGTGGTCTGGCCGCTGATGGCGCGGCTCACGTAGCCGTTCTCGGCGAAGAAGCCGGGACGGAGGCGGATCCACCCTTCGGTGATCGAGTTGCCCATCAGCACGACCTCGGGCGAGGAGGCGAGGGCGGCGTTTTCCGCTTCGAAGCGGCCGAAATTCGCCCAGTCCGTTTCGGGGTCCTGGGCCGCTGCCGTCGCCGCCGAGAGGGTCAGGGCGGCGAGCAGGAGGAGTTTTTTCAGGTTTTTCATCGCGTAGGTTTGATTTTCCGGCCTCTAATATACGACTTTTTCCGGCATTTCCCACCCCGTTATGGTGGCGATGTAGGGGATGATGGCCGAAGCCAGCTTCCGGTGGCCCCGGTGGTTGGGGTGGAAGTTGGCCCCCATGTCGTTGCCCCAGTCGGTGATTCCCGGGGTCATCACGGTGCAGTGCAGCGCGGGGTCCTGCTGCTCCCGGAGGAAGGTTTGCAGGTAGCCATAGACGGTCGTGTTCTCGGCCGGAGCGACGCACAGCACGGGCACGTCGCCGTAGGCCGCGCGGATCTGCCGCAGCGCCTGCGCATAGGAAGCGTTGAAAGCCTCCTCCGAGGGGGCGACTCCCTCGCTGAAGTCGTTCGATCCGAGTTTGATTACCACGATGTCGGGCCGGTACTGCGCGAAGTCCCAGAGGGGCGTCTCCT
>OHCY01000048.1_pt1 | contig 104815 bp, 129 predicted proteins | sample 1566951 | NCBI WGS metagenome assembly OHCY01 (sample SAMEA3879548, study PRJEB24766) | human gut metagenome | biome: human-associated habitat; feature: feces | place: USA | collected 1985/1987
TCTCAAGTATGCACTAAAAATGGATTTAGTGAAAGGCGAGTGGTTTGACCTTTACTTCCCTTATGCATGGCAGTCACTTTATCTGCTAGTATGCCCTATGGCATAACAGCTCTTGCCAGCCCACTTTTCCCTCGAGTCCACAATGACCAGCACAACGATCCAGGTATTACGCCCTACTACCAATACATCCAATCCTTGGATCTAATGGTGGAACCTGGCCCCTCTGAAATCACCTATAACATTGATATTGACGGTATTGACATTCTTAAGTCTGTCAAAGGAACAGTCACATTATATAAGCGAAATAGTTCCGGATCTTATGAAAAGAAAACCTCTCGTTCCCATTCTTTTTCAGGACCACGGGTTACTGAAGGTTTTTCTTTTTCTTCCTATGGGGCAGGTGAGTATAAACTTACTTTTAAAGGAACTGCCTATTCAACCACTGGCGGTTCTGAGAATTTTGATATAACCGCCTACGGTTCTTATTGATTTTTGAAAATAATTAAAAAAAAGAAGGGGTGCTACAAAACGGACAAGTAATTGGTCTGGAAAGCAGCATCCCTTCTCTTTTTTAATTTTATCCCTGATAAGCGTTTTCAGTTGCGTAATTCTCCACAACACGATAACCCGGATCTGGTGTGGTTGTATTGCACTGGGACAGCCATACACCATCATCGTCTACCCAATAATAAGTATTATTGACAGCAGACTTGATATAGCACTCCACAAATAGATAGCCCATATAGTCCGCCCCTTGCCAAAGCAATAATCTTTGCCGACAATCGTCTTCCATGTACTTACCGGGTACTTGTACCCCTTTTCTACATACCACCATCTGTTGTTATCATTGTAATCCTTTACCCAGCCCTGAACATAGTCACCGCTGAGCCATCCATCCGAAATATGAAACCAAAGATCACCATCAATTATAGTCCGCCCTTTCGCCTCAATTTGAGCACCGGTATTTAGTTTCTTCACAATAGAGGCAGCGGAATTCGGCCCTGTTCTGACCTTTACTATCATAACATATTGATACCGACAAATATTTAACCATATTTTTTCCATATAAACATAGGACTCCTTACGATATAGACGAATATAGAAAAACAAAGCCCGCTACCACTCATTGATAATCATAAACAAGTGGCAGCGGGCTTTTAGTTATCACTTTCCGACTGCAATATTAAATTTCCTGCAAATCATGGATAGTCGCCTCCGAAGCCTTACCCGCGATAAGCATTCTCTGTCGCATAATTTTCTACCACTCTGTACTTATTGCGATCCGGATTAGGTGTATTCTCGCTCTCAATCCATACACCATCATCATTTACCCAGTAATAGGTGTCACCATCTTCTGATCTGATATAACAGTAAAAAAATAAGTAGCCATCTTTACCGAAACAATAATCCGCTCCATTAATGTTTTCCCACACAGCTACAGGATACTGGTAATCCTTTTTAACATACCACCACCGGTTGTTATCATTGTAATCTTTTACCCAACCCTGTACATAATTTCCATGAATCCAGCCCTTTCCTTCAAGATAAAACCATGGTTCATCGTTAATAATAATACGGTTGATAGCGGTAACCTTATCACCTGTACTTAATTTTTCCAGAATATCACCCGCAGCAGTATCACAGTAATCTCTCACTGATACATTTGAACCCTGAACCGTTAACTGAGCTGTCACACTTATCTGGGTCGTTACCTTATCACGTTCACTCATGGTGATATAAATCTTTACCATTTCCTCGTAAGCGTCAAAAAACATATTCAGTTCCACATTGCGCCGCTTAACTAAACCTTCATTTCTTCCACTGGTATAGGTAAATCCTTTTACAATTTCAGCTTCAATAAAAGTATCTTTATTAAGAGCTTTATATAAATCATTGTCCTTGTCAGTTACAGGAGCAGAGCCTACATTAAATACAAGAGACACAATAGCGTCAAACTCACACTGTTTCAGACGAGCGATTTTAGGCAGTCTATTAACATATGATTCTGCTTCAGCAATATCTTCACTAAAAAATTTTTCCGCACGGCTCTTAGTAATAGAATCACCCAATTTCAAATCATCTGAAGGCTCTACTTTATGCCCCCATCCTACTGTAGGATTACCAAAACCATCATCATAAACGACATTCCGATATGTTTCAAAATTTTTAATTAACTCCTTACCCTTAGTACTTGTTTTCATTTTTTATCTCCTTTTTTAGTTTATTTATAAGCGCTTATACCATCTAATAAGGAGATTTTTCTTCGTTTGTAAACTAATAACTATAAAAATTTAATGCGGTAATCCTATTGCCGCTGAACCAAATAATCCCATATTCCACGCATACACCCAAATAATTTTTAAATAAATACTTTGTGAACATGTTTTCAATGGTCTCGCGGAAAGCATCTTCTGTAATCAGCCAGTCATATTGGATCCCCATTTCTTCTTCTCCCTGTATTGTGATTGGTTCTCCGTTTATATAAATTGTGATAGGATATTGAAATAATTTTATAAACTCCTCCTTGTTATTTACGGAGCCCTTTATCTTTCTGGCAAAGGCCTCTATTTCTTCCGGATCCCCTCCTATCCCTCCGCTGTAATAATTATCGAAATCTTCTCCTATCGGCATATAAGTTTCTTTTGTCATAGAAAACACTGTCTCCTGCCCGGAGATTGCCCCATTTCCGCTTAATGTAATAAATCCATCCTGTTCTTCGACAGCCCCATTCATAAAGTCCCCGTTTGGATTTCGCAGCTCAAACTCTGCGTCATTTACTATTTCCCCTTCAAAATCCCATTCCTCATCCGCCCTTGTAATAAAGGCCGCTGTCAGAAGATCATTCTGACGGCTGATTTTCATCCTGATTTCTGTATCTCCTATATAACCGCGATAAATATTATGTGTATTATTTAAAATGGCCTGGTCTATAAGGCTTTCTTCTTCCACCTGATCTGCTTCAGAAATTTTTTCAGATTCACCTATGGTTATTTCTTCCTCCGGCCCGCTTATACTGGTCTCTTTTGGTATAGAATCTCCTCCTGTTTTCTCATCAGTTAAACGATCCCCTGCCTGATAGCAGCCCGTAATTAACATCGCAGATACAACAGCATATAAAACTAACTTTTTATCCAACGAATTCCCCTCTTTCTAAAAAGAAAATATCAAAATCTTTAATCACTTATTCATGTCTGCCATCTTCTCATTATACTAAAAGTAAGAACAATTTAAAGTGACAATTTAGTGACACATATTTGTTTTATATATATAACTATAAGTATTATATCATGCAAAAGTAATACTGGCAAGCAATGCCGGTGTTAATACACACCGACCCGCAGAGCGCAAAATCCCTCCGTGATTTTCCTCTCCGCTTGCTTGTTGAGGGCAGTGCCCCCAAGCCCCTTTGAACACAGAATTTCATTCTGTGGCTACGCGTTCTGCGAACGCTTTTGACCAAGACCAGCTTACCGCTGGCCGTGGTCTTTTTCTTTTTCAACATCCTGTTCTACCTCCATTTTCAGCACTCGATCTACATTGGCCTTTGCCGTCAAAAGCTCCCGCATTTCCTCACGGGAACGCCGGTACTCGGCATAAGTCTTTTTCTTTTCTTCCAGCAATTTCGCGTACTCTGTCTGCAACTCTTTGACCTTGGGCAGCTTCTTGACTCCCATCTCATCAAAGGCATTCTTAGCAGCCTGGTGGAGCAGAATTTCTTCCTCATGTTCTTCCCGGAATTTCTTAGAGTAGCCCGCCTTGCGGTATGCCACATAGACCTCGCGGGTCTTGGCATAATTTACGATGTGAGTACGCAGAACAGCAATCTCTGCCATGCGCTTTTCAGCCGATTTGATCTGCGCCGAAAGCTCATTGTGATGTGCCGTGGCAGCCGCAGCCTTTTCTTCCAAAACCGCATACTCCAGCAGGTTATGCTCTGACAGGTAATTCATAGTCTGCGCCATTTGCTTCAGATTGAAAACTTTGGCCCAACGCGCATACCCGGCACCTTTTCCTGCCTGCAATTTTGCCTGAATGTCCACCAGCAGATTGACCTTCGGCGGCTCTGCCTGTGTGACCGTTTTCTTTCGTGGGGTATGAGCTTTCTTCCCGGAGAGAACTGCCTGCAAATCTTCCAATCCATATCCTTCGCCCAAGCTGTCCATTCGGGCTGCTTTCTCCCAGCCGGGAAGTTTCAAGCGATACGATTTTCCGCGCTTTGATACTTCACAGCCGGACTCTTTTAGCAGCTTCAGCAGTTCCTCAAAGTCAGTAGGACTTTGTGATAATGCGTTGTCAATCGCTACACGCAGCAGCTCTCGGTGAGAGGGCTTTGCCTGATCGCCCAGCCATTTGTTATAGCTCTTTCCATGAGGGTTCGGATTCTCTACAATGGACAGTCCATTTTCAATGCAAATGGTGTCACTTAACCGGCGAACCTCCTTGGTACTGCCCCAAAAGTTTCGGAACTTTCGGCCATATTCTAAGCTGACCGATGACCAGATAATGTGATTGTGAATGTGCGACTTGTCTATGTGAGTACAGACCACAAAGGCATGATTGCCCTTGGTAAAACGCCTTGCAAATTCTACGCCCAGCCGGTTTGCTTCTTCCGGAGTGATCTCGCCGGGGCGGAAGGACTGGCGCACATGATAGGCAATCACATCATCCGCACCGCGAACTCGTCCGGTAGCGGCAATGTACTGCCGCTTTGCCAGAAGAAACTCTGCATCCGCAGTCCGGCTGTCACACGCATAGCCGGTAATGAGCCTGCCGTTATCTGTTTTCTTTGGATTGGCCACATAGTCGATGATATCACCGATTGCCCGACTTTCCGTGCGGCCCTTGCCGACATGAAGCGGCATGATTCTTGTGGTTGCCATAAAAAGTCCTCCTCTCAAAATATTTTCTCTGAACTCTTTGTGCCTATCATTGAAATAAGTTCTCCTTATGGGTATAATATAAAGAAACTACCAATACCTCAAAGGAGGGATTTTATGATAGAACAGCTAATTGCTGAAGCAACCGAATGTGATTTCAAGGTTGCACTTGAAATGAAGAAGCCCAAAAGCTGGCTGAAAAGCGTGAGTGCTTTTTCTAATGGAATTGGCGGCACCTTATTCTTTGGTATCTCTGACAACCGGAATCCAGTCGGACTTTCCGATGTTCAAAAAGATGCTGAAGCCATCAGCCGCTTAATAAAAGAACGAATCACACCATTACCTCAGTTTACCTTGAAGCCTTTACAGGAAGATGGTAAAAATTTATTGGCACTGGAAATTTCTTCTGGTCGCAGTACCCCATATTATTATAAAGCCGATGGCGTAATGGAAGCATATATCCGTGTTGGAAATGAAAGCGTAATTGCACCGAATTACATTGTGAATGAACTGATCTTAAAGGGAACCAATCAGTCCTTTGACACCTTAACAACAGAAGCTGTGAAAAAGGATTACAGCTTCACACTCCTGGAGGCAACCTATCTGGAACGAACCGGCCTCCGCTTTGAGCCATCCGATTATGTCTCCTTCGGTTTGGCTGACAAAAATGGGTTCTTGACCAATGCCGGAAAGCTCATGACCGATCAGCACACAGTTTATAACTCCCGTATGTTCTGTACCCGGTGGAATGGCTTGGAAAAAGGCTCTATCTTTGATGATGCGTTGGACGATAAAGAATACGAAGGGAATCTGATTTATCTACTGAAAAGCGGCAGTGAATTTATTCGCAATAATTCCAAAGTCCGTTTTGTCAAAGAGGCACAGTATCGTGTAGACAAGCCGGATTATGCTGAACGAGCTGTGACAGAGGCTCTTGTCAATGCGCTTATCCATCGTGATTATATTGTGCTTGGCAGCGAAGTCCATATCGATATGTTTGATGATCGGGTGGAAATCACATCTCCTGGCGGTATGTTTGGCGGCGGATCAATTCAGGAATACGATATTTATAGTATCCGTTCAATGCGACGAAACCCTGTGATTGCTGACCTGTTCCACCGCATGAAATACATGGAACGCCGTGGAAGTGGTCTGCGCAAAATCATCAGTGAGACTGAAAAACTACCAGGATATTTAGAAATATATAAACCTGAATTTTTCTCGACAGCAACAGATTTCAGGGTCATCTTGAAAAATGTAAACTACATCATGTGCGGTGCTTCCGTACATGATGCCGCACATGATACAGCACATGATACATCTGTGATCAGCAAGCAAAACTTGCTATTGGAATTTTGTGCAGACCCTAAAAGTCGAGATGAAATGCAAGCATATATTGATGTTTCCAGTCGTTCTCACTTCAGCAAATATTACCTCAAGCCTTTATTATCTTCTGGTAAACTTGAAATGATGTTTCCAGACAAACCCAAAAGCAAAAACCAGAAATACTCTACCGTTCATTCCAAATAACCAAGAAGCAGGGCATTGGGTCTCATCTCCCGTTGTCCTGCTTCTTTTCATTCCAAATTATATTCACATCATTTACCCATACACCCAATCCTAGATCGCAAATTTCAAACTCTGCATCTTGCCCAGCAGCCAGATCGCAGCCAGCGGCAGCCCCATCGAGCTAATCAAAAATGCCATAACCAGCAAAATCGCACCATTCTGCGGGGAATAGGTAATAAGCACAGCCACGCCAAGTAGAGCAATTACCATGCTGAGCAGACCAAGTACCAAACCGGATATGTAGATCAGCCCCGTGCAGAGCCAGACAAAAAGCGTCAGCACCAAAATGACCGGCGCAGTTACGATCAGCAGCAGGCATTTCAAAATCTTCATTCCAGTTCCTCCTTCCAACGCTCCAGATGCCGTTTGCATATAGCATCTGCTTCTCTCTCATCATCTTCCGTCACTTCCCGTTTACCTTTGGTCAGTTCAATCTCCATAAAAACTCCGTTTATAATAAAGGATGGAAAGAAGATTGAAAGAAAGTCAGGAACACCCCAAGGTGGAGTTATAAGTCCTGTATTGGCGAATATGTACTTACATTATGTCTTTGACATGTGGATGAAAAGAAATTTTCCGAAAGCGCCATTTGAAAGGTATGCTGATGATGGAATAATCCATTGCCGCACGAAGGAAGGCAGATATGTTCACCAAACGAACTATCAAGCCCCATCAGGCGGTTGCTGCCGTAGATACGGCAAGCGAAGCACTGGCGGTGTCCATCTCGGAAAAAGCCTGCGTGGATATGGGGTATATGAGCCAGCTTAGCCTTTTCTCTAATCGCTCACTACCATAGCCTTGACCATAGCAGCATTAGAGTGATTTGACAGATTTGCCTGTTCAACCTCTGTCGAAGGACCTACCTTCATCTTCTGTGTGCCTTGCATGGCACACCACCACCTAGCCTACCGTTCAGTACTAGGCGGTTCCTTAGTTTTCACACACTATCAGATAATAGTCAAGCATGGACGTATATCCTAGCTTGGCTATTATTTCTTTCGTGATTATCGCGTTAAGCATTTCTGCCATTCTCCAATAACCACATCTACTGTTTGCAAGTTTTATTGCTTTCCAATGCTCTAGTTTCAGTTTCCTAAGAATTCGGTAGCGCGTTCTCACTCGCTTCCATTGTTTCCAATAGACCGCCCAGATTCTTCGTCTTGCCCATTCATCCGTTGTTTTGAGAAGTCCTTTCATATCTGCAAGTCTATAGTATTCTACCCATCCTCGCACATACTCCTGGTATTTCCTTTGCTTATAGGCATTGTTAAGGTTGTCTTTGCGCAAGATTAAATCCAAAAGATTGTTCGTCCAATAGTCTGTGATGACACTGCTCTTTTCAGTAATCTTAGAGTAGTCGAACACTTCTGCATACTCTCTCTGTTCCGCAGATATCATTTGCAGATAGTCTTCCATATGAAGTTGTCTGTTCTTAAATCTACTTTCAGTTACATTCATTGCTTGTGTCTCCTAAAGTTCAGCCCTTCGCCGATGTTTGCAACCATCGGTTTACTATGGCTTCTGCTGACTTCTCGCCATTCGTTGTTACTACAAGTTTCATACTCTGTTTCCGCTTGCTGACGAGACCTCCCTTGGTACCACACGTCACTTTCTCTCCATATATCTGCCACATCTACTATAATTAATTCCGTGTAGCTATTGGACTTTGACTTGTTTGGCAGCCTTATCCTTAACTATAACCTCATGTGGTTTCTGTTCGTCAGACCAGAGATTTGCCATCCGACTTCCTTCAGATTCCACCTCACGATGGACACCCTTGTCATTGGCTGTATCCTTCCCACTACTAGGGCGGATTAGGAACTTTCATCCATTAGCGGCGTGCGCCGCAAGGCGCACCCATAAAAAAAGACTGCCAGTTTTGACAGTCTTTTTACGATTCATTCTATTTATTTTCACTCCGTTTCAGGCACAGCCTCAGCCGCAGGTGCTTCCGGTCTCTGAACCCCCGGACGGTTTACAGTCAAAGGAAGGTTTACTCCCAGCACATTTAAAATAATGCCGCCTGCTTCAGCCGCCAGTACGGTAGGCACCTTTTCTGCCTCCACCACAACCGGGCGCAGCTTATTGTCGCGGTTAAATTTCTGGAACTCCAGAATATCTGTAAAAGCAGGCTGGAACAGCTGTCCGTCCTTCATCTTTACAAGAGGAATCCCCTTTTCCTCTTTCTGGATGGCAAAAATATAGCTGCCCTTGCGGAAATCGGCTGTCAGCTCCTCATTGAGCTCTTTGACCCTCTCTGCCCGCGCCTCTGCTTCTGCCTCAGCTGCCGGCCGTCTCATCTCCTGAGCCAGATAGATGGCAGTCAGATGAAGGGATGGATTTTCCACCCACACGGTTCCCTGGGGCATATCATCCGGAGACTTGCGCTTTACAATATCTCCTACCTGCATGGAAGCCTTTTCCCCGTTCATCTCCACGATCAGGGCATTCACGCCCATAGCATAAAGACTGGTAAAAAATACCAGCATATCCTTACCGTTTACCTTTGCAACGGAAACAGGGATCTTCTGCTCTGCGAGGCCGGCTGCTGCTGTTTTTGCCTCCTCCTCATTTAAGTATAAGAATACCTCGTCATCAAAGGTTTCCGGATCACATACCACATACGGTTCCCTTGTGCACAGGGAAATCAGTACAAAAATATCAGCGTCATGTCCCAGCCGGGTAAGAAGCTCCTTCTTTACAGCTGCAACGGTGTTTTGCGTATCACTCATTTTCATTTTCTCCTTATCAACACATTCTTGTAAAATTGTACCACATTCCGCAAAAGGGTGCAATTAGTTCAGGAAAAAGAACCGGCGCTTTTGGTCTGCGCCGGTTCTTCATAACCTGCTTTTAAATTTCCTGTCTTTTTACTGCTGCTCTGCCTGTACAGCCTCTGCGATCAGAGTTTCAAAATCCTGATATGCCTCCGGATCAGGAACTGTGGGAACCTCTACGGGCTGGCCCGGGTCTGCGATGCCGATATCGCCGTCCAGCTTCATGGTGATGCTTTCACCATCTGCTTCCATTGCCATATCCATCTTCATGCGCATCTTAATGCAGTTTCCTGCCGGATCAATCACATATTCATAGATCACATCGCCCATGGTAATGCCTGCCGTATCTAACAGTCCGCTCATGCCGGTAGAACTCATCACCATCTGGAAATATTCATTCATCTGGTCGGCTTCAGCCACAAAGCCGATCACCTTATTTTCTCCCTCATCCCATAAACGGAAATTGGATAAATAATTCTCAAACTCATCCTCAAAGGCCATAGCGGATGCCATGCTCTGCTCCATCATAGTTCCTATATCCATAGGCATCTTTACCTTCTGTCCCATGGAATCCTGATAGTAGCAGCCGTCCTGATAATATGCGGAAATGATCATCGGCTCTTCCATGCCGTCCATAGTCGTACGGGAATACATCATGTAGCGCATCTGCTGAGGCTCTGTCATATGGTTCATCTTCATATTCATTTCCATACGCAGATTCATGGCATCTACGCCTGTATCCTCCAGGATACTGCCTCCGATGGAAATCTTAAAATCAGCAAAGGCGTTCATGTCTGTAATGGATTTCTGAGTTTCGGATACCTGGTGATAAAGAGCTTTTGCATCCTCAGAATTATCTGCGTAGGCGGTCATAGGGCAAAGCAGCGCGGCTGATAGCAGGACAGCAAAGAAACGTTTCATTTTTCTCATAGCGTAACCTCCTCGGTAAAGAAATTCCTCTTAAATTGTCACTGATGATACTGCTATTGTACTCCAAAACAGCTCTGCTGTCCATGTAAAACGCAAATATATTTCTTACGATTTCATCTTTTCTCTTAAGAATTCTGATATTTTTTCATCTGTTCCCTATCCGGCAAAATACTGGTCTATACCGGCTGCCAGGCCATCCGCCAGCTGTTTTAACGCGGCCTGGGAATGGTCAGAGGCCTTATCTCCCAATTCAATGTCCACAGACGGAACGGTAGAATAGGAGGTCTGGGTCAGATCCATCTCCATGGAGCCGCCGGAAAAGATCTTAACCCCCTTTTCCTTTAACCCCGCAACCAGGCTTTCTCCCAGCGCGTTATGCTTCTGCCAGTTTGATTTTACCGGCTCCATATTCCGGTAAGCGGCATTGTTTGGAACACTCATGTAAAAGGCTCCCTTATTGCTGGAGGTGGAATCCCAGTGAAGCGCAATGTGGCAGTCGCTGGCATTATTGGCGATAAGTGTTCTGGCGATATTATCCAGCTGGACATCCTCTGTTTCACGGATCATCAGCACATCATAGCCCTTTGCCAGCAGCTTATCCTTTAAAATGAGCGCCATGGAAAGGGTAACGCTGCTCTCAGGCGTACCGTCGTCAAAGGTCATGCCGCCGGATACCGCCGCGGCTGTCACAGCTCCCGCTCCCGTAGTGCCTCCTGTGACCTTGGGGCTGCCGTCTGGATGACACTGAGTCTTTACAGAAGCGCCTCCTTTGGTACCATGACCTGCATTGACGCAGATGGTAAGGTTCTTTCTCTCTGCCGTCTGGCTCTGATAGAGAACCGCCGTTCCGGAGGTAATCTTTGCAAACTCTGCATAATCCCAGTTCGGATCCAATAAAACCTGCCTGCCATTTTCAGCTATGGCGCCGCCCTGAGAGCTGCTGCCGGCAGAAATCTGAGTTTTTTTCTGTTTTGCTGTCTCAGAAATATACGCAGTAGAAATGTATCCTGTCTTCCCCTCCCACTGTATCCTTGTCCAGTCTGCATTTTTACCCGTTCGGGAAAGGGATGTGCCATCGGGAACATTTGCCAGGATATTAGAGGCGTCCGCCGTATCACAGGCGCTGCGGATCCGCACAGAGCCGCCCTCTGTATTTACATAAACCCGATCGGAAACCGTTTCAAATTCCGGCACTGCAGCCCGTGTTCTGGACTGGGAGCGGCCGGAAATATCCGCTCCGGTCTCCGTCTGTTTGGATGTCCGAACTTCTGCAGCAGCCTGTACTTCTCCATCAGCCTGCGCCTCTGTACCGGCCTGTGCCCGCAGTTCTTCACTGGACTCATACTCTGAACAGCCTGATAAAATAAGCGCGGCCATTGCAGCGGCTAAAACACCTCTCTTCCAGAAAAACATTCGGACTGTTTTTGCGCGTTCTGCTCCGCCCCTCTGCCTCATAGGATAGTTCCTCCTCCCACTACATAGCCATTTTCATAAAATACCACAGCCTGTCCCGGAGCCGCAGCCCGTACAGGCTCATCGAACCTGCATTCTACCTCTCCATTTTCTATTTCGCGGATAGTGCACATAGCTCCGCCGTGATTGTAGCGGATTTTGGCCTTCACTCTCGTCTCTCTGCCGTGAAGCCCGTCCACAGCCATCCAGTTGAGCCTATTGCAGCGCACGGTACTGGTAAATACATCCTGACTGTCCCCGATCACCACCTCGTTTGTCTCCGGACGCAGGGCCGTGACAAAGACCGGATGGCCCATAGCCAGATTTAAGCCCTTTCTCTGGCCGACCGTATAATGGGTAATGCCCTTATGGCGGCCGATCACATTTCCCTTAAGATCTACAAAATTTCCGGGCTTTGATTCTTTGCCTGTATAATTCTCAATAAAGGAGGCATGGTCGTGATCCGGAATAAAACAGATTTCCTGGCTGTCCGGCTTGGATGCCACCGGAAGGCCCAGCTTCTGGGCCATCTGGCGGATCTCATCCTTTGTGTAATCTCCTACCGGCATCAATGTCCTTGACAGCTGATCCTGGGTCAGATTATAAAGGGCATAGGTCTGATCCTTTGCCGCCGTCACAGAGGTTTCAAGGGCAAAACGGCCGTTTTCCAGCTTTGCAATCCTTGCATAATGGCCTGTTGCAATGCAGTCCGCCCCGATCGCAAGGCTTCTCTGCAGCAGGGACTCCCATTTCACATAGCGGTTGCAGGCGATACATGGATTGGGGGTGCGCCCCGCCAGATACTCCTGGGCAAAATAATCCATTACCCTGCACTTAAATTCCTCTTTAAAATTCATAACATAATAAGGGATACCCAGTTCCATGGCGACTCTGCGGGCGTCATCTACTGCGCTCAAACCGCAGCAGCCTCCCTCTGCCTCCTGGACCTCGGTATCCTCATCCTGCCATATCTGCATGGTTACTCCGATCACATCATAACCCTGCTCCTTTAACAGCCAGGCTGCCACGGAGGAATCGACTCCTCCGGACATGCCTACTACAACTTTTTTGCTCAATAGTCTTCCTCTTCTTCCTCTTCTTCGATATTATCCTTGGGCTTTTCCAGACCCTCAATGGTAATACCGTTTTTCTGTGCATAATCCCAGAGGGCGGCGTGAATGGCCTCCTCTGCTAACAATGAACAGTGTACCTTAACAGGAGGCAGTCCGTCAAGTGCTTCCATCACAGCTTTATTTGTAACCTGCATGGCTTCCTGCACCGTTTTTCCCTTTACAAGCTCTGTTGCCATGCTGCTGGTTGCTACGGCAGCTCCGCAGCCAAAGGTTTTAAACTTTACATCCCGGATGATCTGGTTTTCGTCAATATCCAGATAAATACGCATGATGTCGCCGCACTTGGGATTTCCCACCGTTCCTACGCCGCTTGGATTCTCAAGCTCTCCTACGTTTCTGGGATGTTCAAAATGATCCATTACTTTTTCTGTATACATCGTCTCTTCTCCTTGTTCGTCATTTTCGCCCTTTAACGGCTGTGTTTTCTCATATAATCCTCATACAGAGGGGAAAGCTCTCTTAAATATGCTACGATTTCCTTAATCTTATCTGCTGTTATATCCATTTCCTCCATGGTATTTTCCTCACTTAAGGTCAGACGCAGAGAGCCGTGGGCAATCTCATGGGGAAGACCAATGGCGAGAAGCACATGGGAAGGATCTAAGGAGCCTGAGGTACAGGCCGATCCGCTGGAACCGCAGATTCCGGCCATATCCAGCTTGATCAAAAGGGACTCACCCTCAATAAACTGGAAGGCAAAATTGATATTATTCGGCAGACGGCTGGTACGGGAACCGTTGATCCGGGTAAAGGGAACCTCCCGCAGCACCTTTTCCATAAGATACTCCCGCATCTCAACTTCCTTTTTGGTCCGCTCTTCCATCTCATCCATGGCAAGCTGAACCGCTTTTCCAAAGCCCACAATGCCTGGAACATTTTCCGTTCCCGCCCTGCGTCTGCGCTCCTGGGCTCCGCCGTGGATAAAGGAACGGATCTTTACGCCCTTTCGGATATACAGAAAGCCGATTCCCTTGGGGCCGTTTATCTTGTGGCCGCTGGCGCTGAGCATGTCGATGTTGTACTCGTCCGCTGAAATGGGCACATGGCCGTATGCCTGTACCGCATCGGTATGAAACAGGATACCGTGCTCCTTTGCAATGGCTCCGATCTCCTTAATCGGCTCAATGGTTCCGATCTCATTGTTTGCAAACATGATAGAAATAAGAATGGTATCCGGGCGGATGGCCTTTTTCAGCTCATCCAGCTTTACTACGCCATTTTCATCCACATCCAGATAAGTGACCTCATACCCTCTTTTTTCCAGATATTCACAGGTATGAAGGATGGCATGATGTTCAATTTTACTTGTGATAATGTGCTTCCCCTTGGCTTCATAAGCCTCTGCCGCAGCCACCAGGGCCCAGTTATCCGCTTCGCTTCCTCCTGCTGTGAAATAGATTTCATTGCTCTTTACTCCCAGGGAGTCTGCTATGATCTCTCTGGCTTTTGTTACAGCCTCTTTGCTTTTTGCTGAAAATGTATATACAGAGGAAGGATTTCCATAGGATTCTGTAAAATAGGGAAGCATGGCCTCTACTACCTCAGGACGGGTCTTTGTGGTTGCCGCATTATCAAGATATATCATTTTTTCCATATTAAAACGCTCCGCCTTTCTATTTCTTTCATTCTGTCCTTACTATACCATAGTATTCCTACAATTTCAATAGGAATACTATAAAATAATTCGGTTCTGATATTCTTATTCTTTTCATATAGTAATAATAATTTTCCGGTTTCGGAGGCCCCGACCATGTTCCAGCTGACTCCCCGCAAAAAAGCCTTTCTTACCGGCACCCTTCTTCTGACCTTTACCGGCCTGATCTGCCGGATTCTGGGATTCTTCTACCGGATCTATCTCTCCCGGACCATTGGGGCGGAAGGTCTGGGACTTTATCAGATGGTACACCCGCTTTTTGGCATCTGCTTTGCACTCTGCGCCGGTTCCCTCCAGACCGCACTAAGCCAATATGTGGCTGCCCGTCAATCTCAGGGCAAAAAGGCTCTTATGGCTACCCTGTCCGTATCTCTAAGCCTTTCTGTCCTCTTAGCCTGGCTCATCACTTCCTTTCGCACTCCCCTGGCCCGGTATGTGCTTTTAGAGCCCCGATGTGCCCCATTTCTTCCTGTTATCGCTCTGTCCGTTCCTTTCTGCGCCCTTCACGCCTGTATTAACGGATACTATTATGGAATGCAGAAAACAAGGGTTCCTGCTCTTTCCCAGGTGGCTGAACAGGGAATACGCATGGTGACTGTGTGGCTGATCGTCTGTGTTTGGACAGAAAAAGGCCGGCCTGTTACGGTAGATCTGGCTTTTTACGGCCATCTGGCCGGTGAAATGGCCTCTGCTCTCTTTACCCTTATGTGTCTGGGAGCATTTCCGCCCCGGTCTGAAAAACGTCCTGCTCCAGGCTTCCAGAATTTTCCCCCTTTGTCACAGGATCCTTATCCGTCTTCCCCCGAGACGGAACACTCCTTTGGGACGGAACACTCCTTTTTTCAGGTACTGTCCTCTCTTTTAATCCTGGCTCTGCCCCTGATGGGAAACCGTCTTGTATTAAATATCCTTGGAAGTGCGGAGGCCATCTGGATCCCGGACCGTTTAACCGCATTTGGCCTTTCAGATCCCCAGGCCCTGTCCCTTTACGGCGTCCTGACCAGCATGGCCATGCCCTTTATCTTCTTTCCCTCTGCCATCACAAATTCCATGGCAGTTTTGCTGCTCCCCTCAGCGGCAGAAGCCCAGTCGCGCGGAAATAAGGAGCGCATCTCTTCCATGCTGGCGCTTTCCATCCGCTGCAGCTGCTATATGGGAATCCTGTGCATCGGCATTTTTACCCGCTTTGGCAATACGCTGGGAATCAGCCTGTTTCACAACCAGCAGGCCGGAGCCTTTATCACCACCCTCTGCTGGCTCTGCCCCTTTATGTACCTTGCAACCACGCTGGGAAGCATACAGAACGGCCTCGGAAAAACCTCATCCACTTTTTTCCAGAATGTAGCCGCCATGATTCTTCGACTGCTCTTTGTCCTCTTTGCCATTCCCTCCTTTGGAATCCAGGGATATCTATGGGGGCTTCTGGCAAGCGAACTGGCTCTGGCCCTTATGTGCTGCTTAAGCCTTAACCGCATCGCCCCTATTGGCTGGGACGTTTTTTCCATGGTTGTAAAACCGGTGCTGATTCTTTTGATCGCGTTTGGAATCAATTTCGCCTTATGCGCTTTTATTCCCGCTCTGTCCTCCCTTCCTGTTTTTCTGAATGCTGCCGTGCAGATCGGCTTTATCAGCCTGGTGTATGGAGGGATGCTGGTGTTGTTTCACAAAAAGAAGTGAAAAATCCCGGCCAACTCTGCCCTTTCCAGCGCGCAGAATTGTCTGGGATCATCCGTCTGTTTCTATTCTTTTTATTATACCCGGTCATAAATCTCCTGCAGGAAGGCCACATCGCTGTGGAAACGTTCTCTGCTGGAGTTTTCAAGCAGCACCGGGATATGAGTTTTTTTCTCCTTAATGAGCTGCATCAGAGGCTCATAGCAGAACAGGCCCTCGCCAACGTGCCTAAACAGCTGATTCTGGCCATCAAACACAAAGTCCTTCACATGAAGGGCGCTGATCCGGTCGCCGTAATACTCAAAAGCCTGGCGAATGACTCTTTCCTGAGCCTCAGGCGCCACCTCATCCGGATGGATCAGGTTCACACTGTCTAAAATCACCTCTACGTTCGGGGAATCAATGTCATCCAAAAACCGCTTCATCCGCGCCGGACTGTAAAGGGTATGGTCGAATACGCCCTCCACTCCTACGATCACTCCCAGCTTCTCAGCAGCAGAGACAATCTCTCTCATGCTCTTTAACAGAAGCTGATAACCGTCCTCTGAATACGTTTCAGGAGTCACACGAAAATCCGAGGACAGACGGCCGGTTTCTGTTCCTACCATATCTGCTCCGATGATGCGGGCATATTTTAAATGTTCAATAAACCGGGCTACCTCTTTTTTGCGCAGCTCTTCTACAGGGTTAGTAGGGTTAATATAGCAGCCGAGAACAGCCACATGGATCTCGTTTTTATCCAGCTGTTCTTTAATGTAGCGGGCAAATCCAGGGTTGTAATGACCGGTGGTAAAGTCATAATTGCTGATGGATTTGGCAAAAGCAAGCTGGATCTGGTGCACTCCATTTTCCTTTGCCAGCTGGAACACCTTTTCCATCTCCATTTTTTCACACAGGTCATGGCAGCGCATACCGGTATTTAATTTCATGGCAACTCCTCCTTTTATAAACGGTTCTGATCCCTTCCGCCCAGGAACCTGAATATTCCTGCTGCTTCCAGGAGCTTTGCAATATGAAAGAAGATCAGGGAATCAATGGGCCACATGATAAGATTTTTAATCACTCTTGGCGGCAAAAGCACCATAAATGCCTTTCCGTAAAGCAGAGACAGGCACAGCGTATTAAGCAGTACATTACAAACCAGGCTCACAACAAGGTGAGCGGCAAATACTCGCCCCAGACTTAAGGGCTTTCTGTAATAGAAAGAACCGTAGATCACACCTGCCAGCATCGCCACAAGGGTAAAACCGGGGAAAAATCCGCCCACAGGCCTGATCATATATTTTAAAATATCAAGCGCCCCCGCAAACAGGCTTCCTGCCGCAGGACCAAACAGATAGTGGACCAGTTCATTTGGAATACCTGAAAAGCCAATACGGACAGACGGTCCCAGATCAATGCTTAATGACCCCAGCACGATAGCGATAGCCCCGAGCATGGCACAAACGGTAACGGTCCTTACCTCTTTTAACCGGCGGAAGGAACAGGTAAACAAAGTTGCTAATCTTGTCATAAAAAAATTACCTCCTTTGCAGACCTCTCAAACTACAATCGGAGATAATCAAACCCCTGTGATCTTCTCTGATGCAGCGGGATGCGGCCCATGCACCGCAGAAGGTACGGCACAAAGCCGCTCCTTACTTTCGTCTGGCTGGCAACTCCCTGTCCAGCCGGCACTTAACGCGCATAAGCCTACTCTGCTTATTTGTTTTTTCACACATAACTATACACGTTTTTGGAAGATATGCAAGTTTTTTTTAAGAAGCATAACACGCTCTCAAATAAAATACGCCCATTCTGCTTATAGTTAAACAGAACGGGCGCAAGCCTCCTATTATGCCGCATATCTGGAAATTTCTTCCATCAAATCTTCACAGGACTCATCTGTGTGAACAATCACTTCCACTGTTCTGGATTTGGCCAAAGCCAGCACACCTACGATTGACTTTGCATCTACGATCCTGCTTCCACATTTTACATCTGCATCATATTCATACCGATTCATAATTCGCACAAAATCAACGATCTGATCCGGCTGATTGAATTTAACTGCAACGCGCTTCATATTCATTACCTCCATCATCTGCGCAATACTCTCATCACAGAGAGCAGACATTTATAAAATTCATTGCCGGATACACGGGGATGACGCTTACGGTAAGCAATATCCGGCAATGCATGATAACATCTTATGTTTCATATGATAACAGCTGAAGTTGAAAAAAACCATGGTAAAATCCTTTCATTCGCTGTAATTTTTTTTGATTTCCATTGCATAAGTGAAGGCTTTCAAATAAAATAAAGGCAGAGCGATTGTTGAATCAAAAAATGGAGAACCTATATCCTATGAAATTACTGATTGCTGATGATGAAAAACTTACCCGTGAAGGTATATGCAGCCTGCTGGATCTGAAACAGTACGGCATTACAGAGGTAATCCTGGCAGACGACGGGGTCAACGCCCTTACAGAGGCTAGAAAGCACCGCCCGGATATCCTGCTTACCGATGTGCGGATGCCCCGCATGACTGGGGTTGAGATGGCTTCTCTGTACCTGGAAGAGGCTCCGGATACAGCCGTCATCTTCACGAGCGCCTACTCAGACCGCGAATATCTGAAAGCGGCAATTAAACTGAAAGCTGTAAGCTACATTGACAAACCGGCAGAAAAAAAGGAACTTGAGGATGCCATAAAGGAAGCAGCCGACCGTTTCCGTACCCTGAGAGCCGCAAAAGCCGGCGCTATGCTGGAGGAAAAGGATCTGCGCGGTCACCTTGCCTTGGCCCTGACCAATTCTTCCAAACTGGAGGAAGCCCTGGAACTGGCAGCCCGCGTTTCTCCGAAAGTCGAAACAGATTTCTGGTTTACCTGTGTGATCACAAGCTGTCTCACCCCCCTTTCCGAGCTTCCCTCAGAAGATCTGATCCGGGAAAATCAGCTTTTTTCTTCCTATTTGAAAAAAATGGGGATCGTGCGGATTCTGGTGCCCAAGGCAGACCGCTATATCGTAAGCTTTCTGTGCAGTTCCAACCGCCAGGAACCAGAAACAGTCCGCGCTTTTACCAGCTTTCTCAAAGAGCGGATCACACCCTACTGCCGTTTTTTTATTGCATCAGGCCCCTCTGTACAGGGCATGGATCAGGCTGCATTTTCGTATAAAAGCGCCATGAGCCTATTAAGCGAAAGCTTTTATCATGATTACAATTCCATCTTAACACAAACACCTCCTGCCGGCTCTCTGCAGCCTGCCGAAGATTCCTTTTCGGACTTTACAGCAGCCCTTGCGGCCCAAAGAGAGCTGGAAGCACTAAAAGCCGCCGGAAACTTTTATAATGCTCTAAAAAACAGCCCTCCTCTTCCGGAAGCTCAGGTAAGAGACCGATATTTCAGATATCTGAACAAGCTGGATGAGATCAGTCTGGCTAATCATATTTCTCTGTGGAAAAGAGAAGGTATCGAATCAGAATCCATCTGGGAGGATGTAATAAGCTGCGCCACCTTAGGAGAGCTCCATAATTTTCTCTGCCACAGGATCAGGCACTATTTTCAATCCCTGATCTTTAATCAGTCCGAGCATCCGGTCGTCTTTCAAATCAAGGAATATATACGCCAGAATTTTGCGGTTCCTACCCTGTCTGTGCTGGATATCAGCCAGTATGCAAACCGCTCCTCCAGCTATATCTGCACTCTTTTTAAAAATGAAACCGGCCAGACGATCAACCAGTATCTGACCGATTACCGGATTAAAATGTCCAAGCAGTTTTTGAGCGATCCCAGATACCGGATCACGGACATCTCCGCAAAAGTCGGCTACAGCGACGGCAATTACTACAGCAAGGCCTTCCGCAAGATCGTAGGCCTTTCACCATCGGAATACAGGGAGAAAATACTCTGATGAAACGTCCCATAAAACAGTTTTTTCATTATTACATTTATGATATGAAGCTGAAAAAGAAACTGGCATTGTCCTTCGCCATCCTCTTTATGCTTCCCACGCTGACTGTGACCTTCTTTTTATTTACCCGGATTTTCCGCATTGTGTTAAATGACACGCTGCGCTCCGAAGAGGCCTTTCATTCCCAGTCCGCTCTTGCGGCAGAAAATCTTATGACCCATGTAGCTCATGCCTCTGATACACTCACCTATTCCCTTCCGGTCCAGCGGCTCTTTTCCGTCACAAAAAAACAGGCGCCCGGAGCCGCCCTGTCGCGCACGCATCTGAACAATCTGTATCAGCTGGCAGATATGGCTGCAGAGCCCTCTTTAATCCGCACCATACGGATCTATTATGATGACAGCTCCTATCCGCAGCTTGACATTTTAAATAACGGCCGCCAGCGCCTGTTTATCCCTCTCTCTGCGGTAGACAGCGGATGGCTCGGCCGCTTTGAGTCATCCCCGGAGGACAGACTGTTGTGTGCGGCTCCGGATCTGTCGGAAAATGAAAAAAAATACTGTGGGAATCTGGCCTATCTGGTGCGGCTTAATTATCTTTCCAAAGATGAAACGGCAAAAAAAGAAGCAGCTGCCTATGTGGCTGTTTATTTTTCCCGCAGCTCCCTGCAGCAGCTGATCACGCATACACATTCGATTCAGGGAGAAATCAATTTTTTTATGAACGCCTCCGGTGAACCGATTGATATGAAAGACGAGCGGCTCTCCAGTTCCATTCCAAAAATCCCCCGCCCATTGTTTGAAGAGTTAAAACAAAAAGAACAATTTGTTCCGGCTGATCTGGACGGTTCTCCTATATATGCGGCATCATTTTCCATCAATGGCTCCGACTGGTATCTTATGTCTGTCATCCCCAGGCAAAGCCTAAAGGCAGCAGGCGCCTCTATGATCCTCCAATTTATCGCAATCTATGGCGTTATCTCCCTGTTGGCTCTGTTTTTGGCTTACCGTCTTTCAAAGTCCTTCGCAGACCGCATCATTCATGTTGCCCTGCAGATGGAAACCATCCGCTCCGGACGTCCCAGACCTCTTCTTCTGAAAAATGCCGGAAATGATGAAATCGGCATTCTTTCCGGTGCCTACAATTTTATGACCGCAGAGATCAATGATCTGCTGAACCAGAAGGAGCTGGCTGCCAAAGAACTGCAAAAGGCTGAATTTCACGCCCTGCAGGCCCAGATCAATCCTCATTTTCTCTATAATACTCTGGATATGATCAACTGGCTGGCAAAGTCTGGCCAGATCAGCCAGGTAAGCCAGGCAGTTCAGGCACTCACCCGCTTTTACCGTCTGACGCTTGGACAAAAAGAGCTTTTCGGTACCATTGATGATGAAATTACCCATGTAACGCTTTATATGCAGCTTCAAAATATGCGTTACAATCACTGTGCCGACTTTATAGCAGACATTCCCCCAGAGCTTGGCAGCCTGACGATCCCCAAACTGACCTTCCAGCCAATTGTAGAAAACGCCCTTCTGCACGGCATCTTAATGAAGGAAGAAAAAAAGGGCTGTATTCTTCTTACCGGCTGGCGCGAGGGAGAAGATGCAGTCCTTGTGATCAGCGATGACGGAGCCGGGATTGCGCCGGAAAAGCTGGATACGCTTTTAGACAGCCTCTCAGCAGATAATGGCTTAACTTCTCTCAGGCACATCGGCGTGTCCAACACCAATCTGCGTTTAAAAAGCCTTTACGGAGATGCCTACGGTCTTTCCTTTACCAGTACTCCCGGTCAGGGTACTGAGGTTACTGTACGCATTCCTGCCCGGCCGGTATCCCTTTAGCAGCGTCCTCAGCATCATCATTCACACTCAATGCTGCATTGTGAGCTGTTCCAATACCTCCGGTGCGAAAAGCTGAAACCGAAGCGCTGTTACTCCAATTATCACTGCTGCCATACACAAAAATGCCTCACACTTTTTTACTATCTTTTTCATTGTCAATTCCTCCTCATGTTTTAATGTTGTCCGTATCATAGCACCAAAGGAATTAAGATAGCACTCAGGTGTGAGGCATTCGTACTAAAATTGTATTAAATTATCCTCTGAAATTTTTTCCGCAGCTGTAGTACAAAAAGCACAGATCTGCCAATAATACCACCGCCAGAACAAACAGTGCCAGCCAGGTGAGCGGAGAGCCAAAATCCATCTCTCTGAAAATCCACAGATTAGAGGCAGCAAACAGAATGAGCGGAAGGGCTACAATAGAAATCACGCGAAGCAGGCGGTATTTCCTTCTGCTCATTCCTTCTGGCACATAGTCCTCCGGATGAACCAGCTCACAGTGCACCACGATCCCAAATCTTGAAGAGGTTCTGTACGCTCTGTACTCCTTTCCATCCATCATAAAATGCGGCGACCTGCTTTTCTTTGTTATAATGATCGTTTTTTCATTTTCTTTTCCGTACTTTAACAACTCTCTCTCAAAGGCATCTGGCTCATCACACCGGTCATCAGGCATAAAGGAAAACTCCCGGATCGCCTCTGATCTTACAACTCTGGCATAATCATTGACGAAATCCATAAATACCGATCCCCGCTTTTCCTCCCGTTCCATTTCTTCCAGATAAAGATCGGGGTCTACATCTGCAAGCTGATCCTCCTTTATCCTTCCGCAAAATTCCAGGGCCGCCGTCAATTCCTCCTTCTGGGACTGCAGGCGGCTGATCTGATCCCCAATGGCTTCTTCCAAAGAAATGTCCCCTTCAAACATCCGGCGGATTTCTCCTATGGGCATCCCCAGCTTGCGAAACAGCCGTATAAGCTTTAAGCGGCTGATCTCCTCCTCTGAATACAAACGATAGGAATTTTCTTTATCTCTTTTTGGAGCCAGCAGCCCCTGCTTTTCATAATACCGGATATTCTGGCTGGTAACCTTTGTCAGTTCCTCTGCTTCTTTGATGGTTCGTGACATATACACTCCTCCTTACCCCTATGGCTTAGGGAAATATTCTTTGTTTACACAGTCAGCATAAGGCTTATACCTGGTATAATGTCAAGATTTTTCCAACAAAAAAATCCGAAACTCAAGTTTCCTTAAGTCTCGGATCATCATCCAGTGCAGAAGAAGGGAGTCGAACCCTCAAGGTATTACTACCACACGGACCTGAACCGTGCGCGTCTGCCAATTCCGCCACTTCTGCATATGCGGGAGATGGGACTTGAACCCACACGAGCATACACCCACAAGATCCTTAGTCTTGCCTGTCTGCCAATTCCAGCACTCCCGCAGCACGTGTTATAATATAGCACAGACTTTTCGATTTGGCAATACCTTTTTTTCAATTTTTTCAAATTTTTTCAAAAATAATTTCAAAGGGCATTTTCTCCCTAAAAACACCTGAGATAATAGTACGGCAAAAAGAGTCTTCCAAGTTGCTCCATCCCCGGAACCCATCTCCCTGCATCTACAAACACTGGACAAAATAAAAGACTTCCTATGATAAAAAACGGAATCATACAGCAGAGAAGCTCCGGTGAACGCACGATCAGCTTTAGCCCAAAGGCAAATACCGTACAGCCGCATCCATATAAAAGCAAAAGCCCCAGCTCTCTTCCCACAGCCCCAAAGCTTCCTCCCTCTGCCATGCCGCCCAGAAAAAGCGCACAAAAAACAGATAAACAGGCCAAGGCTCCAGGCGCTGCTGCAGCTGCCAGACGACAGGGCAGACGCAGTCCGATCCCCAAAGGCACAAACAATCCCCTTCTCTCGTCTTCTCCTGCCATCACGCCGCCGTAAAGAGACAGAATAAAAACCATGACGGCCCCCAGACCGCGAACCGGAAAAATACTGCCTGCTGCATCAGATTTTGGACTCTGTGTCTCCACCCCGTCTTCTGATCCTCCCCCTCCGTTCGTTTCATATATATATTGGAAATGAAACAGGCCCTCTTCCTGATTCCAACGGTCATACCTTTCTCCCGCTTCTTCTGCTGCTTTCGCTCTGGAGCTGCTGTTAACAGGCCCCATCCCCGCAAAAGCCTCCCCTTCTTCCACATAATCCATAAGCAGATTTCTGTTATAAAGAGCTGCCAGCTCTGAAAATACCGTTTCTGTAGAAATAGAGCCGGCTACTGTAGAAGGAGCCATATACAAACGAATTACCCGTTTCCACTGCTTTTGATCCAGCTTCTCTTCCAGCCCTGAATCAATCACATATCCGCACTCAGCTCTTCTGGACGCCACCTCATCCCGTACCTGGGCTTCATCCGAACAGATATAAAAATCAAACATCCCATCCTTCCTGTCTGCCAGGCGTTCTGCAAGTCTCCAGGCCAGCGATCGTTCAGATACATCCTCCTCTCCCGAAACGCTGACAGCAACTGGAATCTCCCCCTCTTCTTTATCTGAAAGCCTTCCGGCCACAAAGGCCGCCAACGGCATAAGAAGCAAAAGAAGCGGAAAAATCCCCTTTCTCAGGCAGCGTTTGCAGGAAAGAAGAAACCAGATAACTGCTCTTTTCATGCTTCTTTCACCTCCGCTGCAGCTGCAATCAGCCAGCCGCCCACCCCAAGAGCTGCAAGTTCCACTGCTGTAACCAGGCTCTCATTTCCTGTCACTGCCATCTTCACACCTTCCATCAGGATATGGGTAGGAAGAAATGGAGCAGCTCTTTGTATGCTTTCCGGCAAAAACACTTCCGGCAGAAAGCCTCCCGAAAGAAAATGAAATACCGTCACCAGAAAAAACTGCAGAAAAATGCCGCCGATCCTACTTCCTGCGGTCTGAAAAAGACACACACTAAAGGATGCCGCCCCCAGACAAACAAGAAATCCTGTAAGAATCGTATCTAATCCAATGGAAATCATTCCTGTCCAAGCAGCTGCCGCAGCAGCCGGAACGGAAATCACGCTCAAAAGCACCGATACTCCCAAAATACGGCTTCCCGCCGTCGTAAAAGGTCCGATCCCCATCAGAGACAGCTTCTGCCTCATAACAGCAGGCTCTCTCTTTAAAAGGTCAGATACCGAAATCACGGACAAAAGCAGAACCAGAACAAACGCACTTATTCCATAAAATACTGGAACAGATACATCCTTTGCCGCATTTACCATTACTTTTCTGAAATAATCCATTCTTGGAAGACTATAAGTTAAATAAATCTGATTCATATCCCGCTCAAATACCGCCATTTTATCTGTAAGACCGTACTCGGATAAAAGTTCATCACCACTGTAGATTCCGGCCTGCGCAGAACCCAGTATTTCTGCTCCCGCATCCGTCAGCTCCTTAAAAATGCGGCTTTCTGCTCCTGCATTTTCCGGCAAGATGACGGTTACCGGGGTGTTTACACCACTCATAATATCCTGTATAAACCCATCCGGCATTTTAAGAACTGCAAACAGCTCGCCCTTTTTCAGCTTTTCACCGGCCGCTTCTTCCTCAATATAGGTAAAATCGCAGAGGCTTTTTACACTTTCCAGAGAGCTGACCATCCGCATGGCCTGCCCTGCCAGCGCATCTTCCTCAGGCAGAACGACTCCCACCGGAATCCGTTCCACAGCCTGTCCGCCGTAGAGCAGTTTGCCTGCCAAAAGGGCGGCTGCGCCCATGAGTACCACAAGCACCGCCGCCCCTGCCAGAATATGAGGAAGCCGTCTTAATGCCCGCTTTAATTCCATTCCTGCATAGCACAGATATCCACGCATATTATCCTGTCCTTTAATTTCCTGTATCCATCTGGCCGCTGAGACTTATAAAGCTGAACAGCACCTCCATAAGCACGCTGTTCCACTCTTCCTCTCCTGCTGCCAATACATCCATGGTGTCACCCTCTAAAGGAACAACCTCCTCCGTCAGCGGTCTTATATAATATTCGCCGCTTAAAACAGCATTTCCCGTGTCTCCCATTGCAGAAACATCCAAAGAATCAAGAGTCAAATGAATATTCTTTCCCTTTTCCAGTTCATCCACAACACCCTGGGCTGAAAAACCTAAAAGTTCCATTCCATCCTGGGCCGCTGCTGCCTGGACATCAAAACCGCCTCCCTCGCTGTTATAGGAGCTGTCAAGGGTGATATCCCATTTTTCAGATATCTCTCCCTGATTTTCTATGGAAAGCTCGAAACCGGATGTGAGTTCTTTCCCATCATAGGCGCCCTCTTTCACTGCCTCAATCTGTACAGATGTAGCCCCATTTTCCAGCACTGCCTGAGCGCTCATATTCTGAGTCGGATAAGCGCCTCCCTTTAATTCACAGCCAAACTGCAGCTGAACCGGTTCAGCTTCCGCCCCAGTACTGTTAAAGGAAGTCGTTCCCTTTACAGATGCCAGACGTCCCTCTTTATCCACGTGAACCGTCATGCTCACATCATTTAACGAGCTGTCTAAAAACGCGATCATCCCGTCAATTTCCGTTCTGGCCTCCTCATAGGTCTGCTCCTGCATCTCCTGAGCGGTAGGGAAATCCTGTCCTTCCATCTGCGCACCTGCCAGCTGGCTTAATTTCACGCTCAGTTCCAGACGATTTAAGAAATTCTTCTTTAAAATCTCATCCTGAAGAAAGAAATCAGAGGAGGTCCTCAGGAAGTTGATCATCGCCTCCTTGCTGACTGTAACCTCATATCCTCTGCAGGCCTGCTCCTTTCCGTCTATGGTAAAAGAAGCTTTCTCTCCCTTTTCCACAGTGAGCGCTGCCTTAAAGTCATCCTCCGCCTTGCAGCCTTCCTGGTAGCGTTTCATAAGAGCCTTCAGATCAAAGGAAGCCGCCTGCCCCTCCTGCGTCTGTCTGGCCTGCTCTGCCAACAACTCCATATACTCTGTCATCACCGACACATTGACTCCGCTCTGTTCAAGGGCCGGTCCAAGCATTGGGGAATTTTTCAGCCGTTCTTCCAGTCCTTCTCCAAAATCCAGAGTAAATACTTTTGAACTCAGTTCCGGCACAGCGGCCATAACTGTATCATCCCCATAATAAAAATCCAGATTTACCAGATCCATTCCATTATAAATGATGCCCATATTGGCACTGACCTTGTTGTTTTCCACATCGTTTTTCGCATCGATCCGCAGTCCGCTCCCTGCATAGGCATTTGCCGCAGGCTCAGAGCAGCTGTCCAGTTTTAACATCAGCCCCGAATTCTGGCTGGCAGAAATCCCTGCCTTCGCAAACTCCGACAGGCCAAACAGTTCCTCCATAGGGTTGGTCTGTCCCTCTGTATAAACATTTTCAAAGGCCTGAATGACCGTTTCCTTTGGATCGCCGCCGGCCAGCCGGGTATAAGCAAATACGCCTCCGCCAACCACTGCCACTGCTGCCACTCCAACTGCTGCCATTTTCATCTTTTTTGTCATTTCCATACACGTTTCCTCCATTAACAGTACACGCCATCGTGCGCCTTTTTGTTCTTCACCAATCCTTTTATCTGTTTGCTGCCATTAAAAATAGTGGAGCAGTTCCCTGGAGCTTAATCCTGCTTCAATCTCTTTCAGACATCCGTCCTTCATTACATACAGACGGTCACAAAGCGATAGCTCTTCCATTTCATGGGAAGTAAGGATCACCGTTTTACCTTCATTTACATAACCTTTCAAATACTGCCGGATAGACTCCTTACACTCCAGATCCAACGCGGCCCCAGGCTCATCCATAATAAGAACAGGCGCATTTCCCGACAAAGCACAGGCAATACTGAGGCGTTTTTTCATTCCTCCGGACAGCTTGCCCGCTCTCATCCCCAGCATAGCAGGGATTCCCAAAAGAGCCGCGGAACCTGTTTCAAGATCCTCATTCATCTGCTTTTTATTTCCCCTGTGCCACAGGAGGAGATTATCTCTTACCGTAAGCTCTTCCATAAGAGGATTTTCCTGCGGAACATACGCCACGTTCCGGGCAAATACCGATGGATGGCCAAGAGCCTCTTCCCCGTCAATCTTTACACTTCCCCGATCGGCTTTCCTGGTTCCGGCCAGAATAGATAAAAGGGTCGTTTTTCCGCAGCCATTTGCTCCCACGACTCCCACGCAGCTTCCCCTTCCGGCAAAAAACTCTGCCTGCTCAATAATCCTGCGCTTTCCATATGATTTACAGATCCCGGATGCCTGCAGCATCTTCTTCCCCCTTCGTCATCACGCGGTATGCTTTTTGTGCACTTTTAACATTTAAGCTGTCAGTATCTTGGAACAAGTGTACCATATTTTCCCATTACAAGCAAAATATTTATATTTACAAATTTCTTAATGTTTTCATTCCTTGTGTCTGCACCTGCATTTATGCTTAAATTACATTTATGCTTAAATTACGTTTACGACCTTGACAGTCCGGTTTTGACCTGCTAAGATAATAAACAGCGAATTGCTTCGTTGGCATACCAGAATCCAATCTGAATATTCAGGGGTTGTACTGGTTTCGACGGGGATCATGCAGCTGGTGAAGCTATCCCCATGCGATGGGTTAAATGGCAAAATTAAAAATAAACGCTAACGACGAATTAGCATACGCTGCCTAATGGCAGCTGTCAGACTTAAGGCACCCACACTTTAAGACCCTGGCATCGACTATGTGGGAAACGACGTATACAAAGCTTTGAGTATATGGGCGTATTATGAAGCTACTAAAACCGTCAGAGTGTCTTTTCCCGGACGGCGGAGGGAATGTTAAATAAGAGACTATGATAGTAGAAGAACAGGGAATTGGTTTTCGGACAGGGGTTCGATTCCCCTCAGCTCCACTTTTTTAAAACCGCGTAAATGCTGGGAAAGCCAGGGTTTAGGCGGTTTTTTCGTGGTTTGATGGGGTAAGGACAGGAAGCCAGAAAGTAATAAAAAACCCCTGTTTTCCGGGTAAGTATCACACGAAATATCACACGGGAAAAGAGCCGAAAAAGCCTGATTCTGTAAGGGTTTAAGGGCCATTGCAGAGGGCAAAACATCACACGGGCAGCCAAAAGACAGCGGATAGTAGTATAAAGGCCGGGGAAGCATGAGCCTCCCTGGCTCTTTTGCAAAATGAAGTTTTATGAAGTTGTCTCTGTGTCCTCTGGTTTGATCAGAGGAAGGTTCTCATACTTTTGTGATGGTCCTCTGGCTCACAGAAAGGCTCTTTCCTGCCCTTCTGTGACCTTACATAATAATTATTGTATTGCCTCAGCCTTTGTGCTATACTGTCCACAAGGAAAGTCAGAGCACATAAAGGCGGCCTACCCTCCCATTTTTCGGAGGGGCTAACCCTCCAGACGAAAGAAAGGAGGGCTTGCCAATGTATGTTACATATTCGGATCTGATCCAGATAGGTATCTTCATTGTATCCCTTGTAGGACTGTGTTACACAATCTTTAAGGGTAGAAAATAGCCGCCACTACTGCCAATAGTGACGGCTTATGTTATATAGTCGCTAAACTATTCGGGTAGGCCGTGTGCTTCTGGCTTTCCCTTTTTACATCTTTACTATACCACATCTTTCTGGTCCATTCAAGGGTAAACCAATTTTTCTGCCCTATTGCGATATCGCAGCAAAGCAGTTCGTTCCCATTCTATTCCCCTGATCTTTCAGTAATAGTTTGAAAATATACAGTGCCCTGCGCCGATATGCGTAAAAATCATCTCTTTTTATAGGAATATATCTGCTGTGTCCCATGGCATCATACCCAATCCCTGTTGTCAATGAAATAAACAGCATTTCTGACAATCCCGGATTGCTTTCCATTACAGCATTTCTTATAAAGACTGCATTCTCTTCCCGTTTTGCCAGCTCCATAAGCACATTTTTTTCCTCTTCATCAATCCCGTAATCACAAAATTTCATTTTTCTGATTCTCATATGATTATACTCCCTCTGTTACCATGCGAACGCCTACACGGTTCTTTTCGCTATTTCCGAACTTAACTACTAACTGCCCGAATTTTGTACTGTCAAGCACCAGATCAGCTTTTATAACCTGATTTCCGCCCGAAATGTTGCTTTCTGACAAAGCTTCTTTGAGAGCCTGCTTCATGGTGGACAGCGGGGAAACCACTTCTGTCTCGCGGTTATTGTCACCGAGGATAGCTGCAAACATGCCTGCTCTGGGAGGCACTACCGTTCCGGTGGCAAGCATAGGCATTTTGTATGGGATGGATGCGTAAGCGGATGCAGGGTAGCCATATTTCCCCAGCAGATTCATCTCAGGAATAACGGGAATTGAAATTCCCACCTTATCCATTACATTATTGACCGCCTCTATAATTTTGTTTATTCCGGATATAACCGAATTCACCATGTTTTCCACACCAGAAACGATCTTTTCTATGGTATTCTTAATTACTGTCACAATGCTATCCCATATTTCAGCTGTCTTATTTTTCACGGAATCCCACACTGTTTCTATTGCCTGTCCGATTCCTTCAAATATGGTTTCCGCATCTCCCTTTAAAGTATTCCATAGCCCCTTAACAATATCGACCGTTTTCGCCCATGCAAATTCAATCCGTCCTATAAGAACGTTTAACGTCCTTTCTATTACTGCGCCAATAACTTCCAGCCCATCGCTGATAAAATCCCCTAAAAATGTTATCAATCCTTCCACAAGGCTCATTATTGCATCAATGACACCTTCTAATATCTCCTTAATACCTTCCCATGCCTTTTCCCAATCCCCGGAAAATACACCTGTCAAAAAATCAATAATTCCGGAAAATGCCGTTATTATCCCATCCAAAACGGATGCTGCCGTATCAATCAGATTAAGCAACGCTGTTCCTATTGTTTCCAGAATCGGAGCAATCACAGGCAGTATATTAGACGATATCTGACTAAGCAGAGGCTTTAAGCTTCCATCCCATATTTCCTTAATCAAATCGGCAATCTTACCTATCAGCCCAATAATCTTATTGAAAAGAGGCAGTATTGTTCCTTCGTATACCTCCGCAAACTTATCCGCAAGTTTTTGAAGTGTCGGGGCAATATACTGATTATATCCATCCAGCAAATTCCCCAAAATTTCAGACAGCCCATTTTTGATAGATTCAAACAGCGGGGCAATATGCTCATCATACATTTTATTTAAGTTCTCAAAAGCTTCCGTCATGCCACTCGAAACAGAATCAAGAACCGTTTTTATCGGCTCCAATGTATTTGCCAGCGCTTCTTTTATCTTATCTTTGTTCTCTACAAACGGGGTGAGGATTGTATCCAGCACATCTCTGAACAGCTTTGCAGATAATTCCGTGATCCCCATAAATACATCTGCAAAAATCGATATAATGTCAGCAGTAATCTGCTTTGCCGTATCACTTCTGAACACTGAAAAAATATCTGCTGCAGCTACGGCAAAATCAGCCCCTATTGTGCTGATTTCTGCTGTAATATCAAACATACTGATCAGATATCCCTTGATCCTGTCTTTGGCGCTTTCAAGATATAAAGCCATTCCCCCGGTTAGATTGTCCGCTATTGTAAGCCCGATACTGGAGAATGCTCCTGCGGTTCTGCCCAAATTGTATGAAATAGTGTTCAGCATCGTATCAAATGCAGATATAACTCCCTGATCTGTAAAAATATCCTTTAAGCTCTGTCCGATTCCTGCTATGTTTCCCTTTATGGAATCCAGAACAGGCGTGCAGTCTCCCAATCCCTGCCAGAATCCGGCGTGAAAGATATCCCCTATTTCAACTAACCTCTGTTTAATGGCATCCAGCGTTTCCACAACCTTATTTAAAAACGGGGATTCTTCCGGCTCTTCATCTGTAGATAGTGCCGGCGGCATTATTGCATTGTTTTCCGTATTTCCTGAACTTTCCTTTGCATCGCGCTGAATCTGAATCAGATTGTCGAATGGCGCCAATGATTTTTTTGCCTGTTTGCCTGCGTCCTCTACTCCGTCTGCAAATTCCTCTGCACCAGCGGCAGCCCCCTCATACCCGGTCTGTACTTCCGCCATTTCACCAGACATTTGGGCCATTCCGCTGCTTGCAGACTTACCGCCCATTACTGTCTCTGTAAAATTCTTAAATGCGGCTGTTGCCGCCGACAGCCGTTCAAGAACTACATTTACGGCCTTTATAACCGGAGTAAACAGATTGATAAAACCCTGCCCTATTGTGGCTTTTAAAGATTGTAATCTCAGCTGAAAAACCCTTACCTGATTCACCCATCCGTCAGAAGTCCGGATAAAATCGCCTGAGGCGGCGGAAAGCTGATCCTGCACAAACTTATACCGCAGGGCCACTTTCTCCATCTCAGACATCTTTGCTGTGGTCTTACCGCATCCATTCGCCAAGGCATACGCATCAAGGGCGCTCTGGGTCATAACAACCCCCAGCTCCTTCAAGGTTTCCGTTTCCCCGGTAAATACGCTTTTTAATTTGGTATAAGCCTCTTCCTGAGATAAATTATAAAAAGATGCCACATCCCCAGTCAGTCCCGTCAGGGCTGTTGCCATATCATAGGCCGCCTTTTCTGAGTAGCCGAATGACTTTGCCATACTTCCAAATGTACCAACATATTGCTTTGCCATTGTCTCAGACAAACCAAATGAATCCGCTGCACCTCTGGCGAATTCCTCGACCTGTGCACTCATTTCCGGAAATGTTACATCTACAACATTCTGTACCTCCTGCAAGTCCGATCCAAGCTCCAGGCATTCTTTCCCAAACTGCACGATCTGTTTTACTGCAAATACCGCCGCTATCGCAGAACCTACCTTCTTTGCAGCTCCTCCCAGCCTGGATATAGAATCCTGTACATCACCGATTTTTCTTGTTATTGAGGTTTTAAGCTCGTTTACCCCAGCTTCCACACCATCAGTCTCAATACTGGTGTTGATAATAATACTTCCATCAGCCTTACTCATTCTGTCATTTTCCTATCTAATAAAAAAAGAGCCGCCAACCTGCATCCAGCAGGCTAACAGCTCCTCTCAGCTCTTAATAGGTACCTTTTTACCCATTGTCCTGATATGTAATTTTTCTGTTTACTTCAAGAACGATTATTCCGTCCTTTCTCTGTTTGACTTCTGCGGTATTCCCGCGTTCTAATATTTCCCGAATCGCCTTAAGCATACGTTCATTATCCATACTCTCATTTACTCCACCGGAAACGGATATTTTTTCCCATTCATCTCTGCTTTTTTATAAGCTCCGCTATATTTTGCTGCTCTATCCTCCATACTTTTTGCAGCTTTCTCCAGACGTTCCTTTACAGCCTCAAGCGCCGATTCTAAAAACACCTCAAATAAAAAGCGGTTATCCCTGCCGGTTAAAGATAACGGGGACTGCCTTCCAAATGCTGCACTTGTTACATCCGCATTAAAAATATAATTCAGCTTCTCATTGATGGATTCATCAAACTCCTGCAGCCTCCTTGCATTCTCTGAAAGTTTTGAATGCTGCATTTCCGCAAGACTCCCGTCCGCTCTGACCTCAATATCCGATATACTGGAGCTCTCTTCCTTCAATTCCTTCATGCTTTTTTCAAAACGTGTCAAGATGTTCACATCCTTGGGATTAATGCGAATAACCCGCTGCGGATCGCCATTGATTGTAAATTCTTCAAACCCATCATCAAAACGAATATCAGCCATTTCCGCATCCCTCCCCCTCGTTTTCCTGTTCCCCACAAGCCATGCTTTCACACATAGAAGCCAATCCCAAACGCATAATTTCTACCTGATGCTTTTCCATCTCTAAAGCATTCTCTGATAACTTTGCGCACCCACATACACAGTCCTTAATTATTGATATCTCTCTGCTCATTTTTCATTTCTCCAATCTTCTCATAAATTGCCGCCAATTCACACACAATTACAAACAGCAAAATTCCTATTATTATCACTGTCGCCCCCCTAATCTACATTCGGGCGTATTGGAAGCGCCTGAACACTTGTTACAACCTTCTCCGCCGCCTCATTAAACGCCTGCTCATAAGTCGGGGACATACCCTTATCGCGAATGACTTTTGTGGCAAACTCCCGCAGATTATCAAAATATTCCATCTCTGTCTTTCTGCCATGGTTAATATAATATTCAAGGGTCGAAATCAGATCGGAGCGCAGCCCATTTTTTTTAGCATACTGTATCAGTATACGGAGCATAGTAGGATTATCTGTATATCTGGCAGCCAAACAGTCAAATTCCTCTTTTTTAAACGGGAATCCAATATTCAACAGCTTCATTGTCATATCATCAATCCGGCTTCCGTTAGGATCATAAAAATCATTCAGATGCTCCTGTAACTGCTCCCTCACATTGTCAAATGCCTTACCCGCTTCGGATTCCAAATCTGCAATACCCTTCTTAAAATTCTCTTCCTCCTGTAGGTACTCTGCTTTCCAGGATGCCTTGGAAACCTCGCTTGCGTCCCTATCATTACATACCTTTTCCCATTTAGACCGGGCATTCTCCACTGTGCTGCGGATTTTCTCAGCCCTGGGCCTCATATCTGCCTCTATCTTCTGTACATCCCGCATATATTCAGAAAAATCCTTGTGTATCATCGTTTTGTACTCCTTTCTGCCGTCCCTTGAAGAATAATATTCCCTGATTTCTGCTTTTACCTGTTCTGTAATCTCCTTACATCGGTTTTGAATCTCCGGATATTCTTCCAGATCCCTAGAATTTGCATAAATAATTACCGTTTCAAGCGGCAGGTTTTTAAATTCCTGTGTAACATCATATCTCCTTGCCGTGAATGTTTGGTACAGTTCATCGTCAACCGTAACCCCCGCCAGCATCCTGCTCATAAAATAAGCTCTCCTTTTTCATTGAATCTTGGTAAATTGTTAATAATGGCTACCTCTGCCCCACACCCATGCATATAATCCTTTAAGTCTGCAATGGGTTCTCCGTCAACATAATATTGACCCTTATAAAACCGCGGAAAAACAATATACTTCCGACGTTTCCTCTCCTGTTTTTCTTCCAGTTTTTCTATTTTCTGCCTTAAATTCATTCTGCATAGCACCCCCTAAGTCCGTCAATTATTCCTCTTGGCTCTGCCTTTCTAATGCTTCTACCCGTTCTGCCAGATCTGCCGTTTCTGTCCAGGACTTACACTGTGACATCATAATCTGAATTGCATTCACTCTTATTTGGGGAGAAATGCTGTCATCAGCGATAATGCGATTCAATACGTTCACGCAGTCCGTCAATGACTGCTGCATCTTCTGGACGCTTCTTCGGATAACCTGAACCCTGCGCTGATTTAAAATATCCTGAAATTGTGGATCATCCCGGTACCGCGTCACAGTATTCCGGCTTAAGCCTGTTGCCCGCATAATATCTGAGATCTTATCATGTTCCAGAAAGGCCGCTATCATACTCTCTGTAAAAACCCGTTTTCTTGCCACTCAATCAACCTGCCTTATCTCTCCGATTGCCCTCAATATTTCCTCTCTGCGTTTTTCCGGGAGTTCATGCCGCATCATTCGGTAAAATGTACTTTCAGCCACATTGAGCGCATCTGCAAGCTGCCAGCAATAAATACCTGACCGCTTCATTTCCTGACGAATTTTTTCATTGCACATGATTTTCCTCCTTCAACTTCTACCACTACTACTATTTTACTACCTTTTCAGTAATCATCCATCCCCACATTTTCAGAGAAAACAGGGCCAGATTCACACTGTTTTAAGTATTTTCACTTATACAGCCAGAATCCGGCCCCATAATATCCGTGCTACGTCTATCAGCCGCTATTTAATAATATCTTTCAGCGCTCCTGATCCCAGGAGATATCCAAAATAAAATTCATACATATTACCATAATTTGTTAGCCTGTTTGGAGTGGGTCTGTTGAGGTCATATCCCTGTTTCCATATTTCATGGGCAAGAAATTCGTCATATTTCACTATCGGATTTTCGTTATTTATTTCCTTTTCAATCAATGGGATAATCTTTCCGGCGGTTTCCGCTGCCCGCCTCTTCTCTTTCTGCTCCATACGCCACGCATGGGCCTCTGTTAATGCCATGTATACATAATGTCCATATTTTTTGTACACATAATCAAGGATTTTTCCTGTTGGGGATTCATCATCACACACCCAATATTCAGGAAACGTAATTATCTTTACAAAGCCGTCAATATCCCTCTGCGGAACCTCTTTATTGACGAACAGAATTTCTTTCCTGTCATCTACCATCACGATAAATTCGCTTAATTCCACATGATAGCGATATTCTAAATAAAATACATACTCTGATGGAAGTTCTTCCGGTGCTATTCTTTTTATATACATTTTTTTCATCCTTTCTCTGATCCAGTTAATAAGGCATCTCCAATGGGGCCTCATACTTAATTGTTTCTGCCTGTATTGCTTGTCCTTTCTGACTGCTCGCTGTTGGTTTTTGTTACTCTTCTCATCCCTGAAACTCTCATAACCTGCTCCTGCAGGGCATATGCAACTTTCTTACGCTCCTCAGGGGTAAGAGAATCCATAGGAACGTCATTCCCCGTGTTGCCTATATCAATGTAATTCGTAAATCCGTATTCCTTCACCATAATCACCTCCTTCCTAAATTTTATGCGTTGTAGGTTGTTTTTGCGGATTGCCGGAAGGACCTCAGATGTTACCCAGCGTTTAAAGCGTTTAGCTGATTCCAGTTTGCTTCCAAAGATTAAAGAATAAAGGCCGGATTCGTTAATGATATACATTTGTCTGTTCTGACCTGAGTCGGCAAAACACCGAGTCAGCTTATCCTCATCGCTGACATGGTTCGGGACTGCATTTCTTGCATTTGCCTAACGCTTCTGCAGCATCCTTGCCAACGAAATAATTTTCTCCATCAACCTCAATTTCAAAGCTATATCGTCCATTTATAAAGCCTTGTTTTATCCTCTGCCTAATAACCATAGTGGATTGATAACCGCAGCCATACAAGCGGCAACGTAAGCCATCAGGAACGCCACAAGGCCATCAGCCTGAAATACCATTGCCGTTACCATAAAAGCCACTGTTCCAGCCCCGGCAGAGGCCAACAGCGTGTTAATAAATAATCCTGCCTTTTCTTTGCTTCTTCTCTTCTCGTTTCTGATCCGTGAAATTCTGTCCATAATATCCTCCTTTCCCCCCCTCCTGCATCAATGGGGGCTTTATCCATTCTGCAATATGCTCTGTATAAAGTTCCGGTTTTCTTCCTCTGCCGTTTTGGCCCTTATGCTTTCCTCCGGGAAATGCAGAGGGATGCAGAGCCGGTTCAGCCGGTCTGAAATCCTTGTATCGCATTTCAATTCCGAAATCGGCAGATTAGAGGTCACAATCAGCAGTTTCCCGTGATTCATGCGGTAATCAATCAGCCGGAATAGTTCCTGATCCTGCCACTCTCCCCTTTTTTCGCTCCCAAAATCATCCAGAACCAAAAGGTCGCAGTTCATATAGGCGTATAAGCCATCCTGCTGCCATGGCTCCCTTTTGTACGCTTCGGAAACTCTGGAAAGGTACTCCGGGGAAGAAATGAACTTTATACGCCGCCTGTATTTCACCTGTACAGAGGATGAAAGGCAGCAGGCCAGAAGCGTTTTCCCGCTCCCCCTCGTTTGGCTCCAAAGGTACAACCCCTTATTTCTCTGTTCCCAGCGTTCAAACTGTTTCCAGAAGCTGGAGGCCACTGTTTCAAAGTTCGGGTTAATGGCTTTATACCGCCCGAAATCAAAATGCCTCATATCTGCCTCAAAGAATACAGCCGGGATTCCCGTTGCATCATCCTGACAATGCCCTTTGCATACCGGGCACGGATCACCGATCTCTACCGGCGTTTTGGGATCGTACTCCGGTACGATTGCCGACCGGATAACATAGCCTGTATCATTGCAGAGGCGGCAGTTATATGTATGAATCAATGTATCCCTGTTTGTTTTCTCCACTGCGTACTCCTATCTGCTGGCCGTTTGTGCCTCTGCCCTGGTTCTGGCTCCGATCCAGCCATGAGTTAATAAACTTTGTAACGCCCCTTCGGGTTTTCCTCTTTGTGGGATTGGCATCACACCAGGCAATTATCTTTTTCAGTTCCTGATCTATGTTTACAGCCGGATATGCCTGCTTCCATAGCGGTATTTTATCCTCTGGAACGTCAAAATAAGTGCCATCTGCTAACGGAATCTTGATTCCTGTCCCCTTTTTTTCTTGTAGCTCTGAGCAAATAGTATTTATATTATCTTTAACTATACTATCCTTACCTAACCTATCCTTACCTATGCCGACAAATTGCTGACAAATGTCTGTCACTTGTCCGTCATTTGTCTGACAAATGTCTGACAAAGCTTTTTTATTACGGCTGTAATAAGTTTCTTTTGCCTGTAAAAGTGACGTATCTGGAAGCACTTGTAAAAGCAAATCTTTGTAAATGCTGTCCACCTTCCTATCAGCCCTGATATAGTTATGTTCCCGCCAGTCAATAATAAAACTTACCAGATCATCATTGAGCACGGATACAAACTCTTTTCCGACTAAAACCCTTAGATCGTCCTCCGTTGCCCCAGTCTTACACATTACTGGGTAAGCCTCTACAACTCCATCATCATCCGCATTTAATCCCAGATGAAAATATAAATTCTGTGAAGTTGCAGGCATTTTCAGGAATCTTGTTGATTCCGTAATCCTTGCACTAAACATTCTGCGCTCTGCCATTAGTATTTCCCCTTTGCTTCTTTAAGCATTGACTGCACTTTAAGGACCAATGCACCGTTTACGCTGCTGGGATTTCGGCGCATATTGCCGACCGTCCGGGCCGTAACGCCCAAACGTTTCCCCAGCTCTTCATCTGTCCAACCTTTGTACTCTTTCAAAGCGTACAGATCCACCTTAAACTCTATCGCCCACGCTGGCATTTTCATTTAATCACTCCTTTTCTGGTTTCGTTTTACCCTCTTATACGCTCAGAGTTCCGTATCAGCATTTTAAATCCGTTGAATTAACTCAGATGATAGTTCTCATCTAACAATACAAAACGACAGAAAACTGCCTTTCCGTTCGCCAGAGCGGCATTTCAAATACAGCTCGGGTATCAACTTCACCCGTTAACTGTCATATATCGTAAAAATCTAAAAATATTCATCTATCGGCCCAGTCAGAACGACCAGCCCTTACCCGATCGGGAACTGGCACAGAGTTGCACCGGTACAATGAAGGGATGATTCCTTCCCTCATCCATGCGCCCCAGCCCGGAGCTTATTCTGTTTCTAAGATTTCAGTTACATCACAGCCAAGAGCCTTGGCAATGCGACCAGCACACATAGGTGTTACTTCACGCTGATTAAGAATTATATTCATTCTTGCCCGGCTTACGCCGTAGGCCTCTGCCATAGCTGTCACTGTCATGCAATTAGTTGCTCGTTTAAGATCAACTTTCTCTCTTGATAACTTCATGTTTTTTCACCTCCCCTTGTAATCACATTTGTTATTGAAAATTTACCACATTTGTGATAATATGTCAATAACAAATGTGATTGTATTTACATATCATTTTCAAATTGATAAAATGGGTATGTGGAGGATTACCCATGACAATTGCGGAAAAAATATATAAGCTAAGAAATTATGCGGGATTATCCCAAAAAGAATTTGCCGATAAAATAGACGCATCACAATCAGCAGTTAATTATTGGGAGAATGGAAATCGGCAACCTCGAATAGCACAAATTAAAAAAATTGCACAAGCCTTTGATATTGCATTATATCGCTTATTAGATGACAGTTATGAATTACCCAACATTACTTCTGAATCCTATAAGAATAGCGCTAGATTTATTGGTGATACAGAAATGGAAAAGCCACCCAAACCCTTTACTGTACCCATTCAAAAATACGAAAAAGAACCAGAACTAAAACTACGCACTAATGATGGAATTTATAACCATGAACATTTTGATAAACTGGAATATAATGGCATTATACTCAAATTAGAGAATGATATAAAATTAAGCCCTCAAGAAGTTAATTTTAAGGAAGCTTATGAGGAAAGAGAACTAAAAAAAATAGGAGATTCTTTCGCTGAATTTTATAAATTATTAAATGAAGATGGTCGAAAAAAAGCCAATGAACAAATTTCAAGAACATTAGAAACTGTAATGCTCCTTACCAAAATACCAGAATACCAGAAAAAGCCAGACGATTAACTCGCCCCACTTGGTATGCCGCAGTCGCTTATGTACACGCCACCTCATTGTAAGGAACCCATGCTTTCCGGTACAAATTGTGAACGCTAAACGAAATGTTCACCGATGGGGCGGTTGACTTTACCTTGATACAAATGTCGGCAACATGGAGCCTGATTTTTCCCTTGAGGATATTGCACTGGTGCAACAGGATGCAGAGTTATTCCCCGGAGATATCGGGGTTTTTGTAGTGAACAGCAACGCTTTTATCAAAGAATTGGGAGAAAACGAGCTGATTTCCAGGAATAAAGATTATAAAAATATCCCCATCCATGACGGGGATAATGTTGTCTGTATGGGAAAAGTAATTGGGAAAGCAAAAACTGATGAGGAATAGCAATGTTTAAAATTATATATTCAAAAAAAGCTCAAAAATTTCTTTTAAAGCAGGATAAGCCCACCCAAAAGCGCCTTGTTTCTGCAATATCCAAGCTTCCTCTGGAAGGGGATATAAAAAAGCTTCAGGGCGCAGGCGGTTATCGCCTACGAGTTGGAACCTTCCGGGTATTATTTGATGTGAATGGTATAATAATTGACATTATTGATATTGGTAATCGAGGACAGATTTATAAAGGAGTGTGACCCATATGTCAAATATCAAAGAACGAATTTTAGGCGCTGTTACTGTAATGAGCGAAAAAGATGCTGAAAAAGTATGGAATTTAATCATGGCAACATTCGCTTTGGCGAATGCTGATGAAGTCGAACCCGATCCAGACGAGGAAGAAATAATGCTTGCTTATAAATCCGGCGCCCCTGATTATCAGGCTGCTATTTCTCAAGAAGATCTAATAAAAGAGTTAGGGTTGTAAGCCTGCCTCTGCCCCCTGGAAGCTATTATTTGCCCCCCAACAAAGAAAGGACGGTACTTCATGCCATTACCCAAAGAACAGTACACATCAAAAGATTACCGGGATCTGCCGGAAGGTTCACGGGCTGAGCTGATTGATGGACAGCTTTACAACATGGCCCCGCCCAACCGGATCCATCAGGAAATCACATTTCAGATAGCCCGCAAGCTGGCGGATTATATTGATTCAAAAAAAGGGAACTGCAAAGTATATCCCGCCCCCTTTGCTGTAAATCTGGATGCTGATGATAAAAACTGGGTGGAACCGGATATTTCTGTAATCTGTGATCCTGATAAGCTGACAGACCGGGGATGTTCCGGCGCTCCTGATTTTATTGTTGAGGTGGTATCTCCCAGCAGCCGCCGCATGGATTACGCCCATAAAGTTTCCCTTTATCTGGATGCCGGGGTCCGTGAATACTGGATTATAGATCCCTAAAAAAAATATACTACTGTATACCTCAATGAGCAGGATCCGGCAGAGTTTGCCCCCATTATCTTCCCGTTTGAAAGCAGTATAAAGGTCGGGATCTTCTCCGATCTGTCTATCAATATCAGTCAGCTGCTGTGATTGTTGCGACGTCGCAACACCATGGAGTAACAAAACGTTACCCCGTCGAGAAGATCTACACCCTTTCGCAAATGCGGCGCCACTGAATAACAAAACGTTATTGAGCTGTCGTGAAACGCGACACCTTTTTTTGCTGAGGTTGCCATATGCCCCTACCGTTTTGGTACCTGAGGCTGCCAGAACGAAACGTTATAGCCCTGTTCTCCTCCAAGGGTAGGACATTTGTGGGACACCCTTTAGAAAACGAACCAACTCAATTTTGAGCGGGTTGATTCTGAGGGGCAGAGGCCTAAAAGTGGCAGCTGAATTTTCAGCCGAGCGCAATTTTGCGTCCAAGTGCGAAACCTCACCACCAGTAACAGGCTGAGCGAATCGTTCACCCAGTCGAATCCAGAAATGGACAGAGCTCTATACCTGTACCCCAAAACAAGGGACAGGTATTGCAGATCCCGGAAGTTGGTTCAACCAACCTCCCAAAGGGTATACGGTATTTTACCGCATACTTTAAAGTCGGTATTCCAGACCTTAGACTTTCGGATGGACTAATAGTAACAGCTCAGCTGTCAATACTGTTGACACCCCAAAAGGGTCCAAGATCTGGACACCCGACACATTGACAATATAATATACTTAACCAGGGAGCTGCTGGGGCGTTATGTCAGCCGCCGGACGTTTTTACAGAAGGAGGCTGGTGCTGATGGTTACATACTCCGATTTATTTCAGTTTGTAATTATGCTTTGCGCTGTTATAACTCTTGTGATCTACCTTACACGCAAAAAATAGCGCCCTCGTCCTGGTAAGATAAGGCGCTATTTTTCATAACTCTTTATTTTGCCGGCGGTCAGGTGTACGCTGACCAGCAACTCTCTTGTTAAGTATATTATATGCTAATCATACTTATTTGTCAATTCTGTTCTTCCTTCCATCCATGCGCCCCAGCCCGGCAGAGGATCAGGAGGAACCGCATTGAAACACCATTACAACGTATACAGGGGGCCTCTGCCCTTTTGTAGAACTATCACGCTGTCTTTGCCGTCCTGTGCGGCTCTCCCGATCAGAAAGGAGCAACGCACATGACAAACGCAAAGAAAAAGAACACTCTTCCATCTGGAAACTGCCGGATACAGGTATACGATTATACAGACCTGGACGGGAAGAAACATTACAAGAGTTTTACAGCTCCCACTAAGAAGCTGGCGAAAATGGCTGCTGCTGAATGGAAGGCAGCCAAGGAGCAAAACCGCATCACACCGGACAATCTAACGGTATACGATGCCGCAGGGCGCTATATCGCAGCCAAAAAAGGCGCGCTTTCCCCTTCAACCATAGTCGGGTATGAAAAGATACGCCGGAACTATTTAAAAGGCCAGATAGGCATGACACGGCTTCCGGAGATAGACAGCGCAACCGTGCAAATATGGGTAAGTGAATTATCTGCCTGTTTAAGCCCCAAGAGCGTGAGGAACGCCTATGGTCTTCTTTCCGCTGTTCTGGATATGTTTTCCCCAGATACCCAGCTGCACATCAAACTGCCAGCCGCTAAAAAGCCGGCCCTGTATTGTCCAAATGATACGGATATAAAAAAGCTTCTTGCCAGTATCAGGGGAACAGATCTGGAGCTTGCTGTACTGCTGGCAGCCTTTGGGCCGCTTAGACGGGGTGAGATCTCTGCTCTTGATTCGGACCACATCCGGGGGAATACCGTGACAGTAGAGTTTTCTATGGTTCTGGACGAAAACAAAAGCTGGGTTATCAAGCAGCCTAAAACCTCCGGAGGATACCGCACCATTGAAATGCCGCCTTTTGTCATTGAACGCCTGAAACAGAAAAAAGGCCGGGTGGTAAACCTCACCCCAAACCAGATCACGCAGCAGTTTGGGCGCAGGCTTAAACAGCTTGATGTACCTCACTTCCGCTTTCACGACCTCAGACACTATGCCGCCTCGATCATGCACGTGATCGGCGTACCGGATCAGTACATACTACAGCGGGGCGGCTGGGCTTCTGATAACGTAATGAAAGCCGTATACCGGAATGTGATTGATCTGGAGACAGTCCGGCAAAACAGGAAGATCAACGAGCATTTTAAACAGTTCAAAATCATGTAAGTATCACACGAAATATCACACGCGGCCCGGAAATGCTGATAAATACTAGGGTTTTTTAGGGGTTCGATTCCCCTCAGCTCCACTTTTTTAAAACCGCGTAAATGCTGGGAAAGCCAGGGTTTAGGCGGTTTTTTCGTGACCCGCTTTCCAGATCTGCCCAGGGTTTTATCCTGCATTTCAGATCTCTGCATAATTTCCATTCACAAACTTCTTACACTCTGTTCATAATTCTGTTACAGATTGATCAAACTCTCTTCATGTTTGCTTTCTATACTAAATACTGCAAAGAGTTAATGCTATTAAACTTTTTTTCATAATACTCGGCCGGCTGAAAAGAATTCAGCCGGCCTCCTCCTTTTTTTAACGCAAAACAAATTTTCTGAATATTGTCTTTATTTTCGCAAATTAAACATCTTTATTTTTTTTACAAAAAACACATCTTTATCTTTATTTTTTTTACAAAAAACACTGGACAAATTGAAAAACTCATGATAAACTATATGAGTTCTCAGCGATGAGGACACAGAAATCAATAAGGCCTGATGGTCAAGCGGTCAAGACGACGCCCTCTCACGGCGTAAACCCGGGTTCGATTCCCGGTCAGGTCATTTGAAAGTGTTTTGTAATTATACTTTCATGTTTACATGTGAATTTAATAAGGCCTGATGGTCAAGCGGTCAAGACGACGCCCTCTCACGGCGTAAACCCGGGTTCGATTCCCGGTCAGGTCATCTGAAACAAGCAGCGTAATTCTCTGCTTGTTTTTTTGTGATTTTACCATCTGCAGATAAGAGGAACGAACGATGAACTGTGAAAAGGAAAAATACAGCAGTCAGGAAATTTTTGAACATCTGCCTGTGCTGAAAGCCCTTCGTATTATGGCCGTGCCCACAATCATGAGCCAGATTATTGTGCTGATCTACAATATGGCCGATACTTTTTATGTAGGCAGAGCCAATAATCCTTATATGGTAGCCGGAGCCTCCCTGATCCTTCCTGTTTTTAATATCTGTCTGGCTCTGGCGGGACTGGCAGGAATCGGCGGAGGAACTCTCATTTCCAAGCTTTTGGGAGAACACAGAGAAGAGGAAGCAAAAAAGGTCAGTGCCTTCAGTATCTAGCTGTCTGTTTGAGGCTATGAGAAAGTCTCTGTAAATACGATTCTTCTATGATGATGAAGGGGTTCTCGGGAAATAGATAGTCTAAAACAGGGCCAGTTGTGACATATGTGAGTTACAACCGGCCCTGAAGTTTTTTCATAAAAAAGAGAAAAAGATGGCTAATGACAACCACCTTTTTCCCCACTCCATGTTATAATGTAACTATGCTTAAATAAGATTATTATAATGACTTTTTTGATTTTGGGCAACAGAGAATTATCTTCAGCTTCTTCGAATTGCATTAATCCAATCATTCTGTATACTATTGTTACCTACGCAAACATGTGCGGCGTTCGGACAGTGGATTGGATTGTAGAACTGTGTGAACGGGACCTTGCGTTCATTTGGCTAACCAAAGGACAGAGGCCCAGACGGAATGCCTTCTACAATTTTAAAGTGAAAAAGCTGACCGATGAAATCCTAGACGAACTGAATTACCAGTTCCTGCGCTGTTTGAAAAAAGAAAACCTGAGCACACTCAAATAGCTTTTTATCAATGGCACCAAAATAGATGCAAATGCCAACCGTTATACTTTCGTCTGGCAGGGAAGTCTAAACCACCATCTTGCGGGCCTTCTGGACACCATCGATTCCCTTTATACCGTCTACAATGCACTTCTGCATGAAAACGGGTATGGACCGAAATACGATCTTGGGGATACCAAGACGTAAGAAAATATCCAACAATACCGTGATCGAAATCGCTGGCTGTTCCCCGCTTGAAATCCTGAAGCTGCAGAACAATCCGAAAAAGATTGCTGATGGGGAAGGAATTGGTTTTATTTACGGAAAAGGGCAGCGTAAGCCAGAACTCCAGAAACCGTACAAAGGACTGGAAAACTGCGGTACCCGTCTGATGGAATACAAAGAACACTTTGAGATCATGGTCAAAGGGCGAAACAGCTACTCCAAGCCAGATCTGGAAGCAACCTTCACGAGAATGAAAGAATACCATATGCACAACGGCCAGTTTAGAATGCTTGCTTATAGTTTATCTCTGAATTACGTTTTCAGGACAGCCCCTTATGGTACCTGGATTTCCATGGAACCATATCGGCTGTTAACCTGTTTGCGTTTATAACTGTCACAGTAATCATCACTGTCAGAACGCTCAGATTTTTCATATCCGAGATGGTCATCCATTTCAGCCTCCATCATCTCCTTAATGGTACCGCCCAGAAGTTCTTTAAGAGTATCCTGAATATCCTCAGCAGTCTCGATATCATACTCTTCGAGAAGTTGGCGGATAATATTTCGTTTTCCCTCTGTCATTTCTACTCTGTGTACAGTTTTCTTTTGTTTTGCCATAATAAAAGGCCCTCCTATGATTTTTTATTTTATCATAGAAGAACCTTTTTGGATTATTTTACAGAAAAAGCTCTACATACCCCATTTAAAAGATACATATGTATTATCGGATCAATATTTCTTATTCTACGCAGAATACATATTTGTTCAGGCGTTCAAAAGCCTCTTTCACCCGACTAAGCGGCAATGCCAGGTTCATACGCAAATGACACTGTCCATGGAACATACGCCCATCCTGAACTGCTACTCCCACATTCCAAGCCGCACGCTCTACCTCTTCAATCGTCTTTCCATGATCCATACACCACTTTGTACAGTCTAAAAATAACATATATGTTCCTTCCGGCCTGCTAACCTCTATCCCCTTGAAGTGATCCTGAATATAGCTGTAAGCAAACTCCGTATTTTGTGTCAGAACCTGACACAGCTCATCCACCCATTCATATCCTTCTGGCTTATAGGCCCCGATCAGCGCATGCATGGAAAGTACATTCATGTCATTGTAGTGGCATAAAGAGGATTCTTTCTCTACTCTATCACGAATCCATTTGTTGTAGATAATATGATAGCTTCCAACTAGACCTGCCAGATTAAACGTCTTAGACGGGGCATATACTGCGGCTGTCCGATTTCTGGCATCCTCACTGACAGACTGCGTTGGAATATGTTTATGGCCATCCAGAATGATATCTGACCATATTTCATCAGAAACTACATACACATCATATTTCCTGTACAATTCCATAGCCTTTTCCAGCTCCCATTGTTCCCATACGCGTCCACAGGGATTGTGGGGATTGCACATAATCGCTGCATGAATCTTATTTTCAACAATTTTTCGCTCCATGTCTTCATAGTCCATACGCCATACTCCATCTTTATCTTTGACAAGAGAGCTATGAACAATATTGTAACCATTGTTTGTCAAGGACATCGTAAAACCAATATATGTCGGCTTATGAACCAAAACATTATCGCCTTTGGAGCAAAATACATTCAGCGCACTAATCACACCGCCTAATACGCCATTCTCATAACCAATATGTTCCGGCTTCAGCCCAGTCACTCCGTTACGATTTTCATGCCACCTGATAATAGAATCAAAATACTCATCTGTCGGATCAAAATACCCATACGCCGGATGTTCTGCCCGTTTGATAATCGCCTGCGGAATCGTAGGTACTGTCGGAAAATTCATATCCGCAACCCACATGGGGATAATATCGAATCCTTCTTTCGGCAATTCCGGAGCAAATCCCGGCCTTGTACCCAACCCGTCTACTGCTATTGCATCCTTTCCATGACGATCTATAATAGATGTAAAATCGTATTTCATACTTTTTATTCTCCTTATAAATTACTGTTTATCATTCTCTTAACACATATCCTCTGACTCATACTAAATGATAAATGTCCATCCTATTATTGTCAATAAGAACACCATCAAACAAGAAGTCGCTATCAATGCAAGCACCTTGGGTAATGCCCACTTCACCCATTGGGGATAGGATACCTTTGCCATCGCAATTCCACCTATCGTCCACCCCAGCAATGGGGATACAATATTACTGAATCCATCACCAAACTGGAATGCCTGTACTACCATTTCCGGATGAATCTGCAGTACCTCTCCAATTGGCTTAATAATTGGAATCAGAATTGCCGCTTTGGAAGTAGCAGATGGAATAATCGGATTAATCAGTGCAATCACTAAGGTCATACCCACAGAGGATATCCATCTTGGAAGCGCCAGAAGAGGAAGCGTTACAACATATACAATTGTATGCAGCACATTTCCTGCGGTCAAAACCAAAGATATTGATCTGGCCAGTCCAATAACAAAGCCTACAAACGCCATATTGGAAAGCCCCTTTGCAAACGTATTACCGATATTTTCCAGAGACATGCCCGCTAAAATACCCTGTACGATTGCTACTACCAGCATCAGACTGGCCATAACTGAAAACAATTGGCTGGAATCTCCTATCAAACCATAAATTGTGATTACAACAAATTGCCCAAAAAACAATATCAGATTTGTCACATCTTTCCATGAAAGTTCTGCTGTTTTTAATGTTTCTTTTGTTTCATCTCCTGCTTCCGGCCTCCAACCTGAGCCATACATAATCGATTTCTCCGGATTCTTCCGAATTTTTTTAACATAAGCTAAAAGCATGAAAAGGCCAATCAGAAGAAAAATATTCATGATTACAAATCTGGTTAAAAAACCACCATAAATCTTAGTTCCCATCAACCCCTGTGTAACAAATTGTTTTGTTGGTCCCGTACCAAACCCTATTTGAGTAGCAAACAGCGAAACTCCCAACCCAACAATCGGATCCAGTCTTAACTTATTTGTAAATAAAATGCCAATGGGAATAATTGCAATCAACGCATCAGAACCGCCAAATGCCCCCAGATATCCCATGAGAAAAAACATAACAGAAATCAGTAAAATATCTCCCTTTCCCTGCATTTTATAAAGGCTGTAATCCAAAAAGCGATCAAAGCACTTTGTACTCAGGAACACCTCAATAGCCGCGCCGCTTACCATTACTACAAAAATTACTGCAGCCGACCCCTCCAGCCCTGGCATAATCTGGAGCATTGCCATCAATGGATTAACCGGCGTCTGATATCCCAAAAAACGAAACTGATCTCCAAGAAGCGTTCCATCTTCTGCCATTGCGAACTGTCCGGCCGGAATAATATATGTCAATATACTGCAAAGTAAAAGTATTCCTGTCATGATCCACAACAAATGCGGCATCTTAAACGTTTTTTTTGCTTTCCCGTTTGTATTTTTCATCTATTTCCCCTTATCTTTGAAATATGATCCCTATTTTCTAGTTCTGGTATTTTTCCTGTACTCCTTTTACGTATGCCAAGGTTGCCTTCACACCCGTTGTCATAATACTCTCATCCAGATCAAAATGATCATTGTGATGAAGCGCGCCCGATCCATACTCTTCGTTCACCAGGCCTAGATGTGCATAAATTCCGGGATATCTCTGTAAATACATACCAAAATCATCCGATGCATACCATGGTTCACATTTTACCAATTTTTCCTTTGGCAGCACCCTTCCCACTGCTTCCTTTGCAATTTCTGCGCACGTTTCATCATTCACAACAGGCGGACATGCAATACGGAATCGGGAACCAAAATTCACCGTACATTTATTCATGGCAGCTGTGTGCTCTGCCACTGTTCTCACAAGTTCTAATGCCTTTTCTCCTTCCTGCGCATTAAAGTACCGAAGAGTTCCTTTAATCGTTGCCGTATCTGGAATGATGTTCCCCTGTTCCCCTCCCTGAATTGTAGTAATTCCTAAGGTCACAGTTTCTCCTGCTGTAATTTGATTCGGCCAGCACACCCCCAGATTGGTTAAAATTGCCGCAGCGCAGAAAACAGGATTAACTGCCATATCCGGCCGGGAGCCGTGTCCGCCTTTTCCTATCACATCAAGCTCTGTTTCTGCTGCGCCAGACATTCTTGGCCCTGCTTCCAGGCAAATCTTGTCTGCCTCAAGCCCAGCATATACATGAATTCCCCAACATGTATCTACCCTTCTTTTTGATAATGCGTCTAGCATCCCTTTAATCCCGCATGCATTTTCTTCCCCTTCTTCAAAGCAAAAATAGATAATACCGGATTGATTTTCTCTGTCTTCAACCAGCAGTTTCATAGATGCCAGCAGCATAGCCATGTGCGCATCATGTCCACATACATGCGCGCATCCAGAAATTTCCGAAACGCACGTTTTCTTTCTTTTTAAATTTTCTTCATTTTCCATAACTGGCAAAGCATCAATATCCGCCCTTAGAACAATATGAGGCCCTGGCCGTCCTGTATCTAAGGTTGCAATAAATCCTGTTTTGCTTACCATTTCAATAGGAAGCCCGAGATCCTTAATTTCATTTTGAAGAAATATACTCGTCCATTCCTCGTTTCCACTTGTTTCCGGATGACGATGTAATGTTCTCCTTGTACTGATAAGATACTCCTTCATTTTATCGGCTAAATTAGGAATCTGATCATATCTCATGCCTGTCCTGTAACCTCCTTCTGCATTATATCTGTTTCAACTTTTATAAAGTTGTTTGTTTTAATATATACTGTTTCGCGAAACTATTAAGCATATAATTATTTAATAGTTTTAATTATTAAGCATATTAAATATATAATATATTTCCAATTTTGTAAATACTTTTATTGATTTTTTTTATTTTAATTACAGTATATTATTTTTTTAGCGCGTTTTCTATAAAATAAAAGCGAATAGCCCTGTGCATAACAACAAACAGTTATACACAGGGCTATCATTATACTGCTAAAAACCAATCCATCTCTGTAACTATATTTTTATTTTTTCTTTTTTAAAAACCCCTCTTTCAAAAAATACAGATGCGCATTTTCCACATCATCCCGATATGCCTCATTGATCGTTTGCTGGACGCTCAGAGCTATCATCAGTTCCTCTTTTGAGTACTTCTCCAACATTTTTCTCATCTTTTCCCGACATGCTTTTGTAAAAGCAACATGACTTTCAAAAACTTTATCCCCAAACGGCGTTAACTGCAGATAATATTCCCGGTTGTTCTGAACGTTTCTGATCTGATCCACAATTCCCTTAACCTTCAACTTACGAACCAACTGTGAGCATGCGCTTGGAGTCTTTTTAAGAATTTCAGAAAGTTCTGTTATTGTAATATTCGGATGCATCGCCACCGCATCCACAAACTCTCCCTCTGCCTGATATAAAACAACATCTTCTCTATACTTATGAGGCATACTGTCATACTCTGTCATAAGTTCATATGCCTGATCCTGTTCACTCCATATTTGATTAAAAATTTCTTCACGAACCATCCTTCCAATCCTCCCTGGCTTCTGACATTATTCTATCCGAAAATCTCAACACTGGCATGTTTTATTTCTTGGTATAATTTTGCGACATTATTTCTCATTTTATCAAACAAAAAAAGAATTAGCAAGCAATATACTCAAGAAACTCAGATACTGCCGAACCGGGTTGGAACCTATGGAATAATAAACGAACTATCAATGAAGCACTGTATTGTAAGCAACCGGCCTGTTTAATACAGATTCCGCACCTTGAACTCTTTTTCCAATTCTCTGCGCTGATCCTTTTTGGCAATATCTGCTCTCTTATCGTAAAGCTTCTTTCCTCTTGCCAGTCCAATCTCCACTTTTACCAGACTTCCCTTAAAATACACCTGAAGGGGCATCAGGGTGTATCCTTTTTCGGATATCTTTCCATTCAGCTTCATAATTTCTGATTTATGAAGAAGAAGGCGGCGGGTCCGCAAAGGATCCTTATTGAAAATATTTCCCTTTTCATAGGGACTGATGTGCATTCCGTAAATGTAAACCTGGCCCTTATCAATCTTTACAAAGGCTTCCTTCACACTGCACTTTCCCATGCGGATCGATTTGACCTCTGTACCGAAAAGTTCAATTCCGGCTTCATATTTATCATCAATAAAATAATCATGGTAGGCTTTTTTATTATTTGCTACCAGCTTAATACGATCGTTCACCTTTTACCTCCCTCTGCCCTCTTTTGCTCAGACAGATGTTATTATCATACCACAGGCCTGCAGTGAAGTAAAGAAATTGTTACAGATCACGATCCAGCACAAAATCAATCGTCCGAAGCATCCGGTCCGTTCCTGATACGATCACGCGCACCGGCTGGCCCAGCTTGTATGTTTTCTTTGTCAGTTCTCCCGTAAGCTCATAACGGCTCTCATCAAAAATGTAGTAATCATCCCGGAGCTCGCTGATATGGACCATTCCTTCTACTGTGTTGGGAAGCTCCACATAAAAGCCCCAGTTGGAAACGCCGGAGATCACCCCCTCAAAGATTTCTCCTATATGCTTTGCCATATACTCACATTTCTTTAATTTCTCCGTTTCCCGCTCTGCTTCCTCTGCACGGCGCTCTAACGCAGATGTCTGGACTGCCACCTGAGGAAGAAGCTGCTCATAATGCTCCTGTCTTTTCTCCTTTAACCCTCCATGGATCGCTTCCTTTATAATGCGGTGGATCTGAAGATCCGGATACCTGCGGATGGGAGAGGTAAAATGGGTATAGTAGCGGGCCGCCAGTCCAAAATGGCCCGAACATTCCGTTGTGTATTTTGCCTGTTTCATGGAACGCAGCGTCAGCCTTGCTAAAAGCGGTTCCTCCGGTGTTCCTTCAATTTTGTCCAAAAGTTTCTGAAGCTCCTTTGGATGGATTTCTCCCTGCTGCATACGGATAAAATAGCCGAAATTATTGATAAATACACTCAGCTGCTTCATTTTTTCCGGATCCGGCGTATCATGTGTCCGATAAAGAAAGGGTACGGACTGCCAGTAAAAATCCTCTGCCACCGTTTCATTTGCCAACAGCATGAAGTCCTCTATGATCTTTGTAGCTGTATTGCGCTCATAGGGACGAATCTCCAGAGGGCGTCCTTTTTCATCCAGAAAAATTTTACTCTCAGGGAAATCAAAGTCAATAGCCCCTCTTTTCCTGCGCCGTTCTCTCACAATTCCCGAAAGTTCTTCCATCCGTTTAAAAAGCGGCACAAGCTCTGCATATTTCTCCTGCAGCCCTTCCATTTCTCCGGTCAAAATTCCGTTCACCGCAGTATAGCTCATCCGCCTGTCTACGCGGATTACTGTTTCGCAGATTCTGTGGTCTGTCACATTCCCCTGGCCGTCTATCTCCATGATACAGCTTAACGCCAGACGGCTCGTTCCCTCATTTAAGGAGCAGATTCCATTAGAAAGCTTGTGCGGTAGCATGGGGATCACGCGATCCACCAGATACACGCTGGTTCCTCTCCGAAGCGCCTCCCGGTCCAGAGCGCTGTTCTCCTTTACATAGTGGCTTACATCCGCAATGTGGACTCCCAAAATATAATTACCCTCCGGCGTCCGTCCAAGTGTCACCGCATCGTCCAGATCCTTGGCGTCTTCCCCGTCAATGGTCACAGTCTGAAGCCCGCGAAGATCCAGCCGTCCTCTGCAAGGCTCCTTCCACCCGTCATCAGAGACCAGATCATCCAAATAATACGGCATATCCTCACGAAAGCGTTTTCCTTCAGGCGCTGCTTCTGTCTCCAACTCATCCGGTATCGCTTTTAATTCCTCCATCACATCCTCAGGAAATGATTCTGCAAGCCCATAGGCCCGCACCAGGGATAAAATATCCGTGCCGGGATCATTGACATGTCCTAGGATCTCTGTAATCCGTCCCTCCGGCTTTCTTCCCGGACCGCCAAAATCTGTAAGCTGCACCACTACCTTATGGCCCGTTACAGCCCCCTGGCTGCAGCCCTGAGGGATAAATATATCCCTGGAAAGCTTCACATTATCAGGCACAACAAAGCCAAAATTTTTACTTTTCTGAAAATATCCTACAATCTCACGGTTTGCGTGCTCCAGCACCCGGATCACTGCCCCTTCCGGACGGCGTCCTTTCTGTCCATCGGATGTGATCACGATCTGCACCCGATCTCCATGCAGGGCAGCCCCGGTCTTGTCCTCTGTAATAAATACATCCCTCTCCATTCCCTCAACCGTAACAAATCCGAATCCTCTGGAATGGCCGCTAAAAAGGCCGTTCACAGAAAAAGTCTCTGATCTGGCATATTTTCCCTTCTTTGAGACTCCGATCACACCATCCTCCACCAGCTTATCAAGGACCTCCTGAAGCTCCTCTCTTCTGGATTTTGGAATATCAAGCAGCATGGCAAGCTCTTTTGCCTTCATAGGCACATATGCTTTGTTATTCATCAGCTCTGTCAGCATTTTCTTTCTCTGTTCCAATTGTTCTTTTTCCATGTATCCTCTTTTCTGTCTATTCATTTAAAAAAACACCCTTCAATGCGATACATGAAAGGGTGTTTTTGTGTCCGTATTATTATCCCTGAACCTTTAAAATAATATTCAGGATCAGTGTGATGATCATAAATACAATAGCGCCGTATCTTGTAAAGTGCTCTAATGCACCCTCCATGGAACGGCCTTTATTTTTGCTCCAATAGCTCTCAGCCATGCCGCCGATAGCGCCGCCCAGTCCATTGGACTTACCCTCCTGCATCAGAATTACGATTGAAATAGCGATGCCAAGGAGTACATATATGATCGATAAAATAACCTGAATCACTGCCATGACCTGTACCTCTTTCCGTTTCCTTATAGTCAAACAAAATTAATATATCATACTTTTTCTGTAAACTCAAGGCTTTTCTTGCGGTTTTGCCCGAAAAGACCGCCTTATATCCCGAAAAAGCTATGGAAGGATCTTAGCGCCGTCTTCTCCTACCGAATATCCATCCGGCGTTGTACAAGATACCAGCATAGCTCCTGATCCGCTGCAGAAATAGGATTTTCCGTTCCAGTCAATCCATCCTGTTTTCATATAGCCTTCACTGTCAAAAAAGTACCAGTCTGAATCGATCATCTGCCAGCACTCCTTCGGCCAGGAGCCGTCCCTGTTTTCATACCACCAACCGCGCTCATTCTGCTTCCAGCTTCCCTTCCACTCAGATAAATCCTCCTCTGTCACCTCAAACCATGGAGATTCTTCCCAATCGCCCAGATTGTCCCTGATATCAACGGCTCTTACTTTAAAATAATAATTTCCTGCCTTGGGAATCTGCTCTGCAAAATCAAAGCTGTTTTCTGTCACCGTATGAACCGAGCCCACGCCATCCTCCGTGGAGCTTCCTCCCCGGCCCCGGCACAGACGCACCTTATATTTTTTTGCGATCCCATTCTGATCCCAGTGAGCAATGGCATTGTCCTCATCCCAGATAAGTCCTGATACCTCCAGATTCTCATCCTCTTCATCCAGCTTGTCAAGTGTTACCACCAGACGCATCATTTCCCTATCATACTTGGTAGAGCTTGAAACATACTTTACATCATCCCCCGTAAAGGTAAACGCACTTTTTCCTGATTTTTTAAAATAACAGTCGCTGTCTGCCTCCAGCCATATTTCCACTTTGGGGCGAACGCCTCCTGCCCAGTATTCCTGCTCATTGACAAAATCTGCGCTTTCCACGGAGCAGCTTCCATCCTCTACCGATACATCGATGTACGCCTCTGAGTCTCCCGCCTGAATATCCGCGCTGAAATTCAGCGTAATGCGGCCTACCGGCGTCCTCTCCTCTTTCGCCGATGCCGGAACAGCAAGAAGACAGGATAATACTGCTGCCGTAAAAATCCCTTTCCACAGTCTATGCACGTTTACTGCTTTCATTGTGTTTTCCCCTTTCCATTTCTTATGTATTTTTGCTTTTCTAAGTATATCATAATCCACTCATTTAAGCTACCTTAACCCATTTCATCAAAAACCGAAGAGTTCTTTCAATCATAACGCATTTTTGTTTTGCCATTTTCTCATATTGACAAATCCTATCTTTCCCGCGTATAATGAGGCCATAAAACAGGAGCACGACTGTTTGCAGCTATCAACCCGGACGAAAGGAGGATTTACTATGAATGCAGCTATAAACAACGATACAGCAGTCAAATTTCTCAGAGGTTCTAAACTCCATATCTGATTGGATATTTCTGTATTCACAGGCAAAGTCCATTCCAAATATTTCCAGTTTCCCGCCTCTGAGCCTAACCGTTTATGAGGTGTTTTTTTGCGCCCTTTTTCAGGCAAAACACCCTTACAGAGAAAGGAATACAATGAAAACAGTAACTGGAATCTATACATCCGCTATCATTTATCACACAAATAACCCCAAAACCTCCATTGAGCCATATGCTCTGGCCCAGATCCAGATGCTCTGTGACAATCCAGCCTTTGAAGGTAGCAAGATCCGCATCATGCCGGATGTCCATCCCGGAAAGGCAGGCACCATCGGTTTTACTGCCACTGTCGGAAAACAGATCCTGCCGCAAACGGTAGGAATTGATATCGGCTGCGGAATTACCATGGCCAGACTGTCCGGCAAAGTCCGAACGGATCATTTTCCCAAGCTCGACTCACTCATCCGGGAACAGATTCCCTCTGGCTCACAAATCCGCAGAACACTCCACCGATACGCAGATCACTTCCACCCGGAAGCCTTCTGCTGCAAAAACAGCATCAATGAGGTAAAAGCCGTTTTAAGTCTGGGAAGTCTGGGCGGAGGAAACCATTTTATTGAACTGGATCAGGATGAAAATGGCTGTTTTTACGTTATCATTCATTCTGGAAGCCGCTGTCTCGGAAAGAATATTTTCGATCATTATATAAAAAAAGGCCAGAAATACTTAAAAAAACAGGGCCTTCACGTTCCATATGAGCTCACATGGCTGGAAGGCGGTTTAAAAGAGCAGTATTTAAATGATCTTGAACTGACACAGCAGTTTGCCGCACTGAACCGGGAAGCTATTCTGGATGAACTTCTCCGCGGAATGAAGTGGAAAGCGGATACGGTCATTTCCTGCCAGCATAACTATGTGGATCAGACCCAAAATCCCCCCATCCTGCGCAAAGGCGCCATTTCGGCCCAAAAAGATGAACCTGTTATTATTCCCATTCATATGAAAGACGGGGTCATTCTCGGAAAAGGCCTGGGAAATCCGGACTGGAACTGTTCCGCCCCTCACGGTGCGGGACGGATCATGAAAAGAGAAGATGTGGGAAAACACTGGACTCTTTCTGATTATAAAAAAGAAATGAAAGGGATCTATTCCCCCAGCATCTCCAGAGGGACGTTAGACGAAGCCCCCTTTGCTTACCGGTCTCTGGAAGAAATCCGTTCGGCGGCGGCTGATGCCGTATCCATAGAAAAAATTCTGCGTCCGGTATACAACTTCAAAGCAGGAAAGGAGGCGTAAAAATGGCTAAGTACAGAGAAATCCCCTGTAAGTATTATGAGGCGTTCGGCCTCTGCCAAAAAGGACGGAACGCCTGCCACAAAACCTACTGCCAGCACTGCGGCAAATATGTTCCCCGGGCAAAGGTTCGCTGCATCAACAAAAAGAAGGAATTTCGCTTTCATTCCCCCATCTCATGATACAGCTGGAAAAAATCATCGGAGGTGCACCCTTCTCCCTGTGAAAAGTCCACGCCCTCCCAAATCCCGCTTTTCAGGCGGATCGGATGGTTCTGAATAAACGGCGTATAAATCTGGTCAAAGGCTCTGGCTTTTTTTTCTTCCAAAAGCCGGAGCTTTCTGGCAGCCGTGGCTTCCTCATCATAGGCCGATGTGCATTTCTGAATATAAAATTTCCCTTCCCAGGAAATAACCTCGCTGATCTGATCCTGTTCCAGAGAAAAAGCCGTCTCCTCCAGAACATTTAACGTATCGCTCCATTCCAGCTGAAACTCGACCTGGCTGCCGCCCGACTCTTTTTCAGCGATAGAAGCAAAATCAGCTTTTGGCTCATTGACCTTTTTCCACAGCGTCTCCGCCTTTTCTTCTGTATCTGTTTCAATCTGCAGGATCTGGATCACTTTTGCCTCTGCGTCACTTACCTCCAGCGCTTTTTCATCTGTCAGCTGAGATACGGTTTTATCCGCCAGATAATATTTGCTGTATAAATCGTAGATTTCATCCTTGGATACCTTCATATAATCCAGATCCTCCGGTGTAAGGGATGAAAAATAGGTATCCGTCAGACTCTGCACCTGCGTCTTTTCCTGATTGGTAAGCTCAACCCCTTTTTCTTCTGCCAAAAGATTTATGGCTGCCAGTTCTGTCAAAAACTGCTCCATCTGGCCTTTTAAAAGGGATTCAAAGGTGGTTCCCGATCCATCAGCCGCAACAGACCAGAGCTGTCCGGTGTAGATGTTCTGATAGCGGTTGCGCTCCGTCGCCGCAACAGTCATGATCTGCCCCGGCGTGTACTCTGCTGCAGAACCCTTTGCGTTCTGATAGGATGCCGTCTGTCCGCAGGCCGCCAGACATCCCGCTGAAAACGCGATCAGAAATCCCTGCTTTAAAGGCCGGAACCATTTTCTTTTTTTATCCTTCCTTCTCTGGTCCAATGAAGTCTCCTTTCCAGTCGTACATTCTACAGAAGATATTTAAGAATTTTCAAAACTCCGTCATTTACATTGCTATCCGCCTGAAATCTGGCAGCCCGGCGCACTTCCTCTCTGGCATTTGCCACAGCAAAGCTGTAGTATGCCTGATCAAGCATCTCAAGATCGTTGAGCTGATCGCCAAACGCCATTGTTTCTTCCGGGCGGATATCCAGACTCTCCTGAATGGTTTTTACAGCATTTCCCTTATTTACCCCCAAAGCCATGCAGTCCATCCACATATCTCCGGCACAGGCAAGCTTAAGCTCTGTTCCAAATTCATCAAACACAAAACGGGTGGCCTCCTCGATGCCGTCCGGCTTGTAAATAGATATTTTTACAGGGGGCTCCTCAAGATCTAATAAATCTTCCACCCGGTTCAGCTTAAATTTATACCCATCAACAAGCCAGCGCACAAGGTCTTCATTTTTTGAATCCACATAATCTCCTCCGGCACAGGCATAAACAAGTTCAAGCTCCGGATGACGGCGGACGGAGCGGATCACCCGTTCTGCCAGTTTCTTATCAATCGTATAGGTATAAAGACTGCGGCCATGGCAGCCAATATAGGAACCATTATTGGAAATATAAAAAATCTTTTTCTTTACCGGGTCAAAGGTATGCTCTACACTGGACCAGGGCCGTCCGCTGGCTATGGCAAACTGAATCCCCTTTTCTCTCAGTTTCAGGATCACCTCAAACAGTTCCGGATTGATATCGGCAGATCCGTCCTCTACCAGTGTTCCATCTACATCGGATACTATAAGTTTAATCATCCTGTGTTCCTCCATTTTCTGTCAAAAGTGTGTTCATCTCATGGACCAGACGCCCTAAAGGCAGTCCTACCACATTGGTATAATCTCCCTGTATCCCCTTTATATAGGCCGCAAAACTGCCCTGTATCCCATATGCGCCTGCCTTATCAAGCGGCTCCCCGCTCTGTGCATATGTAGAAATTTCATCCTCTGTCATGGGCCAGAGTTCTACATTTGTGCGCTCCGCAAAGGATGTTCCGTGCAGTTCTCCATTCTCCATACACAGGATTACCGTAACACCGGTATAAACCTGATGTTCCCGGCCCTGAAGCTTCTGTATCATTTCGACAGCCCTCTCCGGGGTCTGAGGCTTTCCAAGAATTTTCTCATCCAGGACAACCACTGTATCGGCTCCAATGACTAAGGTTCCGGACTCACAGCCTGCGGCAATATCCTGCGCCTTTACAGCGGCCAGTTCCATCACCAGCTCCTCCGGCGTCTCAGCCTGGGACTTTTCCTCCTGCACGCTGGGCCTGATCCGGGCTTTGATCCCAATCTGTTCCAAAAGTTCTTTTCTTCTGGGAGAACCGGAAGCTAAAACCACCGGATGACCCTTAAAATATTCTGTCATTTTCATTTCTATTCTCCTGCTCTTATCTGTAAATATGGGAATATGCCTGTACGCGGGAAAATACCTACGACGCAAAAGGGGCCATGGCAAAAGCCACGGTCCGCATCTGCTGGTTCATATGAATGTAAGGGGCTGCTGATGATCTCTCAATAATAGGAATCCAGAAGCAGAGACAGGCCAATTCCCAAAATCGCTCCGGCCAGAACCTGAAGGGGCGTATGGCCCACATACTCCTTAAGTTTCTCCTGAAGGACCTCTGCATTGAGCTTCAGAGGATTTTCCATCAAAATGGAATTTAAAAGCTTTGCCTGTTTTCCCGTCTCTCTGCGCACTCCGATGGCATCATACATGACGACCATGGCCAGAACAAAGGATACGGCAAATTCAAAGGAGCCTGCGCCGTATTCCAGCGCCGCAGCCGTCGTCAATGCACAGACCGTAGCTGAATGGGAGCTTGGCATACCGCCCGATCCCACCAGACGTTCCGCATTAAAGCTTTTGTTTAAAGCGCAGTCGATGAGCGTCTTTAAAACCTGGGCTACTGTCCAGCCTACTACGGCACTTACAAGGATCTGGTTGCCAAGCATATCGTTCCAAACATTCATAGTGTAGTTTCTTTCCCCTTTCTTCGGGTATTTATCTGTTTAAATGCAGTGTCTCTCAGCCGATCAGCCAGTCATAAAGCTCCTGATATTTAGCTGCTGAGGTCTTCCATGAAAAGTCTGCCGCCATGGCACGGTCGATTATCTTGTTCCACTCCCGGCGTCTGCTGTAATATACATACTTGGCATAGCGTATGCTGCCTAGCATCTCATGCGCATTGTAATTGGCAAAGGAAAATCCCGTTCCAGTACTCTCATATTCATTATATGGCTGAACCGTATCCTTCAAACCGCCGGTTTCCCGGACAATGGGTACCGTTCCGTAGCGCAGGGCCATAAGCTGGCTTAAACCGCAGGGTTCAAACAGGGACGGCATCAGGAATGCGTCACAGGCTGCATAAATCTTGTGAGACATGGCCTCAGAATAATAGATCTGGGCGGAAACCCTGTCGTGATACTTCCAGTCATAGTGACGGAACATATTTTCATAGCGTTCATCACCCGTTCCAAGAACCACCAGCTGCATGTCGTCACTGCAGAGCTCATCCATCACACACTGGATCAGATCCAGGCCCTTCTGGTCTGTAAGACGGGATACAATACCCACCATAAACTTCTTCTCATCCACAGGAAGTCCCAGCTCCTGTTGGAGCGCCTTTTTGTTTTTCGCCTTTTCCTTACGGAAATTCTTTGCATTATATTTCTGGGCGATAAAAGGATCGGTCTCCGGATCAAAATCATCATAATCAATTCCGTTTACGATTCCCCGAAGATTGTTGGCCCTGGCCCGCATCAGGCCATCCAGGCCTTCTCCGTAAAACGGCATCTTGATCTCCTCTGCGTATGTATTGCTTACCGTGGTAATGGCATCCGCATATACAATACCGCCCTTTAACAGATTGCCGTCCTTATAGGCCTCCAGCTTATCCGGAACAAAATAGTAATCTGGAAGCTCTGTAAAACGCTTGATGGTCTTTACATCCCACACCCCCTGGAACTTTAAGTTGTGGATGGTGATAACAGACTTCATATTGCGGAAGAAATCACCTCCCCGGAAAGTATCCTTTAATAGTACAGGAATCAGGCCTGTCTGCCAGTCATGGCAGTGGACCACATCCGGCTGGAAGCCGATCACAGGCAGGGCAGAAAGAGCAGCCCTGCAGAAAAAGCAGAACTTTTCCAGATCCCAGTACCAATCGCCATATGGCTTTTCTCCGTTAAAATAGCTTTCATTATCAATAAAATAAAATGTGATCCCCTCATGGACATACTGTAAAATGCCTACATAACGGCTCTGTCCCAGATAATCCATGTAAAAATGATCCACATACTGCATCCTGTCTCTCCACTCCTGCTTGATGCACAGATATTTGGGAATCATGACTCTTACGTCAAAATAATCCTTATCAAAACATTTTGGCAGAGAACCTACTACATCTGCCAGTCCCCCGGTTTTAATAAATGGTACTGCTTCAGAAGCTGCAAATAAAATCTTCTTCATCCAAACCTCCCTCTCCTGACGTATCCAGGCGGCGTTTTGCCTTACCATATAGTATAGCGTACTTTTTCAAAATTAGGAAGCTGTTTTCTTAGGATTTGTCTTAAATTTTTTTGTATTCCAGGAATATTTTATCAGAAATCAGAGCAATGAATTCAGAATTGGTAGGCTTTCCTTTTCCCGTACTGATGGTGTATCCAAACAGCTCATCAATCGTTTCCATTTTACCTCTTCCCCAGGCCACTTCAATCGCATGGCGGATCGCGCGCTCTACGCGGCTGGCTGTAGTCTGATTTTTCTTGGCAATCGCTGGATAAAGAATTTTTGTAACAGAACCCATCATTTCCTGATCCTTTACAACCATAATGATCGCATCTCTTAAATACTGGTAGCCCTTGATGTGGGCGGGAATTCCCAGTTCATGAAGCATCTTTGTGATATCTGCTTCCAGATGTTCTTCCATATACTCTTCCTTTGTAACCGCAGGCTCTTCCATCACAGCCGGCCTTGGCACTTCCATCACCTTTCCTGCCGGGATCCGGCGCGGAAGACGCCCTGCGTGACGGATCTTCCTCATGAGGATATCCCGGTCAAAGGGCTTCATCAGATAATAATTTACTCCGGCCTGAAACGCTTCCTCCGTAACCAGCTCACTTCCGGCAGCACTGAGCATGATAAAAACAGGATGCTTGCGAAACGTGTCTCTGTGATTGAATTTCTCAACAATTGTAATCCCGTCTACTTTTGGCATAACCATATCCAGAAGCACAATATCTGGTGTAGTGTCCTTTATCATATCAATGGCATCCTCTCCATTGTCAGCTTTTCCAATGACCGTCAGCCCGTCCTCGGCATTGATCATCTCATCCAAAGTACTTAATACCATGGGATTATCATCCACGATTACCACGTTTAACTGTTCCTGCTTTTCCATTTTTCCTCCTCATTACACAGGACCGGGAGTATTATCCCCCCCTTGTCCAAACTAGCACAAAGGAGCCGCCCATTTACGGCTCCTTTGTCTTTATAAGTAACATTTTATATTATACCGTTACTTATTGTCATTTGGCAATATATGGTAATCGCAAATTTAGACACAATTTTTCGACTGTTTTTAGTATTTTTTGACGATTTGTAACCGGTTTTTTCATTTTTCACCACATTTCAGCATATCATCCGCCAGTATTCCATAGCCTCTTGAGGGATCCTGAACAAATACATGGGTTACAGCTCCTGCCAGTTTTCCATCCTGAAGAATGGGCGTACCGGAAAGCCCCTGGACAATCCCTCCTGTAAGAGAAAGAAGCTCAGGATCCGTCACCTTAAGAACCATGGCTTTATTCCGCTTTGACGGGCTTTGATCCACCTTCTGTATTTCCACCGCATAATCCTTTAATTCTCCCGAAACGGAAGTTCGGATGACTGCCGGTCCGGGCTTTACCTCCTGACGTCTGGCTACCTCCACCGGTTCTCCCTGGATCTGCTTTTTAAGCTGCTGGTTGACCATTCCGAAAATACCATCCTCTGTATTGGCAGTGATCTTCCCCATACATGACTGGGGGCCATAATAAATCACACCGGAAAGGAGGCCCGGTTTTCCCGCTTCTCCCTTTTCCACTCCCATAATCTTCGTCGTATAAAGAGCGCCCGACTCTGTTTCCACCAGTTCTCCTGTATCGCTGTCGCTGATTCCGTGTCCCAGAGCGCCAAAATGCCCGTTGGGATCCACATAGGTAATGGTACCGATTCCCTGAGTGTCATCCCGGACCCAGGCTCCCAGCTTATAGCTGCCGTCCTCTCCCTTTACCGGCGCCAGAGCTATCTCCATGTTTTCTCCCCTCCGGCGTATGGTAAGGCTGGCCTCTCCCCCCTCCCAGTTCTCCACCTGCCGGATCAGATCCTCCTTGGTTGACAGCGGCGTTCCGTTAAATGCTTCAATGTAATCGCCTGATTTTAATTTGCCAAAAGCCGGTTCCGTCTCCTGACCGTCTTCTCCGGTAATCCGCCCGGTCCCTATGACCATAATTCCCTGCGATTTCAGATAAATTCCTATGGGGCTTCCGCAGGGTATGGCATACCGGGTATCCACCACATCCACCTGAATTTCTTTCAGCTTAATCAGGCCTAACAGCTTCAGATTTACCTGATAGCTTCCCTTCTCCCCTGCAAAAACCTGAAAAGGCTCGCTGCTGTTTATTGTGATCTGATCCCCCGGGATATTACTTTCATTTCCCAGGGATACCTCTGTGCTTTCACTGGAAAGTGTAGCTTGCCAGGGCAGAGAAAATGAAAATTCCTCTTTCTGGTTTTCAAGCATGCTGATCTGATCGGGCACCGCCCGGTACGCAAGATGCCACACAAAGGCCCCTCCGGCTATGGCTGACAGCCAGAACCACAGGGCCAGCTTCCGGTAAAATCCCCCTGACTTCCTTTTCATATGCCCTGCCTCCTTTTCTAATGATCCTGTCATTAGTATGGGTCTGCAGGGCATATTTCAATCTGGTTTTATCTTTCCATCCATGGCTTTTTTGTCTGGTCTGCCAGTTCCTTCATCTCACGGGCATTTTTAAGAACTGCCTCGGTAATCTGCGCACCTCCCAACAGTCTGGCAAGCTCCCTGACCGTTTCCTCCCGTCCCAGTCTTTCAATGGTGGTCGCTGTGGAGCCTTCACTGGTCGATTTGCGTATTTCAAAATGTATATCCGCCATGGCTGCGATCTGAGGCAGGTGGGTGATACAGATTACCTGGTGGCTGCCTGCAATATAAGAAAGCTTTTCTGATACTTTCTGGGCTGTGCGTCCGCTGATGCCTGTATCAATTTCATCAAAAATAAGCGTGGGGATCTCATCTGAATCCGCCAGCACCGTCTTGATCGCCAGCATAATACGAGAGAGCTCGCCTCCGGAAGCCACATCCTTTAAAGGACGCATAGGCTGTCCCGGATTGGTGGAAATAAGAAACTGAACCTCATCCCAGCCATCCGGCGTAAAATGATCCAGCGTTTCAAATTCCATATCAAATTCCACATCCAGGAAATTTAAATCAAGAAGTCCGCTCCGGATCCGTTTTACAAGCTCCACCGATGCTTTTTTACGTATTTCTGATAAGTCTGTACAGAGTCTGCAAAGATGATCCGTGGAAATTTTCAACTTCTTTTCCGTCTGTTCCCTAAATGCATCATAATTTTCCAGTTCTTCCAGGCGTTTCCTTTTTTCTTCCAGACTGGCCTGGATTGCCAAAACCGAAGCTCCGTATTTGTTTTGGAGGCTGTGGATCTGATCCAGACGCTCCTCCGTCTGTCTCCAGCTTTCCTCATCAAACTCCATACTGCTTATATAAGCTGAAATTTCCCTTCCGGCATCACTTAATATGGCCTCTGCATCATAAAGCTGATCTCTTATGCTCTGCAATGCTTCATCATACTCTGTCACCTGCTCCACCGACCGAAGGGCTCTTGTAACTGCATCTGCCTGAAGGCTGTCATAGGCTTCATTCAGATTTTCAGCAATGCGTCTTGCATGGGAGAAACGGCGGTAACGGGCGGTTAGCTCCTCCTCCTCCCCTTCTTTTATATTGCCCTCTTCAATCTCCTGGATCTCAAAACGCAGGAAGTCCGCTTCTCTGAGTCTGGCGTCATGATCCATCTCAAAGGAGGATAGCCGTTTCTTTAGAATACAGTAATTTTTGTATTCCTCTTCCATCTTCTTTTTTGCCGGTTGGGTTTGGGCCTTGACATAGGCGTCCAGGATTTCAAGATGTTTTGATTTATACAGCAGAGACTGATGCTCATGCTGACCGTGAATATCTAAAAGCAGGCCGGTGATCTGTCTCAGCCTTGCGGCTGTAACTGTCTCATCATTGATGCGGCTGATACTGCGTGACGGGGTGATTTTCCTTGAGATGATCACCAGTCCATCCTCGGTAGGTTCTGTATCCAGTTCCCGCAGCGCCTGCAGCCTGTCTTCTCCCTTAACGGAAAAAACGAGCTCTATATAGGCATAATCGGCTCCGTGGCGTATGCTGTCTCTGGAAGCCTTTCCCCCCAGAGCCATACTCACGGAGCCGATTATGATGGATTTACCGGCGCCGGTCTCGCCGGTAAGAATATTTAAGCCTTCGCCAAACTCCACATCTGCCTTTTCAATCAGGGCCAGATTTTTAACGTGCAGCTCCAATAACATATCGATCAGTCCTCCACCATCTTTTTGATCTTTTCCATCACGATGATCGTGTCATCCACACTGCGTACCGCACACATGATGGTGTCATCCCCTGCAATACAGCCTACTACCTCCTGAAAATGGATGGCGTCCAGGGCTGCCGCCACTGCCATTGCCATACCGGCTACGGTCTTGATCACAAGAATGTTCTGCGCCATATCCATAGACATAAAACCATCCTTTAAAATACGGATATATTTGATCGCAGAGGTCCCTCTTGGACTTTCAAGAACCATATACCGCTGTCTTCCGTTTTCTCCCTGAATCTTTGTAAGCTTTAATTCGCGGATATCTCTGGAAACAGTCGCCTGAGTCACATTAAAACCAGACTGGTTAAGCTTTTCAGCCAGTTCCTCCTGCGTTTCGATCTCATATTTCCCGATCAGTTCCACAATTTTACTGTGGCGTTCTACCTTCATCTATCTTTCCTCCTTGTTAAGCTCTGCAAAGCGCAGAGCTTTTGTGGCTGTTTCTCAGATTCCGCTTAAATGATCGCTTAAATTCTGCATAAACGACTGCTTTTTCCTTCGGATCATCACTGTCTCCAAAGCGGAACGCTCTGCGATCAGGCAGTCCCCCATCTCCAGATCTGCCCAGGAATCTCCGTCAAAGGAAACTCTTCCGCTGCTTAATACCCCGATCTGGATCCGATCCTCTGCTGCGAGCACAATGCTTCTCGCATTTAGGGAATGAGGACACACCGGAGTCAGGGCCATCATCCGGCCTGCCGGAGCCATCACTGGCCCGCCGGCGGACAGATTGTAGGCAGTGGAACCGGTGGGCGTTGCCACCAGGACTCCATCTGCGCTGTAATGATTTAAGTATTCATCATTCACTGATACCTGATACCGGAGTACCCGCAGGGGAACCCGGCTGGTAACAGCGATTTCATTTAGCGCAATATCTTGAAATACGGGTTTTCCCTGATGAAACACTGTTCCCCGTATCATCATTCTCCGCTCCAGATCAAAACGGTTCTCGATCAAAGAAGCAATGGCTTCTTCAATCTCATCCTGAGAGCTGATCTGGTTTAAAAATCCCAAATGGCCCCGGTTTACTCCCAAAAGAGGGATATTCCTGCCTGCCAGATCTCTGGCCGCCTGGATCAGGGTGCCGTCTCCGCCAATGGTTATCACACATTCTGTATCCTCCGGAACCAACTCAGAAGGCGTATGCTTTCCGTATTTATTATGCTGAGCCAAGGTGAGAAAACGGCACTCAGCCCCTCTTTTTTCCAGGCATTCCCGGATATACGCCCTGGTTTCAGGAACAAACTCTTTCGCCAGATTGGCAATCAAAAAAAATCGTTTCATCTGCCACTTACCGCCATTTCCTATGAACGATCCAGAGTTTGATGTGCCTCAGCTACCACTGCCTTCGGATCGGCAGCCGCTTCCCGGCGCACCGCATACTCTGCCTCCTGATCCTCTGGATGCTTCTGAAGATAGAGCAGGTACTCAATATTTCCTTCCGGCCCCTTGATCGGAGAAAATTCCAGATTCAGGGCCTCAAATCCGATGGAAAGCGCATAATCGATCACCATGTCGATCACTTCCAAATGAACGGCCGGCTCTCGAACAACGCCTTTTTTCCCTACTTTTTCCCTGCCTGCTTCAAACTGCGGTTTAATCAGGCAGACGATCTGCCCATTGTCCTCTAAAAGAGCCTTCACAGGTCCCAAAACCTTAGTAAGTGAAATAAAGGACACATCAATACTTGCAAAGCCAATAGGATCTGCAATATCCTCCGGAGTCACATAGCGGATATTGGTTTTCTCCATGCAGACCACACGCTCATCATTGCGCAGCTTCCAGGCAAGCTGTCCATGGCCCACATCGACAGAATACACCTTCACCGCTCCATTCTGCAGCATACAGTCTGTAAAGCCGCCAGTGGAAGCCCCTACATCCATGCAGATCTTTCCATCCAGGCGGACGCCAAAACAATCCATGGCCTTTTCCAGCTTCAGCCCTCCGCGGCTTACATATTTTAAAGTACTGCCTCTGACCTCAATGGGCGCCGTTTCCTCAAAAGTCGTTCCGGCTTTATCCTCCTTCTGCCCATTTACATACACAATACCGGACATGATCAAGGCCTTTGCCTTTTCCCGTGACTCTGCCAGATTACGCTTTACAAGCAGTACGTCTAATCGTTCTTTCATCTGTATTTCTCCTGTCTTTCATTCAGACGGTCTCTGCCGTTCTTCTCCGTTTTCTTCCCTGTGGATACCGGAAAGCCAGCCCTCTTCCTTCAGTCTTCGGATAATGGAATCGCTGTCAATTCCCAGTCCTTTTCGAAGAAGCGATACATTTCCATGCTCCACATATGCATCCGGAAGAGCAATATTCACAACCTTAACCTCCGGATAATGGCTGTGGATATAGGCAGTCACTGCAAGGCCATATCCGCCCTGAAGCACATTTTCCTCCAGGGTCACAAGCAGGCGGTGGTTTTTTGCTAGGCGCTCTGTCAATTCTTTATCAAACGGTTTTACAAAACGGCCGTTTGCCAGGCTACAGGAATACCCATCTTCCTTAAGCTTTTCCCTGATATGCTCTGCCGTGCTTACCATGCTTCCAACCGCCAGAAGCGCAATATCGCTTTCTTCACAGAGCAGCTCTCCCTTTCCGTAGACAATGGGCTGCCTGTATTCCCTAAGCCCCCTGTAAGCGGTTCCTCTGGGATAACGGATCGCAAGGGGTGCATTGTAATCCATGGCAAATTCCATCATAGCGCGCAGCTCCCAGAGATTTTTCGGAGCCATTACCGTCATATTGGGGATGGAGGTCAGATAGGAATAATCAAAGATTCCCTGATGGGTCTCTCCGTCGCTTCCCACCAGTCCTGCCCGGTCTACGGCAAAAAGGACCGGAAGATTCTGGATACATACGTCATGAAGCACCTGATCGTATCCTCTCTGCAAAAAGGAGGAATAGACTGCCACCACAGGACGCAGGCTCGCAGCCGCCATGCCCGCAGCGCTTGTCACTGCATGAGCTTCCGCAATTCCCACATCAAAAAAGCGGTCCGGAAACTTTTTTCCAAAGGCTGCAAGTCCCGTACCGTCAGGCATAGCCGCTGTCACGGCTACCAGCTTTGGATGGGTTTCCCCAAGCTGGCACAGCTTTCTGGAAAATACCTCTGAATAGGAGGGTTCCTTCTTTTTCCCATTTTCTTTTCCCGTTGCAATATCAAAAGGACCCACACCGTGAAATATGGAAGGATTCTTCTCCGCAGGTTTATATCCCTTTCCCTTTTTTGTGATCACATGGATCAGAACTGCGTGGTCTAATTTCTTAGCCTCTTTAAGGACCTTGCACAGGGCAGGTATATTGTGGCCATCCACAGGACCCAGGTAGGTGATCCCCATATTTTCAAAAAGCATTCCCGGAATAAACAGCTGCTTAATGCTGTCCTTGGTGCGCTTTAGCTTGTCGATCACCGCATTTCCCACCAACGGTACCCGCTCTAAAGCCTCCACGATATTCTTTTTTAAATCATTGTAGCCGGTTCCGGTTCTGAGTCCGCTTAAATACCTGGACATACCGCCTACATTTTCCGATATAGACATTTCATTATCATTTAAGATAATAATGAAATTCTTTTTCATACGGGCAGCATTATTTAAAGCCTCGTAAGCCATGCCGCCAGTGAGCGCGCCGTCTCCGATCACGGACACCACCCGGTAATCCTCTCCCAACAGATCCCGGCCCTGGGCAATACCAAGGCCGGCAGAAATAGAGGTAGAGCTGTGACCCGTGTCAAAGGAATCATAGGGGCTTTCCTTTCGTTTAGGAAAGCCGCTGATCCCTCCATACTGGCGCAGCTCGTCAAACTCAGCCATGCGTCCGCTTAATATCTTATGGGTATAAGACTGATGGCCCACATCCCAGATAATCTTATCCTGAGGCAGATCAAATGTTTTAAACAGAGCAATTGTAAGCTCCACCACGCCTAAATTAGAAGCCAGATGACCTCCCGTACGGCTGATCTTTTCGATCAGAAAGGTGCGTATCTCTTCTGCCAGAATGGCCAGTTCACGGGATGAAAGCTGCTTTAATTCCTCCGGCCCCTTTATCTGTTCCAATATCATAGGCTCGCACTTCCTTCATTTTTATTTCATTATCTCTCTCTGTTTACCAGAAGGCGGATCAGTTGCTCCAGAAATTCATTATTTCCGGGAAGCTTATCCAGATCCCCAATAGCGGCTGCTGAAAGAGCCTCTACCTCTTTCCTGGCCTTTGAAAGCCCCTCTAAAGTTACATAAGTGGTTTTCTGGTTCTTCTCGTCGCTTCCTGCCGCTTTTCCGGTGACAGAGGCATCTCCGGTCACATCCAGAATGTCATCCTGAATCTGGAAAGCAAGTCCTACCTTTCCGGCCAGATCCTCTACAATCTTGCAGTCCTCATCTGCGGCTCCTCCAAGAACAGCTCCTATGAGCATCGCTGCCTGAAGCAGGGCTCCCGTCTTTAAGCGGTAGATAAAATCCAGCTTATCCTTGGGAACGGGACCTCCTGCCAGCTCTACATCTACCGTCTGGCCTCCGATCATACCGTAAACGCCCGTCTTTGCTGCCAGGATACCCATTGCCTTTCCGGCTCTCAAAAGCGCATCTGCATCCTCTGCCGCATCAAAGGCCTTGGATGCCGTCTCAAAAGCGTACATCATCAGAGCATCTCCCGCAAGGACGCCAATGTCCTCGCCATACTCTGCCCAGGTACTGGCTTTGCCTCTGCGGATCATATCATCATCCATACAGGGCAGGTCATCATGGACCAGAGATGAGGTGTGGATCATCTCAATGGCAGCCATAAAGGGCTTTACAATCTCAGACACCTCTCCTGTAAAAAGACGGCACACTTCCTGCATCAGCAGCGGGCGCAGCCTCTTTCCTCCTGCATTCATGCTGTAGTTCATGGCCTCAAAAATCGTCTTCTGGCAGCCCTTTTCCTCTGGAAGATACCCTGCAATGCCTGCATTTATCTCTTTTACTCTCTCTTCCAGTTCTTTTTTAAATGCTGTATTATCAATCATTATCTTCACCCTCGCTCAATATCTGAATCTGTTTTTCTACTTTATCAATCTGTCCGTTTAAGGACTGTACAAGCTTCATGCCTGCTTCATAGCCCGCAAAGGTCTCCTCTAAGGACTCTTCTCCTGCTTCCAGCCTTTTTATAATTTCCTCCAGCCGGGCGAAATTTTCCTCGATACTGGCAGCTTCCTGCGGCTCTGCTTTCTTTCGCGGCACGGTCATCCCTTCCTTTCCTGCTATGAATATTCCACTCTTTTTACGATCCCGTCGATCCTGCCGTCTGCGGCATAGATCCGTATCTCTTCCCCTTCTTTTACCTGGCCTGCGGAGCGCAGGCACTTTCCCCTCTCATCCTGAATAAAGCCATAGCCCCCACCCAGCTTTTTTAAGGGCGAAAGGCCGTCTAAACGGCTGGATGCCAAAGCCAGCCTGTGTTTTTCTTTTGTAACAGCGGTTTGCGTCAAACGTTCCAGAACAAGTCTGTCCTCTTTTAAACGAATTTTTTCCGTTTCCAGCAGATCCTTCATCTTACGCTGCAGCGCCTGCTCCAAATCAGCCAGCCTCTGCCTCTTATCATTTACCATACGGACCGGATCCTTTAACTGCAGACGCATCCGGCACTGCTCTAAAAGGAATCGCGCCTTTTCAATCCTGCGGTAAACGGAACGTTCCAAAACCCGCTTATAAAGAGCTGTCTGTTCCTCAAACTGGCGATGATCAAAAACCGCCAGCTCTGCTGCCGCAGAAGGCGTAGGCGCCCTTAAATCTGCCACATAGTCTGCAATGGTAACATCTGTTTCATGGCCCACAGCCGATATCACCGGAGTCGTACAGTTAAAGATGGCTCTTGCTACGATTTCCTCATTAAAAGCCCATAAATCCTCAATGGAACCTCCGCCCCGGCCTACGATCAGAAGATCCAGTCCCATCCGGTCCAGAGTCTCGATTCCCTTTGCAATACTGTATTTGGCCTGCTCTCCCTGCACCAGAGCAGGATACAGCACCAGCTGTACATAGGGATTGCGTCTGGCCGCAATATTCATAATATCCCGGATGGCAGCTCCGGTTCTGGCTGTCACGATCCCAATCGTTCTGGCATATCTGGGAATGGGACGCTTATAACAGGAATCAAACATCCCCATTTCTTCTAATTCCGTGCGCAGCTTTTCATATCTGGCAAAAAGATCACCGATTCCTTCTCTTGTAATCTCTCTGGCATAGAGCTGATAGCGGCCGTCCCGTTCATATACGTCTACCGTTCCCTTTACCACTACCTCCTGGCCCTCCTGCAGTGTAAAAGAAAGTCCCTTTCTCTGGCCTGCAAACATGACGGCGGCAATCTGAGCGCCGCCGTCCTTTAACGTAAAATATATATGACCGGAGGTATGGTATTTACAGTTGGAAACCTCGCCCCGGATGGAGATCCGGTTTAGGGCAAAATCCTGGGTAAACATATTTTTGATATATGAGGTCACCTGGGATACGGTAAATACACTTGCCATCTGCTCCCTCTGCTTTCTTTCCTACGCTTCTGTTTCCTGAGCCTGCGCAGTCTTCTCATTCGCCGGTTCAGTCTCTGTCGTTGTCTCTTCTTTGCGGATAAACTTTGCAAGTACACCATTTACAAAAGCCGGAGAGTCACTTCCTCCAAACTTCTTAGCAAGTTCCACCGCCTCGTTCACCGCTACCTTTGCAGGAACCGTATCATCATAGTCCATCTCGTAAAGGGCCAGACGAAGAATAGTAAGCTCCACCTTTCCCATACGTCTTGTCTTCCAGCCTGCAGCCACCTCATCGATCCGGCTGTCGATTTCCTGGATCTTATCTACTATATTTCCTGTTTTTGTCTGCAGATATTCCATATCCTTATCTGTAAGCTCTACTTTATGAAGGATCGTAAGGCTTCCCTCATCATTTGTCTCATATTCCTGAGGAGACTGGAAATACTGCCACATCTGCTCCTTTGCTTCCTCTGTGGTTTTATAAAAATCCGCGGAGAACAGCATTTTAAAACAGTGTTCTCTTAATTCTCTTCTGGTCATATCTTCTGCTTGTACGAAAAGCCTGGGCTCTCGAATACATTTTCCTTTCTCTATTCTGATCCGCTAACTGTGATTATACCAAAGGCGCCGGATAAACACAATAAAAAATATCAAAAGGTGCTGCAGACCCTTATTCGGACCTGAGCACCCAAACGCATTAAACTTTCTGTCAGTTTTCTTCCATATTCACGCCTGCAATCCGGATATTCACATCCAGCACTGTAAGCCCCGTCATATTTTCGATGGCAGCACTGACCTTTTCCTGCACCTGCTCGCTGACAGAAGGGATATTGAAGCCATAACGGATATTTAAGGAAAGATCCACAGATACATGGTTCTCTGTCACATCCACCTTTACTCCCTTGCTAAGATTCTTCATGCCAAGCTTTCCTACCAGCTCATTGGTAATATTGCCTGCCATAGAGTCTACTCCCTCAACCTCTGTAGCTGCCAGCCCTGCAATAATGGCTACCACCTCATCTGCGATCTGAACCTCTCCGGTCCTGTCTTTTTCATATAATTTATGGGTACCGCGATTTTCCTCAGACAATCCTCTTTACCTCCTGTTCCTGAAGCTTGATTTTTATTACTCTTTATTATAACAAATCGTGGGAAATCTGTATAGGGGGATTTCTCTTTGAATAGGCGGCAATTCTTCCCGTAAGAAGTCCAAATGGTAGACAAAACCGCATCTATATCCCAAAAGCCACAAAAGAGGAACCGTCAAAAGACGATTCCCCTTTCTGTTTAAAAGTTCATTTTTCCTTGTAAATCCAAGGTTTTTTATTAGAACTTGCCTTCCTTAGCAGCTTCCTCGATCGAAACAGGAAACCTTGATTTTAAGCCACTTTTTCTATCAAAATACACAAGTAATGCAGCAATAGTCTGTATTCAAACACTTCTAAATGCAAAAAACATAGAAGCAAAAGATTTTCAGGGATATTGCATTTCAGAATTGCATATGCTATAATGCCAGTAGGCAAACGATAGAATGTTTCCAAGTGAAACAAACGAACCCCCAGAAGTTCACACCTTCTGGGGGTTCTTCCTATTTTTATACAGTCAGGCATCTGTAGGCTGGTTACCGATTACTTATCGCCGTCCAACCATTTGATGATGTAGTGGCAGGCTACACCAGCCGCAACGGCGACGATAAACGATAGAATGTGATCCAAATGAAACACCTCCCTTCTGTCACCAGATTCGGAGGCGGTAACATTTGAATTATACCACATCCATATCGTCCCTGCTACTTCTTTTTCTACCTTTTTATTTCGCCAGCCCCGGCCATCTCAGCGCCCCATCCTGATCCGGAGTAAGCGTCACCGGCTCTGTAATCATCCGGCCCTCAGTATCCATGATGTACCACTTACCATCTATGGTCTGCTGTCCTGTTACCATAGCACCATCAGCGCCCAGGTAGTACCAGTGGTCTTTATACTTGTACCAGACATTGGACACCATCATGCCTGCGCCGTCGAACCAGTACCACTTGCCCTCATGCCAGTACCAGTCATTGCGGACTGGCTGACCATTGCCAAGATAATACCGCCAGCCGCCATCTTCCTGCTGCCAGCCTGATTTTTTCTGCGGTTCGACCAGAGCTGCTTTGAAATCTGTCCATAACTGCGGCTGATCCAGCATCTTACGGGGGCAGTGCTTGCGCTTGGCATCATAGTGCCGGATCACATGATCGGCATCAATCTCCAGCTCTGCCATGATCTGGCGTACAAGTTCCACGCAGTTAGCACGGGCGGTATCATAATTAGAGTCCGGGTTGACGCAGATCTCGATGTTGATACTGTTTGTGTTGGTAACTCCGGCTACCAGAGGCGTACCGTACTGCTTACCTACTGCATAAGCACCGTCGCTGTAATATAAGGTCTGTACAGCCACTTTATCATCCACATACCAATGTACAGACGTGGACAGGTTGCCGTTTCGATGGGCTTCTGCATGTTTGAGTGCTCCGGCACCTTTTTTATAATTATCTGTCTCATGGATCACGATCCACGCTGGACGGTTTTGACCCGCATAACAGTTAATCTGTCTGATTTCTTTTCTTATATCCATGGTAATTCCTCCAAATAAAAAAGGCCCCAAGATACTCCCTGGGCCTGTCTGCGTTGCGACGTCGCACAGATTACTCTTCGCTATCATCCACGCCATTGTTATTGCAATCAGATGGACCTCCCACACCGCTCTGGTGCTTGTCCGGATGCGGTACATCACACGGGGCATCGTACAGATACGGGGTTGGCTGTTTGGGCTGCAGATCTGGTCCTGCGTTTACATATCCGCCCATTCCGGGGATCTTGTCCTGATGTTTGCCTGTTAAATTTGCCATAGTTTCTTATCCTCTCTTTCTTTTAAGTACCATATAATAGTTTCTTTCCAGCTCTAACCCTGCCGGACGGAAGATGCGGGATCACCTCTTTCTACTTCTGCCTGCCCTTCTCTGCCTGAGTACCAAAATAGAACCCTACAATCATGGTAAAGATTGTAAGATACTCCTGTCCGGAAATCTCTCCGGTACAGGTCAGACCCACGAATCCCGCAGTCAGCGCCAAGGTCATGATAGACTTGACATCAATCAGCTTCGCCAGCTTCTCTTTCATTCTCCTCACCTCCCTTCATTGATCTATGATAGATTCCAACAGCTCGTCCCGGATCTGCTTCATCGCCTCTACTCCATTACCGGTGATCTGATGATTGAGCAAAGCCGCCAGACTCTTGGACTGCTGTTTCTGCATGTTTTCCAGAGCAACCAGCCGCTTATAATCCTTGTCCGAATGCTCCTCTAATTTCTGCACTCGGGCAGTCAGATGGAAAGCCGGCTTGATTACCTTAACGATGACTGCCCCAGCACCACCGATAATGCTTATTCCTCCACAAATAGTAAGGATTGTCTGTATATACTCCATTATCCTTCCGCCTCCTCGATTAACATCGGCTCATCAATCAGTCCCTGTTCCTCTAGTGGCTCATACACACTGCCATCATTACTCAGGTAGATCATCTGACCATCTGCACGATACAGTGTGTCATATCCTCTGATACATCCAGCTTCCATCCCTCCAACCGTAAACGTGGTAATATCCCCCCATTCTTCTGGTACCGCGCCTGCAAATTCAATCTGCAGCACGTTTGTAGCTGCCGGCATAATACTGATAATTTCATATTCAGTGTCATGGATTTTGATTTTTTCCATATGGGATCCTTCCTTTCTATGATTTTGTATTTTTATGTATTTAAAAAAGCCCCTGAAGGGCCTGAATTTTCGTTTTTATTGTGTGTAATACCAAGCCTCTAAAAAAGATGAATCCAATGTTTTTAGTGCCATGCAATTCCTAGAATCAGGCAATTTCGGTGCTGGATCAGGTAATTCTGCTATCACTATACGGGCGCGGACGGATATTAATCCATCCTCCAGACCAGGAATATTTTTAGATTGCCATAAAACTGGTGGCGCGGTGCTCTACTTGGATACTGACATGAAATTGAAACTGCTTATAAATGATAGTACTACCAAGATAATAACCACTGAATAATATGTAATCAAAAAACAATACTTCCACGCATACGGACTTCTGATTGTGGTATTGCTGTTCCGTTTAGCGTTTCCAGACGAATTTCACCGCTTGGTGTGATGCGTATCAGAAGGAAACGATTTCCGGTCATATCATAGCAATAGCTATATACATCCTGTTTGATGTGCATATATTGAGCTGGAATATTGCCAATTACGGAATCTTTTAGAGAAGTTGGGTATACAAAAGCCTGAATAGAGTATATGTATTGTCCGTTGCTGTATTGAGTTACGTTATGGAACCCAGTGGATATATAGTCTGGCTTTGTAGATACGCCATCCCGATCAGGAATATCATAGGTGGCTACAATAGATTTTTCTTGGAGCTTGGTATTGAGCACAGTATAAAGGTCCATCAAGGCCTTACCCTGAGCCGCCGAAAGCGGCAGGTTAGGGTTGTTTGTGACACAGTTATTGACGATATGCCCCAGCAAGCAGACGCCGGTCATCCATGCTCTAAAATCATCCCCGAACTTTTTAACCTTCCCCCATCTGGTCTTTGCCTTTTCCTTGACGGCCGGCACCGGAAAGTTCTCAGAAGATGCTTCAAATTCCGAAACCACCGTTTCTGCTGTGTCACCGCCTGCGGAATCAACCTTATCTGCCTTCAAATTCTTAACCCATCTGTATAAATTTCCCAGAATATTTTTCATACTCCCCTTGCTGCCAATATCCGGATACTTTTCTTCCTCTGAATCTGGTTCTTCTACTGATGCCACAGTGTCAGATGCATCTCCTCCAGAAGAATCCAGTTTCTTCTCTTCCATTTTTTTCTCCAGATCAAGCACGTCCTGTACGGTAGCTGTACCTGCTGTACTGATTGAAATAGACAGCTGCTCCGCCTGAGCTATGCTGATCTGAACATTATAAATAAAAGACGAGGGGGCAACTCCATTGAAAGCGGGCATCTGATCAGGAGTAGCAGCCTGGCAGACTGCAAATAATATCTCCGTTTCCCCATCCGATGCATAGATACCCACATTCTGTATCAGATATTCCTGTGTGATCTCACTATTATCAAACATCGAGCGGATACTGATCAGTGTATCATTTGCAATTTGCACGTTAGATGGAATCACCGTCTGTTTCACATCCTGGAGTTCTGTCAGTTTTTTTAAGTTTGTACCTTCGGAATACGCATATGATGATGTTCCTGAATGGGAAAACTGTATTGTAACCTCACCAGACACCGCCCTGGCTGCCAATGCTTCTCCTGCTTCTGTGATGACCGCTTTTTTATATACTCCCATAATTGCCTCCTATATTGTCTGCATAAATGCACTGGACATGACACCGCCAATATATAGTCCTGCGGAACTATAATTATTAACCTGCTGATTTGCGTGTATCTCTATATGCGCCGGTATAACATCCCAGAGCAGGTTATACAGCAGATCAACCGCCCCATATCTCGAAGATGTAACCGAAATCTCCAGCTTACAGGCCACGGCATCTACACTGAGGGTAAAATCTTCTCCAAACAATTCCTTTAACTGATCCATCAAAAAGTCGATAGAAAACGGGACGATCGTGTTGTATTTCTGTAATAATCTCTGCCTGCGATATTCAATTGTTTCACCTGGAGATGCAAATATATCAAACAGTGCCTCTTTCTGTGCCAATGTAGACTCATCTGCTGTTTGGATATAAAAATTTTTTCGGATCTGCTCTATATTGGCCTCCAACTCTGCAAGCACAGCCTGATCCGTTTTCATAAGCTCCTTAAATTCCAGAATCTCCCGGAAATATTCCGGAAGTATTTGCATTAAATCAATTTTCACGAACTGTCACCTCCCCAAGAGAAGGAATCTGCTGCAGTTGCGCGGTCTCTGTCAATGTCAGATCTCCCGGAGACCCATTGATTAAAACATCCGTAACATTGACAATGTCCGTAATTTCCAAGATAGCTGCCACGATCCTGGATGCATACACCGCTACCACATATTCGATTTTCTGTCCCTTAATCGCATTTCCCCAGGTTTTGCACACAGATAATAAATACGCCTGTATTTTCTGCTCAATCTGTTCCTGGTAGGCTTCTGCCCCAATTCTTACCGTAGCCGCCAACTGAATTGATACGGATATGTTAAGGGTCAGATTCGTCGCTGTTGTGATCGTCACCGCTGCTCCAATGGGCGCCATGCCGTAACCATTTCCTGAAGGTTCAGATCCGCCCTGCTCCGGAGGACAGATTGCTTTTTGCACCTGTGCAACAAGTCCGCTCTCTGCCGGTGTTAATTCACTGTCCAGAATGCTGCACAGCACCGTCCCCCCGCCCTTCCATGCAGGATATACCTGTACAGCTCCTACTCCTTCAATGGCAAGGATTGTGTTTCTGTAAGCGGCTATATTTCCGCCAAAGGAAGCCACATCGAAGCTCTCGAAAAACCGTGCCCGCAGGGAATCATCGTTTTCCTCATCTGACCCTGGAGTTTTAATTTCCCCAAGCTCTGCACTTGTAAGGCCGGAAATAGCCGTAATGGGAAGCATATTGCCGGTATAAGAATTTCCTATGGTTCCCGGCACTGAACAGGTCATTTCATACACATACCGGTCTTTTTCGCTGCTTATCAGTCCGCCGCTCCTAAATATAACAGATGCTGCCCCGTTGATGGTCTTAAACAGGGATCCTTCGGGAATTTCCACATTGAATGTACCCTGACGTACCGCTGGAGTAGGCGCTTTCCGGACTATGTTGCGTTCTGCACAGACATAATCCAGATACTCCCCTACTGCGGTACCTGCATAAGCATTTTCCTGTACCTGTGACAACAGCATATACAAGCCTTCCAGATACCAGGCAACCGGCCCAAGCGCAGTCTGGATGATACTTCCCTGGCGCCTGTCGATCTTATCAGATACCCGCCCTAACAGCTGCGTCTGTATTGCCTTTTGGGTATATCCTTTAAAATCGATCACATTTCCACCTCCTCTGAAAAAGTCCCGTATACAGTTACAACGTCAAATGATACTGTTAAAATTCCGCTGTTCTGTTCCAAGCATTTAAAATTCTCCACTGATAAAATCCTGTTATCCAAAGAAAAAGCCTCCTCGATCCTGCGGGGAAGCTCACTTACAATATAATCATATTCTTCTCCGACCAGATCCTCCAGCTCAGTCCCAAAATTGCTGTCATAGATCTGCCAGCGGAAGCGCTCATTCTGTAGAATAATTTCTACCGCCTGCCTCATAGCTCCCAGTCCCTCATCCATCCCGGAAATCTGTCTGGAAGACCAGTCGATCAGGAATGTGTTTGTAGGCTGCTCTGTATGCTTTAAGGATGCATCCAGACCTACGCCATCGGGTAATGTTGTCATACTTCCTCCTTACTGTGCCTTGGAAAGGACAATGTAACGGTTCCCACGGGAAACCCGCAGCATAACAACCTTGTCCCCTACAGCCAGCCCTTTATTGATTACAGCGGTTCCTCCGCCGCCTCCCTGCACCTGAACAGTCTTCGGGATTACAGATTCTGTGAGGATCAGTCCGGCCTCCGGCTTGGGCTGTGAGGTTCCGTCTACCAGAATAGAAAGAGGCGATACTGTGGCTACAGTCCCAAATGCGACTTCCGTAGGCTTCATCGCTTTCTGATTTTCCTGCATGATTTCCTGTATTACTCCTAATAGGTTAGACAATATTTATCCCTCCCAGTTGTCCAAAGTCTTTTACCTCTATGCTCATGGTATGATCGTGCTCATCCCCCTCAAAGGTATGTGTAACCTTTTCTGCTATCATAAGCCGGGAAACAGCAAGGCCATCCACCGCCCCGATCCTCACCGGAATAATCATACCAGCCCGGAGGCCTGGAATGCCAATCGAATCCAACGATAATGTTTGCAGCACCCGGTTGTAATATTGCAGATACTGCCTGCACATTTCATCAATCTGGGCTTCATTCAGATTTTCATCTACTTCATCATAATACTGGAGCAGACCCCATTTCTTAATGGTATCGCTGTCCTCATGTATATAGGCATCTGTCCGGCCGCTGTCCTTATTTTTACGCACCAGCTTCACGCGGTTATATGTATTGCTGTCAATATCCCGCTTATAGGTATAATCTGTTACCAGGCTTTTATCTCCCAAAAGCGTAGTAATGAACATATTCTTTGCTTCTGTCAGACACAGCTCTCCGCAATTATCATAGAAATTATAGATCTTTCCGGTCTGCACAATCGTTTGGGCCAGGGCGTCAAATATAATATCCAGGCATCCCTCATTTTCCTTGTCCAGATACGGGAACGCATAACCCGTATCCTCCATGGCCCCCACTTTCAGGCTAAAATCCGCTGCAATCTGCCCGATGATCTGGGGCAGGGTCATATTCTGGAACAGATAACTGGCATTCGCTTTCAGGTATCTCAGCTGATCTCTGGCCGTATATGACACCTCTCCATCCTTATTACGTTCTGCGGTAAAAATATACCCTTTAAACATCTTTACCCCTTCCACAGAAAACTCTACGGAGCTTCCTTCCGGAATAGCGATCCCACTGTCTTCCAGACAGGTAAAGGAGAGGGCGCCCGGGGTATCAAACCGCTCTGTTGTAAGTTCAATTTCCCGGGCTGTGGTCGCGTAATCTGTAATTACTGTCTGTGTGGCCCCGCCTGGAGCCGGTCCCGTTGTCTGGACCTGTAATGTTATACTGCTCATACGAATCACCCTGTTATCTGAAGCTGGCTTTCCTGTACCCATCCATAAGAGCCAACATGAACCGGATAAGGATTTCCGGAAACAATCCGTGTCACGGTAGTGCTTATATTATTCGCTGTACCATGAGGCTTTCCGCCGTAGCTGTCATAACAGTATTTCCCATTTACCACTACAGATGCCCCTATCCGTAACACCGGTGTTTCCACTGCCCTCTGCTGCTCTGTGGATGCATCGCTTTGAACCGGTTCTCCTCCGGACGCCGGAGGCGGGGTTGTAACGATGCTGACGGTTTGCGGAGCGTAATCCCTGTACTCCTGCAGCTCCAGCGAATAGTACATATCTCCCGGCTCTCCACCCTTATCGGTAGTCTCGAATTGACTGATAATACAGCGCATATTTGTATCGTACAGATCCGAGCGGCTGATAATAAGCCGCCCCTTCTGTTTGCTCTTCATTGCCTTACTGATCTGCTTCTCATACCACTGCGGGCTTTTTGCGCCCTTATTGATATAAGGATCTGCACTATTCTCGCCAGGGAAAAAGCCTTTCCAGGAAACTTCTCTTAAGCCTGGCCGCTTCTGCACAACAACCTCTCCCACGCCGATGATATCCTGTTTCTTGTTATTGCTTGGATATTTAATTTCCATCTCCTCCGGATTGACCGGTATCCGGATCTTTGTACTTCCAAATTTCAGATAGATGGAAGTTGTATTTTTAATCTGTCCCATCCCATCCTCCTATCCGTGCGATACCGCTGTTCCGGCAGCAGCCTGTTCGATCAGGATCGCTTTCAATTTATCTGCAATATCATTGGCGGTCAGATTCTTAGCTGCGCTTTCCGGAATGGACACGTGGATCTGCGGCGCCATAGTCTGAAGCTCTATGTTATTCATGTAGCGGCGTTCTGCCAGATCCCTGTAGATCTTGATATCTTCATCGGAAAGCTTTACATCATCTTCGATCTTGCCGACTTTCCCAACCTTGCCAATGTCTCCAAGGTTGTCCACAGTTGGGATAGATGATGCGTCAAAACCATTCAGGCCTCCCAGATTATCCGTCAATGACTCCAGGCTGAGATCCATCTTGTCCAGCTTAGCCCCCAGACTTGCACCAACATCCCCCCATTGTTGCGACGTCGCAACCACATCGAGTTCTGACATACGTTTGATCTGGACTGCATTTTCTCCAAATGTATCATCAACCCAGCCGGACATCTTGCCGCGGAATCCTGATACAACACTGGCCATATCAGTTCCCAGAAGCATATCAATCGCACCCGCTGTTGTTTCAACAATCCCAAGAATTGTATCAAATATATCAAAGAATAACCGGGCGGTCGCTCCGAGCGGATCGTTCCAAACATTCGCAAAGAACTCCGCAAATGCAGCAATCACATTCCAGAGAGATGCAAAGACATTGTAGCCGACTGCATACAGCAATCCTAAAATTTGTCCAACAAAGCTCCCGACTTCCTGCATTCCGAATCCAAATTGCTGGGCGGCAATCAGGGCTGCTGAAAAAACAGCTATCAGCAGTAATATCTGCCAGTTTGCTGCCGCCCAGGCTGCAGCTGATGCCAATGCGCTTCCTACATTTGCCATACCTGCTAAAATCGCTTGTCCATTCAATATGACAAGTGCCACCCCTATTGCCGCCAATATAGGTAAAATAAAATCCAGATTATTGGATACCCACAAAGCGCCTTGACCAATCGCAGACAACGCCCCAACTCCCATCTGCGCAAGAACTGTGAACAGGGTAATTGCCTGCATAATAGCCTGCTGGCCTTCATCTGAATTCAAAAATTCACTCCATCCTGAAAAGCTATCCTGCAAACTCTTCTGAATTGCGTTTTTCCCCATTGTAAAAGCTTCTGCCAGTGTCATAGGCATCTCTTGGAATTGTGCATCTATCTCATCCGTCGCTTTCAGCATAGCATTTTTTACAACCTCTGCCGTAATCTGTCCCTCTGATGCCATATCCCGTATTTTACCTATGTCCTCCCCCAGGTAATCCGCAATCGTCTGGATGATATTAGGAGCTGACTCAAAAACAGCATTCAGCTCCTCTCCCCGCAGTACACCAGAACCCAGAGCCTGCGTCAGCTGCAGAGATGCTGAGGAAATCTCCTGCTGCGATGCGCCTGCGATTTTAAACTGCTTATTTAAGTTTTCCGCAAACTGGACAATCTCTGCGCTGGAAGAAAAGGCCTTTCCGGCACGCTGTCCGAGGCCTGCCACCACCTGTGCCGTGGCATCATATGCAGACCGGGTACGCTGCGCCGACACATAGACCATATCCTGCAATTCAGCTGTGGACTGAAGTCCATCATTCATTAAATTCAGTCGGGCTGTAATCTGTGTCTGCTGATCTGCAACCCCTAAGAAGGACCTCGCCAGACTTACTGCCCCTGTCGCCACTGCGATCTGGCGAAATGTCCGGAGAAGATTGCCTGCTGCTTTATCTGTTCGTTTTATTTCCTCGGTGTGACGTTGCTGCTGAGTTATCGTTTTCTGCATACCTCCTGGTACACTATCCATACTGCTCTTTAAACGCTGTATTTCCGTATTTTGTTTTGAAATAGCTGCACTTGTTTTAAGTGATGCCTGAAAAAGTTTTTGCTCTTGTATCTGAGCTCGCGCCAAAGCTTCTGCTGTTCTTAATGTGGCATTGGCTTCCGTCCCTTTCAGTTTTGCCAATTCTTCATATTTCCTAGTAAGTTCTGCAACTTTTATTTTCTGGTTATCCAATCTCTGACTTTGTGCAGCATACAAAGATTCTTGAGCAAACACTGTTTTTTTCATAGCATCAATCTGTTGCATAGCCATCCTTCCAGCCCCTTGAATACTTCCATCCAGATGTTCCATCTTTGCGATAGCCGAGGTTCCCAGAGAGAGAAACTGACCAAATGACGCGCTGAACCCATCTGTTAATACTAATTCTTCCCGTATCTGTCCCACTATTGTCCCTCCTTACCTCGGCTTTGTTTCCTCATGGAAACGGGTCATCATTGCGTGCATCAGCAGCTTTTCATTCCAGCTTCTGCGTTCTAAATCCTCAGGGAAGATGCCAAAGGAGACGAAAGCGAAATATGCCAGCTCCGTCTCCAAATCACCTTCCCTTAAGAGTTTTTTGCCTCGTTCAGCTTCTTAATTGCATCCTTCATGTCGTTGATGTCCATAACCGCATCTTCCACAATCTTCTTTTCTCCAGGAGAGAACATAATACCCGGCACATCTAATGGATCCATAACGCCATAATACTGACAAACCTCAGCATCCTTCAGATTCGGCTCCACCATGCTCTCAACAATCATACGGTCTCCAAATTCTGCCGCATTCAGCTGGCCTTTTTTATCCGTACACAGCTGCATAATTGCATCGCTCTTTCCAGCGGAAAGACACTGAATCACAAAAGGAACCGGCTTTCCCTCGTCATCTACAAATCTATCCAGAATTAACTCCCGAGTCTTTCCCGCCGGGGCTGGTCTTAAAAATGCGCTTAATTTACTCAAAATCTTTCTCCTCCTAACTGTGCCGGAGCATCTTTGAAATGCTGAAGCGGCTCAAAATCTGTGAAATTAAATGAAATCTCTGCCTGTAAATTGGATGCAGAATCATCCAACAGCGCAATTGGAATTTTAGTCAGCGTTACTCCGTAAATTCCAATTACCTGAGAACCAAGCGAAGACCCCTTATCGTCATTGGTAATCTGGAAGTTAATCAGTGGAAACCGTCCGGTACGCTTATACTCCATCAGAATTTTTAAAAAGGCTGGGGTTCCATAATACACGGTTGCTGTTCCGGAGTATTTAAGTCCTTTCACTTTTGTCTGGTCTACAACAGACCCAACAACCGGAAATTCATCCGTCTGCACTTCTGCGCTGCTTTCAAACTTTTTCATGCCAAACAATTCAATATTCTGTCCATCCACTACCATAAAGCCCTTTCCGGCTTTACCGTTTATGGCATCCTGAGCCAGTAAATATCCCATGTACTACCTCCTATTCTGCTTCAGCGTTTACAGATACCGTAACCGTCATGAAGATCTTCTCGATGCTGTCCACCGGCTGGATCTTCACGGCGATCAGAACTGCATCAATGCTGTTTCCGGCCTCCACCGTTACATCCTCTGCCTCAAAGTTCTGGACACCGCCATTTGCCTGCATATCGTTCAGATACCCTACAATCCAGCCTTTCAGTAGGCTGCGACCGATCTCATCATTGCTTATCTTGCCGATGTAATAATTACTGAAATGCTCATATACATCATTGCAGAACTGATTCAGCACCCGCATAACACGGTTTTTGGAATATTCCTCACCCTTATCCACTGCAAAGCTGGTAAATGTGTTGATATCTGTGCATACCTTAACTTTGTCAAAGGTATCAATAAAAACAATTTCCCCAGCCTTGATTGCTTCTTCGATCTGCGCGTCCGTCAGCTTCGGACTGGCTTCCAGTGCGTTGGGATAACGGGAATAGGTCAGGGACTGGTTATATAAAGCTCCTGCCTCTGCTCCGCCTAACCACCACGTTGCCTGCTGCGGAGTTAATACGGTTCCATCATCCAGCTTAACGCCGTTCTTGACCGAAATTACCCACTCGCTGTTTGATGCAGAAGCATCGGCCATAACTGCCTGACATTTCAGTCCCACATTGTTTGAGACACGCTTGACAAAAGCAGCTACTGCCTGGATCGTTGTCTTATCCTCACCGTCATAGACCATTACATCAAACTTGTATGGCTCCATTGCCGTGAGCCATGCCGCATAATCAGTGGTTGCTACAGAAGGATCCTTTCCTCCAGATAGGTTTTTCCCGGCAGTTGCTTCGAGCGCTCCGGATCCGCTGAATACAACCCATGCATTTTTCACAAGTTCCTCGGATTTCCCTGCCGTCTGCTCATCTCTTACAGATCCATCAACTACAGTTGTAACCTGGAATGTGCTTCCTTCATCCGGATCAGCTGTGATAATGATAGAAATGTCGTTTCCCCTCACTCCGTCATGCACAGCGGTAACGGTTAATGTGCCGGCTGTTACTGTTGCTTTTGCCCCGCTGGTTCCTTTCGGGCGGTACAGAAGGATTTTCGACGGACCTGTCGTGGTATCGCTTCCTTTCATCATTTCTCTGAGGAACAATGCTTTCTCATTTGTGATATCGTAGCCAATATACGGCGTCAGATCCTCTCCCGGGATAATCGTCTGCACAATCCCTGATGGTCCCCAGGAAAGAGGTTCTGCAATCGCTACAATCCCCCGTGTGCCAATGTTTGCCCTGATATTTCCCTGCGACTTGGTGTTAATGTATACACCTGGCTGGGTTTTGTTCTGGCTTGTCCATGTGCCTCCTGCCATTTTTTGACCTCACTTTCTGTTTAATACGTATTGTTTTTACACGTATTGCATGGTATAATACTGATTGTAAGGAGGAATAGGAAATGCCCAAAAAGCCAATCGAAATGGAAAGAATCATCCTTTCTGATGGTTGGGTGTTTAAATCTCAGACCGGATCCCACCGGCATTATACACACCCGACAAAATCAGGAAAGGTTACGATTCCTTTTCATTCAAAAGAATTGCCAAAAGGCACTGAAAATTCCATCTTAAAACAGGCGGGGCTGAAATAGCCCTGCCACCCTAAAACAGGAGGTATGTATATGTTATCTGTGTATCCAGCTTGTTTCTGCAAAGAAGAAAACGGCTACTCTGTTTTCTTCCCCGATCTTAACTGGCTTGCTACCTGTGGAGATACGTTAGAAGATGCTATGGAAATGGCTGTAGACTGTCTGGCAGGCTATCTTTATGACTGCAAAAAAGAAAATGAACCAATCCCAACTGCTTCCGAAATGAATACCCTCTCTGTAGAAGCACAGTTAAAAGAATTTTATGAAGATTCTCCCATTCCCTCTTACTTTATAAACATGGTGTCTGTCGATGTGGAAGCTTATGCAAAAGAGCACTTTGAGAAATCTGTAAAAAAGACCCTGTCCATTCCGGCATGGTTAAACAAAGCCGCCTTGGAACAGGGCATCAACTTTTCTCAAACCCTCCAGGAAGCCCTCCTTGCAAAGCTCCGGGCATAATTCTAAAGGCCGTCTTAAATGGGCGGCCCTTTATTTGCCCTTTAATTTCTCATCCAGAAGCTTTTTTGCCTCTTCAATGGTATATTCCGGTTCTGTCAGGATCACTCTGGCAAAATCCCTCTGATACCCAGCCAGATGCCTGCTTTTCAACAGCTTACTGGTTGGGTATTTTTGCCCACCTCTTTTGTGCGGCGTCGCAACAATAGTCTTAGACGCTGTACTCTTATTTGCCTTTGATGCCATAACGTTCCTCCATTTCCTGCATTGGATTTCCTTCCTCCGGCAGCCGCACCCGTTCCCTGATATGGAACTGATAATGCAGCTCCCCGTCTTCCGTCTGCCACTGCCTCTCATAGGTTCGTACCCATGCTGTTTCACTGCCCCCATCTGAATAAGGGAACAATTCCAGTACCGTATCCAGATAATCCGCAATCTGGAGAATCTCTGCGTTGGCATTAACAATGTTACGTTCCTGCACAAACACAATGTCCACACCCAGATCACGCAGGAACCGTTCTCCCACCTGCCCTTCTATGGTAGAGGGCATGAAAAAAATAAAAAAGCATGGAGGTTCTGTCCCCTGGGGATTGGGACTGTCATAAACCGGATACGCTGAGTATCTGGAAGTAAGGACTCCTGCAAGGCTGTCTACAATATGATCCAATGTAAAAGTCATTTGAACGCCTCCCTTACCCGCTTATCCAGCTCAGTACGGATCACAGAGCGGTATTTTCCGATTGCTTTCTGCTTCATGTATTTTCCTTTCACATAGGTGGTCTTTGTACCGACCATCAGACCGCCTGAGCCGTCTGGGGACCGTTCTAAAAGAGAACCGTTCTTGATCAAGCCCGGAACAAAATGCTTGTCCACACGGTGACCGTCATTCACATAGGACGCATACTGCATATGATTGTTTAATTCCGTCCGCACACTCCCCCCCGAAACAACAGGCGTTGTCTGGCTGTCCGTAGCCCAGTGCTGGGCCATATCCCCCGACCGCATATTGGTTCCGGCGAGCGTACCGTCATTGGGCGGCGTATTCTCTGTTGCCACCCTCACAGCCTCAATGGTGGCACCTTCTGCCACCTCTGCCATGATCTTTGGTACGTCCTGCCCGGCCTTACGCAGTTCATTTAACCGCTTTCTCATCTGAGCACCAAAACTTGACATCCAATCACCTCACAACATTATCTTTCAGCAGACCAACCTCTTTATGCTCCAGACCGGTCATTCCCCCGCCTACCGGGTCATAATAGGCCACCGGTGCTCCGGCCACATACCGTTCCGGCTGGTTTGCATGCCCCAGTGCTCCGCCCCGGATCACCTGCAGCTCATCTCCTGCCCGAATATCCACAGACAGGTCACAGGCCAATTTCTCTGACGCCCGTTCTCTGGATGCATTATCCGTCATCACAGGGCCGTCCTTCTTTGGACTGTAAATCCGGCATAAAACAGGAACCGCGTTTACTTTCTGCCGCTCCTGACGGGTCACATTTCCTTGTTTCTGAGCTGACACCCTGTAGATATCAACGGTATCCGTATACCATCCGGCAAAAATAGGATTATCAAATAGCATACATACCTCCCATTCCTACCATACGGGCCATGGTAACCAGCTGGGAGCCATACTGGGTTGTATTCCAGCTTCCCCATTTTTCGGTTCCCGCTGTCACAGCGCTGTTGTCATAACTGACAGAGGTATCACCCATGGACACTGTTTTTACAACGCCCTTTTGTTCTGCATTCCCCGCTGCCTGTCCAGTGCTCTGGGAACATGGAGAATACGTTTTAAGGTACATCGTGGAAAAATGTGCTACATAAAGCCCCACTGCATACCGCCACATACTCCCCCATCGGGATGGCAATACACTGTCATTTGCCTGGTCTACGAATGTCTGAAGCATGGTTTCCGGAATCAGGCTTTTACGCCGGATCTCTCCTGAGCCCATAACCGTATATTCTTCCTGGCAAAACTGTGGGAAATCCTCCAGAAAAGCAGGGATGGTATAGGAACCCTGCTCCCCTGGCTGAGGAATATTTGCAGCTGTCAATTTTGCACTGTGAAACGCATCATAGATTGTCCCCATACCATCATCTCCTTATTTCTTTGTATTTTTCTTTCCAGAAGGCTTTTCATCTTCCCGAACCGCTTCTGTCGCATTTTCCTGCGTATCTGGGCGAATGTCTGCCCTTTCTGCCTTTTCTGCAGCCGCCTCGTCCGCAGTTTCCAGCTGTTTATCCTTCCTGCCCTGAGGAGTGGCGATCATACCGGACTCGATCGCAGCCGCAATCAGCCAATGCCATGCTACGTCCTCCGGAATTTCTCCGATATAATCCTTCGGAATCACATAGGGATCTGCCCCATCCCTCGGAATAAGAAATCTGTTTTTTGAAATGATAAACATCCTCTACCTCCTCTAAATTCCATCTACATACAATACAGTCTGATCGTAGAATACCTCTACCTCCGACACATTGGCTGCATATGCTGTGTCATAACAGAACTGCTCTGTGTTCGGCCCTGTCATGGCGCGGGTTAACGGTGCAAGTTCATCCATAGCGAGATAACGCTCTTTATTGCAGTACACTGCCATACGGTCCTTTTTACCGGTTCCTGCACCCTTGCACCAGGATGTGGCGCCAATATACAGATCCACTCCGTTCTGCTTTGCCACATTGTTTTCCAGAAGGAAAGCAAGGATTGTCTTTTCTGCCAGATCGCTCACTCTGGTGGTTGCCAGATAGTTAAACTGTTCATACGGCATAATGATATGGTTCGGGATTGCGTCCCGGTCATATTCTGCCGCCGCCCAGGCTACCAGGATGGCCGTATTGATATCATCCAGAATCTGATCCGGCGTCTTACTCTTAAATGTAGTGCCGCTGGAAGATCCTGTAGCAGCTGCACTGGTGATCGTAACATCCGCATTGTTTAACAGGCCGGTGGTTCCGTAGCGCTTGAATCCTACATATGTGTTTTCCTCCATATGTTTATCATATGTCAGGCGCAGGCCATCCCTAAGCAGGCTGTCAAGATTGCGGCCTGTCATATTGCCTCTCTGCATATCAATCCACATGACGCGGGTTCCCATGGCTACCATGTGGGACTTATACATCCCCTTCTCAAAATTCGCCTGGATCATGGGGATACCGTTCGCACCTCCGGCGTGATGCAGATTATCGCCAGAGCCTCCGGCAGTGCCGTATCCTACCTGCATAGCGCTGACAAATTCAGCCCAGCCTCCTCCCACTCTCATAGGAATATCACGGGCGTATGTAACGCTGGTCAGCGGTGTTCTCACTAACGTATCTCTTTTTTCCAGCTCTGATGTTAAAAATGCCTGTCCGGAAGCAATCCCGGCGGCATCCATTGTCATGCGAGCAGCGTTTCCGCCAGTGGCACTCCCACCAGCGCCCCGTGCTACCTGCATGCCTAAATCCATTGTACCTACATTCTGAAATACCATTTTGATCCTCCTTATGCGTTAATCATTGTCAGGATACTCAGTTCAGCCACGCCGTTTGCATCAGCGTTTCCTCTCCACTGAGCATTTGTCAATTCTACAGTATTTTCACTGTCTGCCTCTGCCTCAAATCCCCCTACCAAAGCCTTTGGATGACTTCCGTTTGCTTTAGTACGGACATATACCTTTCCTCTGATAGCCGGGGTTCCTTTCTGGCAGATTACGTTGATCCGACCACGCTTTAATACAGGCACAGCCTCTCCTGGCTGATATCCTCCGGCGTTCTGGTTCAGATAATCCGTAGCGGATTTAATCTCTCTGGCTGCCACACCCACAAACTGATCTGCGGTGCTGCTGCCGCCGAAGGGAACCACTGCACCAGCTGTCCCATAAACTACAGCCTGTCCGAATACTACTGCGGCATCTCCCTCCAGAGGATGGGAATCCACGATCATATCCGGCTGTCTGGAATAACTTCCGGCGTATCCGTGCGGCATTGTTTTTCCGATTGTCTGTCCTCTCATTCCTGTGTACCTCCATTCTTATGCGGATTCATTTTGTCATAAGCGCTCTGCAGCCTGCTTAAATCTGCATCAGGCTTATGATCCGCTGCATTCTGTGCATTATGCTGGGCTGCCTTCATAAGCTTTGCAATATCCCCGTCAGCTCCGGATCCTGTTACGCAGGCGATCAGGGCATCCGATACCGCCTTGCGCTCCTTTTCATCTTTGATCGCAGCTACAGCAGGCCTTGCAGCCTTTAAAAGAGCAGCGGCCAAAGCCTTGTCCACTGTAGGGGCCTGTTCACCGCTTCCCTCTGCCGGAACTACTTTGGCTTCCTTCTTTTCCTCTTTTTCTTCCTCTTTCCCCTCCAGCTTCCGGATAGCTGCATCCATCGGATCCTCTTCTGGTTTTTCCTTTGCAGCTTCATCAAACAGGTTTAATAATCTGTCGATTTTCTGATCCAGAGCCGTTAAAAAAGCGGAATCCTGTACCGTCTGAGCGGTACCCTCTTTTTCCTCTTTGCCTGGCTCTGTTCCATCACCGCCGCCGGAAGAGTCCTCTTCCTCAAATGCATCTGCCGCATCCATAGCCAGCTGTTCAATTTCCTCCGGGCTTTTATCCTTTACGGCCTGCCCGAAGAGTTTGAAAAATAACCCATTCTTTTTCATAGCTTTCCTTTCCGGCTTCTCAGCCTGTTCTTTTTTTAATGTATCTGAATCTAAAATTGCGGCCCGCTTCCCGGCTCTTCCCCGGTTTACGACCGCAATGTGATTCCCTCTTATATTCTTTTGGCAGAATGCTCCGGAACCGTCCGAAACATATTCGCACTCATACCCGCAGCTGATCTCCCTCTTCCCCTGCTGGATCGCATCAATCAGGCTTCGGTCATGGATATGCAGGTCTGCAATTACATAACCTTCCCATTCGTCAGTCCCTTTCCTGATATTCTGAGCATGACCCTTTTCGTACATGCTCACAGTATCCGGGGTAAGAAGCTCCGGCGGATGATCGTCCGTTGTCGGTTTCCCTTCAAAACTTGCCAGAGCAGCCTCAGAAAATACTTCCTCAGGTGGCCGATGAACGATTACCACCTTTTCTGCATCAGCACCAGAAAGTCCCAGCTCCCGCCCCAGATACTCCTGGTCTCCAGTCCGGGCAATCGGAACATTTCTGCAAATCAAAAAGCCCTCTCTAGTTTCAATCTGATTGGGGCTTATGGTGTATCCGTAATATGCAAGCATCTCTCTGTTTCCTTTCCGCACTTCGTACACCGCCTCACATACCCGCCATAAGGGCCATGGCGGCGGCACCAGTGCTTTCTATACTGGTGTGGACAGTGTCGCTGTCTGAACCACCGGATTATATGCTCAATCAATCTCTTCACCTCCTCTGTTTCTGCAATAAAAGAACGCCCCTCCGAAGAAGGACGCTCTGATTATCATTATGCTGTTGTTTTTGCTGCTTTTAATCCCTGCTCATAACCGTATTGAAAAGCCTGATGGAATAAATCCTCTTGTATCGCAGATAAGTAATCATCAAGTGCTCTATTATATGCCCTATATGCCACTCTTACTTTTTCATCAGAACTTTTCTGAATATCTTCTAGAAAAATATCATAGTATTCACTTAACTTCTGTTTATCCATCTTACGCCACCTCCTGATAACAAACCCGGCACTTGTTGAAACTACCATTCGCAAGCCGAAACTCTATCAATGAGGGGTAGCTGTTTTCTTCCAGCCATTCCTTAACCTTTTCAAGAACACTGCCCTTATACTGGACTGTTACACCGTCATGGCCGTTCCTGCTGTAGGCTGTCCTTACAATTTCATCTGTAAAGAGGTCAAGCTTCTGGATAATGGCGCTGACCGCTTTATCGTGTGGCCTGCCGGATTCTGAGTAGATGCCAAGTTCTTTTGCAATGCTGGTGCAGTCCCAAAGCTTTGGAGCATCGGAAATGAGTGGAACATTTATTGGATAGCCAGAATCAGAATAAATTCTTACTACCTCTGCCGCTATGTATTTAGAATCAACTCCGGCATCATGAAGCGCTTCCCGGATGTTCTTCACCATCATATTGACAGAAGGAAGCTTCTCTTTCTTGGGCTTGTCCGGTTTGTGTGGAATGCCTTTCTGAATTGTTTCCTCCATATCGTGGAAACGGTTAATATAACGGGCGGTAAATTCTGTACCTTTGATTCCGGTCAGCTTGTGGGCGATAAACTCACAGCCCTTCTTGGTGATGTCATAACAAGGCATTGTTTTATTCTGGATATTCTGATATGTACTTTCTTTGAAAAAATCGGACGGCTGAATTTTCAGCTGTCCTAATTCTTCTATATATCCTCTCACATCAGCAAGTAAATTCTTATGCTGTTTACCAACCATCTCAGCTACTTCTCTGCTATCCAAGGTCTGTTCAATCTGCTTCTGCATATCTCCTTTTCTCCTTTCAAATTTGACAATTTTAAGGAAATAGGTTACACTACAGATAGATGTAGGTTCACCTATATCCAATTCTTGAGTAAACACGTCGCTCGCCAAAGTTACTGTGTTTGCTCTTTTTTTGTTTCTAAGTCTTTTTTTATCAGTGCAATAATATAATCCTTGGCTGACACTCCTTGCTTAAGTGCTTCAATTTTGATGGCTGTATGTAACTTATCTTCCATCTCTACTACTAAGCGTTTCATATCATCTCTCCTCTCTAGTACGTTTTTTTTGTACATTCCGAATTATAGTACTTTTATTTTGTATTGTCAATATTTTTGTACAAAATTTATGTACTTTTATTTTGAAATGCGTTATATTTAATACATAGGGAGGTGACTTACATGATTAACCAGCGTCTAAAACAACTGCGTGCAGAAAATAATCTTACCCAAACTAATTTAGCTGATATTCTTGGCATTGCAAAAACTACTCTTGCTGCATATGAACAAGGGAAAAGCGAGCCCAGCAATGAAACAATTCTAAAAATTGCCAATCACTTTAATGTATCAACAGATTTTTTACTCGGAAATAGTAATTACAAAAATCCACAAGAAGAATTTGATTTTAAGAATGCCATAGTTCTTAGTGAAGAGAATGAACTATTAACCCTCTTCAAAAGAATTACATCATGCTATCAATTTTTAAATAATCTTTATACAGACAATAATATTCGCCCTGTTACATCTCCATTATTCCATCAGCTAATACAACATCTATACTGCGTTGTGTCCGCATATGAATTTATCAATGACTGTCCTCCCGAATCTACTGAAGAGATTGGGGAAGCAATTGGCTCATTTATCCTATTCATCAATATGAATTTTGATAGTATGAAATTTGGAAAAGAACTTGCTCATCTTTATCAAAATATTAAAGAGCCACCCACCACCGAGTAGGTGGCTTTTTTCACGCCTACCTCGTGAAATCAAAAAGGCCCAGCCTTTCGCTGAACCTTAACCGTGCCTTTGGGGAGGTCAGGAACACACCCTGACAGGACTCCTCCCCTATATTCAATTTTAAGCATCACAACTCTCCTTCCTGTTGCGACGTCGCAACGCTAAAAATGGATATAAAAAACCACCGGCCATTACTGACTGGTGGTATCTATATCACTACATACAAAGTTTTTTCTAATGTCCCATTTTTATTCTTCCACAATTTCCCACCGACCGTTAGGAACGCTGCCGTCTAATGGTCCCGGCGCCTCTGGAGAGTAAAGATAATCCTCCCCACTATCATCAATTACCCGATACATACCAGAGTCTAGATCAATCCAGGCTTCATAAACTTTCCCATTCGTCAATCCATCTACATAAAAACTCTCTCCTACATATCGAAGCTTCATTGTTTTTTCAGGTTTATTTTGGGGTTTTGGTGGTTCGTAATATTGAATACTCACTATTTATCTCTTCTCTCTTTTATTTTTGTTCCATATTGTTTGCCATTTCGTTCATACCAATGTACATCAAAAACGTATTTATCACTTTCGATTTTTCCAACTTTTTTCTTCCACTCTTCTGGTTTTCCACCATACTTTGCCGCAAGACCTTCTGCAACCCGAAGTACTGTTTTACTGCCAGCACCGGCAATTGTCCTTACATTTACAAATTTTGCATATTGAGGAATAAAAAGCTTTTCACCATTGATTGTATAGTCGAGCTGTTCCTGCAAAGAAAACCGGTTCCGGTAAGACTGCTGAATCGCTTTCCACTTTTCTTTCTTATTATACTTCATTTCCCGGAACTTATCAAAGTCTTTCGGGACTTCTTTTCCCAAGGCTGCACTGTATTCCTTATGCTGTCGCATATCTGCAAGCAATCGGCGCCTGTTGCGTTCCTTCTCCCGATAAGCAGCAATCTGTTTCTTCGTCCGGGGATCCCGGTCAATAGGATTCTTTTCAGGATTGGAAAAATCCTTATCCTTCTGGATCTGCTTTTCTGTCTTTCCTATCGTTGTATATTTAACCAATGAATGAAGGCAGTTAGGATGAATATTCAGGTAGGTATTCGTCAGATCATCCGCCCCATCCGGATCTACCTTCCCGAAAGCCAGAGACAACGGAGGATAGTCCGGGTTCATTCCGCTTTTACTGTACACTCTTCCCTCCAGAGCCGCGCATACCTTGCAGGTGCTTCCAACCTTCACGATCTGCCACAGATCGTAATCGTCAGCCGTAAGAAGGGCTGCCACCTGGGCCTGACGGGCTGTTGTGCGGACAGCCATGTTCCCATAGCTCTGCAAAGACCACTTTCGCCCCGCCTTATCCACAAAAGCAGTAATCCCCTTATTCTGCATCTCCTGTACCATGGCCTGACTGCTGTTGATCCATGGAGTTCCTGCTGCCTCCTTGCGCAATACCTGTTTAAGTGCTGTTTCCCGGAAGGGATCAGCCTCCAGTCTCGCAATCGTGTAGACCTTCCGTACGCTCTCATAAGCTGTTTCTGAGGCCTCTGTGAGCTCACCCAGCAGATTATCAGTCAACTGCTGTATAATAGCAATCCGGGGCGCTGAGAATGTCTCAGTCATCTTCCTGGCATTCGAGTAACCTGAAGCATCCTTATCCGAATGGTAGAATATCTTTTCTATCATCGTCGGGACATAGGCCCAGGACTGATCTATCATACTTTGCAGGATCTTCTGAACACGTTCCAGAGCAGCTACCTCGGCATAATCTACATAGCCCACCGACCGCTTACGGTTGATCACATTTATGATTTCCTGCTCTGTCCGCAAAAACAGCATACGCATATAAGCCGTTACATCTGCCCGATCCGACGGAAGGATCTTCATCTGCCGTGTCATTCAAAATCCCCCTCATTGCCTGGCGCTGGTTCCCGTGGAAGCTCTAAGCCCATCAGAGGATCCTGCATAGCTCTGGAACTGCTGTAAGTCTGACCTCTGCCCGCCTCGATGCTTTCGTCCGTGATTTTTCCAAACATTCCGGTTTCTTCGGTCAGCGTCTGAAGCTCCTGCTGTGCGGTAGCAGAATCAATCAGGTCATTCTGATATACTGCCAGAACTGCATTGGTCTTACGTTCTGCAATCTCCGCAGTTTCCTTGGCATCTGGGGTCTGCATGGGCGGAAAATCAATCTCCAAATCATTCGGTATCTGTCCCCAGGCCGATAATGCCATAATCGGCAGCAGCCTTTCAATCACGGCCCGGAAATCTGTTTCCCGCAGGCCGTCTATGTAATCATAATAATTACGCATATCAGATTCGCCAGTAGCATTCATCCCAGCAGGCGAGCGCCCGAAGAGCTTCGTGACCGGTGTTCTGGCTGCACCTGCCACATCCATCATCACTCTGTCATACACATCAGCAAGGCCGGTAAACGTATACTGGACGTTGTGCATAGCGTCACCCTTGTTGATGATGCGGGTTCCAAAATTGCTTTCCATGATTGCCTGGGCCTGCATCAAATTCCAAAACCTACGCTGCATCTCTGTATTTGCCGTCCCCAGCAGCTGATCCAGTCCATCCGCTTCCAAATAATTGATATTTGCCCGGAAGGTCAAAGCTGCAATATTACCGGATACATTGTCCCTTTTAACAACCTCGCTGTAAATCGCCTCCAGCTCCGACTCTCCCCAATACTGTTCAGCCACCTGTTCCAGCCACGGCAGCTCCCGCCCAATGAACCGGATCACCCTGCTGTGATGCACACGCACAGCCGTCTGGCCTGTAGTCTCATCCCGGATAATATAATAATCCGGCAGTCCAAAATCAGGATCGGACGGATCTGTTACCACATCACTTTCCGGATATACACCGCTCCACCGGTCCAGAATCTGCAATCCCAGGAAGCTCCCGGGCATTATGCTGTCCAAATCCAGAGGCTGGGACATATCATTTTGTCCCCTGATAAGAATCACTCCAACTGCACCACCATACAGCCTCCCCCAGCACAAGCCTGTCAGCAATTTCTTTCGCAGCTGGGTGGTCCGTTCTAAGCGGGCCATCTGGTCGATATATTCCGGAGCGATACCCGATCTGATCTCATACCATTTTCGGATCATATCATTGGGGATTGTAGCTACGATGTTCTGAACAATCCAGTTATCCCGGTACAGACTGGTTAGGAGCTGGTAGTTCTGGGTCATACGGGTCAGGGGATATTCTGTCGCCTGCAAAAGATCCATGGTACCGAATCCAATCCGGGCCGCAGGATTAGAAAAGGCATCCATCGTAACTGTGGATGCCTGTGTTGTGTCTGCCCGTGTACGGCGGGTGTTTCTTCTCTTGGACATAATTATTTTCTCCCTCCATTAGCCTGTTCGGCTAATATCTGTTTCAATCTGTCCGCTATTTCCGAAGCGGATAAACCACTTTTTGTTTCAAGGCTCACCGTTATATCTGGAGACAGTATCCTGGATTCCTGCCCCGCATTATCAGAAGCAGGCCGAAGAATCTCCAATGCCTCGCTGTCCCCGCACCGGGAGTATGTAATCCGTTCATATCCATATGGAATATCCTTCTTCTCTTCTTTATTCATGATGCTATCCTCCATTTTGGTAGTTTTGTCTTACAGTAATACCGTAGGGCGTCCGGCCCATGGTCCTGCTGTTTCACCGGCTTTTCCTCTCCGCGTTCTGCCGCCTTATCATCCCACACATAAGACTGCATTTCCCCAGTCAGCCCCCTGCATTTGCGGTTGATCCTGATGCTACGCTTAGCCAGAAGAGTGGATACGATCCGAATGCCATCTATTACCTCATTATCTGCCGGCTTCACATAATAGCCATGCCCCTGCAACTCGGCTATAAAAGACGCGGCAGAGGGATCCACAATGATCTCGCACTGTTCCTCTGGCCTGTTCCCCATGAACTCTGCCATATCATCTGCATACTGGGAATCTGTTCTCTGTGGGTTAGGGCTGCGCCTGGCCTCTTCTGATCGGCTGTCCCAACGATATTCCCGATCAACCCACAATATCTGTCCATCGTCCCAGATATCCAAAAATACACAGGGATTCGTGGTGCCATAGTCCACTGCAATACTCCGAACCGCTGTGCTTTTCAGCGCCACAGGACGTTGATCGTCCGTATACAGATTATCGTCTGTAAACATGGTATAAATCAGACCCTCAGCGGCTTTCCACAGCCCCTTGATATACCGCAGGTAGAAAACTCCGGCATACATACTGCGGTATCTGGCCTTAGTCTTCTCAGACAAAGACAGGTTATCATCCATTGTAAAATGCAGATAAAGAAGCTTTTTATCTCTGCGCTTGTCAATCCAATTTACCTTGAACCAATGCACAGGCCCCGCCGGATTGCAGTTAAACCACATCTTAGAGCCTTCCACCGAAAGACGTCCTGTCGCCTGGTTCACAAATGATTCCGGCATCAATGCCACCTCATCAAAAAAGGCACCTGCTGCTGTAATACCTTGAACCAGATCCTGGGATCCTTCGTCTTTTCCACCGAATATGAAAAAATAATTTGTCTTACCTTTCCTGGTAACTTCCAGCATGTTGGGAAGATCTCCAGAGATATGGTAAATCCACTTATATCCCCGACTGGTAAGCATAAGCTTCAGATTCTGCAATACGTTACGCTTAAAAGAGCTGATGGTCTTTCCGGCCATAATGAAGTTTTCTCCGTCAAACCGTTCCATGGCCCACATTATATAAGACAATGACATGCTTACAGTCTTTCCGGATCGGATGGCTCCGTCTGCTATAATCCCTTCCGCGTCCTTTACCGGACTGGAATCCGCCCACCAGGTAAATACCTGGCGCTGCTTACGGGAGAATTTCTGAAATTTAAATATCGGTCGTTTCCTCTTCATCGTCTGCGTTCTCCGCTTCTTCTGCAAAATCAGACCAATCCTCGTCGGCAGCATCATTAAATGCCTGGAGAAAACCATCATCTTCCGGTTCTTCCTCATCATCCTGTCCTATCTTTGCCTTAGCTGCCGCCGTTCGTATCTTCTGCTCCTCTAAGTCCTCTTCTGACTTTGTGGTCTGTCCTAATGTGTCACGGATAGCAATATAAGCTTTTACATCTCCCGCCAGAGCCTCCCGGATAATGGCTGCGTTGACGGCTGCTTCCAAGGTGCTGTCCAGTCCTAATGCTTCCAGTAGTGGCGTCCATTCTGGATTGTCTATTTCGGCCGTGAGAAGGGCATTCAATGTCTTCCGAAAGTCGGCCTTCCTACGCCGTGATTCGCCGGATGCTTTTCCTCCTCTGCGTCCATATTCTCGAGCTTCGCTCGGGCTTAAACGTCTTAAGTTACCATTGTTTGCCATCACCTCACCTTCCTGTCTGGCTGTATTTCTGAAATCAAAAAAGGCAGCTAAGGCCACCTCTCATTCGTGTTTGTTTTTTGGTATAGAAAAAGAGCCGCACGGTGGCGGCTCATACTACGTTCTGTTTTTAGCTAATCTGCGAAGGAATATTTTTTAGGTAATCTGCGAATGAGTATTCTTTTAAAAACATCTTTTGCTGATCTAGTTGTTTTTCCAACTCATGAATTTGTTCAGCATTTAATCCTAATTTTTCAAATTCTGCTTTCTCTGATATATGCATATTTTGTACTGACAATGCAATATCAATTAACCTATAAAATATTTCCCACGCGTCTTTTCTTGAAATAGAATTATCATTCAATGCACTAACATATCGATCATAATGTTTTGGAAGTGTTATATACCTTTCCCCTAACAGCATACAAGTTTTGTAGCCCAACGCATAGTACTTCCCACTTATTAAATATATAAATGGTGTTCTCACAAATAATCTTTGAACTTCCATAGTAACTTATTTCCTTTTCTTTTTATCGTATCAAAATTGAGAACAAAGAGAAGCCTCCACATTAGCAGACGCTTCTCCAGAATCGCTTAATTAGGCGTAGATCGTCTGTGACCATCAACCTTAGTTCCATCACTTCTTGTATATGATTTTACAACCACAATTTTTTTCTGCTGTGTTCCTCTAACACTTGATTTTGTCTTTGCCATATCTCTGGCTCCTTTCTTGAAACCAGAGACACCCAACTGGTAAAGTGCCTCTTTAGAGTTAACTAGTTCTTCTTAGTCGGCTCTGGCCCTGAACCCACCCAAAACCTGAAAGCTCTCTTTCCATGGTCTTTTGCATAAATCTTCTCACCGTCTCTACCAGTGATCCAAGCTCTGAAAATCCACATGAAAACACCTCCTTTCTCAAGTTTTCACTTGCAAAAGAGGTACCACTGTGATATAATCAAATCGCCAAATTAGATTATAAACCAGTTGAACAGTGGTAACACTTTCAACAAATGACCAAGTACTTTGTGTGCTTGGTTTTTTCTATGTAAAGGATTTCTCCATCACATCAATAATATTGTCTGTATTGGATAGATGCTGCAGTTATTGACATTCCGCATTTTTCAGCAATTTCTTCAATCCTCATACCTTTTACAAGATCATATGGTGCCATTAATTCCCCAGCAAAAGCATTTGCTTGCCACTCGGGATTCATGTATGCAGGCACTGTACCTCTGGCAAATGTAACACGTTCCGGGAAATGTATCAAATAATGCCCTAATTCATGACATAATGTAAAACGGTCTCTTGGATTACCTTTAATCGCACCTTCATAAACATCTTCTCGTATTTTCATTGTTTCCGTACCTGGATTCGTCACACCATACGCTTGTGGCATATCGGAAATTGAAACTATTTCAAGCTCTAGCCCAAGTCGTCCCAAAACCCATTCTATAAACTGCACTATCGGAAAATATAAAACCTGCTCTAAACCAAACATTTCCCTAAATTCTTTTACCAATCCCCTAATATCTTTCCTAGACATAGGTGCTACAGAAAAATTCCCCAAACATCATCATCTCCTATTCTTGATTTCTCTTCAACCAGTTACTTAGTTCCTTCTTTTTATCCTCATCCCACGATTCCATTGCTCGTGCAAAAGAGATCATCATATCTCTATCAGATGCCCTAAACGTTGACATATCAATACTTTTCTGATTTCTGGCCTCGAACATAACTTTATCTAGCTCTTTTATTTCACCATCATTCAAATTGTATTCATTGATAAGGATATTTCTCCATTCTTCCGGAGGTTTACCTTTTCCGTTCTCCACTTTTGATAGAAATGCTGATGATACACCTAACTGGTTCGCCATATCGTAAAGCAGTTTATTATTGTCAATTCTTATCTTCCGACAAAACTTGCCAAAACTATTTAACATGACTTCATCCTCCTATTCCTTCCTCCGTTTAAGGTGATCACCCTTGCCTATATTATTAACTAAAATAGTTAATTTGTCAATCTCTTTTTGTAAATTTATTTTATTCAAAAAGAAAAATCCCTACCGAAGCAGGGACCCATACAAAGGAGAAAATACAAAATGGTTTATCCATCCAAACGGACCCTCCAGGAATCGAACCCGGGACGATGTGGTTTGCAAGCCAACTGCTCTACCGACTGAGCTAAAGATCCGGAGAAGGGGGCGTCCAGCCCTGGGATGGAACCAGAGCCAGACGAACCGGCCACCGGGCTGTGACACCGGGCGACCGTCGGGTTAAATGAAAGCCGCCGGCGGTATGCCTTTGGCTTCATGGTACACTATAACATTTTGAAAACGGACATTGTGGACAAAACGGACAAATTTTAATTACTTTCCATAAATCGGATAAATTCTTTTCGTATTCCCTCTTCCGTGGCCTTCCGTCCCATCTTCACAGCTACCTGCGCCCAAGTCAATTCCTCAAATATCCTATATCGGATAATCCGCTGCATTCTGGGTGAGATTGTATTAAGCCATGCTTCCACCTGACGCTTAATCTTCTCTGCGTTCCGGATCCGCTCCTCCAGTAACTTCTCCATACGATCCAACTCATCCGGATTCTTAACAGCTGCATACCCAAGCCCCTCCAAATGATAGGTCTGTAACGTGTACGGGAACTCATGCGCAGAGCCCTTGACACTGTCCTGCTGGATCTGGCTCCGATGCTTCCTCAGCTTCCGGATCTCATCCTTGGTGTCCTTAATCAGCTCGCAGGCATCTATGTATTGCTCCAATATCTGCTTGTCCAACGGTATCACCTCCTCGCCCTCAAAATTCTCTGTCTGGCCTCATCCCACTCAGCCGCCCACATCTCTGTCTCTACCCGGACAATCAGGTACCGCTTCTGGTACAAAATTCCCATGTCGCTGTACTTATCGACCTGAGGCCTACACTTCCAGCCGAATCTCTTTTGCAGCTCAATGCCGCTGTACCGCCCCACAAGCTTCCCGCAATCATACAGGTCATAATATACTGGCCCCGGCATAACATCACCTCCAGATCATCAGCACCGCCATCAGAGAGCCCCAGACCATCAGGTATTCCCACCGGTCTATGTTGCCTTGGATCAGATTGACCGTCCCCGTTATGGCCCACAGGATAATCACTACGCTCCTAAGTACATTCAACTTTCTACCTCCTGTATCTCTCATCTGGACACAGCGACGTATACGCATACGCTGGCATCCGCGCGGACCATACTTCCAGCTTCGGCCCTCGGATCGCATCCATGTCACTGGCTGCCACTACTCTGGCCCGCTGTTGCCGGTTCACTCGTCTCTGGGCCTCTGATTTTACAATCCCCAAGCTGCATCCCTTCTTTCTGCCCTCGTAGCAGGGCGATCATGTATTCCAGGTATGGATTTTTCTTTTGCCACATGGCCTCATTCGCCTCCTCATGGGTAGTCCGTGCAGCTTTCGCCAGTTATTGCTTTTCAAGACCGGAAATAATATATTGGCGATTGACTTTGCCAGTTCTGCTATGCTTTTAGCCAGGTTCGCAAACACCTCTACTGCCCTTCCTATTGCCTTATTTAGATCTTCCATATTGGTCCCTCCTGCGCTAAATGTCAGTCTACTTGAACGTCAGCAACCAGTTTTAAAAGTAACTTATCCAAATCTTCATTCGCTGCTCTGATTGGAGTAACCTTAATTCCCTCAGTTCTTCCAATCCCTACTTAATCTCTGATCGGAAGTGGTACACTAATTTCATCTCTTACAATGGTAACTCGCCCTTCTTTGATAATTGCTGTTGCGTGTGGGTCGAAATACTTGTTGAGATATTCCAGCATGGGGATTACTGCATCCATCAGTTCCTGAGAGGATTCTTCTTTTACCTCCGTATGATGGTCTGCCTTCCCTTGTACGACGCAAATAGCACACAGGCCGTCTATTTGCTCCATTTTTATCCGTACCTCTTTCGTAGAAGCAAGTACCTCTTGATGAATCATCCCGGTTAATTCCTCAACATCTCTGGACGCTGCATTGGGATTTGGTGCTTTACTGATTTTGTCCAACAATTCCTTCTTACGTTCAATCCACATCTTTTTATAAACATTCATGATTAAAACTCCTCTCCTGGCTCCTCATAGCCCTTTCTGTACGGCTATGCAAATCTTAATTTTGATAATATCTTTCTTTCTGTTCATCTACGAAAGGAACCTGCTATAGCGTTACCCCGGCCGGAGGTTCCGGCTCCTTTCTTAGACCTAATTTTTATATCGTAATACAACAACTACTTGTTTAATACCACAACTGTTTACTACAACTTATCCTTCCTTGCCCTGATACGGCTCCGGAAGTGGCATCCAGGCAATAATTCTCACCGACTCATCACCCAGATGCCAGGAGCCAGCATAATACTGCACAAAACAGCATCTTTCTCTATATTTGTCCCAGCCGATTACACTATTAAGAGATTCTTCCGGCAGCCTCTCCTCCACTGGGATCCAGCGATGCTTGCGCTGCTCCTCATTCAGTTCTTTCAGCATTTTTCCTACCTGGCTTCTTTCAAAGCTATCCAACTCCTCTGCTTCTTCCGGTGTCAGACCGGTATCCTCATACTCCATCAGCTTCCAGAGTGCTCCATACAGGCGTTCCCATAACTCCTTCGTGATGATCTTCCCTTCATACAGATACTCCCACGGCACTCCCCTGAGGCTCCAATTTCCCTGCTCATCTTTCTGTGTTAATCTCTTCATTCTCGCCTTCCTCCTCCCACTCAAGGGTAGTGTCAAAAACTACCTGTTTTTTTGTTCTAAAATCTTTTAAAAACCTTGATTCTATGGGAAATCTGCAATAAAAAGAGCATTGACCTCCCTTTTCGTGTATAA
>OHCY01000058.1_pt1 | contig 91420 bp, 76 predicted proteins | sample 1566951 | NCBI WGS metagenome assembly OHCY01 (sample SAMEA3879548, study PRJEB24766) | human gut metagenome | biome: human-associated habitat; feature: feces | place: USA | collected 1985/1987
GAAAATCATCAAAAGAAATCGCATAAAAAGTGGCAAAAGAACCTGCATCTGAACAATTTTTTTATTCAAACTCAATCGTACCCGGTGGCTTGCTGGTCAGGTCATAGAATACGCGGTTAACGCCCTTAACTTCGTTAATAATGCGGTTCATAACCTTATTCAGTACTGCATACGGAATCTCAGCAGATTCGGCTGTCATGAAGTCGATAGTCTTCACTGCGCGGAGCGCTACAGCGTAATCATAAGTTCTGAAGTCACCCATAACGCCTACACTTCGCATATTTGTCAGTGCTGCAAAATACTGGTTCGGCATCCATGAAGGATCTTCACCATGTTCTTTCTTATACTCAGCTGCAGCATTGTCTACCTCTTCACGATAAATGAAATCTGCATCCTGTACAATACGAACCTTCTCTGCAGTAACTTCACCGATAATACGGATTCCAAGTCCCGGTCCCGGGAATGGCTGACGGAATACCAGTCTCTCCGGAATTCCAAGCTCCAGACCTGCTTTACGAACCTCATCCTTGAAAAGGTCGCGGAGCGGTTCGATGATTTCCTTGAAATCAACGAAATCCGGAAGTCCGCCTACATTGTGGTGAGATTTGATCACTGCGGACTCTCCGCCCAGACCACTCTCTACAACGTCCGGATAAATAGTTCCCTGTGCCAGGAAATCTACCGCACCAATCTTCTTGGCCTCTTCTTCAAAAATACGGATAAATTCTTCACCGATGATCTTACGTTTTGCTTCAGGCTCTGTAACACCTGCCAGCTTGTCATAATATCTCTGCTGTGCATTGACGCGAATAAAGTTCAGGTCAAACTGACCGTTTGGTCCGAATACACCCTCAACCTCATCTCCCTCATCTTTACGAAGAAGACCATGATCTACAAATACACAGGTAAGCTGCTTGCCGATTGCTCTGGAAAGAAGTCCTGCTGCAACGGAAGAGTCAACACCACCTGACAGGGCAAGAAGAACTTTTCCATCCCCGACCTTCTCGCGGATTTCTCTGATAGTGTGCTCAACAAAGGCATCCATTTTCCAGTCTCCGGCACATCCGCATACACCAAGTACGAAGTTGGAAAGCATCTTCTTTCCTTCTACTGTATGAAGCACTTCCGGATGGAACTGGATCGCATACAGCTTCTTCTCCTCATTCTGTGCAGTTGCTACCGGACAGTCTGCTGTGTGAGCAGCAATCTCAAATCCTGGTGCAACCTGGGAAATGTAATCTGTGTGGCTCATCCAGCAGATTGTTTTGTCAGATACGTCTTTGAAGATTTTGGAATCTGTCTTATCTACCAGAACCTCTGTCTTTCCATATTCGCTCACATCTGCTTTCTCAACTTTTCCGCCCAGAACATGCATCATAAGCTGTGCGCCATAGCAAAGTCCCAAAACAGGAATACCAAGCTCAAATAATTCTTTATTGCATGTAGGTGAATCTGCCTCATAGCAGCTGTTCGGACCACCGGTAAGGATGATTCCCTTAGGATTCATTGCCTTGATTTTCTCAAGATCGGTCTTGTATGAATAGATTTCGCAGTATACGTTACATTCTCTCACACGTCTGGCAACCAGCTGATTGTACTGACCGCCGAAATCCAGTACGACGACTGTTTCTCTTTTCATGTTTTCCTCCTTGTTTCTCATTATTTGTAACTGTAAAGATATTGAACCGTTACCATTGAATTTTATTATAAATTACAGTTCGGATTTTTACAATGCTTATTTTCAGTTTTCCACCTTGTGTTTTCTTCCTGCCAGTTTATAAGTTTTTTAGAATTTAATCACGTTTTTTTCAACAGTCCATCACATTTTGCTCACAAATTCCCTGTATATTAATAAGCAAATAAAGCAAATGCTTTACAGACAGGTTGCAAATGCTTTTTCACATAGATTTTTAACTTTTTTCTTTTTCATACTTATGCCGGACCGTAAGGTCCGGCCCTCCTTCTTTTTACAGACCTTTTCAGGTCTTTTTCTTTTTTTTATAAGTTTTTTAGAATTTAATCACAATTTCTTCAACAGTCCATCACATTTTGCACACATTTTCCCTGTATATTAATAAGCAAATAAAGCAAACGCTTTATTTATAATAAAACTTTTTCTTTTTCATACTTGCCGGATCGCAAGATCCGGCACTCCTTCTTTTAAAATGTGAAATCCCGCTCACAGTAAGACACAACTGTGAGCGGGATTTTTATGTTACCGCAGAGAACTAGTGTGCCGACAAGTTGATTCTTGAAACAATCTTGCAGGATAAATTTTCTTATTTCAAGGCGGAGGAAGGAGGCGTAGCGGTGGCTACGGCGACCGACGACAACGCGGAAATAAGAAATTTAGACGCAAGATTGTTCGAGAAATCAACTTGTTGGCACACTAGCTTGATTCGGTTAAATTCCCATTGTAAGAATCTCCATCAGTACCCCAAGCAATGACGGATTCAAATTCATGGATACCAGAACTGGCACTGCCTCTGTACCCAGCTCTTTCACTACTTTATAAACGTCTGTCTTCTGTGCATAGGTAATCTGTGCTTTTTCCAGAATCTCATAGACCTCTTCTGCATAGTCTCTCTGATAAACAGCTGCATCTGCCGCAAAAGTAACCTTCACCTGTGCATCTGCCGGCACATCCTTGAGGATCACTATTGTTCCATGAAGCTTCTTATCCTCTGCGAACTCTGCATCCTTATATACCTGCCCGTTTACAGTAACCTCCTGCGGTTTGTCCTGAATGTTGCAGAAGCGGATCTTCCAGGAACGTTTCTGCGGGATCACTGCTGTATTTCCCTGTGCAACTTCTACAATAAATACTGTTCCATTCTCATCTGCAGTCTTCGTCATTCTGGTGGATACCCAATTCTCATCCAGGTCTTCCGGTGTGTCCCCACCGTCTTCCCAGAGTACAAATTCTCCTGATTCTCCAGGATATACAAGTACTTCCAGTTTCTCAGGATTCTCAATGGAATTATCATATCCTTCCATGTCCTTCAATGGAATGATGCTGCCTTCACGCACAAGTACCGGCATCTCATAAATATCTCTCCAGAGATCCACTTTTCTGCCGCCCTTATATGCTCTTCCGTTAAAGAAATCATACCAGATTCCCTGCGGAATCCATGTCTTTGCGCCTGCAAGTCCTGTTACCGGATCCAGCTTATCTGTGATTGGAGATACCATCATCTCTGTGCCGAAATAATAGTTGTTCGGTACTTCATAGGTTTCCTCACGCTCCGGCTCCAGATAATACATCGGCTGTACCAGCGGCAGTCCCGCTCTGCTTGCACGACGGTTCATGGTGTAAAGATACGGAACTAGCTTATGACGCAGTTTCAGGAAATTCTTCATTACTGTTTCTACAATCTGGTTGTATTTCCACGGTTCTTTTCCATTAAACGGGTTATCTGTGCTGTGCAGACGATTCATTGGTGAAAAGACTCCAAGCTGTACCCACCTTGCAGTGAGCTCGTCGTCTCTGTATCCAAACATATGTCCACCGATATCATGACTCCACCATCCAAAACCGATGTTGCTGGCATTTGCTGTGAAATATGGCTGGAATTTCAGACTCTCCCAGGTAATGAACGTATCACCGGAAAAACCAACCGGGTATCTGTGGCTTCCTGGACCTGCATATCTTGAGAAAGTCAGCGCACGTTTTCCTTTCCACTTGCTGTCCAGATAGTGATAGTGGTTCAGCATCCAGAGCGGATCCAGTCCCGGAACCTTGGTTACAGTTCCCTGCTGCCAGTCAAGCCACCAGAAGTCTACTCCCTCTTCTTCCATCGGATGATGCAGTTCCTCAAAATATGTCTCAATGAATTTCGGATCTGTCATATCAAAAAGTACCGGTTCCTTACTTGCAGGATCAATTCCCATCTTCTCTGCAACTCTCGGATAGGCTTCTTCATAAGCACGCACTCCATCTGCCGGATGTACGTTCAGTGTGATCTTATATCCATGTTTGTGCAGCCAGTCCATAAATTCAGGCGGATTGGGGAAAAACTTCTTATTCCAGGTATATCCTGTCCATCCGCTTCCATATACAGGAGGTACATCCTCTACCAGATGCCAGTCCATATCTACAACTGCAACAGAAAACGGCACTTCTTCTTTCTCAAAACGCTCTACCAGTTCTTTGTACTCTGTCTCTGTGTATTTGTGATATCTGCTCCACCAGTTTCCGAACGTATATCTTGGAAGCAGAGGTGTTTTTCCACATAATCTGTAAAAATCCTGCAGACATTCCACATATCTGTGGCCATATCCAAAGAAATAAAAGTCTGCTCTGTTTCCCTGACGTGGCTCTACCATTCCATCTTCGCCCATAGCCATTGTGTGGGAATCATCCAGCACTGAAAAACCGTTTCTGGACATAATTCCATGACTCAGCGGAATCTCACCGTCTGCTTCATCCAGGGTTCTGGCTGTTCCCAGCAGATCTTTTGGTTCATCACCATAATGCCACACGCGCTCGCTGGCTTTTCCACCCGCTACACGTATCATCAGACCGCTTGGAGAAAATTTCTGTCTGTCATAGTGGATTTCCAGGTCTTTGGTGTAAATATGTAATTCCTCACCGCCATCGCTCACCCTGAATTCCGGCACCGGGAAATCACGATTGCATACCATCTGTGTTGCTCTGTCCTCAAATCCTCCGTCTTCGCTGTACTCAAAACGGATCAGGGCAGTTGTCAGCATTGTAATCCTGAAATGATCGCCCACGATCACAGCTTCCTTTCTGCATACAGGATTACCTTCCAGCACAAATTTCTTTAAGTCCATAAAAGTTTTTCCTCCTTTACATCAACAACAGTTGTAACAGCTGCTTTTATGTCTATTTTAATCTTCTGTAGTCTGATTGACAACGCTTTTTTTCAGCTACTGAACATTTATATGACATATACTTGTGATATTATTTTCTAGAACGTGTCTGAAAAATGCTTTACGCAAGATGTGCGTCACAATTTGCAGGAGATTTTGGGAATGATTTTCCAAACACACTCTAAAGCAGCTGCCGAAGAGGACGAATGATAATCCTGAGCACACCGTAGTATAACTTCTTTTTCCGATTCAACACTTTCCCCTGGTACTTTGCGCCTTCGGTTTCCTGACCGTTTGCAAGTACCTCTTTGCTTTTTTCCATATAATCTGATTCTGTTTCGTGAATCTGCTGACTCAGTTTTTCGCTGTCAATTACCAGCATCAGTTCCGTATCCAGATAAGTACTTCGCATATCCAGATTATAGGAACCTACTACTGACAGACGGTCATTTAGCAGCACAGCTTTTGTATGAACCGGATAATCATTCATCAGTTCATACACATCTGCCCCTGTTTCCAGAATTTTCTTTTTCTGATTAAGATAATCTGTACAGCCCCATGGATTAGAGCCTTTTTCCACTGCATTCAACACGATCTGAAGTTTTGCATGATCTGAAATCCCCTGCAATACATCATACATGTAACCATTACAGATCACATAAGGAGTCTGTATTATTACATGATCTGCATTTTCAGTAAGATACTGAATTGTCTGGAGAACCTGCGGTGTTTTTCGTCCCGCCTCAATTCCATTATTGATCAGAGTGATCTTGTTTGCTTCTATCGTATCCTTTTCCCATGCACTGTAGGTTTCTATATCATTGTACCTTTTCAGCAGAGATATGTAAATTTCTTCCATGTGCCGGTATGCATCCGTATATCTGGAAGATTGTTTGCCTTTTTTAATGCTCACACAGCTTTCCTTCCATATTTTATGGAAATAATCCTCAAGCTGGTTCAGAGACTCTCCCTGTCCTTCTGATGTATCATACACCAGGATATCTCTGTCTTCATTAATGCCTTTTGTCTGATTCCCCAGAAAGATATCATTGCTGTTGCGTCCGCCCAGCAGATACATTTTCTCATCCACGATCAGATATTTATCATGCATGCGATAATTCACCTTAAACAGATTGACCGGTGTCACCGGATTGTAAACTCCCACTTCCACATTCTCATATGATGCCAGAGCCTGGAAATCGCTGCTTCCAGCCAGAAACAGTTGCTGATAAATTCCATCGATCAATAACTGAATCTTCACACCTCTTGCCGCAGCGCAATTCAATGCGGCAAGAATTTTAGTGCCATTATCATCCGCGCGTAAGTCAAAGGTAGACAGTACAATGCTCTCCTTCGCAGTGCCAATCATACGAAGCCTCCACAAAAGTGCCTCTTCATTATCGTCAATGCAGCAAATCCTTTCTACGCCTGCTGTCTCTGATGTAAATTCTGTCTTTCTCAGACTTTCCACATATGTTTCGTCCGGTTTCCTGCAAAAAAGAGGTGAAAGTATATTTACCAGCACCACGATCAGCAGGAAAAGGCAAAATATTTTTCCTGTTCTTTTTAGTATTTTTTTCATTCGATACCGTAACCTCCTTTGACCAGACCGGAACCCAGATATTTGACTTATTCCTCTTCTTTCGACAATACACTGAGTATAGAGTATAACATAATCAGAAGCCATAGTGCATCTTTTGATACGAAAAGCGTTAAAATCTTTTCACAAACCCTTTTCTTTTTCTTGCAATGTCTTATATGTTTCCGACTTATAAAAATTCAATGTCATCAACTCTTTCCAACAGAGAGGGATTTCAATGTTATCAGGATGGTTTGTATAAAGTGTGATGACTGGTTATAAAGAGGGTTTATCTGCATCTTGCACAGCAGTCTTCTCTCCTGCATGAAGATATTTACCAGCTTGACCCTGTGTTCTTCAAGCGCTATCAGCAGCATAAAATACTTTTACGCCCTTGTGGAACTTTCTCCGCAGGGGCGTAAATATTTCATTTCTCTCTATTTCCCAGATACCTTTATTTTTCACTTTCCCGTAAAACATAAAAAACACCGTCCCCGCGGCAATCGCTTTGTCCGCAAAAACAGTGTTCTTAGTGCGCCTTCAGGGGTTCGAACCCTGGACACCCTGATTAAGAGTCAGGTGCTCTACCAACTGAGCTAAAAGCGCATATTCTTTTGTTTTTCTTTGTGTTGAAGTTTTGCATCACCCTCAACGCAAGTGATATTATATATAATAGTCGTTTAAATGTCAATAGGTTTTTTCAAAAAAAATCAGATTTTTTTCTATTTCATTTATTTTTCCTTTTTTTCGTCGTTTTGGGACATTTTGTTAAGTGTTTTATTGACCTCTTCTGCGGATTTCCGCAGGCGACTGAAGGTATTATCAAAATTTTTGTGTTCATAGCGGAATTGTAACATTTTATTATGGAAAGAACTTTTTCGTTTCACCGGCTGACTCCTTCGGGGCGCTTCGCGCCCCGAAATTTTCTTATACTATAATATGCATTGCCAGCCACAATAGATAATCAAATGAATAATCGCAATCCACTTCACTACGGAATTGCTATAAACCAGATGATTGCTCTGCTTTTTTATCTGTGACACTCTCTGGAAATCACCATCTTACAGATTGGATTTCCCATAGAAGAAAATTTCTCTTCATATTCTGTCATAACATTTCCCTGTACCATCTCTTCATTATGATGCAGATCAAAGGTAGAAGCTTCCAGATTCCATCCGGCTTCCTCCACTTCTTCCAGGGAAAATTCAAACAGTTCCTTATTATCTGTCTTGAATTCCACTTTTCCATCCTGAACCAGAATCTGGTCGTAACGTGCCAGGAATTCTCTGGATGTCAGGCGACGTTTTGCATGGCGGGCTTTTGGCCATGGATCGGAAAAGTTCAAGTAAATCTTATCTACTTCACCTTTCTCAAAGATTTCCGGCAGAAGTCTGGCATCCACTCTCATAAAAAATAAATTAGAATAAACCTCTCCATTCTCCTCCAATTCCTCCCTCTTCTGCAATGCGCGAAGAAGAACGCTGTCATACATCTCAATTCCTATATAATTGATATCAGGATGCAGCCGGGCCAGATCCATAAGAAATCTTCCTTTTCCCATCCCTACTTCAATATGAAGAGGCTGCTTTTTCGCAAAAACCTCCCCCCAGTGTCCTTTCTTTGTCTGTGGTTCCTGCACCACATAAGGGCTCTCCAGAATTGCATCCTGAGCTCCCGGAATATTTCTTAATCTCATAAAAATCTCCTGTTCCTTTTCTTATATCTCCAGAGCGTGTTTGAAAAATGCTTTACGCAAGATGTGCGTGCAATTTCCTGCCACCAATAAACTACCATACCATACTCCTAACGTCAATTACATCCCGGACAGATATTCGCAGGAGATTTCTTTAACTTGTCTAAAAAATAACAATTTTTTTATTTCTGAAAAAAATTTAGATGGTTTTTTTAAACAAAAGGGTGTATGATATCTAACAGATATTACTATTTTGTGCATAGTAAATCTGGTTTTTTTGTAAAATTTTGACAACTAAGGAGGTTGAAGATGGAGCAGATACTTAACAAATTATCTGAAATCGAGCTTACAGCCCAACGCATCATGGAAGACTGCGACCGGCAAAAGCAACAGCTTTCTGAAGAGGCAGAACAGAAATGTAAAAATTATGACGAGCAGCTGGAGTCCCGGACAACAGAGCAGATTCAACGGATCCGTCAGCAACTGGAAGAAGAAAAAGATTCCCGCCTGGCACAGTTACGTGCAGATACAGACGCTACCTTTTCTTCACTGGATGCTCATTACGAACAGCAGCACTCACAACTTTCCAGAGAATTGTTTGAGAAAATACTGGCTATGTAAAGATCTGTCTCAAACGCTAGAGCGTGTCTGAAAAAGGCTTTCTGCAAGATGTGCGTCACAATTTGTGGGAATGATTTTTCAGACACACTCTAGTACATCGTTTCGTAAATAACTATACCAATCGCGTAGGATGCGGATTCGAGTGTGCAGGTCTAAAAACGCAGGCGTAGCGGGCTACGCTGAGGCTTTTAGACCTGTGCACTCGGATTTGCAGACAAGTGAGTGGTATAGTTATTTCGAAAACGATGTACTAGATGACATCAGGAAAGGAAGTGAAAAACAATGGGAGGCGTACTCTCCTACAGCGGACTTTCCACGAAAATCCGCGCAATGCAGAGCAGGCTTACTACCATGGATCAGTTCGAGGAAATTCTCCAACTCTCCGATGTCACGCAGGTAGCTGCCTATCTGAAGCGAATGCCGGAATACTCTTCCAGGTGGGATGCACTGGATGAAAATACCCTGCACCGTGGCCAGATTGAGAAGCTTCTGAAGAAATCCATATTCCAGAATTTCTCCAGAATTTATCACTTTGCCAACCCGGAGCAGCGTAAATTTCTGGATCTGTATTCCAAGCGATATGAAATCCGTGTACTGAAGGAAGTCATGACAAATATCTTTGATCACCGCGACACGGATCCTGTAGATGTTTCTCCGTACCGTGAATTTTTCCGTCTGCATTCCAATATTGATGTAGACCGGATCACTACCTGTTCCACCATGGAGGAACTGATCTCCTGCCTCAAAGGAAACGAATTTTATATCCCGCTTTCGAAGATCCAGGAGCATGAAACAGCACTTCTCTTCGACTATGGTATGGCACTGGATCTGTACTATTTTACCCAGATCTGGAACATCCGTAAGAAGCTGTTTAAAGGTAAAGATCTGGAAGAGATTACCTGCACTTACGGCGAGAAATTTGATATGCTGAACCTGCAGTTTATCCAGCGTTCCAAAAGGTATTACAACATGGATCCGGCAAGTATTTATGCCCTGCTGATCCCTGTAAATTATAAGTTAAAGAAAGAAGAGATCACAGCTTTGGTGGAAGCACCTTCATACGAAGAAGGTCGAAGAATTTTCCAGAAAACATGGTACGGCAACAAATATGAACAGCTTACCGTAGCCAATCTGGAAGAATTCTACAACCACATCCACCGCTCGATCCTTGAGAAGGAATCCCACAGAAATCCATATTCTGTAGCAGTGATCTATTCTTATCTGTATAACAAGGAACACGAAGTAAACCGCCTGACTATCGCCATTGAATGCGTACGTTATGGTGTGCAGCATGATGAAGCCATGCGTTATATTTGCAACAGTTGATTTCTATATGGCGCATAACTGAATAACTGCTTCGCAGTTTAAAGAACATTAACCAGGAGGTGAATTTATGATTGAGAAAATGAAGTTCCTGAGCATTACCGGTCCTAAAACCGATATTGACAGAGTGGTAAACACCTATCTTTCCAAGTACGAAATTCATCTGGAAAATGCCCTTTCCGAGCTGACCGCAGTAGAGAGTCTTTCTCCGTTTATGGAAATCAATCCATATAAGGAAGCACTCTCTACTGCCAACAGTTTCTATGATGAACTGGCAGATCCGGAGAAGATTTCTGCCAAACCCATGGATACTGAACAGGCTTTAAATACAATCCGCCGGATTCAGTCTGATTATCAGGAACTAAGCAATAAACGTGCTGATCTGGAGAGTCAGCTTGCAGCTCTGGATGAATCTCTGCGAGTGATCCGCCCGTTCAGAAATATTAATTACAATATTTCCTCAATCCTGAAATTCCAGTTCATCCACTTCCGTTTCGGAAGGATTGAGAAGGAATATTACCAGAAATTTGAAAAGTATATTTACGAAAATCTGGACACAATTTTCATTAAATGTGATGAAGATGACCAGTATGTCTGGGGTCTGTATTTTGTCCCGGAGCACGAAGCCCAGAAAGTAAAAGCCGTCTATTCTTCCATGCACTTCGAGCGTATTTATATGCCAGATACGTATGAGGGAACAGCAAAAGAAGCTTTCGAACAACTGACTGAAACACGCAACAGAGCTGCTGCTGATCTGGCATCTGCCGATCAGAAAAAAGCAGATTTTCTTCTTAGAAATCAGAAAGATATCGTTGCATCACGCAATGCTATCGCACAGCTTTCCGGTAACTTTGATGTGCGCAGACTTGCAGCATGTACACATGGGGATAAGGACGTTTTCTATATCTTATGTGGATGGATGACAGAGAAAGATGCCCATTCTTTCCAGAATGATATCAAAGACGACAGCCGCATTTTCTGCATTATTGACGGTGAAGAGGACGAACATCTGAAGCCAGGCATCCACCAGCAGCCACCTACCAAACTGAAGAACCCGAAACTGTTTAAACCATTTGAAATGTACATCAAAATGTATGGTCTTCCGGCCTATAACGAGATGGATCCAACATGGTTTGTGGCACTGACTTATTCCTTTATTTTCGGTGCAATGTTCGGTGATGTGGGGCAGGGATTGCTGCTCTTTATCGGTGGTTTCCTGCTTTATAAATTCAAACATATCACACTGGCAGGCATTATCAGTTGTGCAGGTGTGTTCTCCACAATCTTCGGATTTATGTTCGGAAGTATCTTCGGATTCGAAGATGTGATACCTGCCCTGTGGCTTCGCCCGATGAACAATATGATGTCAGTTCCATTTATCGGAAAGCTGAATACAGTATTTATTGTTGCCATTGGTTTTGGTATGTGCCTGATCCTTTTATGTATGGTATTTAACATCCTGAATGCCTGGAAAGCCGGAGATGTAGAACACATCTGGTTTGATACAAACTCAGTAGCTGGTCTGGTATTCTACGGCTCTGCAGTTGTCTCCATTGCACTTATACTGAATGGCAAAACACTTCCCGGCGGAATCGTACTGTTTATCATGTTCGGCGTACCATTGATCCTGATCTTCCTGAAAGAGCCACTTACAGCCCTCATTGAGAAGAAATCAGAAGTTATGCCAAAAGAGAAGGGAATGTTCGTTGTACAGGGACTTTTTGAAATGTTTGAAGTCCTGTTAAGCTACTTCTCCAATACCCTTTCCTTCGTCCGTATCGGAGCTTTCGCAGTCAGCCATGCAGCGATGATGGAAGTCGTTCTCATGCTTGCAGGCGCAGAAAGCGGAAACCTGAACTGGATAGTAGTAGTTCTGGGAAACCTTTTTGTATGTGGTATGGAGGGCCTGATCGTCGGTATCCAGGTGCTTCGTCTGGAATATTATGAAATGTTCAGCCGCTTCTACAAAGGTACAGGACGTAAATTTGAGCCGTTCCGCTCTGTAAAATAGACAGAAAGATCATCAGAAATTATACTATTTTCATTTATATATCATCCTCGGGAAACCCATATCTGTCGGTCAGCCAGATATTCAAAGCCGAATAAATATGATATATATGAACAGCAAAATCAAGAACTAAGAGGAGATTTAATTATGACAACAATCGCACAGATCATTTTAGCAATCGCACTGGTACTCAGCATCATTCTTCCATTTGGCTACTATCTCATCGGTGAAAAAAACCGCGGACGTTACAAAACAGCTCTCGGTGTAAACGCATTCTTCTTCTTTGGAACCATGCTTATCGCCATTGCAGTTATGTTCACAGGTGCTTCTTCCGTACAGGCCGCTGCAGGCTCTGAAGGCACACTTGCAACAGGTATGGGTTATATCGCAGCAGCTCTTGTAACCGGACTTTCCTGTATCGGTGGTGGTATTGCCGTTGCCAGTGCGGCAAGCGCAGCCTTAGGCGCTATCAGCGAGGATCAGAGTATCCTTGGTAAATCCCTTATTTTCGTAGGTCTTGCAGAAGGTGTTGCCCTTTATGGACTGATCATCTCCTTCATGATCCTGGGACAGTTATAAGATGCAGATGTTTTTGATCAGCGACAATATCGATACCTACACAGGGATGAGACTGGCAGGTGTGGAGGGCGTGGTCGTACACACACATGATGAATTAAAAGATGCTTTGCAGAAAGCTATCTCCAATAAAGAAATCGGAATCATACTCCTGACCGAGAAATTCGGCCGGGAGTTTCCCGAAATTATAGATGATGTAAAGCTTCATCACAAAACCCCTCTGATCATTGAAATTCCCGACAGGCACGGTACTGGCCGCAAACCGGATTTTATCACTTCATATGTGAATGAAGCTATTGGTTTAAAACTGTAAAACAGTTACCAATAGTAAATCTAATGTTACTGTTCACACACCACTATCTCGAGACATACAAGCCAAAATCCCATTGCCGCAGGCAATCTGGAATGAATTTTGGCTACGTTACTGTGAACGGAGTGAACAGTTACAATCTAAATATTACAGGCAGGTGTTAACATGACAATTGATGAAAAACTCAGCCATTTTTATGATATCACTGTAGAGGAAGCCCACGAAAAAGCTGCCGCCATTCTTGATGAGCATAAAGCGGCTCTGGAGAAAATGGCAGAAGAACACAAAACTCTCAGTGAAGAAAACGCCCAGACACAGATCAAAGCGGAAACTGCCAGCGCCCGACGTGAAATAAACAAGGCTCTCTCCGCAGAACAGCTCACGATCAAGCGTGACTGGACCAGAAAACAAAACGAATTAAAAGAGAAAATTTTCTCCGAAGTAAAAGGACTTCTGGAATCCTTTACCAAAACTCCGGAGTATGAGAACTATTTAACTGCTAAGATCAAAGAAGCTCTGGATTTCGCGGGAAATGATGAGATTACCATCTATCTCTCTCCGGAGGACAGATCTCTTGCAGAGAAACTTCAGCATACAACAGGTACTGCTATCCAGCTTGCAAAGGACTCTTTTCTTGGCGGTATCCGCGCTACGATTCCTCAGAAAAACATCCTGATCGATCACTCTTTTGCAGGAAATTTTGAGGCAGCATACAAAGAATTCAAGTTTGACGGAGGACCAGAACATGAGTAATACAGGTGTTATCTACGGTGTCAACGGCCCCGTCATTTATCTGAAGGGCGACAGCGGATTTAAGATTTCCGAGATGGTCTATGTAGGTCCGGAACATCTGGTAGGTGAGATCATCGGCCTGAAGAAAGGCATGACCACCGTACAGGTTTTCGAGGAGACTACAGGACTGAAACCGGGCGATACAGTTACAGGAACCGGAGATGCCATTTCTGTACTTCTGGGACCTGGAATCATCCACAATATTTTTGATGGTATCCAGCGCCCTCTGGAAGAGATTGCCAAAGCCTCAGGCAAATATATTTCACGAGGTGTCAGCGTTGATTCTCTTGACACAGAAAAGAAATGGAACACTCACATCATAGTAAAAGAAGGAGATGTTGTAGGTCCCGGCTCTGTTATCGCAGAAACTCAGGAAACAGACTCCATTCTCCATAAATCCATGGTTCCTCCGAATCTTACAGAAGCCACAGTTATCCACGCGGCATCTGACGGAGCATACACCATTCTGGAACCGATCGTAACCATTCAGTTCGCAGACGGAACCACCAAAGATCTGGCACTTGCACAGAAATGGCCGATCCGTATCCCGAGACCAACCCACAAACGTTTCCCCGCAAGCGTCCCGCTTGTCACAGGCCAGCGTATCCTGGACACTCTTTTCCCGATTGCCAAGGGCGGTACAGCCGCTGTTCCGGGAGGTTTCGGTACAGGTAAGACCATGACTCAGCATCAGATTGCAAAATGGTCTGACGCAGACATTATCATCTACATTGGATGCGGAGAACGTGGAAACGAGATGACTCAGGTTCTGGAAGATTTCAGTAAACTGATCGACCCGAAATCCGGAAACCTGATGATGGACAGAACCACATTGATCGCCAATACTTCCAACATGCCGGTTGCGGCGCGTGAAGCTTCTATTTATACAGGTGTAACTCTTGCGGAATATTACCGGGACATGGGTTACGATGTAGCTATCATGGCAGACTCCACTTCCCGTTGGGCAGAAGCTCTTCGAGAACTGTCCGGCCGTCTGGAGGAAATGCCTGCAGAGGAAGGTTTCCCTGCATATCTGGCATCCAAGCTGTCCGCATTCTATGAACGTGCAGGAATGATGCAGAACTTAAACGGAACCGAAGGCTCTGTCTCCATTATCGGAGCAGTTTCTCCACAGGGTGGTGATTTCTCAGAGCCTGTCACACAAAACACCAAACGTTTCGTCCGCTGCTTCTGGGGACTGGACAAATCCCTTGCCTATGCCCGTCACTTCCCGGCTATCCACTGGCTCACCAGCTACAGTGAATATCTGGAAGACCTGACTCCATGGTACAGAGAACATGTTTCCCCGAAATTTGTAGCAGACAGAAATCAGCTCATGGCAATCCTGAATCAGGAGAGCTCCCTGATGGAGATCGTCAAGCTGATCGGAAGCGACGTTCTTCCGGATGACCAGAAACTGACGCTGGAAATTGCCAGAGTCATCCGTCTGGGCTTCCTCCAGCAGAACGCTTTTCACGCAGAAGACACCTGCGTACCAATGGAAAAACAGTTTAAAATGATGGAAACGATCCTCTATCTTTATGAAAAATGCCGTGCACTCATCAACCGTGGAATGCCGGTTTCCGTACTGAAAGAGGGGAACAACATTTTTGAAAAAATTATTTCCATTAAATATGATGTGGCAAATAATCAGCTTGATAAATTCGACCAATACAAGCAGGACATTGATACTTTCTATGATAACATAATGGAAAAAAACGGCTGATGCCGGAACAGTTACATTCATAGCCATAACCGGCTATGAGTCGTAACAGAGAGGAGAAGTTTATGGCAATTGAATATTTAGGCTTAAGCGAAATAAACGGACCTCTGGTGGTCCTGGAAGGCGTCAAGAATGCCTCCTATGAGGAAATCGTAGAATTTCACATGGATGACGGGACTCGCAAGATCGGCCGTATTATTGAGATTTATGAGGACAAGGCTGTTATCCAGGTTTTTGAAGGAACAGACGGTATGTCCTTAGGCAACACCCATACCCGGCTGACCGGACGTCCCATGGAGATCGGGCTTTCCCCGGAAATCCTCGGACGAACCTTTAACGGTATCGGACAGCCCATCGACGGTCTGGGGGACATCACCCCGGATGTAAAATTAAACATCAATGGTCTGCCGCTGAACCCGGTAGCACGTGAATATCCCCGAAACTATATCAACACCGGTATTTCCGCAATCGACGGACTGACCACCCTGATCCGAGGACAGAAGCTTCCGATCTTTTCCGGAAATGGTCTTCCACACGACAAGCTGGCTGCACAGATCGTACAGCAGGCTTCTCTGGGAGAGGACTCTGATGAAGATTTTGCCATTGTTTTCGCGGCAATGGGTGTCAAATACGACGTAGCGGAATTTTTCCGCCGTACCTTCGAGGAAAGCGGTGCTGCAGACCATGTAGTTATGTTCCTGAATCTTGCAAATGATCCGGTTGTTGAACGTCTTCTTACACCGAAGATTGCCCTCACTGCCGCAGAGTATCTTGCTTTTGAAAAAGGAATGCACATCCTGGTCATCCTGACAGACATCACATCCTTCTGCGAGGCCATGCGAGAGGTTTCCTCCTCCAAAGGTGAGATTCCGTCCCGTAAAGGTTATCCGGGTTATCTGTACAGTGAGCTTGCAACCCTGTACGAACGTGCAGGTATCGTAAAAGGCAAACCGGGTTCCGTAACCCAGATCCCGATCCTGACCATGCCAAACGATGATATCACTCACCCGATCCCTGACCTTACCGGTTATATCACCGAAGGTCAGATCGTTCTGGACAGACAGCTTCATGGACAGGCAATCTATCCGCCTATTAACGTACTGCCATCTCTTTCCCGTCTGATGAAGGACGGTATCGGTGAAGGCTATACAAGAGCAGACCATCAGGACGTGGCAAATCAGCTTTTCTCCTGCTATGCAAAGGTTGGAGATGCCAGAGCCCTTGCTTCCGTTATCGGTGAGGATGAGCTTTCCCCGCTGGATAAACGCTATCTGGTATTTGGTAAAGCCTTTGAGAGTGAATTTGTCGGCCAGTCCGAAACCGAGAACCGAAGCATCACCGAAACCCTGGATAAGGGCTGGGAGCTTCTGGGACTTCTTCCGAAAGAAGAGCTCGACCGAATTGATACGAAGATCCTCGACAAGTACTATCACGAAACAGTACGCTAAAAGAAGCGAGGTGATTACATGGATCCGAATACCTTTCCCACCAAGGGAAACCTGATACTTGCAAAGAACTCACTGAAGCTTTCCCGTCAGGGCTATGAACTGATGGACAAAAAGCGTAACATCCTGATTCGTGAAATGATGGAGCTGATCGATCAGGCAAAGGATATCCAGACACAGATTGATGTGACTTTCCGCACTGCCTATACAGCACTGCAGAAAGCCAATATGGAGATTGGTATCGCCTTTGTCCAGCAGATCGCGTGTACGGTTCCTGTCGAGAACTCTATACGCATTAAAACCCGAAGTGTTATGGGTACGGAAATTCCTCTGGTGGAATATGACAAAACCACTAACACTCCCACCTATGCCTACTACAGCACAAAGATGTCTCTGGACGAAGCCAAGGCTGCCTTTGAAAAGGTAAAAGAGCTGTCCATCCGCCTGTCCATGGTGGAAAATGCAGCCATCCGCCTTGCAGCCAATATCAAGAAAACTCAGAAACGTGCCAATGCTCTGAAGAATATCACTATTCCGAAGTACGAGGCACTGACCAAAGATATCCAGAATGCACTGGAGGAGAAAGAACGTGAGGAATTTACCCGTCTGAAAGTCATCAAACGGATGAAACAAAAATAGTATATATCAGAAATCAGCCGGATGAATATTTATTATTCATCCGGCTGATTTTATCTGACGTATGATAAAGATATCTATAGCAATCCTCGTAAATAATGCATTTAAGACAGTTCAGCAGAGTGCGAAAGACAAGGAAGATATCTGCAGGCGTGCTGACGCACGGCAAAGATATCTGACACAGGACTTCATGCTATGTGGATAATATCTGTGAAAAGTTATCCCCATCCGAATTCATTTTGTGCATTTCTCATCCACATCTGTCTCTCCTATGTGGAAATTTCCCGTTTCTGTCAAATGTATTCTTTTTTTCATTGTTGTTGTAGTTTTTAGCAGAATATCTTTTTGAATATTCTGATTATTTATATATATATTGTTATATTTTGTCTTTTTTGTACAATATTATATGTTTTTTAGAATATAAAAAAGTCAATAGATTTGTGGATTTTTTCGTCCAAAAATGTCGATTTATCATTTTACACAAAACATCTGTTTCTTTTTTCCTTATGTAAATCGAGTATTCCACACACATAAAATGTGGATAATGTGGATAACTTTGTGTATAACTTTAATTTACGGGATTTTTCAATAATCGGGTATGTGGATAGAGTGTGTATGACTTTATCCACTTTTCCCACCTCTCGACATTCTTTGTGCAATTTGTCGAATCATATAATTTTAGGCGTTACAGCTATTCCATGAACGTACCTACAGCTGCCGGCTTCTCATAATCATAATCGGAAATCTTGATTCCTGTAGCAGCATTGCTGGCATGGATAATCTTTCCATCTCCGATATAAAGTGCCACATGATCAATATATCCGTTTCCGTAGAATACCAGATCTCCCGGCTCAAGCTGGCTGATATCTTTCTTTGTGGAGGCATCACACTGCGCTGCAGCCACGCGTGGAAGACTGTAACCGAAATTGGCAAATACAGACATTACAAATCCTGAGCAGTCTGCACCGTTTGTAAGACTTGTTCCGCCATAAACATAAGGATTTCCTTCAAACTGCAGCGCAAAGTTTACCACTTCCTGTCTCTTTGCCAGACGTTTCGCTTCTGCTTCTTCGGCAATTTTTTTCTTTGTATCCTCAACTGTCTGCTGAATACTCTCCAGTGCGGCTGTTTTTTCCTGCTCCGCCTTCTCAGAAGCCTTTTCCGCTTTCTCTACTCTTCGTTCTTCACGAATCTGAGCTGCTTCCTCTTCTTTCGCAACAAACTCCTGTGTCTGTTCCTCTGTCTGCTTCGCCAGTGTACTTGCCAGAGCACTTACACTTCCTGTTCCATCAGAAAACGCTGATGCGCCATCATCAAACTGTGCTGCGCTTACACATACCCCCTGTGTCAGAACCACAGAGCTCATAATTGCTGCCATCAAAATTGTCTTTATTTTATTATTCATTTTACTAATCAACTCCTGTTATACATCGTTGTAAAATTATTACATTTTTATTACGTTTTGTTACACATTTGTGTATGTTAACATAACATCCCAATTTTGTCAAATGAAAAAAGTGTGACGAGCATTTGAAAGGATGTTATGTTACTGAAAGCATACTTCATGCTTTCCTTCAATAAGATAGTAAAAAGCAGATTCCGAGGTGGATATGCGTATTTATAAAAATATCCCTAAAAGAATCCTCAGCCTGTGTCTGGTCTTTGCCATTGGCATCAGCATGGGTGTTCTCTCCGACCACTTTGTTTCTGAAAACTCCCGTTTTCAGACCTTTACGGAAAAATTATTCCGGTCCGAAGTATGCAGCAATACCCTCACCCTTCACTACACTCTTGCACACCCTGAAAAAAAAGGTATCAGAAAGCCCGAGGCAACTCTTGGAACTGCACTTTCTGACCCGGCTAAGACCACCAGTCTCTGTCAGGAATATGAGAAAGAGCTGAAATCCTTTGCCTATTCCAGACTCTCCGAAGAAAACCGGCTTACCTGTGATATGCTTCTTCTCTATTTTCACACCAGAGCCTCCCTTGGAAAAAACAGCGCCCTGGATGAGCCGCTGGGACCAGGCCTGGGTGTGCAGGCACAACTTCCCATTCTTCTGGCGGAATATACTTTCCGGACAAAAGAAGATATCTCTGATTATCTGAAACTTCTGAGTACCGTCAGGCCATATTTTCAAAGTATTATAAAACTGGAAAAGCAGAAATCCCAGTCAGGGCTTTTCATGAGCGACACAACTCTGGACCGTATCCTGAAACAATGTCAGTCTTTTGTCGCGAATCCTGATTCCAACTACATGGATGATATTTTTGCGCAGAAACTGAAAGCTTTCTCCAACCCTGCATTTAGCAGCGAAGATCAGAAAAAACTCTGTACATATCATCATAAACTGATCTTAACCGAAGTGATCCCTGCTTATCAGGAACTGGCAGACAGTCTGGAAAGTCTTCGCGGTACAGGCAAAAGCAGCCGGGGCCTGGCATTTTTTGAGGGTGGGCGTGAATATTACCTCTACCTGCTGCAAAGCCAGACAGGAACCTATGTACCTGTCGGACAAATTGAAAAAAGGCTGTCAGCTCAGCTTTTGTCCGACTATCGGGAGATATCTTCCCTGCTGAAACAGAATTCCTCCCTGATCGACAGGCTGAATCAATGTTCCGGTGAACTTACGCTGACACCGACTCAGATGCTGGAGAAGCTTCCGGAATTGATGAAAAAAGATTTCCCGGAACTGAAAGATGCCACTTACGAACTCCGCACCGTTCATCCTTCCATGAAAAAATTTTTAAGTCCTGCTTTTTACCTCACACCGCCTGTGGATACCCGAACCCCCAACGTAATCTATATCAACGATTCCGGACGTACCTCTTCTCTGGAGCTTTTCGGCACACTGGCACATGAAGGATTTCCCGGTCACCTTTATCAGACAGTTTCTTTTGCTGAAAACAATCCCTCTGACATCAGATATCTGGTCACCTCCTCCGGCTACGTGGAAGGCTGGGCAACCTACGTGGAATCATACGGCTATGAATATGCCGCCTCTCTTATGAATGATCCGGATTCTGCCAAAAATGCCGTCCGGTTTGCCTGGTTAAACAGAAGTATGAATCTGTGCATTTACTCCCTGATCGATATCGGCATTCATTACAGGGGCTGGGATGCATCCCGCACTGCTGTCTTTCTGAAAGCATTTGGCATCAACAATGCTTCTACTGCTGCCGAAATCTATCAGTATATTGTGGAAACTCCCGGTAACTATCTGAAATACTATTGGGGATATCTGAATTTCCTTGACTTGAAAACAGTCTGTCAGAAAAGACTTGGAGATGATTTCGACCTGAAAGAATTTCACCGCCGGATTCTGGACATCGGACCTGTACAGTTTCCGGTTCTGGAAAAATACATGAAATAAACGAATTACTGGAAAACTTTCATCGGCCAGACTTCCGGAGAGTCTTATCAGTTTGAGTGGCATGGTGGAGATAATGTTACGGTTATCATTCAGCCATCTGAACGTCAGAGCGGAATCCGCGTCAGTATGGATTAACAGCCTGATATAACAAAGAGCCGGACTGACTGCAATATTTTATAGAATTGCAGTCAGTCCGGCTCTTTAAAATATAAAACCAAACATTTCTCAAGTAATGTTTCCGAAAACAGTCTTCCTGCCTCCATTTCCATCACTGTCTCTTTGAATCTGTCGCTACCATTACCGTAAATCTTTTTAAATCCGGCCGGAACTAATCCCAGGTCGCTTTCTTCCACCATGGAAACATCGAATTCGCTGTCTCCGGCTGCTATGATATATGCAGGCTGCAACCTCTTTCGAAGTCTTCTCACAGCCATTCCCTTACTCAGATTTACAGGAACAACATATACCTTCTCTCCATTATGAAATACGTCCACCAGCTTCGTAGTCAGTTTTGCCTGCAGATTTTCAACCACTTTCTCCGGCTTTTCACATTTTGTAAAAATAAAAAGCTCATCTATAAATCTCAGCTCAAACTTTCGTCTGGAATCCCCGGCAAGAATCTGCTGCGCTTTTTCCATTTCCGGTATGCTGTTCCGGATCATTCGCAGCGACTCCAGATACCACTCTCTGTCACGCTTACCATTTACCAGCAGTACTCCTCCATTACAGACAAGGGCATAGGGTACGATTCCTATATCCAGATCAATACGTTTATACTGTTCTTCCGTCCTTGTGGATGTTGGTATGATAGTCATCTTCTCACTTACTTTTTTCAACAGATCATGCGTTTTTTCAGAAATAAACGAGATTTCTCTTCCATTATATAACTCAACATTTAATTTATTTTCACCGATATTGCGCTTATACGAATATATTATGGTATTGTCCATGTCCGCGCATAAAATGCCATTCATTCGCTTCCTCCAAAAATGGGGCTGCCACACTGTTATTACCTGCGACAGCCCCATAATTATTATTTCATACGTATTGTTTACCTGCTCATGATTGCTTTTCTGATAAGATCCACCGGTATAATAAGTACTGCAAGTACCATGGATACCAGTAATGCCTTTGGCTCAAGCAGAGTTGTGTTAAATACTTTTCCCCCGATTTCAATGATAATGGTCTGAAGAACAAAGATTGCTCCCATTACCAGTACGAAGTTCTTATTCTCCCCGATATGCTCAAACAGATTAAACTTCTCAGATCTGGTATTCAGACTGTTAAAGATAATCGCATAAATGAAGAACGCAAACATAAATGTTTTCTCATAAAGCTCCGGATCTGCACAGCCCACAGGGATTACCCAACTGGTAATGCCGCCGATATTCTCAAGTATCAGGATAGAACCAAGGGTAATAAATATTGCACTTACTCCGATCGCTGACTTGATGTACGGAGTCAGAATATTATCTGTTCTCTTTGCCGGCTGATCTTTCATATATCTGTCAAGAATAGGTTCTCCACCAAACGCCATGGCAGCCAGTGTATCCATGATCAGGTTGATCCAAAGGATCTGGACAATGGAAAACGGCTCTGTCCATCCCAGGATCGGTGCAATGATATTCATTAACAGAGTACTGATATTTACAGTAAGCTGGAAAATGAGGAATTTTCCAACAGATTTCGCCATAGTCCTGCTGTTAAGCACACAGTCTTTAATGGAAGTCAGACTGTTATTAAGGATAACAACATCTCCTGCCTCCTGTGCAACTGCTGTACCATCTCCCATTGCGAAACCAATGTCTGCCTGTTTTAATGCGGGAGCATCGTTCACACCGTCACCAGTCATACCACAGACATTATCAATCTGCTGTGAAAGAGATACCAGTCTTTTCTTATCAAGCGGTTTCGCGCGGCTTACCACTCTCAGGTTCGGGAGAACTTTCTTCAGCTCTTCATCTGATAATTTCTCCATTTCTTCATGGGTAAGAACCACATCCTTCTTCTCATCTGCAAGAATACCTGCTTCTTTTGCAATGGCTACTGCAGTTTCCTCCGCATCACCAGTAACCATAACTACCTGGATTCCTGCATCATTGAGAATCTGAACAGTCTCAACCGCATCTGTTCTGACATTATCACGCAGACACAGAACTGCCATAAGAACAGTCTTTCCATCGCTGATTTTTGCTACGGAGAGAAGCTTCATGGTTCTCTTTGCCTGTGCATGCATCTGTTCTTCTACTTTATCTTTATCTGCCTTTGTAAACTCTCTTTCTTCCCCGTCCGGAAGCATGTAATGTGTTACTTTATCAATGATATTCTCTGTAGCACCCTTCCAGTAAACAAGTCCGTTTTTCAGTTTTACAGTGGCACATTTCTTCTCGGAATCAAATCCGCTGATCTCTTCTACCTTCTCCGGATCATTGTCAGAATCATTATAACCATGATTGATGGCATAAGAGAGCAGTGCTCTGTCCATGTTGTTACTTCCGATTGCCTTTCCTTCTGAGGAAATCTTTGCAAGGTTATTCAGAGTGATAGCTTCTATAAACTCCCTGCTCTGGATGGAATCAACAATCTCACCGTTACCTGTGATAAATTCTACCAGTGACAGGTTACCCTGTGTGATCGTTCCGGTTTTATCACTGAACAGCACGTTCATGTAAGCAGAATCTGAAAATGCCGCCTTGTGGCTGACAAGGATATTCTTTTTATACATGGACTCTGTATTCATTGACTGAACCAGACTGTTCATCATCGGGAGTCCCTCCGGAACTGCCATGATCACGATAGAAGCCATAAGCATAACTGCTTCCGCTATTACAAGGAGAACGGAAACAACAGTGATTGCCTGATCTGCCCTGATCAGAGTCAGGACAACATGAAGGATACCTGCGATCGCTGCAGCTGACACACCCAGTTTACCGATACCTGCTGCCACACCCTCCAGCTTCAGGCTGGAAGTATCTTTTCGCTCTTCTTCCTCGGAGGTATCTGTCAGAGCTTTGTTTATCTTTCCTAATTCAGAACTGTCTCCGATAACAGTTGCGATCATGTAACCTTCGCCTGAAGTCACAACAGAACCCATAAAGACTTTTCCATGTGAGGAGTAATCCGTAGATTCTGCCTCGTCCATATTGGTTACTGCTGCTTTGTTCTCATCTCTTGATTCACCGTTTAATGCCGCCTGAGATACTTTGATCTTACCTTCAAATAACAGACCATCTGCCGGAACCTTATCTCCTGCCTGGATAAGGATCGTATCACCTTTAACGATTTCACTGGTAAGAATATTGACCAGCTTTCCGTCTCTTACAACTTTGGCATAAGTCTTGCTGTATTCTTCCTGAAGCGCCTCACTTCTTGAAGTATTTCTGTACTCTGACAGGGTACTGAAACCGGTAGCAAGTGCGATTGCGATCACAATACTGATGATCTCCACAACATCATTTCCGCCGGACAATGCAGGGACAAAGATTCCCAGTACAGCCAGGATAACTTTAAGAGCCAGAGCCGCACATAATACCTTGATCCAGATATCATCAAATGCGCCGATGAACATGGACCAGAGTGATTCAGTCTCTTTCTTCGCCAGCTCATTGGTGCCGTACTTCGCCTTGCTCTCGCTGACCTGCTGTCCGGACAGGCCCTGCATTCGCTCCTCTTTGTTTATTTCATTCATAATAATTAACCTCCTCTTTCGGGTTTTGCAACTGTTCAATCATGGACAGACAGTTACCGGATTTTATATAAAAAGAGGAACCATAACAGCTCCTCTTTTTATTTTCATACAAATCTCTGGCAGAGTTCCCCAAGTCCAGGATCTGTTGTGCCATTTCCTACGGCGTTGAATTTCCATTCACCGTTATACCTGTATATTTCCCCAAAAATCATCGCAGTCATACCTGAATAATTCTCAGTTAAATTATATTTGCACATTTCTTTATTGTTTCTGGCATCAACCAGACGGATAAATGCATTCTGGATCATTCCAAAATGCTGTTTTCTCTTTACTGCCTGATAGATATTGACAACAATGACAATCTTATCATATTCAGCCGGAACTCTTGACAGATCAATAACGATCTGTTCATCATCTCCCTCGCCTGCTCCTGTAAGATTGTCTCCCATATGATTGACTGTCCCGGATTTATGTTTCAGGTTGCCGAAATATACCAGGTCTGTTTTATCTGTAAATTTACCATTTTTCAACATGATTGCAGAAGCATCGCAGTCGATTGCCTGATGTGATGAAGAACCAAATAATGCACCAAACAATCCACCACCGCCGGATGGCTTCGCCTCATCCCAGCCAAGTCCCACGATCACCTTTGCTAATCCTGCATGCTCCTTTGACAGATTTACCTTCTGTCCTTTCTGTAAGCTTACTGACATTTTCGTCCCTCCTGTTGCCCTCCGGCACTATTCTACGTCTACACCATAACTGTTGCACAAAGCAGCCAGACCACCCTGATAACCGCTTCCAATGGCATTAAATTTCCATTCGTCACCATTCTTGTACAGTTCACCAAATACAACTGCTGTTTCAATAGAGAAATCTTCTCCAAGATCATATCTGAGGATTTCTTCTCCTGTCACTTCATTGAAGATTCTCACAAAGGCATTGGAAACCTGTCCGAAATTCTGGCGTCTTGCCTCTGCATCATAGATGGTAACTGTAAATGCAATCTTTGTGATATTGGCAGGAATCTTTGACAGATCGATCTTAATCTGCTCATCATCTCCGTCTCCGGCACCTGTAAGGTTGTCTCCCATATGCTGGACTGCTCCGGACGGATGTACAAGATTTCCATAGAATACAAAATCGTTCGAATCAGAAACCCTTCCGGAATCTGTCAGACAGAACGCTGCTGCATCCAGATCGAAATCTCCGCCTGTATCAAAAGCATTGATATCCCATCCGATACCTACAACTACATTCTTAAGTCCCGGGTTACCTTTTGTAAGACTGACCTTCTGTCCTTTTTTTAAACTAACTGGCATATATTTTTCCTCCCATATTGTCTTATCCGCTTCGCTATACAGCTCCATACCTGATAACTGTTTAGTATTTTTACCAAACAGCCGACTGTCTCTTACATTACGCTACTTCAATACCATAATGACCGCAGAGTGCTGCAAGTCCACCTTGGAATCCGCTTCCGATGGCATTAAACTTCCACTCTCCGTTATGTCTGTAAAGTTCTCCTACAACTACTGCTGTTTCAATGGAGAAGTCCTCCCCAAGATCATAATGGATCAGTTCCATCTCATTGGATTCATCTACCAGACGGATATAAGAGTTTGAAACCTGTCCGAAGTTCTGACGTCTTGCTTCTGCATCATAAATGGTAACTGTAAACGCAATTCTCTCAATATTCGCCGGAACCTTTGACAGATCGATCATGATCTGCTCATCATCACCTTCACCCTCACCGGTAAGGTTATCTCCCATGTGGATGACTGATTCACTGGCATGCTTCAGATTGCCATAGAAAATGAATTCTTTCTCTGTAGGGCATTTTCCGTTGGCACCAAGCATAAATGCTGCTGCATCCAGGTCAAAATCCGAACCTGAATCAAAAGCGTTTACATCCCATCCAAGTCCTGCCATGATCTTCTTAAGTCCCGGATTCTTCTTTGTTAAATCTACCTTCTGTCCTTTTGATAAATTAATAGGCATATCATTCATCCTCCCTTTTTTCTGTGTTTTTATTTTCTTACCGGTGGCACATTGTATTGTTTGTTAAAATCCTGTTTGATTGCCTCCAGACGAACCTGATCCTCCTGGCGTTTCTTTCTGGCATCTTCCTGGATCCTTCTTGTCTCTTCGATTCCATTTGTAATGGTTGCCCATGTCTTCTCAAGAGTCTCAATCTGAATGGAACTTCCGGATGCCATTTTAGCTGTCATCTTCGATACATCTACTGTATTCTGGGCATTCTTAAGAAGCATCTCATTTGTTTTCTTATCCAGTTCTGCAATAGATTCTGCCTGTATCTTCTGCCTTTTCAGAAGAATTGCCTGCGCAAGTGCCTGCTTAAATACAGGAAGCGTAACGATAAACGCAGAATTGATTTTTCTCACCAGATTGTAATTGCTGAACTCCATAGTCTTGATCATGGGAATGGACTGCATTGCCACATTCTCTGCTGTTCTCAGATCCTGTGTCCTCTGTTCCAGCATCATCAGTGCCTGATTCAGACTGGTAAGTTCAAACTGAATAGACTGATCTCCCGTATTCTCCATATCCTGCTGTCTCTGGGCAATGTAGGCTTCAATCTCTTTACATGCCTGTTCTCCTGCAAGGATATATTTCACCAGTTCATGATAATAATCCACATTGGTCTTAAACATGGTATCCAGCTTTTTGTTGGACTGTTTGATTTCAGACTCATATCCTTTAAGCTGAACATAAATCTTATCAACTTCTTCGCCCATTGTGTGATACTTGGCCAGTATCTTATCCAGCTGTTTTCTGAAATTTCCGAAAAGCTTTCCGAAAAGTCCCGGATTATCCTTAATTTCATTAATGTCAAACTGATCCATGATCTTTGCCAGCGATTTAAGCATCTCGCTTGTCTCATTAAGCTGCGACATATTCATGCTGTTGAGGACCACATCAGATGCCTTGGAAATCTCCTCTGCTGCTTTCGCACCAAAAGATACAATGGTATCCATATTATAAACTTCGATCGTGCTGACAATATCGTCCACTTCTTTTGAATTGACCAGCTCAGCATTCATCTGCTGCCTGTCAGCGACAATATCATATTTCTCCACAACTTCAATCTCATTTTTCTCCTGAAGACCATTACCGGCCTGAGCAGGATTTCCCATAGATGATTTACCGAAATCAAGTCCCATAATCTACTAACCTCTCCTGAAAAGTTTTCTCCGCCATGAGGGGCGGGTACTGTTTGTCGAAATGTTATTCAGATCCGGAACCTGCATATCGTATTTATATTCCCCGATCTGGTGCTCTTCCATCAGTTTTTCTGCAAAGTAGTTCTCCACACTCTGATAGCCTGTAGGGACAAAAAACAGAATGTCAAATCCTGCCAGGTTCAGGAATGTTACAAGAATCGAATCCTGAAGTGAAATCATCGTCTCCCCTGTATTAATATATATCAGTTTCGGATTCTTTTTTGTAAAATCAAATTTCTGGATCAGACGCAGAATCTCCTTCGGCAGATCCAGAATCTGCGCGATCACTGTATATTCTGTACCATTTTCCCCAATACCCTTTATCAGTTTCCGCTCGATCAGAAGCTGCAGCTTGTCAAGTATAAATTCCTGCATTTCCTCCCGAAGAAGATGATAAGGATATCTGGGATGATTCTTTATTTTATTCCGCAGAAGCTTTCCGTTTTTATAAAATTCTACGGCAAAGGCTTTCATTGGACCGGAGGCAGTTGGTTCAATGTACGGAGCACTTTTCACAACAACAGTATCCTCTGTGATCAGTGCTGCTATTGATTCCCAGTACTGAGAAACACTTCCATCCTTCACTCCTGAGATTTTTGAAAAAATAACCGGAATATTTACCACACCGTTAACTGTGCTGAAATTAGGTCTGTATTTCAATTCCTGATCCCACAGTAGTTTTATCTCTTCATACATGGTCTGCAGATTGATAACATTCGCCTTCACATACTGCTGATTTCTGTATATCCCACTGTCCTGATACATCAGAGTATCAAGTTCTCTTTCCGCATGATAAGCGGCTGTTCCAATCTTTACCTGAGAACTCTCTTCCGGATATTCTGTGATCGCCAGACTCTCCGGATAGTTGACCTCATACAGAAGTTTATCTTCCAGACAGCACTTAATGTTCAGATCAGGACATAAGATCAGCACATCCAGTGGCAGCCGTCCAAGGAAACTCATAAACAGAGCTTCGTTTTCATTCCGGCAGCCCCCCAGATAAATAAAGCATCCAATCTCCGGTGATTTCCAGTTTATGAACAGCTTCGGCAGATATCTTCTCAGCCAGCACAGCAGATACACTGCCCTGTTTGTCAGTCTGTTAAGATTTTCCCCTTCCTTCTGAGATTCAGCCAGCATAACATCCACAAATGTTTTATGCAGGATCCGCTGAAGCTCCGGATTGGCTCCATACTGTATATTACACGCAAGTCCCAGGAGCATCTGATCTCCGGATGTATAGTTTGACCTCTTTATCTCTGAAATTTCCTGCGGCGTTGGTCTTGGAATCTCTTTACTTACGATCACTGTATTTCTCTTTGAATTTCTCAGTTCCTGCTGCAATCTGAATAACTCATTTGCATAAGTAAGCTTATCTTCTGCCCCGTTTATCCTGCAGAAACAGTTATAAAAAAAACGGCTGTCATTTCCCCTTAACAGAATGCTCTCGCGGATATCATCCAGGCCGTTTCCCTTTATCCATGCATTTGTACAATTTGTAAGCGAAGGTCTGATTCCATACAGTCTCTCATTGTTAAGTTCATTCTGAATCTCATCTCTGACCTTTTTCACACAATATCCCTGCGGAAATGGCTGCAAACCTTCCATCTGCAAACTGTCTGAGAGAACGGAACCCGGATCTGTTTTCAGATATCCCTGATCCCCTGCATACTGAAGCAGTACTACATCACAGCCTGCATTGGAAAGAATCGATATGAGCATTAACTCATAATTGCTTATCTGCCCTTCATATAATATTTTAGGGATATGGTTCTCTCCAAGCTGATTTACAATGCGTTCAAATTTATAATACAGCCAGCACATGAACTTGATATATGCGTTCCTGAGCATATTCTCGGTTTTCCCGGCTTTTCGCAGGGAATCCAGAGAGTCATAAATGGAGGCTGCCACATTCTGTCTCTGAAACTCATTCATCCTTGGCAGCCATTTTCTCAGACTGACATGGATAAAATCCATACTCATCTGAAAATCCATTCCCATTATTTCATTATAATATGCAAGATTCCCCTCATCGGGATTAGGTATCTTCCCTTCGATAACCACTCCGGTTCTTCTTGCTGTATCATAATATTTCTTTATAAATTCGCCGACTTCTTCAGAATATCCGTTAATACGGTAGAAATAAACACCTTTCTCCCGCCTGCTGTTCAGTTCGACAAAATAATCACTGAGGTTTTGAATTTTTTTGTGTTCCAACATATAAGTATCTCACCTTCAATATCTGCTTATCTTATTTCTGTTCATGATAAGTTCTACAGTAATTTCATAAAATAATGCGGAACCATAATTTTCTCCAAATTTTCGTATAAATTCTACCTCAAAATTGTATCATATTGCTATTTATATTTCAAGAAAATTCCCCTGTTCTTTCTATGGCTTATTCCCCTGAAATGTGCTATGATGTAGCTGCTGACTCGGTCCTTCACACTGTGATGGGCCGGATTACCTGCAGTATTTTATTGAATTTCTATAAGGTACCCTATTTACGGGAATTTTTGTAGATATGTCAGAAGGAGTGTTATGAAAAATAACGTTTTATATTACAGTGTAGGTCCATTACTCTATTGTCCTGCTAACAGAATATCCATCACTGATTCTCTGATAAATGAAAGATTCGGGAACAGATTTTCTCTTGCTCTCTGTCTTGAAGATACCATAAACGACGATCATGTTGAAAAAGCCGAGCAGATACTGATTTCTTCTCTCAGCCAGATATTCATACAGCATGAACAAAAGCCATTCTATCTGCCCAAAATATTTATCCGGGTTCGGAATCCACAGCAGATTCAGAGATTAACAAAAGCTCTTGGGCAATCCATTAAGATTGTTACCGGTTTCATCGTCCCTAAATTCAGCCCGGATAACGCACAAAGTTATATTGAGCAGATGATCCTCGTCAATGAACTTGTCGCAAAAAAGCTTTACATGATGCCTATTTACGAAAGTCCTTCCATTATAGATTTGCGAAACAGAATTGATATTCTCTATTTGTTAAGGGATTCTTTAGCCAGAATTGAAGATCTTATATTGAATATACGTGTTGGCGGAAATGATCTGTGCCATATGTTTGGGTTTCGCAGACATGCCAATGAATCTATTCACAGCATCAGACCTGTTTCAGATATTTTCTCAGATATTATCACTGTATATGGTATGGATTATGTGATTTCCGGTCCTGTATGGGAATATTATGCCGGTGACAGCTGGAAAGAAGGAATGATTCAGGAAATCCGGGAGGACAGACTTTGCGGTTTCATCGGAAAAACCGTTATCCACCCTTCACAGATCCCTGTAGTAAACAGAGCTTATCAGGTTGCACGAAATGACTACCTTGACGCACGGGCGATTTTAAACTGGAATGCTGATTCTGCTTCCCTTGTTGCAGGAAGCAAAACCAGAGAAAGAATGAATGAATATAAAACCCATCTGAACTGGGCTAAGAAAACAGTTTATCTTTCAGAAGTTTTCGGAATAACAGAATAAGTATTACCCTTCTCACGCATCCGCAAGCTTCTTAATGATTCCACAACATTTATAATGTATAAGTGGATAGTATTCTACAGGTGTATGTTTCTCTTCGGCAAGTCTGACAATATGCTCCAACTGAGGATTTCCCTTATATCGCTCATCGATCAGCACCTTCCAGGGAATTCTCCTCAGTAATACTCTTGTTGTCTCTCCGATCCCCGGTTTGATCAGATTAATATCGTCAATACCGAAATTCTTTCCTATATTTATTACCTCATCAATACCCTGACTTTCCACTCTTTTTTCCAGATCAGGTGTATTCTCCATATTAAATTCCTTTTCAATGGTTTCAATAAAGTCATATGACAGATCAGAATCTGTCAGTTCTCCGTAATAGACTGCCCCATGGAAATCATCTCTGCCTATTATGTCATCTCTCAGAAAAGTACGGCTGATAAGGCCGGATACTGTACTGTTCAGGCAGGAACTTGGGATCAGGATATCTTCATGTGTTCCGCAAAGCTCCGTAACATTTGCCGGATCTGCCACTACCGCTATGTCAGCAGAAACCCCTTCATATGCAGAGATATCTTTCTTCAATTCATTCAGGATCGCACCCTTGCCAATCCATCCGTCCACAAATAAAATCTGCTGCGGTCTGTACTTTTCAAGCAGATACTTCATGGCATTATCGTCAATCCCTCTTCCTCTGATAATTGAAATGGAATAATGTGGCACATTTATACCATATTTGAATTTGATGTATCGCTTCACAAGGATACCAATTGGGATTCCCGCTCTGGCAAGGGATACCAGGACAATTTTCTTTCCCTTATTCTCTATGATCTTATCTGCCAGCATTCCTACTGCATTGGCAACCGGCTTCGCATAATGTTTCAGCGCATTATGATATACCTGCATATACCGATCTGTAGGAACATATTCAACAGGCAGCATCTCGCTGTAATGTTTTCCGGACTGAATCAGTTTCTCCCGCACTTTGGCAGGCTGAGGTTCTACCAGCCCGGTAATATCCTTCAATAATAAAATCACATCTTCTTCTGAATAGGAACTTCTCAAATCAGCACCACCTTACAACTGTAATATCCTTGTTCTGCATCCGGACAGCATTTATCAGCGTTTCCTGACTCTCCTTTATTTCCGGGGAATCTGTGACAATCAATACCTTGTCATATTTTCCTATATCGTAAATAAACGTTCTCCTGTCCGGATCATATAAACTTTTCAGTTCATATCTGCTGTGAAGGGGATACTCTTTTTCCAGACTCACAGCAATGGGACTTCTTGTAGTCGAATGGCACCTTACTTCGGCTCCCTCTTTTTCCATCTTTCTTCCGATATAAAGTGCAGGGAACATAAACTCCTCAGTGCCGATCACCAGTATTCTTTTGCCAGATATATTATCAGCCATGTTTCCGGTTTTCTCCCGGATTTCTCTCCACAGATTCTCACATGCTTCTTCATATTTCCCGGAATCAATCAGTCTGCGGGCATCCATCCGGTCTTTAACATAAATCGTTGTATACTCTGCGGCCTTATCCGGACATTTATAATAAAATCCGTCTCCCTTAAATGTTTCTGCTCTGTCTCCGTAAGTACTGTGATCCGTTTTTACCAGATAATACAGAGAAATCCCCTGTCTCTTATAACGTTCCAGATTCTCCTCGCTCATTCCGTTTAACAGAGATGCTACTGAATATTTAAATTTTCCGTCATATTCCCTGTCAAGAATACTGATGATATTCCGAATTGTTTTTCCGGTAGTTACTTCATCCTCAATAAATATGATCCGATCCGTCTCCGCCGCTACTCTGTCAATATCATCTTTTACCAGCTTCTGCTCTGTGGCATGGCTGTGTTCCTCGGAAAAAAACAGATAATTCACGCCGGGAATAACTTCTCTGGTGGTCTGAATATAATCTGCCCCCACAGTAATCGCTGCCTGAGCACCTATGGCAGTTGCTGTCTCCGCAAAGCCCACCAGCAAAAGTTTTTCATCTTTGTATTTCTCCCTGAAAGTATCTGCCAGAGCAGCAAATAAATCCAGTGCCTTTGATGGCACTACCGGAATATGCTTTCCCTGAAGCGGATCCACTACCAGATAGTTTCTCTTCGTATTATTTTCCCTTTTTGCGATCTTTACTAAATCCTTCTCAGTATATTCCATCTTTACTCCTTCTACTGATATGATCTGAAAAATGCCTGCAGCTTGGTCAGAGCTTTCGTCAATGCCTCTGTCTCCTCCACATTTAGGCCTTTAAGTACAGCCAGTACCATCTTCTCATGGAAATCTTTATGATGGTAATAAGCTTTCTTCCCCTGTTCTGTCAGGGAGATCAGCACAACCCTTCGGTCCTCCTGACTTCTCATACGCTGGATATATCCCTTCTTTACAAGATTATTCACAGCGATCGTCAATGTACCCACAGTCACATTCAGTTCTCTGGCTACTGTTGACATATTCTTCTGTTCCCGGATACCTACTGCATTAATAATGTGCATATCATTGACGGAAATATTCTTATATTCTCCCGTAATCAATGCCCGTTCTTCCAGGTCCAGAATCTCATTAAATAAATTGACCAGTACATCATTAATTGCCTCATAATGGTTCATCCGGTTACCTCCCTCTTTTTGCTTAAGCAATTCCATATAGCATTGCTGTAGCATGTTTGTACATTATGGTTATATTGCTACCTATTATACACTAAAATACTTTGTCTCACAAAGCATTTCTGGCAGGTTTTCAAAGAATTTCTCTCTTAATTCTTTCTTTGAACCATGAAATTTGTTATAATGAACAGATAGATTACAGTTCACACGCTCCTGTCTCATTTCCGTATGCAGTCTGCAATGAATTTGAGATACGGTACTGAGGACAGCAATACAGGCTGCAGATTGCTGTAACTGTTCAGCATTCTCACTGTTAAGAACTATTTTAGTTAAAGGGAATTTTCTATGAAAAAAAATAATATGCCACTTAATTTACGGGAGAGAATCAACTCCCGGATCAGTCTTCTGTGTTCTGTTATTGTTCTGGTTCTGCTCGTTCTGGTGATGCATCAGATGGATTACACCCTGATCCGTAAACCGCAGAAAGAAGCAGCAGAAGCAGCGGCTCTCAAGGAACAGCAGGATAAGATCAAAGCTGAAACACCTGTCATCTCCACTGCAAGTGTAATTGCTGTTGGAGATAATCTTTATCACAGCAAGCTGTATGAATCCGGCGAAAATGACTCCGGCATATGGAATTATGACCATATCTACACTCATGTTCTGGACCAGATCCAGGCTGCAGACGTAGCCATGATCGACCAGGAAACGGTTTTTGCTCCAAGCCACGATGCTGTCAGCACTTATCCTTCTTTTGCCACTCCCCAGGAAGTGGGAGATGCCATTATCAAAGCAGGGTTTGATGTAGTGGAATCTGCCACAAATCACGCCGATGATTATGGATATGACTATCTGAAAAGTACTCTGGATTTCTGGAGCACCAATTATCCGGATATTCCTGTACTTGGCATCCACGCCACCCAGGAAGATGCAGACACTGTCAAAGTAAAAGAAGTGAATGGTATTAAGATTGCTTTTCTTGACTATACATACGGCACCAATAATTCCGGTGCAGGCGAAGGATATGAGTACATGATCGATATCTTTGATAAGGATAAGATCACCACAATGATCCAGAAAGCCAAAGAAATCAGCGACTGCATCATCTTTGTGGCTCACTGGGGAACAGAAGATGAAACCATGCCAAATGAATACGAGAAACAATGGGCCGCTTTTCTGATGCAGCAGGGTGTTGATGTGATCATTGGCGGTCATCCGCATGTTCTTCAGCCTTACGGACAGCTTTCTGATGACCAGGGACACAATACCACCATATTCTACTCCCTCGGAAACTTTGTTTCCACTCAGCAGGAACTCCCGGAACTTCTGGAAGGAATGGCAAGTTTTACCATACAGAAATCAACTCTGAACGGCAAATCAACCATCCAGATCCTTTCTCCGGAAGTGAAACCTATGGTCATGCATTATGATTACGATAACGGAGAATACGGACCATATATGCTGGATGATTATACAGAAGAACTTGCTTCTTCCCACAGTGTAAGAAATGTGATCGGTGATGAGTTTACTCTCGATAACCTGAAAGCCAAATTTAAGGAAATCATGTCCATGAATGTGAAGCCTTCCACAAATACAAACCTGCTGAACGTCAAGTTTGACTGGGAGGGCAACATGATCGACAAAACTACCGGAAATGTAGTGGAAGATACAGAATCCATCCACTCCTGGGAATATCAGGCAGACACATCAGACGGAACCGAAGACTCTTCCGACGACAGTGGTTATTGATGAATTCCCGATTTGTATACAAAAAAGATGCTGACTGTAATCAGTCGGCATCTTTTTTAATTACGCAGATATTCGCAATCCGCTTCGCTACCTGATCCGGTTAAATTCCCAGCAGTTTCTCTGCATTCTGTCTGGTCACATCAATGACCTCTTCTGCTGTAATTCCCTTCAGTTCTGCGATTGCCTGTGCTACATAAGGCAGATTTAATGACGAATTTCTCTTACCTCTGTTTGGCTCTGGAGACATATAGGGACAGTCTGTTTCCAGAACAAGCTGAGACAGGGGTGCATACTGAACCGTCTCTTTCAGTTTCTTTGCGTTCTTAAAAGTGACAACTCCGCCGATTCCCAGATACAGTCCCATTTTCAGATATTCTGCCGCAATCTCCCTGCTGTATGAAAAACAATGAATGATACCGCCATACATACCACCCTGCATATATTCTCTGACGATATTCAGAGTATCCTCGGCAGCTTCTCTGCTGTGGATCATAAACGGAAGCTTCTCTTCTCTGGCAATGTCAAGCTGAGCGCGAAACATTTTCTTCTGGATCTGATGTTCCTCTTCTTCCTTATGCCAGTAATAGTCCAGCCCGATCTCACCGATTGCCACCATCTTGTCCATATGGGATAATCTGCGAATCTCATCCAGAGTCTCCTGTGTCATCTTATCTGCATCATCCGGATGGATTCCCACTGCTCCATATACAAAAGGATATTTCTCCATCAGCTTCACAGTATCCTGAAAACCGCCTACAGATGCACAGACATTCACAATCTTCTCAATCCCTCCATCGTACATAGACGTAAGAAGCGCTTCCCTGTCTGTGTCAAAGGCCTCGTCATCATAGTGTGCATGTGTATCAATAATCATTTTTTCCAATCTCCTCATGTAATCTTAATTTATAGCACTCCCTGTAAACAACACACGTCAAGGATATCTGACGCAGGATTTCGCGCTCTGATAAGCCGGATCAATATACATTATTTATGAGGATTGCTATAATCCGGTTAAAAAATCTGTTACAAAATTACCAGCTCATCCCCCGGGTGGATCACACCTCCGTGGAGAACCTTCGTAAAAACTCCCTGTTTCGGCATAATGCACTCTCCCATTTTCTTAAAGATCGCACATCCGCTGTGGCATTCTTTTCCAATCTGTGTCAGCTCCAGGACTACATCATTGCACTGGAATTTCGTGCCGATCGGAAGTGTGGCAAAGTCGATTCCCTGAACCACCAGGTTCTCTCCGAATGCCCCGTCTTCTACCTCTGCACCTCTGGCGCGAAAATCTTCAATCTTGTCAAAAGAGAGCAGACTTACCTGACGGTGCCATTTGCCGGCATGGGCATCACCCTCGATTCCCCAATCCTCAATTACTTTAATCTCCGGAACACTTGTCTTCTGTATTCCCTTTCTTTCACTTGTACAAACCGCAATTACTTTTCCCATAAGATTATCCCTTTTACCTTCCTGTTTTAGTTTCAGATACTGTTTTCGTACCTGCTCTTCCGTTTATTGCCGTCAGCTTATCTTCTCTGCTTTTGGCTCACTGATTTCTCTTTTCGTCAGTACATTCTGACGCTACTCTGCTTTCTTATCCCTGTTATCGCCATCGGTTATCTTGCGCAGTTCCCTGCTTCCCCTGTCATGATCTCAATGCCATGTCCAAGCGCATCAATAATATACTCCAGGCTCTCTTTTACAGCTTTCGGACTTCCCGGAAGATTGATGATCAGTGTTTTTTTGCGGATACCTGCCGTAGAACGGCTGAGCATGGCGCGTTTCGTGATAGTCATGCTGTACGCACGCATTGCCTCCGGAATCCCCGGTACACGTCTGTCAATAATATCCTCCGTTGCCTCCGGTGTAATATCTCTGGGTGAAAAACCGGTTCCGCCTGTTGTCAGGATCAGTTCCGCTGTGCCGCTGTCTGCAATTTCCGCCATTCTCTCTGACAACATCTTTCTGTCATCCGGCAGAACATCTTCAGACACAACCTCATATCCATTCTTCTCAACAATCTCTCGGATCGCAGGTCCGCTTAAATCCTCACGTTCTCCGCGATATCCCGTATCACTGGATGTAATGATCGCTACTCTTTTCATTTTATAAAAACCTCCCTGTCGGGCAGATAATTTTTTTCGTTATCTGCCATTCTGTATTTCCATTATACACATTTCTTTCATTTTACCCAACAAATATTTTGCAAATCGCAAAGTAATTTGTGGACATCAAAAATGAAAATCTCCACTCTTACCGCCCGTCTTTTCAACCAGATGAATATTGGACATTACCATATGCTTGTCAATTGCCTTACACATATCATAAATCGTCAGAAGCGTCACCTGAACCCCTGTCAGTGCCTCCATTTCCACACCGGTCTTGCCTTCTGTTTTCACTGTACAGAAAGCGCGGATAATTCCGTTTGTCTCATCCAGTTCATAGTCTACGGAACATTTCTGGATCGGAAGCGGATGGCACATGGGAATCAACTCAGAAGTCCTTTTCACTCCCATAATCCCCGCTACACGTGCTACTCCAAGCACATCTCCCTTTTTCACAGAACCCTCTTTCACAGCCTCCATGATTGCTTCTCCTACATGAATCTCGCCTGTGGCAACTGCTGTTCTGTAAGTGATATTTTTCCCGGAAACGTCTACCATAACTGCGTTTCCGTTCTCATCAAAATGATTAAAACCCTGTGACATGATCAAAATCCCCCTGTTTAAGTTTTTACAAAAAGCGAGGCTCTTATTGTACGGGAACATACAATAAAAGCCTCGCCTGTTCATCACGATACGGTTGGAGTCTTTACCCACCGAAATTGACGACACCATGAATACTCATGAGTCAGTCACTCCCCTTTATCTAAATATTAATATAGCTTTTGAGAGTGTATTTGTCAAGATAATATTCGTAAGTTTTCACACATTTTCGCTACCATTCGCTTTGTTCTCAGTAATACAAAGATCAGCAGATTTCTGCACCTGCAGGCATTTCCTTTTCCGGTACCATCAGGGAAAGGTTTCCGTCTGCATCTTCTGCGCAGAGGATCATTCCTTCACTGAGTACACCGGCAAGTTTGGCTGGTTTCAGGTTTGTGACTACCATAACCCTCTTACCTACCATTTCTTCTGCACTGTAGTGTGCTTTGATTCCGGATACGATCTGACGCACCTGGCTTCCGATCTGTACCTGTGAGCAGAGAAGTTTCTTTGATTTCTTTACTTCTTCACATTTGATGATCTTACCAACCTGGAACTGAAGCTTGCCGAAATCTTCAAATGTGATCTCCGGTTTTGCTTCGATATCAATTACGTCTTCTTTTTCTTCTTTTGCAGGTTCTTCTGCTTTCGGCGGATGAAGCTCTGCCACCTTTGCAAGTACTTCTTTCAGGTCAAGACGGGCGAAAAGGATCTCCGGTTTTTCAGTTACTTTATTTCCTGACGGATAGAGACCAAAGGTCTTAAGGTCTTCCAGTTCTCTGTCCTGTGCATTTAACTGGGCAAGGATTCTCTCTGTTGTTTCCGGCATAAAGGATTTCAGCAGAACCGCACCAATGCAGATTCCCTCAACCAGATTGTAGAGAACTGTTGCAAGACGGTCTTTTTTCTCTTCATCCTTAGCAAGAGCCCATGGCATTGTTTCGTCGATGTATTTGTTGCAGCGTTTGAAGATTGTGAATACTTCTGTCATTGCATCTGCCACGCGGAGTTTATCCATTTTTTCGTTTACTTTGGCAGGTACGGAGAGAATGAAGTTCTTCAGATCATCATCTACAGGTTCTGTAACGCCTTTGTTTTCTACCACACCGCCGAAATATTTGTTTGACATAGAAATGGTACGGTTTACAAGGTTTCCAAGGGTGTTAGCGAGTTCAGAATTGAGACGCTCTACCATCAGTTCCCATGTGATCACACCATCATTCTCGAATGGCATTTCATGAAGTACGAAGTAGCGGACTGCATCTACACCGAAGAAGTCTACCAGTTCATCTGCATAGATTACGTTTCCTTTGGATTTACTCATCTTACCATCACCCTGAAGAAGCCATGGATGTCCGAATACCTGTTTCGGAAGCGGCAGATCCAGTGACATCAGGAAAATCGGCCAGTAAATTGTATGGAAACGGATGATGTCTTTACCGATCAGATGCAGGTCTGCAGGCCAGAGTTTGTTAAACTGTTCTGTGCTTTCGCCATCGCAGTCGTAGCCGATTCCTGTAATATAGTTTGTAAGGGCATCAAGCCATACATATACTACGTGTTTCGGATCAAAGTCTACCGGGATTCCCCATTTGAAGGAAGTTCTGGATACGCAAAGATCCTGAAGTCCCGGGAGAAGGAAGTTGTTCATCATCTCATTTTTACGGGATTCCGGCTGGATGAAGTCCGGGTGTGTATTGATGTAGTCAATGAGTTTGTCGGCATATTTGCTCATTTTGAAGAAGTATGCTTCTTCTTTTGCAGGTACACATGGGCGGCCGCAGTCCGGACATTTGCCGTCTACAAGCTGAGATTCTGTAAAGAAAGATTCACATGGTGTACAATACATTCCTTCGTAGTGTCCTTTGTAGATGTCGCCTTTTGCGTACATTTTTTTGAAGATTTTTTTGACCTGTTTTTCGTGGTCTTCATCTGTAGTACGGATGAATTTGTCGTAGGATGTGTTCATCAGATCCCAGATTCTTTTGATCTCACCGGATACGTTGTCTACGAATTCTTTTGGAGTGATTCCGGCTTCTTCGGCTTTTAATTCAATTTTCTGACCATGTTCGTCGGTTCCTGTCTGAAAGAATACGTCATAGCCCTGCTGACGTTTGTAGCGGGCGATGGCATCGGCAAGGACGACTTCGTAGGTGTTGCCGATATGAGGTTTGCCGGATGTGTAGGCGATGGCGGTGGTGATGTAGTATTTCTGTTTTTCCATGGGTTTGTTGTCTCCTTTTTTGAATGTGGACGCTCCGGAAAATATAATTGTTTTCTGTGCGGTTTCGGGAGCTAGGAACTCTAAGTGTCTGAAAATCAGCTAAAACCATTCGAAAAAATCTCAAACTCGCTTCGCTCAGACAGTGAGATTTTTTCGAATAACGCAGATTTCCAGGCACTAAGAGTTGCTACACTCCCTGCAAATGCACAGAAAACAATTATATTTTCCGAAGCTGGTGTTTAAAAATGGTAACAACTGCTCCTTATTTATGGAAGAAAAACATAAATTCTTCATGGTAGGAAGGAACTGGTGTTGGGGGAAATAATTCCTCTCTGTCGCAGTGTGATCCTGCCCGGAGGGCTTTTTTATGTTATAGGAACATTACAGAGTAATTTCCTATAACATAAAAAACGTCTCCTCAGATTATCTGAGAAGACGAGTCTTACCCGTGTTACCACTTCTGTTCGTTTCCGGGCTCGCGCGGGGAAACCTTGGGAGGTACGTTGTGATACCTCTACGCTGTAACAGGCGTGCCTGTCGCTGCCTAAAGCTGTTGGCTCTCAGCAGTGCCTCTCGGAAGCCATCTTCAACCTGCTCCTTGCATATCCCTCTCAGCCTTTGAATCTGTGATATGTGATCCATGGGGATTTCTCTGTAATACGGTCTGCGGATCTACTCTCTTCTTCAATGAGTTTGTATTATTTCGTGACAGCACTCCGCTCTGTGATCATGGAACGCTGTTAGCTATAGGAAATAGTTATTTCCTGTTATAGGGAAAATATAGCACATTTTGGTGGATTTGTAAACCCACATTGAAGTTGTCGCTTTTATATCGCTCATATACGGTAACTCCTTTCTTTGTTATTTCTTCATACATACGGGAATCTACCGTATAGTTTGTCCATATATCATACATAAATGACAGTGTTTCTTTAAAAGTAATTTTCTGATCCTGTTTCAGTACAATGTAAAAATCCACATCACTTCCCATGTGACATGTATCCTGTACACTTGATCCAAATACAACTATTTTTTCCACATTAGAGTCTTCTTTTATATTATTTATCATTTGTTTTACTTTTTTCTGTTGTATAGGATATATCTTTTCACAATTTTCAAATGGATCTTGAATACATACTCTCCATTCTTTTTTTGATCTGCTGTTTTTCTTTTGTAAAAAAGTGGAACTGTTCTTGTCTTAGTCATATAGGCTCCCCCTTTTTTGAAAGCATTTTATTTGTAATATTATATCCTGTATTTGTTTTGTGTACAAGAGTTGTAAAATAGATTTTCCAAACTATAACAATTCTATAAAATAATAATTTTATATCTTGACAATTTCAATCCAATATTGTATAGTATCAATATCAGTAATGATTATCGTTATTGAATAGATTATAACTGCAACTATCCTGAACAGTTATGATAAATCATTTGCGAGTAAACAGGGAAGGGAGGAATACCATGGCGACACTGAAATACAGCCGTCAGAGGGAATCGATTAAAGAGTTTCTAAGAACCAGAACAGATCATCCTACTGCCGATGTGGTATATGAGAATATGAAGCTCATCTATCCGAATATCAGCCTCGGTACGGTATATCGCAACTTATCTCTGCTGGCTGATCTGGGAGAGATTAAGAAGCTTTCCTCTTTCGCCGGAGCGGATCACTTTGACGGGCGGACCGAGAGGCACTGCCACTTCATGTGTATCAGATGTGAGCGGATCATCGACCTTGAGAGCGAGGGAATTCACCACATTATGGATCTTGCAGGTGAGAACTTCAAAGGAAAGATTACTGATTACAGTGCCAGATTCTTCGGCCTGTGTGAGGACTGCCTGAAAGAGACAGAAGGCAACTCTGATAGTTCAAAGTAGTTTTTGCTTACATCATTAGTGGCCAAATTGGGAATAACAACTAATGATAAAAAGTTGCAAAAAAGCTAAAATTAAACTTGACTTTTTCAATCAAGTATGGTAATCTTAAATCACAGAAACAGTAATAATTACTATTATTAAAAAATTACTTTTTCTACCGCACAGACGGAAAGCAGTAAGAACTAAACGATGCTGAGATAATCAATTTATTTTCTGGCATCCCTAATAAATTCATTAAAAAGAAAAGGAGATTTTAATTATGACAAAATGGGTATGTAGTGTATGTGGTTATGTTTATGAAGGTGAGAAAGCTCCGGAAGCCTGTCCTGTATGTAAGGCACCGGCTGATAAATTCGTAAAGCAGGATGGCGAAATGTCATGGGCTGCTGAACACGTTGTAGGTGTTGCTCAGGGATCCAGCGAAGACATCATGGCTGATTTAAGAGCAAACTTCCAGGGTGAATGCTCTGAAGTTGGTATGTATCTTGCAATGGCAAGAGTTGCTCACAGAGAAGGATATCCGGAAATCGGTTTATACTATGAAAAAGCAGCTTATGAAGAAGCAGAACATGCTGCTAAATTCGCTGAATTATTAGGTGAAGTTGTAACAGACAGCACAAAGAAAAACCTTCAGATGCGTGTAGAAGCCGAGAACGGTGCTACAGCTGGTAAAACAGACCTTGCCAAACGTGCAAAAGCTGCTAACCTTGACGCTATCCATGATACAGTTCATGAAATGGCAAGAGATGAAGCAAGACACGGAAAAGCATTCGCAGGTCTTCTTAAGAGATACTTCGGAGAATAATTCTATCGGAAAATCGCATAAAATAAACCTTTTAAAGGGAGAACCATTGAGGTTCTCCCTTTTTATCCGTTCGTATTTTCATCATTGGAAGCTTAACTGCATTTCGCCTGAAGTCTGGCAACCTGATCTGTCAGAGCATTCATCTTAACTTCATTAATCATAATCCTGTTCATCCAGGTAGCCGACACATCCATCTTATTGATAAGATTCAGATGATTCTCTGCAAGGATAGAAATATTCCTATCCGTTATGTTCTCCAAATGCAGTCTGATATCTGCAAAGTTATTTCTGGTCTCTTCTTCAAAACACTTCTGACGCTCTTCCATTCGGTCCATCTGGCTTTCGAATTTATCCATTCGACTTTCGAATTTATCCATTCGCGTCCCAAATCCTCTGACCTCTGTCAAAACAGCTTCCAGTATTTGTCTGTCTGTCACCACTTTCACCTCCTCTGTAGCCCGTATCGTTCTTTTGTATGTGATTGATTATATCACATACATAAAAATATGTCTATAAAAATCTATAAACATTAGAGTGTATTTGGAAAATGCGTTACTGTTCACTCCGTTCGCAGTAACACGCTTCGCGATGCACAGAATTTATGCTGATCGCATAAATTCGCGCGGTATATCTCGGGTTTTCTGTGATCTTTGCTCACAAAAAACACCTCGCGGGATATTACCAGTGAACAGTAACGAAAATGCTCCCCACAAGATGTGCGTCACAATTTGTGGGAGATTTTATTTATTATTATCATTCATCTTCGCCTCAACCGCCGCACCAACCCTGTTATAAACAGTCACAGCATCCTGAATATGCGGAATCGTATTTCCATCTGCTCCTGAAGCACCTGCGGAAACAAAGATATATTCCCTGCCCTCAATCTCCGCAAAACTCACCAGACAGTGCCCTGCCTCACTGGTATAGCCGGTCTTGCCACCGAGGATTTTTCCACCTGTGACTGTCGGATCAGACAGATTTTTAAACATTGTACTGTAGTAAGTAATTCCATCCGGGTGGATATTTGTAACTCCGGTAGAATGTCTGGAGGTCTCCACAATCTCACGAAACGTATCATTCTTAATGCAATACTTCATCAAAACAGCAATATCCTTAACCGTACTGTAATGATCCGGGTTATGCAGTCCTGTAGAATCACAGAAATGAGTATTCTCCATTCCAAGCTTCCTTGCTTTCTTATTCATCAGCTCCGCAAAATCCGCCTCTGAACCACTGATCGTATCTGCCAGCGCAATACAGCACTCTGCCCCCGAAGGCAACATCGCACCATAGAGAAGATCAATCACCCGGACCTCTTCCCCCGGCTGAAAACCTGCCTGCGTAGCATCCTGCTCATACAATCCGGAGAACATCTCATCCGTCAGAGTAATCTTCTCATCCAGATCATCAAAATTCTCAATCCCCAGTATCACAGTCATAATCTTCGTCATAGAAGCCGGATAAATCTGAGCCTCCCCGTTAATCTCACCCAGAATCTTACCTCCCCGAGCCTGCATCAGGATCGCATTCGGACTGTTGATACCACTGATATCCACTCCCTTCAGAACCGGCTGCTCAAACTGCTCAAACCACTCCTTCACGCCCTTATTCCATCCGATCATGATAACCAGCGCACAGATAATGATCACCTCAACAAACACACAAACCACAATCCTGCCCCGGTATCTCCACGCATAACTTCTTCCACCGCTCTTTTTCTGTCTCCTGCCAGCCACAATAACGCCTCCTGTCTGCCTCTATAACATTACTCAGAAAAAATATATCTAACAAATCTCTAATTCATCCCCCTACTATAACACACCCTTACACAATCCTGTAATCTTCCATTCCTGCACACCCATACATTGCATCTTTCTCCCTATATCCAATACCTTTCCGTTTTCCCCGCCCGCGAAACCATTACCATTGTACAGCGCAGGAAAATATTTGTTTTCTGATACATCTACAGGAGGTGTAGCAATACTTAGCTTCCGGGAATTTGCGTTATGCCGGAAAAATTCACTGTCTGAGCGAAGCGAGTTTGAATTTTTCCGGCATGGTTTTAGCAAATTTCCGGAAGCTTAGTATTCCTGCCTCCGCAGCCGTATCAGAAAACAAATATTTTCCTGCGTGTCCCCATACCCGCCACACCAAAAAGAAACGCAAAAAGACCCCCGGAGCATCTCCGAGAGTCTTAAATTGCTAAAATCTATTATGCTAATTTCATCGGGTTGATCTTCACACCAGGTCCCATTGTCGGAGCAATAACAACGCTCTTTAAATACTGACCTTTCAGTGTGCTTGGTCTAGCCTTAACGATAGCATCGATCAGCGTCTGGAAGTTGTCGCTTAACTGTTCCTCTGTAAAGGATGCTTTACCAACCGGAACATGAATGATGTTGGTTTTATCAAGACGGTACTCAATCTTACCTGCTTTGATATCGTGAACTGCTTTAGTAACGTCCATTGTTACTGTACCAGCTTTCGGGTTTGGCATTAAACCTTTCGGTCCAAGTACACGACCAAGACGACCTACAACACCCATCATATCTGGAGTTGCAACAACAACGTCAAAGTCTAACCATCCTTCGTTCTGGATCTTCGGAATAAGATCCTCAGCTCCTACGAATTCAGCACCTGCTGCTTTTGCTTCTTCAGCTTTAGCATCTTTAGCGAATACTAAAACACGAACTTTTTTACCAGTACCATGTGGCAGAACTACTGCACCACGGATCTGCTGGTCTGCATGACGTCCATCGCAGCCTGTACGGATATGAACTTCGATAGTTTCGTCAAATTTTGCAACTGCAGCTTTTTTAACTAAGCTGATAGCTTCTGCGGTATCATATAATGTAGCGCGGTCTACTGCTTTAGCAGCTTCCACGTATTTCTTTCCTCGTTTCATTTCTATAACCTCCTGTGGTATTTGCGGGGAACGCCCTCCCACTTACTATTTAATATTAAAATTAATCAACTACTTCGATTCCCATACTTCTTGCAGTACCAGCGATCATGCTCATAGCTGCTTCAAGGGATGCTGCATTTAAGTCTTTCATCTTAAGTTCAGCGATTTCCTGAACCTGAGCTTTAGTAACCTTAGCAACTTTTGTCTTGTTCGGTACGCCGGAACCGGATTTGATCTTAGCAGCTTTCTTAAGAAGAACTGCAGCCGGCGGAGTTTTGGTTATGAAGCTGAAACTTCTGTCTGCATAAACAGTGATAACTACAGGAATGATTAAGTCTCCCTGATCTGCTGTTCTTGCATTGAACTCTTTTGTGAACTGAACGATATTTACACCGTGCTGTCCAAGAGCTGGACCTACAGGTGGTGCTGGAGTTGCTTTACCAGCCGGAATCTGTAATTTGATATATCCTGTTACTTTCTTTGCCATTTTTCGGCACCTCCTATGTGGTATTGGCGGGGGTTTATGGTCCCTCCCACGATATTGTTACCTTTGCTTGTTACATCTGTTTGATTTCTGCGAAACTAATTTCTACCGGCGTTTCGCGGCCGAAAAGTTCAACATTGATCGTTGCTGTCTGTTTCTGCACATTAAGGGCAGTGATAACACCAACGGTATCTTTCCAGGCACCGCCTGTGACAACAACTGTATCACCCTCTGCGAAATCGACCTGAATTTCCTCTTTCTTGATACCAAGAGGAAGCATCTCTTCCTCGGTCAACGGTACCGGCTTGGACCCTGGTCCAACGAAGCCTGTCACACCTCTGGTGTTACGGACAACATACCATGTATCGTCATTCATAACCATGTTGAGAAGTACATAGCCAGGAAACATTTTCTTCTGAACCTGTTTCAGAGCCCCGTTTTTCAGCTCAGCCACTTCCTGCAGCGGAACACGAACTTCAAGGATCTGGTCTTCCAGGTGTCTGTTTTCGATGGTTTTTTCAATATCGACTTTTACTTTGTTCTCATACCCGGAATAAGTATGAACAACATACCATTTCGCTTCTGACATACAATCACCTTATCCTTATTTCATTAAAAGATTAATGCCTTCGAGAATAAATGAATCCATGACGCTGATCAGTACGCAAAGCACGATCGACACGCAAACTACCACGATAGTCTGCTTAATCAGTTCATTGCGGTCTGTCCAGACAATCTTCCTGAATTCTGACTGAAGTCCCTGAAACCAACTCTTCTTCTGGCTCTTGCCAGCAGATTTTTCATTTCCTTGCATAGCCTGACCTCACAATTCTCTGTGAGTAACTGTTTCGTCCAGTTACCTTGGATTACTTTGTTTCCTTATGCAGAGTGTGTTTGCGGCAGAACTTACAATATTTCTGAGTTTCCATTCTCTCAGGATGGTTCTTTTTCTCCTTAGTCATATTGTAGTTACGCTGCTTGCACTCGGTACATGCTAATGTAATCTTAACGCGCACAACTTCCACCTCCAGTGTTTTCATTTGCATGGTCATTTTCCTCATGCCAGACGATGTATCCGTCATCTTTTCGGGCATAAAAAAAAGACCTAACTTCCATGTCGCTTGTCAAGTTTATCACACATGCCATGCCTAAGTCAAGTCTTTTCTTATTATTTATGCTTATATTTCATCGCATATTTTTTACAGGAAACGCAACTATCCGACGCCGTATGGTATTTCTTCTGTTGAACTTTATCAGAAATAATCATACCCGCCATGGATGTCCACAATACTTCCATTCATGTAGTTATTGGTAAGTATACTGTACGCCATATCTGCCACGTCTTTGATCTCACCGAATCTGTGCAGTGCGATCTTGCGGTTGATGCGTTCGTAGCTTTCCGGTGTGCGGTTCTCATGCCAGGGCGTCTGGATGAAACCGGGGGCAATGGCATTGACTGTGATGCCTTTTGGCTCAAATTCCTTTACCAGCGATTTGGTAAGGAAGTGGATGGCAGCCTTGGTCACGCCGTATACCAGAGAGGAGGAGTATGCCTGCTGCCCTGCATAGGAGCCCATGAAGAGTACTCTTCCGCCCTCTATCATAACAGGCATAAATTCTTTGATCATAAATACAGGTACAGACAGGTTGGTATTTACAATCTTATTCCATTCCTCGAAAGTGTAATCCTGAAATTTATCGTAAGTGCTGATTCCCGCATTGCTGATCAGCCAGTCTACGTGTCCTGCTTTCTCTTTTACTTCTCCGACGAAATTCATCATATCGTCATAGGAAGACATGTCCGCTTTCAGAATGATAAGCTTCTCCTGGTCTTCCGGTTTCAGGCTGTCCCAGAATTCATTGGCTTTATATGCATTATGGGCGTAAGTGGCAAAGATCAGATCATCTTCTGCTGAGTTTGCCAGTATCTTCTCCACAATACCGCGTCCGATTCCGGAGGTGCCGCCTGTGATCACTGTTACCTTGCTCATTTTGTATTCCCTCTTTTTATTCATCTATAATACAGACAGATCTGTTCTCTGTCATGCGGGAGTCTCCCCACTTCCATAAAACGGACCGCCTGCAAAAAAATTCCTTCTATAATTATATATTCCACATTACCGAAATATATTCTTCACTCCTACAATTCCATCAGTCTGTCATAAACTTCCTTCGGTGCATATGGCTGCTGATTATGGATCGGTTCACCCAGACAGGTCTTGGGATATGCAAAAGTTCCATGCTCCAGCATAACTTCCAGAAGTTTCGGGCCTTCCCCTTCCAGAAATTCCGGTGCTTCTTCTCTGACTGCATCGCAGAGCATTCTCAGTGCGGGAATGCCGTAAGCCTTTGCCACCTCTGCGAAATTACAGGAAGCAAAACCGCAGCCGTCTGTGGTTCCTGCGAACAGACAGTCAAAATAATCTCTCTGCAGGTGACGGATCATGCCAAGTGCTTCATTATTCATAACCATGATTTTAACAGGAAGATTCTCTCTCTTCACCCACTCCAGTTCCTGGATATTCATCTGGAGTGCACCGTCTCCGCAGATGCAGGCGGTCGGTTTTCCGGTTGCATAATACGCTCCGATAGCTGCCGGAAGCCCGTAGCCCATAGCTCCATGTCCGCCGGAGAAGAGAAGTTTCTGTCCTTCATGATTCTTGAATGACTGGTAACTCCATACCATATGCTGTCCTACATCCACTGCGATCGCGGAGGTATCCTCCAGCATATCACTGAGGTCTGCGATCATACGGTTCGGATATCTTTCCGGCGTGGCATCATCAACTGCCTGAAGATTTTCTTTAATCTCTGTGCAGACATTCAACCAGTCACTTACACCCTCTATATCAGGATCATCCACTTTTGCAAGACAATCAATCACTGCTCCTGTCTCTGCCTGAAGCTTTACCTCATTCTCACCATTCTCATGGATATCTCTCTGAAGATTGTATGGATCAATATCTATACGTATGATCTTTGCACCTCTGGCAAATTCATGTACTTTGGTTCCGATCTGCCTGGTACACAGAGAAATGCCAAAGCAGAGAAGCAGATCGCTTTTTGCATTGGCGATCATATTTGCATAACGGTGTCCATAGGCACCGCCGATGCACCCGAAATTCAGCGGATGGTCGTATCCCAGAACTGATTTCGCCAGAACGCTGGTGATGATCGGAATCTGTCTCTTCTGTGCAAAGCGGATCAGTTTCTGCTGGCTGAAGCCGCTGTCCACGCCATGGCCCAGCATGATCACCGGACGTTTTGCCTGTTCCAGTGCTTCCAGAATCGTATCTGCCGCCTGCTGTGCTGCAGCTGCATCTGTATGTTTGTCCTCAAAAGTCATGTCATAGACCGGATTCTCCACTTCACTTCTCTGGATATTCATGGGAAGATCGATGAGCACCGGTCCTCTGCGTCCTGTGGTTGCAATATGGTATGCTTTATTTAATTCCTCCACAATGTCCTCAGGGTTTCGTATCTGAACAGCATATTTCGTGATCGGTTTCGCCATTGCCACGATGTCTGTCTCCTGAAATCCCTGCTGACGCAGTCCTTTAATCCCGGAGTACTCATACGTGTTCAGCTGCCCTGTCAGAAAGATCACAGGCAGAGAGTCGTAATAGGCATCTGCCACACCACTCAGAAGGTTGATGGCTCCCGGTCCGCTGGTAGCATAGGCGCAGGCACATTCTTCCTTCGCCTGTGCGTATCCGCAGGCCGCAAAAGCTGCCCCCTGTTCATTGTAACCGGAATGATTCTCTGTCTCCGGATTTCTTTCAATGGAGTCTACCAGATGTGCAATCATGGTTCCCTGATAGCCGAAGAAATGGCGGATTCCTTTTTTCTGCAAAAACGTAACAATATAATCTGAAAGTTTCATGTTCCCTCCCGTCAGATCAGCGTGCCGATCTTACTTCTCTGTACTGTCTTTCCTGTTTTCTCCAGTACGTCTACATAGATGTCAAAAATCTCTTCGTCCTCTGCAAAGAGTTCATTCTTCTGCAGACTCTTCTGCATCATCTTGAAATAGGGACGAAATACCCTCTCAAGTGTCATATAATCTTCATTCTTATACAAGTTCTTAATGTAGTCTTTCTGCTTCTCATAGGAAACACTCAGATTCAGGCGCTCCCCACAGAACTCTACATAATCCCAGCATTCATTGAAATAGTCTTTGTGCCGCCTGCTTCTGGCAAGTTTGCGGGCATTTTTCATTCGCTCTTTACAGTATTTCTCAAAGTTTCCGGATTCTTTCCAGAACTGTGTATAGCTTACCCTCGCACTGACTGCCAGCGCAATGGGTGTCACATAGCGGGGTTCCTTTGCATCTTTATAATTCTTTCCATAGCTTATGGTAAGATACTCTGCGGTTTTTGCCGGAACCTGGAGTTCTGCACCTTCCAGAGTGACACGTTTACTCTCCGCAAAAATTTCTGCAGGGAAAATGGTAGTCTGTTTTCTTCTTTTGAGGATATATTTATTTGCTCCGGGCTGCTGGCAGGATCTGACAAGCCTGTCATACAAATGTGCAGCCTGTCCCTGGCGCCCGGTTATCATACACTGCAGCCGCATAATTGTACGGTTCACCCTGCTCCTGAAATTTCTATCTGCATAGTTGATATGACAGAGCTCTGTCCATGCATTCTCATCTCTGGATAATCTGCGTTCTGCTTTTACAGAAGCTGCCGGCGTTCTGAGCGGAAAAATATTGACTCCTATTCCCGGGAATGCGTAGTCTCTGGTGTTGTCCAGATTCAGGCACAGAGTATCTGTATTGGTGTATCTCAGATAAAATCCTGAGAACCATTTGTGGCTCTTCATGGATTCCAGTGCTCTCTTTTCCCTTGGATCTTCATCCACAGCCAGACGGAACCGTTCCATATCCGCTGTTTTCATCAGCACAACTCCAAACATGGGATTCTGTGGGAAAGGATGCCCTTCCACTGCGCAGAGTGTCAGTCGTGGAGAGAGGTAATATTCTATTTTATTCCGGCGGCATATTTCATCGATTTCCTGTAATAATGATAAAATCACCTTTTGTTTTTTGTTCAACTCTTTACTCCATTTCTATTGATGTCACTTAACAGTTACAGTCTGCACGATCTTCTTAATATCTTCAATACTTTCATATTTATCAAGCCATTTATCAAGCACAACTGTAATATCCGTCTTCTTTCCAAAGCTTTTCGCCTGTCTGCTGCCATCGTTCAGATCATTGATAAAAATACGGTACAGCTCTGTTCTTACATAAGAAGGCATCTCATATTCCAGTGCTTTCTTATAATTTGCAAAAGCCTCCCTGGTCTGTCCCTGTTTCATCCTGACATCACCCACCAGCTTATAAGCGCAGGCTTTCTCTTCTCTGCGAAACTGACGGTTTCGTACCTGTTCTGCAAGCCACTCCAGTTCGCTCTCCTCACCTGTACAGATGATCTGGGTGCGCAGTTCTGCAAGCTCATCGGAATACCCCAGCCGCTTCCATGCTCTTGTAAGAGCTTTCCTGTACATCTTATGTTCTTCTGAAACTTTAACCTGTATATCCGCCGGCGCTTTAACTTCTTCAGTTTCTGCTGACGGATCTGATACTTTTTTATTCACATCATCAGCCGATGTTTCATCTGATGTTCTATCTGATTTTATCTGTTTTCTGCTTTTTTCCGGATTTTTCTCCACACTGACTGGCGTGATCATCTGTGTGCCGATCACAGCCCGGATTTCACCGATTTCTTTCTCTATCTCGCTCTGCGTACGTGCACACACTGTTTTTGCCAGATATAATGCTCCCTGGATATCATCATCCTCAGGTATCAGACGACTCCACAGCTCCATCAATGCGAGAGCCTCCTTCTTGTTGTGGTTTGCAATAAGCTCTTCACAGCTTTTCAGGATTTCAGATTTGTATCCTCTGAAGAATCTGTCCATCTCCATCCATACAATTCCGTTAGTTGTCTTATTCTTTACCTGAAGATAAAGCTCTGCCGCTTTCTGCATCTCGCCATCCATCCAGAGGATATCTGCCTTATATTTCAGGAAATAACCATCCTCAGGAAACATCTTAAGAGCCTTATCAAGAAAACGTTCTGCTTCGATCCGGTTCTCTCCCGCATCCTCCATCAGGAACCTGCACTTAAATTTCATAAATCCCGGATGTCCCGGATATTTCTGCAAAAGGTCGCTGATGATCTGCTCTGCTTCCTTCATCCTGTGAAACTCATAGTGATCCGCTGCTTTCCGGAAAAGCTCAATATCTTCCTTCAGTTTCTCCATATCAGAGCTCAGATGATCCCATTGCTTACGGATCTGCAGCATTCTATATGCCTTTGACACACGTTCTGTATAAAACAGAGTAAGCATTGCCGCATAGAATACATCGTCAGGTATCTCCACAAGTGTTGGATGATAAAAAGCATAAATGTTGGTATAGTCTTCTCTTCCGATAAAGTCAGCACTAAGCTGATTCTTATAATAAGAGCCAAAAAGTGCACTCAGCTTACGGAAAGATCTGCTTTCCACCAGCTCACTGATCTTAAGTCCTGATTCATCGATTGCTCTCTGCAGGTCCAGTGCAACAGCGCGGGCTTTCATTGCAAGCCCATCCTGGCGGACCTTATGGCTCTTTTTCGCAATGCGCATATTGTAGAACTTTCGGAACACACTGTCCCAGCGCAATCTTTCCTTATTGATCTTCGGCATGTATTCTTCACGTAGCTCCTGATAAGGAAGATCATCTACACACACTGCTACATGACCCTCCCTCTTATCATGAGGAGGCATATATGACCACTCGTCTCCATAATGCCAGATCAGATAGTCACTGCACTTATTTGGGATCATTGCCTTTTTTCCCTCAAAGATGCCATCCTTTACAGGGAACATCATATCCTTATCAAAAAGAAATGGGCAGCCGCCCCAACGCATGGCATAACGGTCACATTCCTCTTCTTTATAGGAGAACATGATCTTCTCAAGCTTTGCCAGTGTTCTTTTTTTGCCAAGAAAAATATAAGAAAGAAGATACTTCAGATACATGGATGCAGGTATCTCCCAGCGGTCGCTGTAGCCTACAGAAATATTGATAAGATCTGAGTAGATCATCATGTGTGTTCTATATTTCTCGTATTCTTTGTCGTCAGCCGGAACAGGATCCAGTGTAAGAATGTCTATGATTTCTCCGCCGCAGTCCTTCCCGATGATCTGGCTCTTATGGATGGCACAGGTATTGGTGGATGCGTAGCGCGGAAATGAATTTGTATAGTTTCTGTCCACCTCCGAACACTGTATCTCTCTGTCAGGCGGGAGTTCTGTTTTGCATATCTCTATGAATTTCTCCCAGTCCGGACGTGGCATATAAAGGTCTACATCATCATCCCAGGGAACAAATCCCTCATGTCTGAGAGCTCCGATCAGGGAGCCTCCTGCCAGCACGTATCTGAGGTTATGTTCTCTGCAGATTTCATCAACCTCCCTGAAAAGCTTCAGGAGGTATTTCTGTTTCTCCGTCATGAATTGTCCTTTCTGTTGATTGTTTCCAAAATTTCTATTATTCTTACCGACTCATCATAGAAAAGCCGGGTACATTCTGTCCGTTTGTCTCTGATCATGATCATCAGCTCCTGCAGCAGATAGCGGAAACCATTTCCCTCGAAGTTAAAGCTGTACCTTTTCAGAAATTCTTTTCCTGAAATATTGGCTTCAAAGTATCCGGTGTTCCACCAGTCATTAGGGATAGTTACCCTGCCGTTGCTTCCGATGATCACAAGTTCATTCTCAATGTCAACCGTTGTTCCGATCTCAATAGTCGCCAGTGCACCGGCGTATTTCATGGAAATCATATCATATACAAAACGGCCTTCCTGATTGCGGACCGCATTGGTGTTGATATCCTGGCAGTTTTTCCCCAGCAGTTTCAGTACTGCGCAGATAGCTGTGCAGACCGTCTCATTAAAAGTCCTGCCGCCCTCGAAATCATCCTGGGAGATCGCACATTTGACACTTACCAGATCTCCCACCAGGTTACTGTGTACCAGCCATACCAGCTGATTAAACGCCCGCAAGTAGACCAGTGTGGTCCGTTCAATGAGAACCACATTGTTCTCCCTTGCCACCTGAAACAGGTAGCGCAGTTTCTCTGAGGAAAGTGTCATGGGCGAATCACTGATCACATATTTTCCTTTTTTCAGCGCTCGCTCGATATATTCTGCTCTCCGGTTCAGCGATGTCTTGATATAAACAATATCTACATCTGCCAGAAATTCATCATAGCTACTCCAGCAGGAACCTAACTCATATTTATCACAGAATCTCTGTGCAGTCTCGTGATCCTCGCTGAATACACGTTCCACATGAACTCCGCTGACATATTTGGATTCCTCCACAAAATCATTATCCCGGATGTCATCCGTCACGATTCCCATATTAAAGATAACACCTTCACTGCGAAGCTTTGTACTGGAAATATTCTTGGTCCTTTCCAGATAAACTACATCACAGTAGTTCTTAAGGTAATCGAATTTCCCTCTCCAGTCAGATCCTACCACCAGGACATCAATATCATACTTAATGATGTCATTGACCTTCTGTCCCTGATATTCCTCAATGATGATCTCATCTGCCAGCCCCGTCCTTCGCACATTCTCGATTCTCTTAATGAGGCTGTCCCGCACATTGAGTTTGCCCCGCTCAATGTCAAAGCTCTCACTTGTGACACCTACGATCAGATAATCACCAAGTGCTTTTGCTCTTTTGATAATATTGTAGTGGCCTTTATGAAAAAGATCAAAAGTGCCATATGTGATTACTCTCTTCATTCTTTCGTCATAACTCCCCTGAAAAAAATATTCTTATTTTGCCGAACAGTTTTCCTGCTCCATACGTTACTGTTCACTCCGTTCACAGTAACCTCCATACGATAGATACTTTGATTATATCATACTTCCCAACTTCCGTCACCTGTCCGTTACAAAAATGTTAAATTCGCGTTAACTTTACAAAAAGAAGAGTTTTGAAATACCGTTTTTGTATCTCAAAACTCTTCCTTTGTGTTTATGGTTCTTTATTGTCCATCTTTCTGGTAGTAGCTTCCAATTCCTGGATCAGGTCTTCCAGCGAAAGCTCCTCTTCCCCTTTGATCAGTTCATCAGGGATATCATCCAGATTATCTTCTTCAATCTCCAGCTCCATGCCGGCCACATTGCTGAAGCCTTCATGACTGTCGGAAGAAGTATGATCCGTTGTATCCTCGTCCATATTTACTTTCTCCACATGTCCGTCCTGCTCACTCTCTGAATCAAGCGTTGCCGCAAGCTCTGCGATGGCTTTCTTTCTTCTGAGAAGTTCATATTCATCATATTCGCTATCATACTCTTCTTCCAGACCTTCATCTCTGACTGTCTTATCCTTCTTGATCAGGATAAATGCGATCAGATTCAGAACACCCGTATAAAGCAGATCCACAGGCAGACTTCCCAGTACAAGTACAAATACCAGTGATACTCCCAGAAGCACCCATACATTGTTCATTGCAGGAAGCATCAGGATATATAAACCATTCATAATGATCATGATCGGATAATGGAAAAAATAAATTCCCATTGTATGTCGTCCCACATAGGTGAGCGGCAGTTTGATGTCCGGCACTAACGCAAGCATCGTATAGACAACTACGAAAGATACCAGATACATCAGCAGTCTGAGGATCACTCCCTGAGGATCCGTCAGGCCACAGAGCTGATATCCATGATTACCTCTGAAAATAGCGATTCCCATTTCATTTGGGATCATATAATTCGGTATCGCCCACAAAAGGACTCCGGAGATTGCCACCAGAATCCATTTTCCCTTAAATTTACGGATCGCTGTGATATATTCACTCTTCCAGAGATACCCCGCAACAAAGAACGGGAAAAATACCACGATTCTTGATGATGACAGGAATGTGGTAAATTCCGGTCTGGTTCCTGCCCATAATGCGAACAGGATACTGAGCGGAACAATAAATCTGATCTTACCCAGGGCCTCAATGGTAAGACGGTAAATAAACAGTGCCAGTATATACCACATGACACTTCCGGTAGGACGCAGTATCTCATAATCTACGGATCTGCCCAGCCATATCTGTGAATACCAGGTTAAGGTATATCCCAGAACATAAGGGATCAGCAGGTTCTTAAAATTCTTCAGCACATTCTGAGGTTTCTTTGACAGATATCCTGAAATAAAAACAAATGCAGGCATGTGAAAAATCGTGATCGCATACCACACATATCTCACTACAGTGTCTACCTTTACAAGGTTAAATGCAATAATATGGTTAAATACTACCAGAAAGATAAGCAAAACTTTAATGTTATCAATCAGGCAGGAGTACGGCACCGCCGCTCTCTCTTTTTTTATTTTCATGTTTAAGTACTATCCTCTAATCATATTTCTGACTTCTGCTGTGTGAACATACAACCCCATTCTGCCAAATTCTTCAGATGACCGGCAGACAAAAAAACGCACAGCAATGTAACGGGCAATTAACCGCAAAGTCATATTTACTGCAACAAGCATAACATATTTTTACGATTTATGGAATAGAAACTTAACATTTCGGTCAATGGAAATATTTTGTTACTGTTCACACACAACTATCCCGCGAGGTGTTTTGGCATGAATATGCCAAAATCCCGAGACATACAAGCCAAAATTCCATTGCCGCAGGCAATCTGGAATGAATTTTGGCTACGTTACTGTGAACGAAGTGAACAGTAGCAATATTTCCATAATCCATGTACAGCATAAGAACAGAAAAAAATACAGCTTCTGATCCTGCCGTAACCGGCGTATCTGTAGACATTGTAAGTCATGGCTGCTGATTTCAGTTTGTTTCTGGATTTGCCGCCTTCGCTGAGACGGTATTTCAGATAGGGTTTGTTGATTCCAGCAGCACAGCCGTATTTTCTCAGGATTTTCAGCCAGGTGATATAATCCTCATGGCTGTCGTCATGCTCCATGGGAAATTCACACGCCACATCCCTTCTGAGTATTACCGAAGAACAGTTGATGCTGTTATGTTTCAGAAGTTCTCTGTAGGTGATCTTCTCTTTTACAGGGATTGTCCGTCCTGTACTGCTTCCGTCCGCTTTCATCAGTTCCCGCCCTGTAGAACACAGCACGTATCCTGTCTCTTCCAGACGTTTCAGCTGTTCTTTCAGCTTGCCTGACTCCCACCAGTCATCTGCATCCAGAAAAGAAATGTAGGTCCCCTGTGCCAGCCCGACTCCTCTGTTTCTGGAGCCTGCAGCTCCCATATTCTGTTCATTCTTAATATACCGAAAGTCCTCTCTGCCCTCATAGGCAGACAGGACTTCCTCTGTATGGTCTGTAGAACCGTCATCGATCACCAGAAGTTCCAGCGAAACTCCCTGTTCATAGACGGATTCCACAGCCTTTCTAATATATTTTTCTCCGTTGTAAACCGGCATGATCACAGATACCAGCGGTTTATTCATTGTCATTCCTCCGTTTTATTCTCTGACACTCCGACGTTTTTCCCGGAATCCTTCAACGCATTTACCTGTCTGTCATCTACTCCCTCAGATACTTCTTTCTGGAAAAAGATTTTAACTGTCATAAAGATCAGCTTGATATCCAGCAGGAAGGAATAATTCTCAATATAAAACAGATCCAGCTTTAATTTGTCATAAGGAGTTGTATTATACTTACCGTAGACCTGCGCATATCCGGTAAGACCTGCTTTAACTTTCAGACGATAATAGAATTCCGGAAGCTCTTTCTCATACTCAAGCATGATACTTTCACGTTCCGGACGCGGACCTACCAGAGACATATCTCCCTTAAATACATTGAAAAGCTGAGGAAGCTCGTCCAGATGAAGATTTCTCAGCACATGACCTACCGGTGTGATACGGGAATCATGCTTGGATGCCAGTCTTGCACCGTTTTTCTCCGAATCTACGCACATACTGCGGAATTTACAGATCTTAAAGGGCTTTCCACCCAATGTCAGACGGTCCTGAAAATAAAACACCGGACCTCTGTCGTATGCTTTTACCGCAATCGCTATGATCAGCATGATCGGTGAAGTGATTATAATGCCGATCCCTGAGATCAGAATATCCATAACTCTCTTTGCAGCACGCTGGTCTACTGCCAGTCCCATATTTCTGGATACCAGAAGCGGTGTGTCAAAAAGATGGATGCGTTCACTTCCCATAAGAATGATGTCCGAAATCTTCGGACTCACATAGCATCGGACAGAATGTGCAAAACAGTATTTCAGATAACGGTTTCTCTCTGTTGAATGCAGATCCCAGATGATCACGCCGTCATAATCCTGCATCATCTGATGGATTTTTTCTTCTCCCACACTGATGTGTACCTTGCCGCTGATGTCATATTTGTCCTTTCGGGAATTCATCTTATGGATCAGGTCGTCCCCCGGATCCCGGTCACCGTAAATGACCAGAAGCCGGCGTGCGCGGTAAAGTCCGGAATAGATATACCTTGAACCAAATATCCAGATAATGATCAGCACCAGCTGTATTCCTGTCATCTCGATCATAGGCCATACGCTCAGGAACCACCTGTTGATCAGGGTGATCTCCAGATATTCCACCACATTGGTACACAAAAGTGCCAGTGTCAGCGAATAAAATACATCAATCCTCTTAAGATATCCAACCTTAAGTCCTCCGTACAATTTGGCAAACAGGGCAAACATCAGACCGTAGATTGCGATCAGTACCCAGTTACCTTTGCGCCAGAAAGGCTCGTCGATCTGTCCTCTGTAAACGGAATACCACACCCATGCAAAGACCGCCGCCTGTGCCAGAACCACCAGACTCGCCAGACAAAATACGATAAATCGTTTATAATCTTCTCTTTTACTCACATGATAACCTCTGTTTCTCTGTAACTGTTGTTACTGTTCACTGTTTTCACAGTTACGTTTCTTCAAATCTGTTACCGTTTGCTTCGCTCACAGCAACATAAATTCTTACCTATTATAGCGTAAGAATTATTATACGTCCACCTGTTTCACTTAAATTTATACAACTAAAGTAATTCCAGTTACTGTTCACACACCACTATCCCGCGAGGTGTTTTGGCATGAATATGCCAAAATCCCGAGACATACAAGCCAAAATTCCATTGCCACAGGCAATCTGGAATGAATTTTGGTACGTTATAAGCATAATTTACAAATATCTTTAATCCCCTGTCATGCGATTCGTCTCGATATTTGTATATAATGTATAATTTTTCGTCGATTTTACTTAGTTTGTAGCAAATTTTTTACATATTTTTTTCAGAAACCTATGGAAAAATGTCAGGAAAAAATGTATAATATTACATAACAAATGAAAGCGAGGGTTCACTATTATGAAACAAAATAGTATGTTGGCCATGATCCTGGCCGGCGGTCGTGGCAGCCGTCTGCATGATCTTACCAATAAAGTGGCAAAGCCGGCCGTTTCATACGGCGGTAAATATCGTATCGTAGACTTTCCTTTAAGCAACTGCGCCAACAGTGGCGTTGATGTTGTAGGTGTACTTACACAGTATGAATCAATCCAGCTGAACAGTTATGTGGCAGCCGGCGGACGCTGGGGTCTTGATGCTAAAAACAGCGGTGTTTACGTTCTTCCTCCACGTGAGAAAGCAGATGAGAATCTGAATGTATATCGCGGAACTGCAGATGCAATCTCCCAGAATATTGATTTCATTGATAAATTTGATCCTGAATACGTTCTTGTTCTTTCCGGTGACCATATTTATAAAATGAACTATGACAAGATGCTTGCAGCCCACAAAGAAGCAAAGGCAGATGCAACCATCGCAGTTATCGGAGTTCCGATGAAAGAGGCAAGCCGTTTTGGTATCATGAATACTGATGAATCCGGACGTATCGTAGAATTCGAAGAGAAACCTGAGCATCCGAAGAGCAACCTTGCATCCATGGGTATCTATATCTTCACCTGGAAACTCCTCCGCAAGATGCTGATGGCTGATATCAAGAATCCGGATTCCAGCCATGACTTCGGTAAGGATATCATCCCTACTATGCTTAACGATAACAGAACTCTTTATGCATATAAATTTGAAGGATACTGGAAAGATGTTGGTACCATCGACTCTCTCTGGGAAGCAAACATGGATCTGTTAAGTTCCAAGAATGAACTGGATCTGGGTGATCCGTCATGGAAGATTTATACAGAAGATGTTACCGCACTTCCACAGTACATCAGCGCAGAAGCAGATATTAAAGATGCATATATCACACAGGGCTGTGTTGTTCAGGGCGAAGTTAAGCATTCCGTTCTCTTTACAGGTGTTAAGATTGGTGCAGGTGCCAGAATTATCGACAGTGTACTGATGCCGGGTGTTGTTGTAGAAGAGGGTGCCGTTGTTCAGCGTGCACTTGTAGCTGACGGTGTCCGCATCGGTAAAGGTGCAGTTGTCGGTGCCGCAGACAGTGAGCACATTGAGCTTGTAGCGAAACGCGTAAAGGGGGCAGAATAATATGTATAAGGCATTTGGAATCGTAAGCTCTTCCGGGAGAAATATTTATGTAGATGGTATGCAGGATTATCGCCCAATCGGTGCGTTTTCTTTCCTTGGCAGATACAGAGTCATTGACTTCCCTATCTCCAATATGACCAACAGCAACATTGAACGTATTCAGGTCTATATCAATAATAAACCCCGTTCTGTTGTAGAACATCTTGGAACAGGACGTCATTACAATATCAACTCCAAGAGCGGCAAACTTCAGCTTCTCTTCTCAGAGCACAATAATGACAATGATATCTATAACACCGATATCTCCTGCTATCTGGACAACATGGAGTCCCTCAGCAGAATGAATCATCCGTATGTTGTCATTGCCCCGAGCTATATGGTTTATTCAATTGATTTTGACCAGTTTTTACATACACACATTGAGTCCGGTGCAGATGTTACTCTCCTTTATCACGCTGTTGATAATGCAAAAGAGGCTTATCTTACCTGTAATGTTCTGGGACTGAACCGCCAGAAAGGTGTGGAATCCATCGAACCGAATCATGGTAATAAGAAGAATCAGTATGTTTATATGGATACCTGTGTTATGAAAACAGAGCTTTTCATCAGCCTGATCAAAGAAGCCAAGAATCTTTCTTCCATGTATACACTGGCAGATATCCTGAATGATAAATGCGAAACTCTGGACATCCGCGGCGTTGCACACAAGGGATTCTTTGCAAGCATTACAGACTTCCCAAGTTACTATGCTGCAAACATGGCTCTCCTTAATTACAAGTCAGCTCAGGAACTTTTCCATGATAACTGGCCAATCTATACACGTACCAATGATTCCTGCCCGACTCAGTATTTCAATACTGCAGATGTGAAGAATTCCGTAATCTCCAACGGTTGCCAGATTGAAGGTACTGTTGAGAATTCCGTAATCGGTCGTGGATGTGTCATTAAAAAAGGTGCTGTTGTAAGAAACAGTGTTGTTCTCGCTGAAGTTACTGTAGGTGAGGGTGTTCACGTAGAGAATGAAGTAGTCGACAAATGGGCGAAACTCGTTCATAAAAAAGAAATCGTTTCCCCGGCTGAACAGCCTGGTTATATCAGAAGAAATGATACTCTGTAATTAATGATTAATTAGATTAAATGCAAGGCCCCCGGAAGCGGTCACTTCCGGAGGGCTTTGTTTGTGTTTACTTAAATTTCACAAACTCTTCACATTTTCCTCTTGCATTTCATTTTTAGCGTGTTATAATACAGTTGTAACAAAGATAAAGAACAAACAACTGAATACTCAAAAATACTTAACACCACCTGGAGCATTTCGGATGCTCATAAATTAAAGATAGTGTCAAGCGTGTCACCTCAGCTGTAAAATGGAGGAAAAGTCAAATGAATACTTTAAAAGCTGAAAAAAGAACAATGGACACAAAGGCCAAAAGATTAAGAAGAGAAGGCTACGTTACAGGTAACGTATTTGGCAGAGAGATGGAAGGTTCTCTTCCTGTTAAAATCGAGAAATCTGCTGTCGAGAAACTTCTCAAGACAAGTAACAAAGGAAGCCAGATTATGCTGGATGTAGATGGTCAGTCATATGACGTACTGATCAAAGAGATCCAGTTCAATCCGTTAAAAGGACAGGTAGATGAAATAGATTTCCAGGCACTGGTAAGCAACGAGAAAGTACATTCCGTAGCAGAGATCGTACTTGTAAACCACGACAAACTGGAAGCCGGTGTATTACAGCAGCATCTGGAAGAAATCTCCTTCAGAGCTCTCCCATCAGCACTGGTAGACAAAATTATGGTAGATGTCGGTGACATGAAAGTCGGCGACGTAATCAAAGTCAAAGACCTCGCCATCGCCCAGGACAAAGATGTAGACTTAAAGACAGACCTTGAAGCTGCAGTTGTATCCGTAGCCGCCGTTCACGTAGACCCGGCTCTGGAAGCTGAAGAAGAGGCTGCTGCCGAAGAAGAAGCTAAATAACATAATATCTCTTTTAATATTTATTCAGGTACGCCCAGAGGCGTACCTGAATTTTTTTATCAAAACATCTCCCTCTACAAATAATTGACCTTTCCAGATATCTGCACTATTCTGCTCCCGTACTATTCTTTCTCTTGCTCCTGCTCCAGCAGCCTGAATGACAATTCCAGATAAAAAATTTCCTCCGGATCATCCAGCTCAGACTGCAGGATTTCCTTAATCCTGTCCAGCCTGTAAAGAAACGTACTGCGGTGGATAAACAATTCCCTTGCCGCCTGGGTTGCACTGAGATGCTGCTCCAGATACACTCTCAATGTCTCCATGTACTGAGTCTGATTCTCCTCATCATGCTTCTTCAATTCCAGCAGCCCTTCATGACAGATCATTGTTCCTGGCAGTCTTCTTGTTGCCTGTTCCAGAATATAAGTCAATGCCACCTGACCGAAATAATGAATCCACAGATAAGGCTTCTTACGGCTTCCTACATCCAAAGCCGTCTTCGCCTGCACATACTGCCGTCTCAGATTCATATGTCCTGTCATCACCCTGCTGTATCCGGCTTTCAGATAAGTATCCCTGATAAAATAAACCAGTTTTCCGGCTACTTCCTCCTGGCTTTTTCCAAGTCTGGTAAGGTCAAAAAATGCCACAATTTCATCCTGATAAAGAAAACTCACAGAATCCTCAAATTTCTTCTTAATATATCGGCAGATTGCCTTTGTGGAAAGATTCTGCTGATTCAGATAGGTAATCTGCAGGATCAGGCACATATATTCATGATTTCCGCTCCATCCCAGTTCACTCAGTTCTCTGCTCACTTGCATATAATCCGCAGTCCTGTCCGACAGAATTCTCACAAAAATCTGCTCCATATCCCTGTCCGGATCTTCTTCCTCCGCTTCATGCGCAAGCAGATACTCCAATTTCTCCACCAGAATATCCAGTACACAGATAACTCTCAGTGTAATCTCTGATCTGCACTCAGTCAAAACCAGCCTGTGAGTTGCTTTCCCATCCACAAACAGATTTCTGTTCATCGAACGACATCCACTGATGTAAGCCGGAAACATCACATATTCATGCGTATCTGCCATATCTCGATAAGTCTCATTCTGCAAAAGTGCATTTACATATTCCATATTCAACCCGTCATCTGTATACAGCCGCGCCCTCGGCGGCAGATACTCGCTTCCCGCTTCCGCCACAAAGGTAAAATCCAGTCCTGTTACAGTCATCGGATTCTGCAGAAATTCCGATGTCACCTGCAAAAGCCTGTCCATTCCGGCATGTTCTAACATCAGATCATGAATCTTCCGTTCCCATTCATCAGCCGCATCAAAAATCTCCTGCACATCATTCATAAATTCTGCTATTTCTTCCAGACTATCAAGTGCAATATGAATATACGGAATCTGCTGAAGCTCTTCTGATGCAGCATCAATTTCCTCTCTCCCACAAAATACCCAGAGTATATTTTCAGCAGTCAGAACTGCCGATTCCCACTCTTTGTCATATCTCTGTACCACATAAACATGCCCATGTCGAAATGTTTCTTTTTTTTCATAACACAAAAAGGGGCGCAGATATCCGTCTGAACCGGATAAAGTTCCCCTTTCCGTAATTTCATATTTCTCTTTTATTTTTTCATATAAATAAACTGATGACAGCTGCAAGTCTACAATCCTCCTGTCACATAATTGAAGCACCTATTTTACCAGTCAATTCTATAGCAATTTAACTCACATTATGTCTTTCTTATACGCACCTGTCAGCCCGGTTCTCACACAATAAACGTCTTCGCAACTTCCACAGCCTCAATACAGTTCTCCGTATAGGCATCTGCTCCCATATTCTTCGCCAGCTGCTCCGTTACTGCACCTCCACCAACCATAATCTTAAATTTATGCTTATTGCTGCTTCGTTTCAGAGACTTCACCACCTGCTCCATCTCCGGAATTGAAGTACTCAGAAGCGAGGAGATACACACGATCGACACATCAGGATTCTGCTTCACTGCACGCAGAAACTGCTTCTCAGAAATATCCACTCCCAGATCGATCACCTTAAATCCGGCACTACGAAACATGATCGCAACCAGATTCTTACCTACATCATGCAGATCACCTTCCACCGTTCCAAGGATTACAGTTCCGATATTCCTCCTGCCAAACTGCGAGTCCTGTTCCTCCAACAATTCAAAACCCTTGCGCACACTTCGGGCTGCTGCCAGAATTTTAATAATATCCGCACCATTGGATTTGTAATTCTCCCCCACTGTTCGCATAGCCGGAGTCATGGCCTCTTCCACAATCCGCCCTGCAGGAATATGCTGCTTCAATGCCTCCCTCACCAGCTTCTCTGTCTCCCCCGGATGTCCGTCTTCAATTGTTTTTCTTAACTGTTCCAGTACTGTCATATCCTCAAGCCACCCTTAATACTTTCTGCCAAAAATCCCCCGCCCTACGGCGAAGGATTTTTTGTTTTTTCAAACACGCTCTGCGCTTTCAATATCTGTATTTTATCATAGCTCACTGTTATTTACAACGAAAACTGACTTCCCCTTCCGCAACCTCCACAGAGAATGTTACTGTTCACTCCGTTCTCAGTAACACGCTTCGCGATGCACAGAATTTATGCTAATCGCATAAATTCGCGCGGTATATCTCGGGTTTTCTGTGACCTTCGCTCACAAAAAACACCTCGCGGGATATTACCAGTGAATAGTAACCAGAGAATTTACTTGATTTAAATCAAGCAGATATTCGTAATCCGCTTCGCTACACCAAATAACTGCTCCGCAGAGGACTTACCTGATTCGGCTAAAATGTTATTCCAGAAGGTAACAGCTCGTATAAGCAATCGTACAATCCCCATAATAATACTGTAGCTCATTGGCCTGGCAGACCTGTGTTACCAGCATCCCGTAAGCCTCCATCGATGAGAAAGCCTGTTTCGGAAACCTGCATGGAGCATCCGGATAAGTACAGACCTTACATTTCGTACAGCATCCCGCACCAATCGCCAGCATATCCGGATAAATCTCCCGAAGTTTCTTCTCAAATTCCACAAAATACTCCTTATGTCTGGCTTCCGTTTCCATCATTCCCTCGCCATCAAAAGCATCCTCCAATTCACCAACTGTCTGAACAATAATCCCATACTTATACTGCCGGACTTTCGCTTCACATTCCTCAAGAGAGCCACATCCCGGAGGACAGCTCCAGCACTTATCATACTTATGACAGGTATCCGCTGCACACATCTGTCGAACCTCCGGCTTCAGCTCAATCGTATCACAATCCAGCAACACCACATGCGAAAACCCCTGCTCCATTCCCATTTGCTCTATTTTTTTTATATCCATAATCTAACCCCTTACTCTCTTGTATAATCTATAGCAACCTCATCAGGCAGATAGAATTATCCTCTTCGCGCCTCAGTTCTGCACCGAATAACTGCTCCGCAGTTTATCAGAAGAAATCTGCACTTCTCAATAATTCAATCAGGCGGATAAAGTCATTCACCTGTCTCAAATCCCAGTTCATCAATAAAATGATCCTGAAAATCAGCCGAAGCAGCCAGCTCAACGAATTCAATCTTTCTCACCAGCTCATCCATCTCCAGCATTTCCTTCTCATTCACAAGTGCGATCTTCGCACCCTCACCAGCAGCGTTTCCCACTGGTTTCACTTTCTTCACAAGCGTCACCGGAAGCAAGCCAATCTTCCCGGCACTGACCGGATCCATATAGTTGCCAAAAGCACCTGCAATATATACCGAACAGATATCATCTTCTGTAATCCCAATCCGCTCCATAAGCATCTGAATTCCCGCTGCAATCGCAGCTTTCGCAAGCTGAACCTCTCCGAGATCCTTCTGCGTCAGATAAACTCCTCTCTCATTACCGCCCCGCTCTGGCGGTACCAGAATAAACACACCTTGCTTCTCCTGTCCGCTTCTCAGCACACCATTCTCATCCAGCATTCCAGCCTCCAGAAGACCCGCCACCAGATCGATCAATCCCGAACCACACAAACCAACCGCCGGCTTATTCCCAACAGTTGTATAGTTCCACTTTCCATCCTCATACTTCACATGATCCACAGCCCCGGCCGCGCCACGCATTCCACACTCAATCTTCGCACCCTCAAAAGCAGGCCCGGCCGCAGTAGAACAGGTCACCATCCGCTCCCTGTTTCCCAGAACCATCTCACCATTCGTTCCAATATCGATCATCAGAGAAATCTCTTCCTGCTGATCCTGCCTGATAGCCAGCAGACATCCACAGGTATCCGCTCCCACATATCCTGCAATATCCGAAAGCATGATCAACTCTGCACGCTCCTGCACAGCCAGACCATAATCCCCCGCATTCAGCACCAGCCTCTCACTCACAGCCGGAGTATAGGGCGCATGTACTAGCGAAGCCGGAGAAATCCCCAGAAACAGATGATGCATACAGGTATTTCCCACAACACACACCTGAAAAACATCCTCTCTCCTTATCCCTGCATCCTCTGCCAGACTTCCCAACATCTCATTAACCGCTTTCCGAACACACATACTTAACGCTTCTGTTCCATGCTCCAGCGCATAATTCGCCCGCATGATCACATCCGCACCATACTGCGCCTGCGGATTCATCCTGCTCTCAACTGCCAGAGTCCTCCCATCCGCACCATCCAGCAAATACCCCGCAATGGTAGTCGTCCCAATATCAAACGCTGCCAGACACCTCCGACCAGCTTCCTTCCTCATTTCCAGAATCCGCCGTCTACTGTAAATCACATACCATTCATCAGAATCCCTGCGCATCCCATACAATTCACCCGCCAGCTTCAGATCCACCTCCATCTGCCCCGGCTCAACCTCACCATCTGTCTCCGCCAGCGTATCCAGCAGCCTCTGCCAGTCCGACCGCTTCTCCCCTGTTTTCGCCTTCTCCAGCTCAACCTGAGCCATCCGTAGTCCCGGTTCAAACACAACTTCTCTGTTAAATCCATCCGTCAAAATCTTTTCATTGCCAGCCCTGTCCAATGTCTCCACTACACAAGTCTCACCTTCACCAATCCGAATCTGACACGCCTTAACAACTTCACCATTAATCTTAACCAGACACTTCCCACATTTCCCCAGCCCGCCACAAGGCGCATCCGGCCTCAGTCCCGCCTGAATCTCCGCCTCCAGTACCGATATACCATCCTCCACCTCTATCTCAACATCCTCGCGCACAAACTTAACCCAAGCCATAAAAACCTCCCACATATCCAATCCAAACACTACAACAACCAACGAACAGCTCAGAAAAATATTTTATTTCATGTGCATTTGCAGGGGTCTTAGATATTCTTAGCTCTCAGAAATCTGCGTTATGAGCAGACTGTATCACTGTCTGAGCGAAGTTTGCAACGGAGCGAGTTTGAGAAGGCTGCTCATGCCTTTAGCAGATTTCTGAGAACTTAGAATATCTTAGACCCCGAAACCGCACATGAAATAAAATATTTTTCTGAGCGTCCCCTTTTTTCCATTATAACACACTCCCAAAAATCCCAAAATACACGAAAGGACCACTCCCCAGAGCAGTCCCCTCATAATATTTTCATGTTATACTAAACCCGCACAAAACAATCAGATCAAGCCGCCAACTTCTTAGCCAGTGACGCCGCACTAGCCGCATCATCAGAATATCCGTCAGCACCAATTTCCTCAGCAAAAGCTTCTGTAATCGGCGCTCCGCCAACCATAACCTTAATATTACCTCTGAAATCCGCCGCATTCAACGCCTCAACAGTCTCCTTCAGAGCCGGCATAGTAGTAGTCAGCAGCGCAGAAAGAGCAATGATCTTAACATCCGGATTCTCTTTATAGCACTCAATAATCTTAGCCGCCGGAACATCGACTCCAAGATCGATCACCTCAAATCCGGCACTCTCGATCATCATGGCAACCAGATTCTTACCAATATCATGAAGGTCACCGGAAACCGTAGCAATGATAACCTTACCAAGTGCACCTGTAGAACCAGATGCCAGATGCGGTTTCAGAACCTCAACACCTTTCTTCATAGCACGAGCTGCAACCAGCATCTCCGGAACAAAGATCTCACCATTTTTGAATTTCTCACCAACTACAGACATCGCACTGATCATACCATCATTCAGAATCGCAACCGGATCATCACCCTCATCAATAGCTTCCTGTACAGCCGGTCCTACTAATTTCGCTTTTCCTTTTTCAACTAATTCCGCAACTTCATTTATCTTAGACATAATCAAATCCTCCTGTTATTTCTCAATTTCAGATTCCAACCACTTAATTCATTTACACAGTTTCTGCAGATTCAACTTACTTCTTCTTTGTTGTACCAATTAAGCCTTCTCTGTAAGCCCCTATATATTCCATACAATAATCATCCAGACCAAGTAATGCTTCTGTTGCATAAACCAGTCCAAGCATATCCTTATTTGTCGGATCCATAATTCCACTGTCCAGTCCTGCATTCATTGCTAGTACCAGGAACCCGTAATTAATCAGCTTACGAACCGGCAGATTAAAGGAAATATTACTGATTGCTGCCGTAATATGAATGGTCGGATACTGCTCACGTACACTTGTAATCGTCTCAATATTCGTTGCAATACCATCCTCAGAAGTACAAAGCATCTCAACCAGCGGATCAATGTGAATCCTGTCCGGAGCAATTCCGTACTCTTTCGCTTTCGCCATGATCTTGTCAAAAACTTTCAGACGGTCTGCTGCACATTTCGGAATACCTGTATTGTCACTCAGCAGCGCAATTACCTGCCATCCCTCATTTCCCGGCTCAGCCATGATCGGGAAAATCGTATCAATCTTATGTCCCTCTCCTGATACAGAGTTAAAAATTCCAGGTTTCTTACAGAACTTATAAGCCTGTGCCAGAACATCCGGACTCGGGCTGTCAATTGAGATCGGAAGATCTGTAACCTCCTGGATACAGACGATCATCCATTTCAATGTTTCCACTTCTTCCGCTTCCGGAACAGAAGCGCAACAGTCAATATAAGTAGCTCCGCTTTCCGCCTGAAGCTTTGCTCTTTCTTTAATAAATTCAGAGTCTCTTTTTGCGATCGCTTCTGCAACGATCGGGATAGAACCATTAATTTTCTCACCAATAATAATCATTTTCAAACACCTCCATAGCATCATCCTCTGCAACACCTGAAATTTCATCTAAATATCGGACAGATATTTGTATTCCGTTTTGCCACTGACAAATACCTGAGATCAGAACATAATCTGCCATGGAAGCCTTGTAGATTCAGATGCCTTAATGCCAAATTTCTCTTCATTCAGCTTGTCAATGGAATCACAGAGAGATTTATAAACACCCGGATAAACAGAACCAGGACCACCCTGAGCGATACATGGAATAAAGTATTTGTTTCCACATTCTTCGCACACACGACGTACCACTGCATCACAATTCTCATCTGTCCAGCCCTCAAAATCAACTGCACGATTTTCGATACCGCCCATGAAGCTGATCTTTCCGCCATATTTCCTGATCAGTTCCGGAAGATTATTGGTTTCCATACATCCCTGCCATACATCGATCCCCATCTCAATCATAGAAGGAACCAGTGTTGCTGCGTAACTGTCAGAATGATGGATAACCAGCTCAACGCCATGACTGTGATAATATCCGTAAATTTCTTTATATGGCTCAAGTAAAAATTCATCAAACATTGCAGGACTCATAAATGTACTGTCCAGTCCACCCCAGTCATCATGATGGAATAATGCATCAGGATGAAGGTTGGAACAGATACCTTCAGCAAGTTCCAGTTCCCACTCTGTCAGATATTTGATCAGATCATGCATTTCATCCGGATTAGTAATATAATAAACCAACGCATTACTGATCTCACACAGATGATGAGTCTGCTCAAATAATCCCGGTGCAACGAAAGCTGCTTTAAATGCCTGTTCTCCGTCAACTGCATCATACTGAGCCTTCACCATATCCCACTGATCCTGGGTAAATTTCAAAGACGGTGCATGTACATAGTCTTTCCAGTCTTCAATATCCTTTACCACGATCTTGTCAGGAGTATGTACAGGAAAAGAACCCGGAACTCCTTTCGGAAAAGTATTGGTTACCCCCCATGCATTCACTACATTTTCCTGTCCGGGCTGAAGCAGCGGGTTTGTAAACATAAACGGATGAAAAAGAAGCTGCACTGCTTCATACTGATTAACAAATCTGTCAGGATTTCCGCCTTTTATAACTTCCAGCATATTCTGTTTCGGTGTTAACATATAATCTACCTCCTCATGCAATATGAAAATGCCCCCACATTCCCACATTTGTTTGTTTAATTTGTCGTTCTTTATCTCGTTTCTGATGATTTTATTGTAGCATTTATACAATCCAAAATATATAATCAGATATGCGGATTTTTCACGCCCGCATTCCTACAAATTGTATGAATGCATCTCAAGTATTGTGCCAACAGTAACCGGCAGCCATATAATAAATTTTAAAATCAACCGTAAATACACTTGTAACACAACTCTAAACACTGTATAATTTTGTATATACAGATATCAGACTTTAAAAATCATTTGTGCCTGCACAATAAGACTTTTAAACCTGATTTATCTAAATATAAAGAAATACGATTTATATAACAGATCAACAGATTCCGAATGTTTTACAGTAAATATTTAACAGGTGGTGAACGCAATGTTTTCAAAAAAATTATTAATACCTCTGCTATCGCTCAGCCTTCTTGTTACTCCTGCATACAGCAGTCATGCTGCTGAAAATACAGAGGCCGCGGGAACATCCGTAGAAGGTCAGGGAATGCTTTCCCCTTCTTCATCTTCAGAGCGTTCTGAAAGCGTCTTTAACGGTTCCGGGGCAGGCACATCTTCAGAACCGGTCACAGATGAGAAACTGGAGACAATTTTAAAACAGGTTCAGAGTCAGCTTCCCACTGAAAACGGAACCTGGGCTGTTTTCATATCCGATCTTGTAAACGGAACCGAGGGCAATCTTAATGATCAGAAAATGCAGGCTGCAAGCCTGATCAAGCTCTATATCATGGGAGCTGTCTACGAGAATTATGAACAGATAACCGGACAATACGGCAGGGATTCTGTAGACTCCAATCTGTACTCCATGATCACAGTCAGCGATAACGATGCAGCCAATACCCTGACAACTTATCTTGGCGGCGGTGATTCCGCAGCAGGTATGCAGGCTGTCAACAGTTTCTGCCAGGCACATGGCTATGACCAGACTCACATGGGACGTATGCTCCTTGCCAGCAATGAGAATGATGATAACTACACATCTGTAGGAGACTGTGGTCATCTCCTGCAGGAGATTTATAAACAGGATACATCCGGCTACACCCATGCCACTGATATGTTTAATCTGCTCAAGGCACAGACACGCTGTAACAAAATTCCCGCACAGCTTCCGGAAGGAGTCAAAACCGCAAATAAAACCGGAGAACTTGACAACGTGGAAAACGATGCCGGAATCATCTATGATTCCAAAAATGACGTAGTAATCGTATTTATGTCCCAGAATCTCTCAAGCGCCGGTTCCGCACAGAATACGATCGCTACCTTAAGCAGAACGATTTACGATCACTATAATTAAATAATGTACTCTCAGAGTACATAATAACCCAAAGGAGGGATTCACTATGAAAAAAAGAAAAAATATTGCAGTTTCCATGATTCTTACAGCTACGATTGCTGCTGTATCTGTACCCTGCAGCTCACAGATCGTTATGGCATCTGACACTTATCAGGTAGGTGTAAGTAAAGGGTATCTGGCTCTGCGCTCTGCCATGGCTTATGATTCCTCCAACGAGATCGGCGAGCTGTATTCCGGTGATACTGTTGAAGTTACAGAATATACCACCAGTGATTACTGGTACGTCTATTCTCCAAAACTGAACAGATCCGGATACGTAAATAACGATTACCTGTATTTCCTCTCATCACAGCCGACAAGTTCGTCCGGTTCTTATACTGTCAGTGTTGCCAAGGGTTATCTGGCTTTGCGTTCTGCAAAGGCTTATGACTCTTCCAACGAGATCGGACAGTTATACTCCGGTGATACAGTAACAGTTTCTGACAGCAGTGATCCTCAGTACTGGTATGTCTATTCTCCGAGACTGAACTTATCCGGCTATGTAAATAAAGATTACTTATATTACAGTGGCGATACTGATGCCAGTGCACAGAGTTCTTCCGGAGATTCAAGGACTGTCAGTGTTGCCAAGGGTTATCTGGCTCTGCGTTCCGCAAAAGCTTATGATTCCTCCAATGAGATCGGACAGCTGTATTCCGGCGATACAGTTCAGCTTATCGACACCAGCGATTCCCAGTACTGGTACGTTTACTCTCAGAAGTTAGGAAAAAACGGATATGTAAATAAAGATTATCTGATTGGCGGAACAACCACATATGCCACCAGAACAGTCAGTGTTGCTACCGGTTATCTGGCTCTGCGCTCTGCGAAGGCTTACGACTCTTCCAACGAGATCGGACAGTTATATTCCGGCGATACAGTTCAGCTTGTGGATACAACTGATGCACAGTACTGGTATATTTATTCCCAGAAACTCTGCAAATATGGTTATGTAAATAAAGATTATTTATATTAATCTTTTTCGTAACACTATAAACAGTTACGCTTCTTTACATTCACCATATACAACAAAACAGAAAGGACTCACAGTTATGAGCCCCAAACGACAGGTTAACCATAACATTCGTAAACACTTTAACACAATCATTTACAATATTTCACGTTATGCGGAAATTGCTCTTTCTATGGTAATTCTGCTGGTGATCGCACTGGCAGGCTTCCGGTTGATCATGGAGGTTGCAGATACTTCTGTTATGTCCATGGATACAGAATTTTTCAGCACTTTCCTTTCCCAGGCTTTGTCTCTGGTAGTAGGCGTGGAATTTGTAAAAATGCTCTGCCAGCATTCCGCACAGACAGTTGTTGAGGTTCTGATGTTTGCCACAGCACGTCAGATGGTAGTCGAACACCTCGGGCCAACAGAAACTCTTCTTGGCGTACTCAGTATCGCAGTTCTGTTTGCGATCCGCAAATATCTTATGACAGACAACGATGACATGAATGCTCATAACTGTCCGAAGAATACTGAAGAAAATTAAAGAAAACAAAAAACTGCATATCAGATACGATCTGTAAATTCTACCGGTCGTATCTGATTATGCAGTTTCTTTTTATTTCCACATGCTGATAAACGGGCGTCTCAAAAAAAGTAATTTTATATGATATATTCTATAGTTATGGTTATCAGCATGATGGGCGCTTATTTAATAATTACCACTAAAGAACTTACTGTCCTTCGGCAGTTCATAGCCCTTGAAGTAAGAGCCAAAATCAACCTTCAGATAATTGCAGAGGTTGGCAAGCTCAACCATTGTGTTGTCATTTACAGGAATGCCATTCTCTCTGCGCTCTTTTTCTGCAAATACTTCCTTCTCACCATGAGTATAAATCTGCTCTGCGCCTTCTGCCTTTGGACTCTGACGAAGAGTTTCCAGATATTCGGAAAAATGCGCCCTGATATCATCGGCATTTCCGAAGATTGCGGGATCAATGGCAGCAAATCCATGACAGATACCTGTCTTGTCTTTAAATGTACAGCATTTATCAGAAGTAACACCCATAGAAAAGATGGAGCTGAAAATCTCGCAGAGCATTCCATAACCGTAACCCTTATGACTTCCGTTTACCTCTTTATTACCACCAAGCGGCATGATTCCGCCGCCCTTCTTGGCAACAATATTGGCAAGTACATCCGGGGCATCTGTGCTTTCCTGACCATTTGCTCCCAGAGCCCAGCCCTGTGGAAGTGGTTTTCCCATCTTATTATACATTTCCAGTTTTCCTCTGGTAACTACTGTTGTGGAGCAGTCAAAAAGGAATGGATAAGGTTCTGCCGGCATTGCCACTGCAATGGGATTGGAACCAAGCATTGCTTTTCGTCCAAAGGTAGGTACCATGATTGCTTCCGAGTTGGTACATGCCATACCGAGTAAGCCCTGTTTGGAAGCCATTTCCGCATAATATCCTGCAATACCGAAATGATTGGAGTTTCTTACAGATACAAATCCAACACCTGTTTTCTTCGCCTTCTCAATAGCTTTCTCCATTGCAAAATGGGAAATCAGCTGTCCCATACCGTCATGTCCGTCGATTACTGCTGATACAGGTGTCTCAAATACGACCTCAGGTTTCGCATCCGGATGGATGGTTCCCTTCTCAATTCCTTTATCATATCTTACCATTCTCTGCATTCCATGGCTTTCAATCCCGTACAGATCTGCGGTAAGCAAAACATCCTTGATGATATTCGTCTCTTCTTCATTAAAACCAAACTTACGAAATACGTCGTGGCAAAAAGTATTTAATGTGTCATAACTCCATTTTACATATCCCATAACTGTAAAATCCCTCCATTCAAGTATTACTCATTTCGTTTTTTGGTATTACCAATTTGTTAAACTGATTATACCACTCTCATTTTCAAAGTGCAATACGTTTTTTATTTTTTTCAGTATTTCTTATGTTACTGTATTACTGTTCCCTGGTAATATCCCGAGGCATGCAAGCCAAACTGTTACCGTCCACTCCGTTCACAGTAACATTCATTCCAGATTGCCTGTAGCAATTGGACATCTTCTCTTGTTTTTCTAAAACTGCCGTAATATACTATGTACAGGCAATCCTGCCTGCAGGATTGCCTGCTCATTTAATAAATAATAGATTACTGCTCACTTCCGCACCTGTAATATATTTCACAGAACAACTCTGCGGCGGCAGTAACAGAAAAGGAACATTACTATGATTCAGGATATCGCACCACACACTTACCACAACGAATACAAACCTTCTGCCCCGGATAAGAACAGTTTTATCCTTGCCTACGAAAAAGGCAGTATTCTTCTTCCACATCAGGAACGGGAAGCAGATATTTATTTTCCACGTTTTCAGGATTTGGAGGAAAAAGTTTCAGATCTCTACAGCAAGTACATTTATCTGTTTTCTATCGATGATCAGCGTTTCTATCTGATTCCGGAATTGGATACCACCCTTCTTCCAGATTACGAATTCCAGGATATACGAAATCTTCGGACGGCCCGGCCACAGTATCTGGCATTTGCAGGAGTTACAGGACATCAGCTTTTCCAGTGGTACAGCAAGCGCCGGTTCTGCGGCTGCTGTGGAAAACCAATGTTGCACAGCCAAAAAGAACGTATGATGGAATGCCCTTCCTGCGGCAATCAGGAGTACCCTGTCCTGTGTCCTGCAGTAATCGTAGGAATCACAAACGGAGATAAAATCATTCTTTCCAAATATGAGGGCCGCAGATTTAAGCGTTACGCCCTTATCGCAGGCTTTGCAGAAATCGGAGAAACCATTGAAGAAACTGTTCACAGAGAAGTAATGGAGGAAGTTGGCCTTAAGGTAAAGAATCTCCGCTATTACAAAAGCCAGCCATGGTCCTTCAGCGGTACCCTGCTTTTCGGATTCTTCTGTGATGTGGACGGCGATGATACCCTGACCGTTGACCATGAAGAGCTCTCCATGGCACAGTGGGTAGAACGTGACAAAATCCCGGATCAGGGCAATAATATCAGCCTGACCAAGGAAATGATGATGCTCTTCCGTGATGGAAAAGAACCCAGATAAACAATATTCTATATCAGAAAAAGCTCATAGAATATTTTTCCCTATTATGCTAAAAGGATACATACACGGTAATGTTACTGTGCATGTATCCTTTTCGTTTCTCTGTAAAATTGCTTCACTATATTCTCAAAAATATTTCTGATTACTCTTCACGCCGCACTCCCGCTGCCAAATCCACGGCTTCTGCGGCTTCCATTACATTCCTGCTCAAATTCTTTCAGTTTCCGTCTTGCTTCCGGTGTCAGATTTGTCGGAACTTCAATCTGTACAGTTGCATATTCATCACCGTGTACCGACGGATTATTCATTGCAACGATACCTTTGCCTCTCAGACGTATCTTCGTTCCGGACTGAGTACCCGGTTTGATGTTACAGAGAACGTCACCGTAAATAGTGTGAACCTTCGCCTCACCGCCAAATACTGCTGTTGTAAATGGGATATTTACAGTTGTGTAAACATCTCTGCCTTCCCGTTTATATCCGGGTTTATCCTGAACGTTTACTTTCAGAAGCAGGTCACCGGCTTCACCTCCGCCGACTCCCGGATATCCTTTTCCTTTAAGTCTGATAGATTTACCGGATTCAATACCTGCCGGAATATTGACTTCGTAATTCTGGACGCCACCGTTGCTGCTCTGCAGGCGGATAACCTTCTTACCGCCAAAAACAGCTTCATCAAAGCTGACAGTAACCTCTGCATGAAGATCCTCACCTTTACTGCTGTAAGAACCGCCAAAGCCATGACTGCGGAAATCACTTCCACCTGTACCAAAGCCACTGCCGAAGCCGCCAGTTCCATTGCTTCCGAATCCACCAAAACCACTTCCATGAAATCCACTGCCACCGAAACCGCTACTTCCAAAACCACCGGATGATTTACTCTTCTTAAATCCACCACCAAAGATGTTCTTCAGGATATCATCCATATCTTCGCCATTCTCAAAATGATATTCATGATAACCATTGCCATCACTGTACGAGCCATGGAAACCACCGCCAAATGGATTGCCCTGTGCTCCGCCAAAGCCACTGCCAAACGGGCTGCCCTGTGCATTTCCATAATTACCGGCACCTTCTTCAAAAGCAGCGTGGCCAAACTGGTCATACAGTTTACGTTTCTTCTCATCACTCAGAACATCATAGGCTTCATTTACTTCCTTAAAATGCTCTGCTGCCGAAGCATTTCCCTCATTACTGTCCGGATGATATTTCTTTGCCAGTTTTCTGTATGCTTTCTTAATCGTTGCTGCATCTGCGTTTTTGTTCACGCCAAGAACTTCATAGTAGTCTCTTTTCAATATCATCACCTTCCCTCATAAACACATTCTAACGCAATCATTCCTGACTTCATATTTCTGCAATCCTCATTATGCAAACAACGGGAAGCCAAAAGATTTGACCTCCCGTTGCTGTAACTTAACATCTATTATCCTTCAATGGAGATGCTGTGCTTCTGTTCCACTGCTGGCTTTGCTTCTTTCTTCGGAACAAATAATGTCAGGATACCATGTTTGAATTCTGCTTTGATGTCGTCCTGATGTACTTCCTTACCTACATAGAAGCTACGACTGCAGGCACCTGCATAACGTTCTCTGCGGATATAACGTCCTGTCTCTTTTTCCTTCTCATCTTTATCCAGACCTTTCTCTGCACTGATGGTCAGATAACCATTTTCAAGTGCTGCATGAACTTCATCTTTCTTAAATCCTGGAAGATCTACAATCAGTTCGTATCCGTTATTCATTTCCTTGATATCAGTTTTCATTACATGATTTGCTTTATGTCCATAAAGTTTCTTCTCTGCATCCTTCATTGCTCTGTCATCATAATAGAATGGGAAATCTCCAAAAAAGTCATCAAATAAATTTTCTCCAAAAATACTAGGCATTAACATAAGTCATATCTCCTTTTCTAATATATTTTATATATGTCAAATCTGTTCGCCAGATTTACTTTCCAAATCTATCTTTACAGGCTTTTTCAACCTTTTATCTTCAATCTTTTAGTGTAAGCTTTTATTTTTATATCTGTTTTTAATCTCTGGCTGACCCTTAACGGGTCAGTCAGAATATTTATTCATCAGCCTTCAATGGCAATTGTTTTCTTCTGTTCTACTGCTGGTTTTGCTTCTTTCTTTGGTACAAATAATGTGAGGATACCATGTTTGAATTCTGCTTTAATGTCTTCTTTCTCAACTTCTTTACCTACATAGAAGCTACGGCTGCAGGCACCTGCGTAACGTTCCTTACGGATATAACGTCCTGTCTCTTTCTCCTGCTCATCTTTGTCCAGACCTTTCTCTGCACTGATAGTCAGATAACCATTCTCCAGGTCAGCCTTTACTTCATCTTTGGTAAATCCCGGAAGATCTACGACCAGTTCATAGCCTTTATCAGTTTCCTTGATATCGGTTTTCATTATATGGCTGGCTCTGCGTCCGTAAAGTTTCTTCTCTGTATCTTTCATTGCTCTGTCATCATAATAAAATGGAAAATCTCCAAAAAAGTCATCAAATAAATTTTCTCCAAAAATACTAGGCATCAACATAAGTCATCTCTCCTTTTCTATACCGTTCATCTACATGTGATGGACTCTCAGTTATGCATCTTTACCTTGTTTCTTTGGAACTTAGGTTATCAGGAATCTCATAGAACTTATTTCTTTGTTCTCTTTTTGTTCCCCTTCCTTTGTTCTAGTTGTAATATAACACTTATTATTAGCACTGTCAAGAGGTGAGTGCTAATTTTTTGTGAAGAATTTGTGAACTGGCAAAAAAAGACGCAACCCACATTTCTGTGACTCACGCCTTTCTCTACTCATATTTTCGTCATCCAGACTTTTAACTCTATTTATGATAACTTACTCATAACAACAGACCTTACAAATGACATCACTTTCCACAGCACTCCACAATAGTTTTCTCCACATCTTCTATCTGGAAAGGTTTTGCCAGGTGTGCAGTCATGCCGGCTGCGAGACATCTTTTGGCATCTTCCTCAAATGCATTTGCAGTCATTGCAATGATCGGAATTGTTTTTGCATCTGCCCTGTCCATGGCACGTATGGCTTTTGTTGCTGCAATACCATCCATAACAGGCATCATGACATCCATCAATATGGCATCAAAGGTTCCCGGAGGATTATTTTCGAAGTGCTCCACCGCCTGTCTGCCGTTTTTTGCAACTGTAACCTTCGCACCGTCATCTGTCAGCAGCATTTCTATGATTTCAGCATTAAGCTCATTATCCTCAGCTGCCAGCAGATGCAGTCCACAAATATCATATTTCTCAGCAATTTCCTCATCCTTTTTCTGTTCCTGGGCAATCTCAAAGGGAATGGTAATGACAAACACAGATCCAACTCCCACCTGACTTGTCACTTCAATACTTCCATTCATCTGCTCAATCAAGCCTTTAGTGATCGCCATTCCCAGACCGGTTCCCTGATAAACACTACGGGCATCTGTTTTTTCCTGTGAGAACGGATCAAAAATGCGGCTCAGGAACTCTGCACTCATCCCTATACCTGTATCAGAAATCGTCCATCTGTATGTACAGATCCCATCATGTACATCTATAGCCTCCATTACCGTAGTAATCTTTCCTCCCGGCCGGTTATACTTAATACAGTTTCCATAGATATTCAGAAAAATCTGGCGAAGATGCAGTGAACTTCCATAGACATAAGGATAGGGAATATCCTCCTTATTTTTCTCATAAATCCACTGAATGTCCTCATCAGCTGCCCTGTGAGTGATAATGCTCTCAATCTCACAGACCAGATCTTTAAGACAGATATATTCATGAGTCAGAACAATATGACCTTCCTCTATTTTGCTCATCTGCAGAATATCATTGATAAGGGAAAGCAAATAATCCGCTGCTGTCTTCATCTTTTTATGATTTTCCTGTATCAGTGCCTTATCCTCAAAATGAGTCTCATCAATCTTTAACAGACCAATAATACCATTCAAAGGTGTCCTGATATCATGGCTCATACGGCTGAGGAAATTCGTTTTCGCCCTGCTCTCGGCACGCATCTCATTGAAGGCTGCCTGAAGGCGCGCCTGTTCCTGCTCATCCCGTTCATGTCTCTGTGTGGTATCCTGCAACAGAATGATCGCATAAATCATAGGCACCTCCGCAAGGATTTCTGTATCAAACACCACCATCCTGGTCATAAGAACTGTTTTCTGTACCCAGCGGATACTTCCATCATCTTCGCGGGCACAATATTCCACAGACATATTTGTTTCTCCGTTCTCAAACCTCTTACGAAGCTTTTCACAGTTATCTGTCATGCAGTAACCGGCAATTGTTTCCTGGGTGATTTTTTCTCATATTCCCAGCAATAATCCCGATAAGAACATGGAAGCGGGTAGTCCATAAAAAGTTCCCGGCTCTTCTGTTCTTTTCCATTCAGTACGACCCTTCTTTCCAGAGCATCCTTTGTCAGATTTACTGTATAGATCACATCTGACAATTCCAGAAGCGCATCCACATAGCTGTCATTTTCCAGGATTGACTGTTTCAGTTGTTCATAATAGAGCTGAAGCTGCTCTTTTGCACCTGTCTGACCTTCAGAAGTCTTTCGGATGGTTTCAAATGCCAGAAGAAAATGATGCAGCTTTTTGTCTTCATCCCAGTCCACCGGAATCAGTGTAAAGCGGTTATATGCCCCCTGTTTTCCGATATTATACTCATATTCCAGAACATCTTTCTTCGTATGCATCTTCTTTTGAAGTTCCGAAATCTGCAGTCCTTCGCGGATATCTGCCTGACTGGATTTTTCAACCTGTTCCTCTATGATCTGTTCCACTGCTCCGGAATATGCACCATCAGAGGCCAGGAAAAAATTTTCACTGGAACGAATCGCCCGATAGGTATCCATCCTGGCATCACAATACAGACAGTCTGAGAAATTACTGCCATGCTGATTAAGCAGCTTTAACAGCTGATATCCCTGATGCTTTTCTGCAGCAGCTTCTTCCCTTTTTACATGATTCTTATTGATATACATGTTTTTGTCTGCGCAGTTAAACAGTTCTCTCATTGTACTTCCGGGAAAATCGCTGGCCAGTGCAAAGCCTGCTGCATAGCTCAGGGGAGTATCCGGATACACTTTGGATTCCTCTCTCATATCTCTGCGCACCTTTTCAAGGCACTGTGTCATCTGTTCCCTGTCCAGTCCATGGGTAACTGCAAGAAACTCATCTCCACCTGCTCTTCCCACAAACTGCTCTGCCGGCATGGAAGCCCGCAGACAGATGGCAAATCTACGGATATAGGCATCACCGGCTTCATGTCCTCTGCTGTCATTAATACGCCGGAGATTATTAAGATCAAAACTGCAGACACCGGTATCTGCATCCGGTTCTGTCTCACTCAGCAATTCTTCACATTTATTTTTGTTCGGAAGTCCCGTCGCATCATCCAGATATACCTTTCGCTGCAGTAAACGGTTCATTGCAGCATATTGTATTGCTTTTATGAGCTCATATCCGATCAACAGCATCAGCACAACTATATCTGCTGTGATATATTTCTCAAGCAATGATAAGGAAGTGGCTTTTTTCTGTGAATATTTTTCGGCCAGACCTGTTGCTTCATCACAGATCACAAAAAACTTCTCACTTTCCGGAATAATATCTGTGTTCCTGGCCCCTTTGAACCTCACAAGATGAATTTTCTTATACAGGTCAGAGAATTTATCATCCAGTTCCTGCATTTTATTCTGAAAATCAACATCATCGAGACGCACAAGATTTAATTCATCATCTCCGTTTCGCAAACCGTCAATAAAAGTTCTTATCTCACGGATCATCTCATTTTCCTGCTGCGTGGAAAGCTCGAGTTTTATGAGTCTCTGTGTCTCTCCCCTGACTAAACCGGTATAATTTACAATACGGGCCGTTCCCTGAATATCTGAGACAATTCCCATCATTATGATAATAAGGATAGCCAGAATAACTGCCAGAACACCAATACTGACCTGAATAATACTTGATTTCTTTTTCTTATTCTTTACTTCAGACATGGCCCTCCCCCTTTTGTTTTATTTTGGAAAAATACTTTCTGCATTCTAACCATTTTACCGTACTTTTTCCGTTATGCCTACCACAAATTTATTAATACTATATCGATTCCATAAAATAATGCTACCTTTTCGGAACCATATGGTTCTGTATAGTTGCAGTAATGCATATTAATTAAGAGGCTTGCTATAAATTTCCAAACAGGCATCAAAAACACCCGGCAAAATTACTTTTCATAATCTGCCGGGTGTTCTCTTTCGCCCTCTCTGTATAGATTATTGATAATGTCTTCCAGACGGTCGAAGTTATATTTTTCTTTTTCAGTTTTTTATTTGACTGCTCCGGTAATACCTTCTGCAAACTGTTTCTGTAATACAAAGAATACGATCATTGTGGGAATAGAACAGAACAATACACCGCACATCAGCATACCATAATCTGTCACATAGCCTGTGATCAGGTTGGCGATCAGCATTGGCATGGTCATTGCCTTGTTGTCTGTCATGATTACCTTTGGCCACAGATAAGAGTTCCATGCATTCATAAAGGTAATAACAGCAGCTGCTGCATATGTAGATTTCATTGTAGGAATGAACATCTGGAAGAAAATCCTTACTTCATTGAGTCCGTCAATACGTGCAGCTTCAATAATATCAACCGGGAATGATCTGGCATTCTGACGGAACATCATGATCATAAACGGCGTGGAAATAATCGGAAGGATAAAACCTACTGCTGTATTCAAAAGTCCTGCCTTGGAGAACATTTTGAATAACGGAACCATAGTTGCAACCTGCGGAACCATCATAGCCAGAAGCAGGATTGAAAATACTCTGTCTTTCCACTTATCATGGTAAACTTCAAATCCGTAACCTGCGATAGAGCAGACCAGAAGACAGATCACTGTAGTAAGGATTGCATAAAAGAAAGAGTTTCCAAGTGCTCTCCACAGTGGCTGCTGGGATGTAAGATTACGGAAGTTTTCCATAAAATAGCTTCCCGGAATAATTCGTCCACGTGATACATCTGTGGATGTATTAGTTGCGGCTGAAATCATCCAGTATAACGGGAATACTGAAATAAATGACACGATGATCAGAAAAATATAGGTTGGAATCAATCTTCTCTGAATGGCTGATTTGTTTTTCTTAGTCACGTGTATCACCTACTTTCAAATTAATAAATGCAAGTACAGCTACCATAATGAATATGATAAATGACATTGCTGCTGCATATCCAAAGTTTGGTACGTTAATAAAACATGTATTGTAAATATAGTGGGACATTGTGATTGTTGAGTTTGCCGGTCCACCCTTTGTCAGGTTAACAGACTCATCGAACAACTGCAGTGTACCATTAATTGACATGATAAATGTCATAATAATTGTCGGTTTCAGAAGCGGAACAGTAATCTTCCAGAAAGTCTTCCAGCCATTGGCGCCATCAATCTTGGCTGCTTCATATACAGAATATTCAATATTCTGAAGTCCTGCCAGATAGAATACCATGTTATATCCGGTCCATCTCCAGATCAGCGCAAGGATAATTACAATCTTGGCACTGGCGGAATTTCCCAGGAAATTATAGCCGGTAGATAAGATCCCAAGTTTGATCAGAATACTGTTGATCAGACCATCTGTAGCAAACATGGAACGGAAGATCAATGAATAGGATACCAGGGATGTTGCACATGGCAGAAATACACAGGTACGGAAGAATCCCTTAAATTTCAAATCTTTGTTATTCAGAAGCTGTGCCAGAAGAATTGCCAGTATCAGCATGATCGGCACCTGAATGATCAGATACAGGAATGTATTTACAATAGACTGCTGAAATACCTTGTCTGCCAGAATACGTTTATAGTTGCTGAAGATCGGATCTGCAAATCTCATATTTGCTCCGGCTCCGGTCTGCAGGGAAATGATAAATGCACGTATCATTGGATAAAAGCTCATGATCGCGATCATGATAGTTGCAGGAGCCAGGAACGTCCATCCTGCTGCCCTCTGCTTGCCAAGCAGAGACATACCTTTTTTCTTAGAATTCACGTGAACTCCTCCTTTCAAAAAACTCTGTAACTGTTCAGCATTTTGCCGGACAATTACCAACTCTTTGCAATAAGATGGGGGACTGCTGGCAGTCCCCCGCACTTACCTGTTTTCATTCACTTAATCACTGTCTACAGATTGCTTCACAGTTTCACTGTTCCCGCAGTCCTGACATCATCTGATCCTGCGATCAGAATTTATTCAGTCATCTTGAATGCCAGAGTATCCTGAGCTTCCTGAAGGGCATCTTCTACAGGTGTGCCGTTTACGATATTTACAACTGCTGTGTTGACGCATTCTCTTGCTTCATAATGATACGGTGTTTTTGTGAACTCCGGAATATGAGAAGAGTATTCTACAATTGTGGAGAAGATTGGCTGTCCACCAAAGAATTCATTTGGCTCGTTGTAAACCTTAGATTCACCTGCCGGCAGATAACAGGAGATTGCACCTGCTTCCGGAAGGATTGCATCATAGAAATCTGTGCTGGAACCAAATGTACTTGCAAGGAAATCTTCTGCAAGTTCTACATTCTGGCAGTTGGATGTAACATACCAGGAAGATCCACCATTGTTTGCATAGTTTGTGGCTGTGTCAACATCGTCTACTTTAGGCATTGTTGTGATCTGCCACAGACCCTTCTGATCTTCTGTAGACATCAGAGTAGCTGTGATCCAGTTACCATTTACAATACCTGCTGCCTCACCGCCTGTAATAGTAGCGATATATTCATCCCAGTTATTTACAAGTTTAACAACGTCATTCTTAACCAAATCTACATAAAGATTGATGCATTTCTCTGCAACTTCATTGCCTACGATGTAAGCTTCGCCATCTTCGTTTACGAAGTTAGCTCCGCAGGACTGCATCATCATCATCAGAGTATCGCCACCTGTAGCTTCACTTGTAAGAAGATATTTTCCGGTTTTTTCATGAACATCTTTACCGATTTCCATGAACTTGGACCATGTGATATCTGTCAGATCATCAATAGTATATCCTGCCTCGTCAAGGATATCTGTACGATAGCATGCAATAACAGCACCATTATCAAACGGAACACCATAGTGTGTATCATCTACCATGGAATAGGACTGTTTCAGTTTACCAAAATCATCCCAGTTAATGTTGATATCTTTCAGATCTGTGAATGCATCCGGATAGCTCTTCAGATATTTCTGATAGCTGTTGTCCTGCATAAGAACGATATCAGGAAGTGTGCTGTAATCGCCTGCATTTGCTGCTGTTGTCAGTTTAGTCTGGCAGTCATCAGAAGATGTCTCTACGATATCTACAGAAAATCCCTCATGGTCTTTTGCATACTGATCTGCTGCGATCTTCATGGATTTGATGTTGAAGTTCTGATCCCACGCCCATACAGTTAACTTGTTGTCATCATCAGATTTCGCAAAAACAGCTGTAGCTGATCCTGCAAAGGATGCTACCATAGCACCGGTCATTAATACTGCGAGTAATTTTTTTCTCATATTTATATCCTCCTTTATTAAGCTTATTCTTTCTTCCGAATTGCTTGTAAGCTGATTATAGCATCCGATTTTCAGGTATAGTTTGCATAACCGCACACATAATGTGCAATTTCGACCATTTTATATATTTTGCACTATTAAAAATATTTAAAAATATATTTTTTGTTCACTTTCTCATTTACTATGTTTTTACTATGTAATTTTAATAACAAAGGCCACTTTCATGGACAAAAAAATATATATTTTTGTCTTTAAAAATGGCCTTTGTTCTTATTTCATAAATTTTCCATTCAATTTTTGTACATATTTTACAGTTTTTAATTCATTTTATGCAAATAGACTTTTTCAGGATATTGTGTTTTCATCGCATGAAGCAGTTCCTCATTAAGATCAAGAAGCAGTTTTATTTTGTGCCCGTCTTCCCGGATGATCATTGTATAATAAGGAGTATCTTCATCATAAGAGGTATAATCATATTTTTTCAGCTTCTCCGTTCCACCATTCTTTTTGTACCTTGCAACACTTTCATGCCAGTGCGGTGCCACTGTCTCCAGATTGCTCAGTTCCAGTATATGAGCTGTTTTGCGATACTTCTTGCCATAGATCACATCAATTTCAAGCTGACCGTTTTCCATCTTATATTCATAATCCCTCTGACTGAATATATCAAAGACAAAATACAGCCCTGCAAGCAGAAATCCCGGAAGCATAAATGCCTGGGAAATCGTGATTCCCATAACCACAAAAAGCACTGCAAAAATAATCATTACCACACGCAGGACTCCGGACATACTCTTTTTCTTTCTTGATACCTGCTCCACAATCTTATAGTTCATAACTTTTTTACCATCCTTCCTCTGAATGAATATAGAAATCCAAAAGCTGCTGTTCATAATTCTCCGGCCGCTTTCTCCATTCAACCGGAGTCACTCCCATTATCTGTCTGAAGTTCCTGTTAAACGTTGAATTGGTCGTGAAACCACATTTGTGCGCAATATCTGCCACCGGTGTATCTGTTTTCTGCAGAAATTCACAGGCAGTATGAATCCGCACAGAATTAATATACTCCAGAGGACTTACCTTCATATGCGATGTAAACACTCTTCTGAAATGAGTTTCACTGATATGGCAGATCTTCGCCAGATCCTCTATCCGGATATCCTCCATATAGTGATAAGAAACAAAATCCAGTACGCGGGTGATCATATTTGTAAGTTTCCCTGTTTCCTCTTCCACCCTGTCTTCCGGTGAAGCCCGGTTCAGTCTGGCAATTTCTACTAGTAATGCCGCAAGAACTCCACTGGATTCTTCAATATAAAATTCTTCTCCCTCACGCATGATATTCATGATCTTAAGAATTTTTGCAGCTATAGAGGGGGACTCATTCTCTTTCAGAAATAAAGCCTTAGAATATATTCTCTGAATCATTTTTTCAGCCTTTACCGGATTGTTCAGAAATTTTTTCATAAAGCCTTCCACATCTATGAAAAGATACTCCCATTTACTGACCGTACCCAGATCACTGTTAGTCGTATGAGCATAATTGGGTGGAATCACCGTAAATTCTCTTCCCGAAAACCGCATTTTAGCCTCACCAAACGCCATAACTCCATCCCCTTCGTAACAGAAACCAATCTCCAGATAATTATGAAAATGAAGATAATCCACATCATTTCCATAATTCTGAACCCACTTCTGTCCCAGAAGAGCCAGGATCGGACTTCCGGCAGGCATCTGATAATAACGGAATTCCATCTTCGGTTTTTTTCTCTTCTTTGCCATACAGTCACCTCATTTTCTGTTCTGTATTTTCATAATATGATTTTACCAGTTTTTTATATATTTTTCGATATTTTTGTACATTTTTCAATAAAAACATACAAAAATACCTGGCAGACTACTTTTTATAGTCTGTCAGGTATCCCTTTTCCATATCTGTTATTATCAATCTTTTTATTCACAGGCTCATGGCTGAACCCGAATAATTTTGACTGATAGCAGTTCTATACATACCTCTAGTGTGCCGACAAGTTGATTCTTGAAACAATCTTGCAGGATAAATTTTTTTATTTCAAGGCGGAGGAAGGAGGCGTAGCGGTGGCTACGGCGACCGACGACAACGCGGAAATAAGAAATTTAGACGCAAGATTGTTCTAGAAATCAACTTGTTGGTACACTAGTATCACTTTATTTTCTTCATGATTGTGGTTTTCTTCTGATTCCACACTGGATTGCATCTGTCGGACAGACTTTGCGGCATCTTCCACAGCGGATACATTCCGGACTGTTGGAGTTTTCCACAGGGTCTACGATCATCTGGCAGGCTTTTGCACATTTTCCGCATTTTATACACTTATCCTTATCCACTCTATATTTATACAGAGACACGGGATTAAAGACGGAATAAAACGCTCCCAGGGGACAGATATATTTGCAGAACGGACGGTAGATCAAAATAGAGAGAATGATCGTTATGACAAGGATCACATTCTTCCATATATACAGCCAGCCCAGTGCACTGCGCATGGATTTATTCAGAAGTACCAGCGGCAGTCCGCCCTCCAGTGTTCCTGCCGGGCAGATTAGTTTGCAGAAATAGGGTGCCCCCTGTCCCATAATATCCACCAGAAACAATGGAAGCAGGATCACAAATACTGCGAAAATCACATATTTCAGCTTACGAAGCAGTTTATCTCCCTTGAATGTACGAATTTTCTTAGGAAATGGAATCTTATTCAGCAGATCCTGAATCAGTCCGAAGGGACAGAGAAAACCGCAGATCAGCCTTCCCACCATAGCTCCGATGAAGATAAGAAATCCCACCACATAATAAGCCATCTTGAAATTCCAACTCCCTATCACAGCCTGAAGAGAACCGATAGGACAGGCACCAACAGCACCGGGGCAGGAATAGCAGTTCAGGCCCGGAACACAGGCATTTTTCAATTTGCCTGTGTAAATTTTGCCTGTGACAAAGCCGGTAACATGACTGTTTGTAATGAACGCCCATAGTGCCTGGATTCCGTGGCGGGGCCACTCATTGATCTTCATATTTTTTGTGTTTTGTTTCTTATTACTTTTGTTATCGCTGTTCTTTTTGTTACTCATTTATCCTATTCCTACACATTCCATACAGATATTAATGGCTTTTGTAAACACCACTGCCAGCTCTCCGCGGGAAATCCCATATCCCATAAAGCAGACTCCTACAAGCATAAGAATCAACGCCGGCCATTTACTGTTCCATATTTTGCTGGTTTTCAATTCATCCATTTTTTATTTTCCCTCTGTTACATTCTCCAGCTCTTTTTCCACGATCTCTTTCCACTCGTCCAGACTGTGGCTTCCGGAGTAAGTTTCGCCTACAATATTTCCGTTCTTATCAACAAAGAAAGTTTCCGGGAAAGCGGAGATTCCATTAAGACGTCCGTTCATCATTCCGGAATCCGGGATCAGGAATGGATAGGATGCCTTTGTTTTCTTCTGAAGTACCTGAGCCTTTTTCACTGCTTCCTGATCCTGCTTTCCACCACTGCCTACTGTATCCAGTGTCACGCCTACTACTCCCACACCTTTATCCTTCATCTCCTGATAAAGTTTCTCCAGATCAGGAATCTCATTGACACATGGAGAACACCAGGTGGTGAAAATATTTACCATAGTCAGATCATATTTGCTAAAGATATCCTGTGTGTAAGTTTTTCCATCAACTCCTGTTGTTTCAAATTTACCTACATTTGTTCCTTCAGTCGCCTCTGTACTGTCAGAAGTATCCTGTGGCTGGTCAAATGCAGAGAGCATCTGGAAAGGAGTCATTTCTGTAAGTGTTACCTCAATCCCCTCCACGTCCTTTAACAGATCTGCATCCGCATCCTTGTTTGTGCTGAGATAATATTTATATTTGCCATCACTGCTGGTGCCCAGTTCTTTATGCTCTGTGCAGCCGGTAATCCTATCCAGATCTTTCTGGGATTCCTCATCATACATTCCGATCACACCTACTCTGCTGAGACTTTTCAGCCAATCGTCATATCCGGTGCCCATCTTATCCACCTCTGCATCCTTCTGCTCATCTGTCAGGGTGCACCAGCTTGCTGTAGCATATGTGACTGCATCTGCATTGTCATTCCATCTCTCATCTGTAAACATGGAAATGTTCTTCTTCTCCATCTGCTCTTTCAGATCTTTGGAAATCCCTAATTTCATTCCAAGGAATGGATATTCATAAGTATCCTGTGCCGGCTGAGCAATCTCTGACGGTTTGAAAGATCCTGCGATCAAGCCCTCGGAAGCTGCCACACTGCCATCTTCTGCTGCCTGAGCATCCTTTCCATCCATCTGAACCGCACCTGCACCGGCTTCCTCTGCAGGCACTGAAAGAGTTTCCTCTGCATGTGCAGTTACAATACCTCCCATAGATGTCACACTTAATACACCTGCTGCAAAAATCGCCATTAATCTCATTCTTCTGTTTTTCATTATAAGTAAGCTCCCTTCATTTTTTACTGTTATGATTTTTATATTACTTTTAAGCCAAGCCGATAAAAACATACACTTCTCTACCTGCTCCTAACCAAATAACTGCTTCACAGTTTAATTGGTTAATTCCTTATGTCTGTCCGCAGATTTGGATTTTGTCCCCGCATAACAGGCATCGTTTTATTGATATGCACACATTATAGCATCTGAGAAATAAAATCTGTGTTAAGAAAATAACTTTTTTCAAAATTTTATTTCATGGCCAGTCACAGACAAATCTGAAACTTGGTGACATGCTCTCGCCACTTAAATCTTACAGATTTTGAAGTGGGAGCTTCCTGCTCAATTGCCCTTCAGGGCAAAGCTAAAACAGGCTATCCCCGCGTGTCCCGCGGTTCTT